>Ga0326728_10007450_pt1 | contig 28059 bp, 17 predicted proteins | sample MB3enrmetagenome_FD_207602 | JGI IMG/M metagenome (GOLD analysis project Ga0326728, IMG submission 207602) | Lab enriched peat soil microbial communities from McLean, Ithaca, NY, United States - MB31MN | ecosystem: Environmental > Terrestrial > Soil > Wetlands > Peat | place: USA: New York... | reverse complement strand
TCTTCTGTCTCATCGCAATGATCTCCTTTTTCATCAATGTGGAGCTCACCGAACTGATAGCGCTTCGTTATGGTCTCACGACCAGCATGTTCATATCCGCAGTTATGTATCATTTCAGCCAGATGTCCATGCTGCCGGGTCTCGGGGTGCTCAAGCTGTTCGACAAGTTCATGATCGCTGTGTATCTGTTCCTTGCGGCAACCATTGTCGTCACTACACTCTGTTATCTTGCGCTGGTGATGTGGAAGCGACCCGAACTCGTAAAACCCATCGACCGGTACGGCATGGTGGTTTCCATCCTGCTGCCGGTCATTTCATTCTGGTTGCTGGTAACTCTGATGTAAATCCTCTTGAAAGCCGGCTGGATTGCCGAAAAAAACCAAAAAAATTTAAAAGGTTACGGGGCCGGGCCCGGGTACCTCCGGTAGTCACGGATATTCATGCGGTCGGTCCGGATGTCTGCCCTGTTCTGGCTGACCTGCTGCCTGATGGGATGGTCATCCTGCCGGAGCTGGCTGGTATCCTGGCGGTTATCGCGTACGTCCGCACGGTCCTGCTGCACCGCGTTCTGATCGGCCTTCATATTCTGGTTGTTGAGAGTGATATTTTCCCGGTTCAACTGTAACTCGGTCCTGTCCCCGCTGATATCCGCCCGGTAGGTACTTGCGTTAGCGGGATTCTGGCGGATATCCACGCTGTCCTGGCGAATCTGCTGCTGGAGCTGGTTGTCTTGTGTCCGGTCAGAGCGATATAGTGCCACATCCGTCTTAATCTGAGAAATGTCATTGTTGATACTCTGGACAATGTTGAGGTTGTCCCACCAGTTCTGGTGGATATCCTGCCGGTTGTCCTGGATGTCTGTAGTGAGGTTTGCATCTGCTGCCCTGTCGGTATGAATGTCCTGCCGGAGCCCGAAGATCCCATAGAGCGATCCCACCGGGTCGAAGCCATGAGCGGGCGCGGGGGCAATCGTGTATGTCGGCGTTATGTTTGCCTGTGCATTGTCTGCTGCAACGGTCCCGATGGTGCAGAGTAATCCAAGCGCCACCAGTCCCATCAGCACGTGAAATCTGGTATTCATGGTGTATTCCTCCCTCATGCGGCATGTGCCGTTGTTGGCACCTGTCGTTACGTGAAGGTCCATTTCGTGTGCCATAAGGGTCGTTACTGTTCAGGTCAATTCAGGTCGTCCGTGCGTTTTTTATGCACCCTGCAATCGTCCCGGATGGTTCAACTGGCAAATCGGAGCGATTTAATGCGGGAAAAAATTCCGGCAATTTTCAGGCGGAAACAGGCTTTGAACCGGTTCCGGATTGGCCGGGCGCGCAGAAATGTTCCTGTTACAACCGTTGAAAGTGGCGAAGTCCGGAAATCCAAAACTCTACCCCTCCTGTTTTCGTTTTATTTATAAAATGTCCCCAAACCTTTTCAAGATTTTTTAGGGATTGCCGGAGATCTTTCCAGATTTTTTTAAAAATTTTCAATAACTTTGCCGGACTTTTTTTTAAGATTATCCAAGCACCTTGCGACATCCGGGGAAGACCCCCACGTCCCATGCCACCACCCTCAAAATCCTCGCTCAAATCGTCGTTATTTCGCGAAAATACGCCTAAATACCCCAGACTTCAATAGAGGGCCGCCAAGGCCATTTCCTTGGCGATTCTCAGGAAAAACATATCAAAGTATACCCAAATTGAAAACTCACCCAGATCTTGGGGGTTCTTTTTCTGTCGGTTTAATCCCGTATTCTGGCAATCGGGGCCATTATATCGGTTTTTATTTTGATGGAAAATCCGGGCGTTTTACGGGCGTTTCCGGGGCGTGTCCGGAGGAATCGGGGGCTAAAATGAGCCCGGATTCCTGGTAATGCTGAGGTGGGGATTGGGCAAGTCTGGATAGGTTGGGGGGCGGATAGGGAAGTCTAACATAACAGAAAATTCCGGATACCACCACTTTGGAGAGACCTGTCTGATAACGGTCTCCTACGAATTGAACGGTAAAAAAATTACTCTCTCCACTATATCCGAAAACTAATCCGGACTTTTTTTTTAAACTTCTAACACTTGTTAGTAAATAAAATGCAATAAAAAATAATTCTTGGAAACATTTCCCCGCCCTTATCCGATTAATCCTCTATTTTTTAAATTTGTCATAGCGGGCAACATTGGTTTTGATCCGGCCGGTCCGGTGATCCGGATCCAGTCCGGATCCCCGGCCGGAAAAAAATCCCCGTGAATTTCTCTGACATAAATTTTGAGTTAAAGAAAATCCTATAGAATTTTCCTACAGGACTGCTTTTAATTTCTATTAAAGGAAAAAAATTGAGAGGGCTGCTGCCGTCGAAACCGCCGGAAAAATCCGGCCCGGAAACCGGATCCAGGTGATGGGTTCTGATATTTTCCGACAAAAAATTGGGTTATGAGTTGATGTCAACTTCCCTTATAATATTTAGTGAACAGGTTTGCATCAGTTGGAGATGTAGAGTCTTAGAGTGACTGTCACCGGATCCTTAAAAAGGGGGTATTGAATTCGGAATTCAATATCTCATGCAGTAATGGTCTGGGTGAGGACTATGGAAGTACTGGTGCCATAATTGGTGTTCCCACTGTACATGGCTGTAATGGCATGAGAGCCCACACTCAACGACGAGGTGGTATACTTAGCCGCACCGCTCGCAAGGTTTACGGTTCCCAGCTGAGTTGATCCATCCATAAACGTTACCGTTCCCGTTGCGGACTTCGGTCTCACGGTCGCCGTAAAGGTTACCAACTTGCCTGACGCCGACGGATTCAGCGAGGACTTCAGCGTCACGGTGGTTGGAGCAAGGTTCACGGTCTCTGTGAGAACAGATGATGTACTTGCAACAAAGTTGGCATTACCATTGTATACCGCTGTGATGGAATGGCTGCCGACAGCAAGAGTCTTTACGGTGATCTTGGGTTTTGACACTGGCGCTGTTCCAAGGCTAGTCGTGCCGTCAAAGAAGGTAACGGTACCGGTTGGGGTTCCACCTCCAGGTGCAGTCACGGAGACTGTCGCGGTCAAGATGACCGGTTGTCCATATGCCGCCGGGTTCAGTGAGGAGGTTACTGATGTGGTAGTGGACGCCTGGTTAACCGCCTGAGTAATGGCAGAAGAGGTGCTCTTCGCATAATTGGTATCACCACCATACACTGCGGTGAGGGACTGACTTCCCACTTTCAACGGTGTAGAGGTAGTGAACGTTGCAGTACCACCGGTAATGGTACCCGTTCCCAAGGTCGCTTTACCATCTTTAAAGGTCACCGTTCCAGTCGCGCTACTGGGTGTCACTGTTGCTGTGAGGGTAACCGGCTGTCCGTATACCGATGGGTTGGGCGAAGAGCTCACGATAATTGCACTTGATGCCTTTTTCACGGTCTGGCTCATGGTCCAGGAACTCGCAGCGTCATTGGTATCACCGCTGTAGTCTGCTTCTATCGTGTGGGTTCCGCCCGTGAGGGTTGAGATACCTCCACTGGTTGCAATGCCGCCGGACAATGTAACTGGCGAGCCAAAGAGAGATCCATCAATCTTGAACTGGACGGTCCCAGTCGCGGTGGTCGGTTTCACCTTTGCCGTGAAGGTTATTGTGTCACCATAGGTCGAGGGGTTCTTTGAGGATGACAACCCCGTCGAAGTCGATACCGGGTTTACTGTCTGGATCGTTGTCCCGGAGCTTGCGGCATCGTTGGTATCACCACTGTAATCCACCTCTATCGTATGAGTCCCGCCGATAAGGGTGGAGATGCTTCCGCTGGTTGCAGTGCCACTGGATAAAGTGACCGGTGCACCAAAGGGAGTCCCATCAATGATGAATTGAACAGTTCCGGTTGCTGAACTTGGGGACACGGTCGCCGCGAAAGCTACTGTTTGACCATAAGTCGATGGGTTCAATGAGGAACTCACTATTATCGAGGTTGTAAGTGGGTTGACCGTCTGGACCGGGCTCAGCGTTCCGATGCTTGCGGCATCATTGGTATCCCCGCTATAATCAGCTCCCACCGTATGGGTCCCGACCGCAAGGGTTGAAATGCTTCCACTGGTTGCAGTGCCACCGGATATCGTGACCGGTGTACCGAACGGTGATCCATCAATAAGGAACTGAACTGACCCAGTCGCGGTGCTGGGTGTCACGGTCGCTGTGAAAGTTACCGTATCGCCAAGTGTCGATGGGTTCTCGGAGGATACCACACTTATCGAACTCTGTATCTGGTTCACGGTCTGTACCGGACTCAATACTCCTGAACTTGGCAGATCGTTGGCGTCACCGAGATAATCGGCCTCAACAGTATGGGCCCCAACTGCGAGGCCTGATGTGGCATAGGTTGCAGTTCCACCGGATATGGTCACCGGTGAACCAGCATCCATGCCGTCAATAACGAATTGAACGTTTCCGGTTGCTGTGCTAGGCGACACCGTTGCTGTGAATGTCACCGTATCGCCAAGCGTCGATGGGTTCTCGGAGGATGATACCACAGTTGTCGGGGTTGCAATCGGTGGTAGTCCCGTTACAGAAATATATTCGGGTATCCGTGTGCTGTTGTATCCATTAGAATTGTATACCTGAAGCGATACCTGATAGCTCCCCGGTGTGGTATAGATATGTGATGGATTCTGTGCCGACGATCCGGCGGGCATAAGCCGCCACACGTCATTCATAGGACCAGGGCTCCAGCTGTTCACACCACCCATCAGCACGATGCTGCCGTCCGGCATCGCCACACTGCTTTGCTGGTATCGTCCCGTCCACCCGGCAATGGCGTTCACCTCCGTCCATGTCGCGCCGTCATCCGTTGACCGCCACACGTCATTCACATAGGGGGCGTTGCCATTGGCTAATGCAGGAGATATTGTACCTCCCATTAGCACGATGCTGCCGTCCGGCATTGCAACACTGCTCTGACCGTATCGCCCCATCCATCCGGCACTCGCATTCACCTCTATCCACGTAGCGCCGTTATCTGTTGACCGCCATACGTCATTATCAAAGTTGCCTACGCTATCCTCACCACCCATTAGCACGATGCTGCCGTCCGGCATCGCTACGCTGGTGAGGCCTTGTCTTGGCGTCCACCCGGCATTCGTGGTCATCTCAGTCCACGTAGCGCCGTTATCTGTTGACCGCCATACGTCATTGACATCGCTACTGCCCCAACCCCCCATCAGCACAATACTGCCGTCAGGCATCGCTACGCTACTGAACGAGCTACGTCCTGTCCACCCAGCACTCGCGGTCATCTGCGTCCACGTTGCACCTTCATCTGTTGACCGCCATACGTCATTCAGATTGCCGCTGCCAAAATTATAACCGCCCATCAGCACAATACTGCCGTCAGGCATCACAACGCTGTGAGAGAGTTCTCTGGGAGTCCATCCGGCATTCGCGGTTACCTCAGTCCATGTTACGCCGTCATCCGTCGACCGCCACACATCATTCAAAGAGCCGCCGTTGGGCCCGGTCGAACCTCCCATCAGCACAATACTACCATCCGGGATCGCCACACCGGTGGGGCCCCATCGCGTCGACCACCCGGCACTCGCAGTCTGCTGCGTCCATGGCGCGGTGTACTTCTCGTCACCGAAGAACCACGCCCAGCCAGTGGGATTATTCAACGATTGATCGGTAAAGGTGACCGTGAGTGGGGCGTTACCAGTGGTTGGACTGACAGTGAACTTGCCGATCGGGAAAGCCGGTGGTGCTGAATAAGTGAATTGGTCGGCTGGAGGATTCAGTGCAGATGTGCCACCGGATGTGGTCACGGTGACATCGATAGTTCCGGCTGTCTCCAGAGGGCTGACCGCGATAATTGATGTGTCGCTGTTAACCGTAAACGAGGTTGCCGCTACGCTGCCAAAGTTTACTGCGGTTGCACCGGTAAAACCTGACCCAGTGATGGTTACTGAGGTACCACCGGCAGAACTACCAGTTGCCGGTGTGATGCCGGTTACGGTTGGAGGTGATTCATACGTGAACGTGTCGGCGGATGAAGTTGTGGATGTACCATAAGGATTGGTTACGGTAACATCAACGGTTCCGGCCGAACCTGCCGGAGTTGTCGCAATGATTTGGGTATCGCTGTTAACTGTAAATGAGGTTGCCGCAGTAGTACCAAATATCACTGCAGATGCTCCGGTAAAACCTGACCCGGTTACTGTTACAATAGTATTCCCGGCTGTACCACCAGTTGTTGGAGTGAGTGATGTCACCGTTGGAGGTGCAACGACAGTAAACCCGCTTCCCAATACGCCAAAGTTTCCATCCGGGTTTGTAACAACGACATTGTACAAACCGGCAATGTAATTGGTCAAGTCAAATGAACAGGTAATTTGCGTTGGCGAGACAGTCACTCCTGTCGCTGGAACTTGCCCGATATTAACGATCTCCACCCCGTTGTTATAATAAACTGAGAGATATGCGTAATCTCCGGAGACATAAACTGAGTCGGGACCATACAGCATAGCGCCTCCAGTTCCATCGGTAATACTGCCTTTGTGAACCGGGGCTGCGGGATTCGTAACATCTACGATCTCCAGCGCATTACCCCCAAAACTTGCGACATACGCGTAGTTCCCGGAGACATAGACCGAATAAGGCTCGTATAAGTTAGCTCCCCCGGCTCCATGTACTAGACTACCCTTGTGGACCGGGTTTGCCGGGTCCGTAACATCAACAATCTCCAATGCATTGCTATCTGTACTTGCGACATACGCGTAGTTCCCGGAGACATAGACTGACTGGGGATTATGCAGAAGAGTGCTTCCGCCATTTACTATGCTGCCTTTGTGGACCGGGGCAGCAGGATTCGAAACATCCACGATCTCTAGTGCATCACTCCCCCAACTTGCGACATATGCGTAGTTCCCGGAGACATAGACTGAGTAGGGACGATTCAGCTCAGCGCCCCCAGTTCCATCGGTAATACTTCCTTTGTGGACCGGGGTAGCGGGATTGGAAACATCCACGATCTCTAGCGCATTACTCCCATAACTTGCGACATACGCGTAGTTCCCGGAGACATAGACTGAGAAAGGCTCATTCAGCATGGCGCCTCCAGTTCCATCTGCAATACCGCCGATGTTGACCGGGTGTGAGGGATTTGAAACATCCACGATCTCTAGCGCATTACCCCCAGCGACATACGCGTAGTTCCCGGAGACATAGACTGATTGACCACCTAAACCAAGGATGCTGCCCTTTTGGGCCGGGTGTGAGGGATTTGAAACATCTAAGATATCTAGTGAATTGCTTGCTATACTTTCTACATATGCGTAGTTCCCGGAGACATAGACTGAAAGCGGGTTAGCCATGAATGGACCCGTAGGCCAAGGTCCATATATAATGCTGCTCTCATGGACAGGGTTGTCATTGACTGGGGTCAGAATCACGGTTGCCCCGGGCTCGAAGTTGGTTCCGGCCAGATTGGTGATACTGATAGTGTTGGTATTTACACCAGTTCCCGGTGTAATACTAGTTATGGTTGGAAAGGCTGCAGAAACTATACCAATGAGAAGAACAAGGCACGTAAAGCAAACATACACGAAAAGGTTGGGTCCTAATTTCATGATTTCCGCCCTAGGGAATAGATCCCCATACGAATAATTTGACAACTTTTTTTATATAAAAAGATTTTTAAATGGCTCTGTAGAATTCCTGGCACGGAAAACCACCTCCCGATTTTGATAGATTCACGGGAAAATTAGTCTAGGGGCCTGCATATCAGAACGCCGTTCTTACCCGTTTAACAGAGAGAGGCGCCGGTACCAACAACATTTCCGGTAACATTATTGGCCGAATCCAGTAACGCGTGTGCAAGCAAATACGTATGATGATATCCAACGACGGCCGACACATCATTCAGGGCATCGAAAACCGTATAGGAAACAATGCACCCTAGGATCAGCACCGAAATAAAGCCAGGTTTCTCGTTCTGTCTGAAGATATAGGGTATTGCAATCATAAAGGGAAGCAATGCCAGTGTGCCCAGTATCATAGTGGGTGCCATCCCTATGCGGGCAAAACAAGCTGCAGCCACAGAGTCGCATTCCCTGGAATTTGCAACAATTGTAAGGTAGAGGGTGCAGACGGACGCAATGGTAGCGGAAATCATCCCAGTCGCAATAAATATCCAGTATCTTTTATCAAACTTCACAGTACTGTTTGTGCACTAGGTCTATTTCTAATTCGAGAAGTTGATAAATGGGTTTTGGTGCGGTGGTAAGTGGACATAATCTTTGTCAATAAAATGGATATGGATCCTTTAATTGGTATCAAAGGAGACAAAAAGATCCAAAATTTTTGAGATTTTTTACCGGTACAGCCGCCGGAAAAATCCGGCCCGTCCTATTCAAGGGTGCGTCTAAATGTAACGATACCGAGGATGATCATTGCCGTGGAAAATATCAGGAGTGCAACAAGATCCATGCCGATCACATTGAGACCCTGTTCCCGGAAGAGGATGCCTCTCAAAGCATGTATCCCATAATACTCCGGATTGATAACGGTAATCCAGCGCAGCCAACCCGGCATCGCGAGCACCGGGTAGAAAGCCCCCGATGTCATGAACATGGTAAGGTTGAGGAAGGCGATGACTGATTGATATTCCTGCTGGACTGAGAACCGCGAGGCAAAGGCGACCACGAGGCTGGTCACACCGACACAAACAATCAGGATTACCAGGATAACCAGCAGGAAGGCTTGGATGTTCTGGACAACGACACCGATAAAGAGGAGATCGATCCAGAGAATAGTAAAACCCGCAAGGAATGCCCTGATGGTGCCGCTGGAGATCATCCCGAGAATAATACTCGCTCGTTGGACCGGCGTGACGAGGTATCCCTCATGGATGCCGTTCTCCCGGTCCTTGATGATCGCAATCCCACCCCCGAACGATGTGGACGTGAAAATCGCCAATATGATGATCCCGACACCGAAGAACGTGAGGTAATGAATGTCCCCGTAAATCTTGTCGACCAGAAGTGGATTTTGCGCGCCCTGCTGGATGAGAACCGAACTCACACCCGATTCTATCACCGGGGGGGTCGTGGAATCCGAGCTGTCAAGATAGAGGCGGACCGCATGATCGCTGGATATCTCTGAAGGAAAGACCACCACCCCCTCAAGTTTTCCGAGGGCGAGATCATTTTTGGCGTCCGATTCTGAAGGATAGACGGTCACGTCGAACAGCCGCGGATAGTTGTCCGGCTGGCTATAATGGCTGAGCAAGGGTACCGATGAAAGGAAAAGGGAGGTATAGTTATACGGCGGCCCTTCCTGAACGACACCGAGAGGGACGTAACTGATGGTTCCACCGACAGCATTCCCGAAAACCACCAGGTACATGAACGGCATCAGGAGGGTCATGATGACAATAAACGGGCTGTTTAAGAATTTTTTTATATCGCGTTTGAAGATCGCGCCTGCCTCTCGTATCATGACGGTCCCCTCCCGCGTGGTTCTGGTGCCGATGCCCCTTCGCTGCCGCTGTCCAGTTTCTTGCCGGTGAGATAGATGAAGACATCCTCGAGCGACGGCGTACGGATAGAGATGGAGATGATGGGAAGAGAGAACCGTTCGAAGATCCCGAGGAGTGCCGGGAGCAGACTGCTGCCGTTGGTCGCTGAGATCGTCACTTTTTGTTCCAGAACATTGACGGCGTTGACAAGGCTGTTTTCCCGGATTGCGTCCACTACACGCCCGTCCATCTTCATCACCCCGATCTCGATCAGGTCTCCCGCGGGGATCAGCTTTCGCAGGTTCTCCATAGTGTCCAGTGCGATGAGCCGGCCCCGGTCCACAAATGCGATCCGGCCGCAGAGTTTTTCTGCCTCGTCCATGTAGTGAGTGGTGAGGATGATAGTCGTATTTTGCGCGTTCAGTTTTGCAATCTGCTGCCAAACTTCATGGCGGGCCTCGGGATCGAGCCCGATGGTCGGCTCGTCCAGAAAGAGGATGAGCGGTTTATGGATGAAGGCCCGGACGATCTCGAGTTTGCGCCTCATACCACCGGAGAAGGTCTGGACCTTCATGGCGGCGCGATCAGAAAGACCGCTCATCTCCAGCAGTTCCCAGATCCGATCCGGGAGAATCTCGTCCGGGACATTCTCCAGCTTTCCGTAGAACTCAAGGTTGTCGTACGCGGAGAGCTCAACATCGAGCGTGCTGTTCTGTGGACAGACCCCGATGATCGAGCGGATCTTCTCTGGCTCCGTCGTGATATTGTAGGTACCAACGGAGGCAGTACCAGACGTGGGCCTGATCAGGGTGGTAAGGATGCGGATGAGGGTGCTCTTTCCCGCGCCATTGGGCCCCAGAAGACCGAAGATCTCCCCGCGATAGACATCCAGCGAGATGCCGTCAACGGCAGTAACCTTGCGGTTCCTTTCCTGGAAGACCTTGGTGATGTGGTCGATGTGGATGATCCGGTCTCCATCCGGCGTGATCCGTGCCCCGGCTGCTGTTATGATCCCGGTCGGTATCTGCCCGCTCACGCGCCCGCCACTCCTGCTGATGGTAGAAACCCCGGTTTTATTGGTAAACGGATAGGGTTCATCGTCTCCTCTTACAGGATCCTGGCGAGAATGCGCTGCAGCTCTTCAGACGCGGTGCAGAGCACATCAAGATCGTGATTGTCAAGCTCGGCAAGGCGCTCTTTGAGATCATGTTTGTAGAGGGTGACGGAGTGTCGGAGGTGTTTTTTGCCTTTCTCCGTAATAGCAATATTAACCACCCGACGGTCGGCCAGATCGGGAAGACGCTCCACGAGATTTTCTGCGATCAGCGAATCGGTAAGCGCGGTCATGTACGGCCGGGATATGTAGAGCCGTTGCCCGATCTTCGACATCGGTAGCGTACCATGCTTCATGAGTGTCCCAAGCATGTGGTACTGTGCAAACTGCAGGCCGGTAAATGTGTGGCTTGTCCTGATCACGTTTTTGTGGTAAAGGGGGATCAGGGCCAGCAGCGCGTCTGCGGTCCTGTCCCGGATATCAGCTGGCATTAGGCTGTCCATCCGGTATTAGTTCTTACTCTTAATAGTTATGTCAGTAAACTAGTTGGAGAAACTTTTTGATGACGATCTGCCGAACAGCCTGCTTCCGGCCCGGAACCGGGATCGCGACGATGAAAGTTATGGGGAATTACTCCATCTTCGAAGTTTCCAGCGAATTGAGACGGGTCTGATACGTTGGCGGTTAGTAAAAAAATTTTAATGAGTGGAAAAATCGATCACCAACCGCAGACACACCAGAACCCGCGAGCGTCACAATCATCTTGAGTTTGCTGACGGCTGAGCGAAACGGTACGCCCCTTTCGGCACTAAGATCTCAAACCGGATGCCTGTACCCGGTTTTCCGGTCTCTGCGATGGTGATACCGGTATTCAAGAGGATCTCCCGTGACAAGAACAGGCCAAGACCGGTATGTTTCCCAAACCCTTTCTGGAAGAGCTTGTTCTTGTTCTCAATGGCAATGCCAACACCGTTATCGCGATACATGACAATTATGCCGTCCGGAATCTCTTTTGCGGAAAGCACCAGAGAGGTCACGTGACCCCCATGACGCAGGGAATTTTCTACGAGATTATAGAACACTTTTTCGATCAACGGGTCAGCATACACTTCAAGGCCGGATACCCGTACATCAATGGCGATTGCCCCAAGCGGAAGTTTTGATGTGGCGGATAGGAATATCTCCGCCACATTCTGCCATCGGGGCGTTTGGACCCCGAGATTTTCATAATTCCGGGTAAAATCAATCTGCTCCCATATCGCATCCAGTGAGACGTCCGCTTTCCTTAAGAGCTTAAGAAGTTCGGGATCTTTTTCGCGTCCTTTGATGAGTTCATGATAGGTGCGCACGCCTATGAGCTGGTTGAGAATATCATGACGGGTAATTGACGAGAGCATGTGGAGCTTTTTGAGCGCCTGCTGCAGCGCTTCTTCCATCTGTTTGCGTTCGGTGATATCCATGAGTACAACCAGAGATGCGGGCGCTCCATCAAATAGTATCAGACTGCCGCTGATGATGACCGTCCTCCTGCTTCTGTCCTTCCCAAGAAGTTCAATCTCATAGGGTTCAACCGTTTCACCGTTTATCCTGCGACGACTCGCGGTTACAATACGATCATGATACTCAGGGGGAACAAAATTGGTCAACGGTCTGTTAAGCACTTCAGAAGTGAGGTATCCCAGGGTCTTCGTTGCCGCAGGATTCACATACCTGATGAGTCCGTCCTGGTGAACCAGAATGAGTTCTGGTATCTTATCCAAAAGTGTACGGTACTGTTTCTCACTCTCCTGCAATGCCTGTTCTGCTCTCGTTTTCTCCGTAATATCAATCCCGACACCAACAAAGAAGTCCTGTTTTCCTGCTCCCTGTTTCACCGGCCTCCCATGCCATTCAACAAGATAAATCCTCCCCGATTTGCTGGTGATCCGGTTCACATTGATAGTAGTAGTACCTGCTTCCGTAATCCTGGAGAACACCTCTTTGAGGGCTTCGCGATCTTCACGCGGGACGAAGGTCGTCAGATAATCGGTACCTTTGATCTCATCCAGCGAGTACCCCAGCGCTTCGAGCAGGTGGCGGTTCATCGTTATGGTCTTCCCGTCGTTCCCGATCGCCACGTAAAATACCGGGGACGCATCCAGTAACAGGGAAGTGAATTCCCGGCCCTCATGGAGCGCTTCTTCTGCATGTATTATTTCCGTAATGTCCCTGCCGACGGACTGGTACTCGATGATATTTTCCTTCTCATCAAAGATCGCACGATCACTCCACTGCTGCCACCGTACCTGCCCGTCCGGCATGATGATCCGGTGCCGGATGTCGCCGACCGGATGCTCTTTTGTCAGGGATGCGAAGAACCGGCTCACGCGCTCCCGGTCTTCTGCGGGGATCCTTGGCCGGAACCGGTGCCCGAGGATCCCGTCCCGGTTCAGGCCGAAGTACCGGCAGTATGCCTCGTTGACGAACACATGTGTCCCGTCCGGCAGGAACCGGGAGATGAATTCGGTCTGGTCCTCAACAACATTCCGGTACCGCTCCTCGCTCTCCCGCAGGGCAGCCTCATTATTCCTGCGTTCGGTGATGTCCCGGACAATTCCAATAACATGAGTTCCGGTGTCAAGATCCACCCGTCCAAGCGTCACTTCGACCGGGAATGTGCTCCCATCCTTCCTTTTGTGACAGCTTTCGAATGTGACACCCTTGCCCTGGAGCACATTTTCCCAGGACCTGTCCTTGCCAGTCACCATCGCATCAGGATCGATATCTGCAATTGTCATTGACCGCAGTTCGTCCTTTGTATAGCCGAGGTTTTCAACAGTCTTCCGGTTTATATCGACAATCCGGCCGCTTAAATCGTGGATAATGATGGAATCGGATGCTTGGTTCAGGGTTGTCCGATACCGTTTCTCGCTTTCATGCAGTGCTTCCTGCGCCTGCCACCGCAATAAGGCTTCACCAATATGGCCGGCAATAAGTTCCAAGCCTTGGATTGCATCAAGGGTGAAACAATTCTTTTTGAACGCGTTGACCTGGAGCACGCCGATGACCTGGTGCTTCATCGTCCGGATCGGGACAAGGGCAACGGATGCGTATCCCTCATGGACACAGGTGTTACGCGGATGATAGCGCGGGTCTTCGGTTGCCGGAAGTTCGAGGAGCGGGAAAGAGTTATTCGTCCAGAAGGATCCTCCCGGGGTAAAAAGGGGGTTGTCAGGGTCAATCTTTCCTGAAACCACCAGTCCGCAGGTGCACTCCCACCTGGCATTGCCGTTTGCATCGCGGCAGATCCTTCCATCCTGATCCTGTTCAAGGAGGGTATTTTCCTTCAGCAGGAACCCGCCGGGGAAACCGGACTGGACGAAATAGGGGAAATCGTCACCTGCCCTGAGCCGGATGCCAACGGCATCGGCACTTGTTACCTTTTTGATTGCATCCAGTACCTTCCCGAGAATCCCGCTGAATTCTCCCGGTTCATTCAGGAGGCCCAGAACCTCCAGAGAGAGCTGGCGGTACGTCTCTCCCCGCTTTCGTTCGGTGATATCCCGGAATACTACCTGGATCGCGGGCTGACCTTCATCAAGAAAATTGGTTGCAACGACTTCGACATCGATGGCTTTCCCGTCGATTCTCAGGAATTTCTCCTCGATAGCATCGACTGCAGTCATTTCGTTCCCGCTGATCATCGCTGCGATTCGCTCCTGGACAGTATTCCGATAAGCGGGATGAACAAAATCGAGGACCTTTTTTCCGATAAGTTCTGATGATGACGATGCACCGACAAGGGTGGCAGCACCCTGATTTGCGCGAGTAATGATGCCATTGCGATGAACCACGACCGCATCGAACGAACGTTGCAGGAGCGTGCGGTATCGCTCTTCACTTTCGCGCAACGCCCCTTCCGCCTTTTTACGCTCAGTGATGTCATGGATGATCCCCTCTACCCCGGCAATGCGGCCGGTATCGTCATAGTAGAAATGGCTGCTAACTGAGACGGGAATCTCGGTACCATCCCGCTTCAGGAGGATAACTTCATAATCTTTCACGTACCCCTTTTCTTTCATTCTGGCAATCAGGTCATCACGCTTCTTGGGATATGCCCAGAATGAGGTAATAGGATGACCGATGATCTCATCAAGAGTGTCATAATCAATCAAAGGAAGGATGGAAGGAGTCACAAAAACCAGATTACCGTCGCAATCTGCCCGATAAATGATATCAACGACGTTTTCCACAAGAGTACGGTATTTTTCTTCGCTCGCCCTCACTGCATTCTCAGCTAGTTGCCGCTCGGTAATGTCCCGGATCGACTCGATTGCACCGATGACTTCTCCCTGCCGGTTGTAGAGCGGGCTTGCCATTCCCATGAGCGTGACCGGTTTTCCCTTCAGCCGGGAAAGGGTTGTATCGGCGATCAGGATATCTTTCTTGTGAACGATATGTGCATATTTTTTGGCAATGACCTCATCTGATTCAAAGACCAGGTCGATCAGAACTGGCTGCCGTTTTTCATAGAACGGAATTGCGTACTCATAATCCCCTTTTCCCAACATATCCGCTGCCGGAACACCCGTCATCTCTTCAATGGCACGGTTCCACGCGATAATATGGCCGGACCTGTCGATAACACACGTGGCGTCAGGGAGAAAGTTAATGATATCCGCTTCACGGCGCTCAAGGTCACGAATATTCGCCTCCGCCTTCCTCTGCTGGATAGCCTGGCGGATCTGGTGTTCAAGTTCGGTGAACTGTGATACCGGATCTCCCCCTTTCTGGAGGTAAAAGTCAGCGCCTTCGTTCAGCGCCTGAATGACAATCTCTTCCCGTCCTCGTCCGGTGAAAAGAATATAGGGGATATTACTCCCTGATTTTCTTACCTTCTTTAAAAATTCGATGCCATCCATGTCTGGCATCTGGAAATCGGAGACAATCGCATCGTAGTTCTTTGTATCGAGAAGCGTGAGTGCGGATGGGGCAGAGGTAACGGTATCGATGATAAACTGCCCTCTCTCCTCAAGGAAAAGTTTCCCAATCTGGAGAAGGCCGGGTTCATCATCGACATAGAGAACGGTATACACACTACAACATCCGTGAATGGTAATAGCACATTTCACTTAATGGGGTTATTATACGTTGTTGTAATCTTCAGGTTTTATCATACCAGATTTCATCAGCAACTTTCCGAAAACCGGCTGATGGAACAGGAGGAAAACTCCTGAAGTTCCGGATTATGGAGGGAAGGAGCTGCATGAGGATGAACCTGGATCCTTTAATTCCCAGTAAAGGAACGACATAAAATCCAAGACCGAAAATAGTGTCTCCTCGTGCGTGAAAAATGGTGGGATACTGCCGGCAGCTGTCAACGCTGCCGTAGTCCCTGTACTTGTGGTTGTGACTACCGGGTTCACGTTGTTTGGCTGGATCCCGTGCCGGTCGTCCCCGATGACGTGAGCGGCTGGGCTGTGTGGTAGTAGCTGCGTATTGCCTGGTTCTTCTCGGTCTGGAACTGTTGCCAGAGAGTCTTGAGCTGACTGTTGATTGTCTTTAAACCTGCCTTGTCCTGGTTCTGGAGTGCGGTCTGGAGTTCTGAACGCATACCGCTGATAGTGGAGAGTGTTGCCTGCATCTGTGTGGTATCAATGGTGTACTGGTTCAGGATGCCGATGATGTTATTGGCATTCTGGACGTGGTTGTCAAATTCCTGCAGCCTGTACTGCACATGGTTGTCCCAGAGTTCGGTTTTAAGTCCCTGATCGATTATCGCGTTTCCATTTGTTCCCTGCCCGGTCACCGGGGCGGCCGCTGCCGGGAGCGCGAGCATCCCAACGATGCAGAGCGCAAGGATGGTCCCTTTCAGAATGTTCTTTGAGTTCATGGTTCTCTTCCTTTATCTGGTGCGGTGGTCTCGTCGCACCTTGATCACCCATCATCCCGGTGCCTTATGTATTGGTAAAATAGGGCCGGTTTCGTTCTTGAACATGTACGGGAATGGGTTAAACCGGGAGGTTCAACACAAGAGCAGACGCAGTTCTCCTGTTTGCAGCACATCACGACACCTCCAGCGCCACGAGCGGGGAATTCCATCATCACGGACAAGGGATTCAGGACTATGGCTGCGATCAGGGATACGTATAGGTTGCCGGCTTTCTGAAAAGTTTACAATGTTCATGGTATTCCGCCGATTTTTTATCTTGGTAAAATTCTCTCGCCAACCCCAGATGCAACAGACCCGTGTCATGTGTTTTTCGGTTTTTTAGCGACCAGATAAATCCGATTAAACTTCAAATCCACCATCCCGGATTCATCGGCCTGTTCTTTAAAAGATTTTTTAATCAGGCTGCGAAAGGTCTTGACGTATTCATCCGTCAATGGGATAGTGTAAAAGGACTGGTTTAAATAGCCGTTTTCCGCTCCCGACTGATAAATTCCATACACCTGGTCTATGGTATAGCGGGCTGACTCTTCGATTATTTTGCAGGTTACCACTTCAAATCCACACCTCTCAAAAAGGTTCCGGTATTCATCCTCGCTTTCCAGGAACATCCACGGATTTTTAAAAAAGCCGAAGGTTGCTCTGGTGGCTGGATGATGACGAACTTTTTCTATGGCGGTAACAAAATTGGGACAGTACATCGAGGTGGCGGGAGCCTGGATACCCATACGGCCGTCGGCCTTTAGAGCGGTAAAACATTGTTCCAGAACCTTCCGGGGATTTGCAAACCACTGGAAAGCAGAGTTGCAATAAACAACGTCAAATTTACCGGTAAAGCCTAAACTCTCCGCATCTTTAACGAGATATCGGAGATTCAGACGGCCGTCGTTCTTCTGGATTGCTTCGCCGATCATACTTTCGGAAATATCTGTGCCCAGTGCCAGACCCTTCGTAAGAAGGGCAATTTCTCTGGTTGTGCGGCCAGATCCGCAACCCAGATCGAGGACATCTTCATCTTCCCGGATGGACATCAGCCCAAGCAAAACCGCTGAAGCCGATTTCTGGACCAAAGCATTTTGTTCATAAACAGCGGCTTTACTGTCGAAATTAATGTGCACCATACCGTTGTCCCCCGACCTGTTCTTAACGACGTTCTCCCCGGGGTCCTGATAACTTCCCGGAACTTATGATGATTTCTCCCTTTCACTATTACGTCATCGAAATTTTTATTCTCTCTGGTTTTCTCCATGAAGTCCTGTCAACTTATCAGAACAGCATTTTTCATACGGTCACGTTGTCGGCAGGCGGCACCTTTTCAACATGCACTCCTTTATCTATACCTCCAAAATGGCATTGATTGTTGGGTACCGATACGATTTCTGACCGTTCATCGGATGATTTCATTCATTTGATTATCTCATTTGGAAATGTCGAAAACCGGCAGGAACTGACATCCTGACAGAACCAGAAAACGCACTATAGTTGATCACGTGGATCGTCGCAATCTGGCGACCGGATCCCGGATTCCGGCAACGGGATAATTTGTTTCAAAAATTGATTTTTTTATGCAATAATTTTTAAAGAATCAAGTAAATTTACTCATTAACAGACGAAATACCGGAAAAGCCCCATACCCTTGTTATTTCCGGTTCATCAATGATGGAGGAGCACGAGATGGTTCCTGAAATTTCTGACGTAAAAACGGCGGCCTCAAAAGATGCAGCGCCGCAGGGAAACGTGGACGAAGAGCTGAAGGAGATATATCAGCAGATGAAGACCCGGCGCTCGGAAGTACCTGATTTTATCAAACTCTTAAAGGATGGCTCACTCCTGGAACGCAGAAAATCTGCTGACGCTCTTGGAGAGATCGGTGATGAACGTGGGGTCCTGCCGCTCATCGATGCAATGAAAGATGCATCGATAAATATCCAGTATGTTGCGATAAAGTCACTCGGTATGCTCGCCGACCACCGTGCCGTAGATCCGCTCATCAACGCATTAAGATCCGATGAGAAATGGGTGCGTCTCGGCGCTGCCCATTCACTGGGGCAAATCGGGGATAAAAAAGCAGTGGAATTTATCATCCCTCTCCTTGCGGATCCGAACCATGGTGTGCGTGCTCACGCTGCCTGGGCTCTGGGGAAACTTGGGGATGCACGGGCAATCGAACACCTGAAACGGTTGCTCCAGGATCCAAAGAACGATGTTCGCAGCGCGGCAGAAACTGCACTGGAATTGTTAGGGGTGAAAAAGGCTCATGATCCGGGATTGTAACGTCAGCCTCATGCGAAGGGGGTTATGTACCTGTCCAAAATTTTCCCGCTACTGTCCCTCGACATTCAACCCGGGAGGGGCATGCATCGTGGATGCACAATTGATAGTCACCGGAAGTGAATCATGGCCGAGTTAAGCCGCACATTAGGGTTCTGGGGAGCGACAGGAATCGGGATTGGAGCAATAATCGGGACGGGGATTTTCGTCCTCATCGGTGTTGCTTCGGGAATAGCAGGGCCGGCAGTCATCCTGTCGTTTATTATTGCCGGATTCGTTGCCCTGCTCACGGGCCTTTCGACAGCAGAACTATCATCCTTTATCCATGAATCGGGAGGGAGCTATATCTACACGACAAAGGCGTTCGGTGCATTCCCGGGTTTTGTCGTCGGGTGGATGAAATCGTTTGATTACATCGTGGGCGCAAGTGCCGTCAGTGTCGGATTTGCTGCCTATTTCACCTACTTTGCCGGCATTCCGGCAGCAACCGGTACTCTCGTCATTGTTGCCACACTCTGGCCTCTCATTCTCATGATATTAAATCTCAAGGGGATCCGGGAAGCATCAGGAACCAATAACCTTCTGGTTCTCCTCAAAATCCTGGCCTTGGTGATATTTATCATCGTAGGTGCTTCTGCTCTGCTCACCAGCGGAAATTATGCGAACTATCACCCGTTCTTCCCCGAAGGGTTTTCGGGGGTCATGTCTGGCGCCGCAATCATATTTTTCGCCTTTATCGGGTTCAACACGATCGCCATTATGGCCGAAGAGGTGAAAGATCCTGGAAAGAATGTCCCCCGGGCAATTTTATTTGCATTCGCGATCTGCACGCTGATCTACATCGGCGTTTCTGTCGTCGCTGTGGGTGTGGTGAACTGGAAACTCCTCGGGACTTCGAGCGCACCGCTGGAATTCGCACTGAAGACCGTCACTGATAACATCTTCATTCTGCAGTTTGTGGCAATATCTGCGCTGTTCGCCACTACGTCAGTAATTATGGCTTCCATCATGGGGGGATCCCGTGCCCTCTTTGCGATGGCACGCCGGGGCGTCCTGCCCAAGGTGCTATCAAAAATTTCACGCCAGAATGTTCCGGCGTTCACGATACTGTTATGCGGGGTTATCATCAGTGGGATTGTTGTTGTCACCAATGGCAACCTGGACTGGCTCGCCTCCCTCTTTAATTTCGGGACGCTTCTCACGTTCTTTTTCATCAATCTCAGTTTACTCAAACTTCGGAAGCTGATGCCTGATGCCAAGCGGAGTTTTAAGGTCCCATTATATCCCTATACGCCGATCTTTGCCATGATCAGCTGCATTGTCCTCGCATTTTACCTCAATACCAACGCAGTGATCACTGCCTTCTTCTTCCTGGTGATTGGAATTGTGATCTATCATCTCAATAAAAGAGGGAAAACCGAAGTGAAAGCATCCTCAGTCTGAACATGCAACAAATTTTTTAGCGATTTATTTTTTTTTTTGAAAATTATCGCGCAGGGATCTGGAACTCCCTGACCGTTTCTGCCATCTCCCTGAGCCTTTTGTTGACGAGGTAGTTGACCGTCCCTTCCTTGTAGGATCCATCAGCCTGCCGTTCCCCTGCCGGCACGCCAGTGAGAAACTCAATACCCTCATCAATGGTTGTTGCCGGGTAGATCGTAAACTTGCCTTCTTTTGCCGCTTCGAGGATCTCTTCTTTGAGCATCAGGTCCTGGACGTTGCTCGCCGGGATCATTGCCCCCTGATCTCCGGTCAGGCCCTTGGCCCTGCAGACTTCGAAAAAGCCTTCGAGTTTCTCGTTCACGCCCCCGATGGCCTGCACCTCACCCCGCTGGTTGACCGATCCGGTGACCGCGATGGACTGTTTGATGGGCAGACCTGAGAGCGCGGAAAGGATTGCGTACAATTCGGTGCTCGAGGCACTATCACCATCCACTCCCCCGTAACTCTGTTCAAAGACGAGTTTTGCGGCAAGAGAGAGTGGTTTGTCCTGCGCATACTTGTTCGCAAGATATCCCCCAAGTATGAGGACACCCTTTGTATGGGTGGGTCCTCCCAGTTGTGCCTGGCGTTCAATGTCAATAATTCCATCACGCCCCACCGCAACACTCGCGGTAACGCGGGATGGCCTGCCAAAGGCGACATCGCCCATCTCCATCACCGAGAGCCCGTTGATCTGCCCGATCTTGCTTCCCTCAGTATCTATCAGGAATACCCCGCGTTCGATGAACTCCTGTATCTTCTGCTGGATAAGGTTGGAACGGTATATCTTTTCGTCGAGAGCCTTTTTTATCTGCTTCACCGTGATATACGGTGATTTTTCCTGTACCGCGTAGAAGTTCGCTTCCCGGATCAAATCGGAAATACCGGAGAATCTCGTGGATAGCTTCTTCTGATCTTCTGCAAGCCGCGATCCGTATTCAACGACTTTTGCGACAGCGGTATTATCCAGATGTTTTAAATTGAACCGTTTACAGAGGGTGCAGATAAACGCCGCGTATTTCTTCGAGTTGTCTTCATTCCGATCCATGACGGTATCGAAATCAGCCCTTACCTTGAAAAGTTCGGGGTAGTCGGGATCTTTACTGTGAAGGATCTGGTTGATATCGGGTGTACCGATCAGGATGACCTTGACGTTCAGCGGAATGGGCTGCGGTTTGAGCCCCCTCGTCGCAATGAATCCTGCCTGCTCCCCCGGCTCCTCGATCCTGACCTTCTCTGTTTTGAGGGCAGATTTGAGCCCGTCCCAGGCAAAGGGATACCTGAAGAGATCCAGTACCGGGATGACCAGGTACCCGCCGTTCGCTTTATGGATCGAACCGGGACGGATCATCATGAAGTCTGTAGTCACGACACCGAACTGGACTTCTTTTTCTGCTTTTCCCTGCAGGTTCTGGTAGCTGGGCGTCTCCTCAAAGACCACCGGGGCACCTTCAAGACCCCCGTTGTCCACGACGACATTAACCTCATATTTCCTGAACGCAAGCTCTTTTGACAGCCATTGCTGGACCTGGGGCGGAACCTGCTCCGGTTGCGGCTGCGGTTGTTGCTGTGCCGTACCGAGGAATGATCCGAGATTGTCAAGGATATCTTTCTGGACGTTCCCGATATAAGAAAGCACGTCCCCGATCTTTCCGTATTTTTCTTTGAGAGAGGTGAGGAGATGACCGATGGCATAGAGCGCAATCTCGCTGTTGAGCTTCGCGACCACCTCCATCCCTTTTGCATCGAGCTCCCGCATCCTGCGGAACCCTGACCGCAGTTCGGTATCAAGGTTTTCCCTTCTCTGGACCATCTTGTCCTTAGTCTCCTCGGGGAGCGCCTCGAACTCTTCCTGCGTGAGAGGTTTGTTGTCGATGACCGGGATGATCATGAGGCCGGTAGGTCCAATCTGGATCGTAAAGTTCTGTTTTGCAGCGCTCTCGTTGAGCTGCCCGATTACCTCCTCCCTCTCCTTGTCAAGTTTCCCCATTGCTTCCTGCCGTTTTGTCGCGTAGTCATCACTCTCGAACGCCCGTGGCAGGGCCCTTCTTGCTTCTTCGACAAAGGATGCCATATCCTTCTTCAGCAGGGTGCTCATCCCGGGAGGGAGGCGGATTGCGAGAGGCTCGTACGGATTGGCAAAATTATTGACATAGATCCAGTCATCTGCTTTGGGTTTGGTCTTTGCCAGTTCGCGAAGGAACTTCTTTACCGCAGTTCTTCTCCCTGTACCGGGAATCCCGGCGACATAGATATTGAATCCGCGTTCCTGGATCTCAAGACCGAACCGGAGCGCCTTCTGTGCCCGGTCCTGCCCGATAATCTCTTCGGTGGGTTTCAGAGTCTCTGTCGTACGGCACTCAACCTGATCGGGACTGTACACAGCCCGGTAATCCTTAAGTGGTAATGCTTTGATCATTTCTGGTTCTCCTCATAATTTTTGCAAAACTTTTTTCGCGAAAGAATGGTATCATCAGCATAACAGTCCTCCGGCGAGCGATTCCGGCCGGTGAAATCCATCAAGATCATGGCCGGAGTCTCGGTACGATCCCCTCTTTTTGTTCATATTGTCTGACGGCATCAGGGGCGCCGGCGAGAAGGCGGCGTATCGTGTTATAGACGCTCGGTGTCTTTTCCGGGTCAAGGTCGCCAAGAAGCCCCACGAGGATTCCGACAAGCGGGATCCGGTCTGCTTCTTCCATCGCATCGAGGGCACCAAATACCCTGAGCATCGCCACCGTGCTGTGCTCGTTGATCGGTGCTAACGTACGTAATGTCTTTTCCAGGAACGCCCGTCCCTGTCCGGTCTGGAGGGATTTTTTCCGGTTCAGAGCAAACCTGCCGTAGAGGGCCCGCTGGTCATTTGCCTGCTCGATCCGGAATGCGGGAGATCGCTCGACCCCGGCGATGAGATCCAGCACCTCCGGGCTGCTGTTCCCGGCAATGACCGTGAGGAAATTTTCCCAGCTGACGTGATCTCCCGTGGATTCCTGTTCAAAGGATGCGAGCATGCTGAACCGGTCACGTGCCGAGCTGTCCATGTACAGGCTGAATGCAACCAGCTTATCCGTAGCCGAAGACGCACGGTCAAACTGGTCCTGGATCAGCTGGTGGATCTCAGGTGTTCCCATCCGCGAGAGCACGGCAAGAGCGGTATTTTTAACCTGACGTTCTTTTATGGCGCGGGCTTTTTGCCTGATGGTATCCTGCAGGGGATCGGCTTCATTCATGGCCGTGTAGATACCGAGCAGGCCATCTTTATGCCGGTCTGCAATCGCCCGGAATATTTTTTCCCGTACATCGTAGAGTGCCTGGTAACGATGGGCATATTTTTTGTCGGGTGCAGATTCGAACAGGGTTAAAAACTGCCCGCCTGCCCGTTCCATGAGGTCGCGGTCCGAGAGGAGCCTGAAATACAGATCGATGCACATCGGGTCCGGTCGGGCGTCCGGGTCCTCCAGCATCTTCATTTTTTCCCGGTCCATTATCGTCATGAACGCGATGTACCGGTTCGTCAGGTCGTGGTCCCGTTCTGCCTGCAGGTAGAGGTCATCCGGTGTTGCATCGTAACGGACTTTTCCGTAGAACGAATACCCCCTGTTGATCGACAGGAATGCAGGTCTCTCAGGCGAGGCAAGTTCGAGGGTTTGTTCTTCTTTATCGACCCGGTGCAGCACTTCAAGGATATCTTCCCCTGATGCAGATACCAGAGCGATTCTTACCGGGAAGATCCAGAGTTTTTTGGGGATATCGGCGGACTGCTGAAGATTCAGGATCATACGATGGCGGTTGCTGTCGTAGGATGCCTGTACTGAGAGCGTGGGAAAACCTGCCTGCCTGAGCCATCCCTCCGCCATGCGGGTGAAATTCTGCCCGGATGTCTCCTCCATGGCCTGTACCCATTGGGTACGGGTCGCATTCCCATGACGGAACCGGCGGTGGTACAGATCCAGTCCCTTCACAAACGTATCTTTTCCCATGAATGTTTCGATCATTTTCACAAATTCCGGGGCTTTCATGTACGTGATATCCGTGATGAGCTCGTTGGGATCATTGAACCCGTCAGGTTCGATGGGAAGGGAGGCGGCCCCGCAATCGAGGTCGAGGGTCCCGCTGCCCGGGGCAAGGAGGGAAAGGACGGTCTGCAGCCGTTCATAATCTTCTCCGAAGTGGAACGCATGGTACTGGTTTTCGACATGGACCGTGACTGCCTCATTGAGCCAGATCTCAAACGGCGACCAGCCGGTCACTTCCGAGCCATTGAGGTTGTGGTAAAATTCATGGGCTTTTACCTTGGTCAGGTATTCATACGCGGAGTCGGTCATTGAGGGATACGGCATGATGCGGTTTGCCGAAATCGTCGTATTCCCGACATTTTCCATCCCCCCAAAATCCGAGTTCTGCATGGCGATCTCCCGGTACGTTGCTCCCGTGTACTGGTAGCCGGGGACGATCTGCCTGATGAACGTGTCGAGCTCCGCACGGATTGGAGGCAGTTGCGGGGAAGCCGGATCGGTTTTTTTGATCCGGTTGAGCTCCGTCAAACGCTGGTAGAGCCGGTTCCGGATCTCCGGTCTGCCATACCGGTCAGGGCCGGTAAAGAGATGTACCCACAGAACGGCATCGTGAAGAATGTCCAGGGCGTGCCCCGCCAGTTCAGGATCCGACGCCGGGGGGACCAGAAGCTCAAGTGAGCATCTCCGTCCACCTGCGTACTCACACTCCTGGCTGAAGGTTGCGTAGGTCCCGCACCCGAGAAAGAATAAATAGGGGGCCATGGGGGTGATCACATTTTCATAGGTAATTTTTACCCTGCCATCTCCGACGGGTTGGCGTGGAGCCGCCACATTGCCGTTTGTTATCAGGTGGGTGTATCGTGCATCGGCTATGATCGTCGTAGTGTAGGTACACTTCGCTGTCATGTCATCGATGCACGGGACGAGGCGCTCGAACCCCCACTGCTGGCACTGGGTGATCTGCTGGGGTGGTGCACCCGGCGGGGTCTCATCATAATAGAGACCTTCAAGAAGATTTTTCGTTGGGCGGCAGATGGTCTCCGTATGAATGACAAAACGCGTCGATGGCAAAACCGGCGTGTCAAACCGGATCACCAGCAGGCTTTTTTCCGGATCGTACCGGCAGGAACAGTCATGACCGGGGCAACTGACGGCAATAATTTCAAGATTTTTTGCATTCAGTGCCAGTTCTGCTAACGGGCTGTCCAGGGACTCAGCATGTAAATCCGAGGTCACTCTTGTATGCTCATCAAAGACATCAAAAATAAGATCCATATGGATGACACGGACAGGAAGCTTTCCAAAATCCTCCTTATAAAACCGGAACGGGCGATCGGCCATGGTTCATTCCTTATATCCTGTTGGATGTGCTTTTCAGAGACATTTATACATTTTCTTGGTTTTCAAAAACTGGAATGAAAGCCGCGGGTAACATTCCGCAGGGAACTGGTCTGTTGCGTCATATGACGCGATAAGAACCGTTGAAAATCCCGTTGATGGGATCCAATCGGGGGGATTGGAATTTTCAAAGGGATACATAGACCCAAAACGAGAACCTAGATATAGGACAATATCTCAGGAAATTGTATCCATGCCACAGGATCCCAAAAAAACGATCAGGTTGTTATCCGACCATATATTCCGGTTGAACATCAGTACGTATCTCTTATCTGAACAGTTTACCCGTTTTTGCAGGGAACAGGATATCGACGATATGTGGGAAGGTCTTCTGAGATTGTCCAACGACAGCCCGGATCTATATGATAGTGATGTGGCAAAAAATGCTTTTTCCCTGCTGCTGGAGCAGATATATCGTATGCGGAAGGATGAATTCCCGGGGATCCTTGCCGGCCTCCTGGCAGATTTTTCCGGAGCCGTTCCAAGCCCCTTTATTTTTCGCACGATAAAAGGGGACTTGATCCAGCTAGGGTATCCCGGGAAGGATATGGAAGACATATTTTTAAAACGGAAAAATAACCGGAACCGTCACATTTGAGTCCTCAAAGATCTCATCAACAATGCGAGTGATGCATGGATCCTCCGGTTCATCTCGAATGGCTCACGTGGAGCCTTCTCCTCCTCGTTATCTGGGCGATCGTATGGAAACTGCTGAAAAGTCATGAAATACGAAAAGAGATGCTGGTCGTGAGCGCATGGACGTCGCTTCTCGGGCTCACCGAACCCCTCTTTGTGCCCGCCTACTGGAATCCTCCATCGCTTTTTAATCTTGCCCAAACCACCGGATTCGATATTGAGAGTATCATTTTTTCCTTTGCAATCGGCGGGATCGGGTATGCGCTTTACATGGCCCTGTTTCCTGTCGGGCACGAACCATCTGTCCCGAGGGACGAGCGAATAGATACCCGTCACGCGTACCACCTTCCTCTCCTGTTAACGACACCGGTGATCTTTATCTCTCTCCTGCTTGGCACGCACCTGAACCCAATCTATGATGCCATCGTCGCAATGTCAGCCGGCGGTATCGCGACATGGTACTGCAGGCCGGATCTCAAACAGAAGATGGTGGTCAGTGCCGTACTCTTTTTAATCCTGTATTACCTGTATTTCCAGACATTGATTGCAATGTTCCCGGGGTATGTCCAGAGAGTCTGGAACATGGGAGCAATCTCCGGGATCATGATCACGGGAGTACCGGTCGAGGAGCTGATCTTCGCGGGTGCATTCGGATTCTACTGGTCAACGGTCTACGAGCATTTTACCTGGAAGAAAGTACCTGATCGGTATATCCCCGGGTACTGAACAAAAGGCCTTCAGGATTAACCGTAGATAAAGAGGGACGGAGAATTATGGAGACCGGAAAGAAACTGGAATATAGCTGAATGTACAGGGAAGACCCGGGCGCCCCAGGTCCATCCCTGCCCATTGAAGAAATTCGGAAACGCGTGCCTGACGCTCTCACCCAGCAGCAATCCACCGGTAGCGAATGTCCTCCGACTGAACTCTCCTCTCAGCCTTCTGCCTCAAGGAATTCCCTTAAGGCTACCGCATTATTGTGCTGCTCATCGCGGGCTGCAAATAAGAACGTCACGATTTTTTTGCTGCGTACGACATCGTTGAGTTCCCTGAGTACCGCAGGCCGCTTTCGGATCTCTTCAAAATATCTTCTCCTGAACTCGTCCCATTTCTCAGGATCATGGCCAAACCAGACCCGTAGATCGGGGCTCGCGCCGGCATCCTTCAACCAGAGATCGACATGGGCCCGTTCTTTTGATACTCCACGGGGCCACAGGCGCTCGACGAGTACCCGGTACCCATCATCAGGTGAAGGGGATTCATACACCCGTTTCAGGTTAATTGTCATGAAATCCGGCTCCCAAAATTTACGAAGGTTCGTTTTTTTCCATGGTACAGGAAAGGAATTCCTTTCATGTGCGACCCTTTTTTATATTTCTGTTTTGCAATAACGTCTGACAGGATTTTTATTTTTGAAAATGGGTCAGCCTTTTAGTAACCCTCCGAGGGCACCTCCAATGAACGCAAGGACAGGGAAGTATATGACCGCCACGATAAGGAACAAGACTCCTGCAAGCTGAGAGAACGAGGGGATTGTGGTCATAAGATATCGGGTGTTCAACATGATATCGATCGAGACTGCGATTGCACCGAAAATGCCTGATATGAGACCCGCTTTTCCCCCATTCAGGAAGTCTTTTCCCGCAAGATACCCGGCAACAATCCCGCCGAAGAATGGACCGGGAACCGGGATCATATCCAGCCTGTTGACCCATACAAGGGCAAAAAGGATCATAACAATAAACCCGAGAATAACCGCTATCCCGAATCGTGTTTTTTCCTTCTCCATGCGGAAAACAT
>Ga0326728_10007448_pt1 | contig 28067 bp, 19 predicted proteins | sample MB3enrmetagenome_FD_207602 | JGI IMG/M metagenome (GOLD analysis project Ga0326728, IMG submission 207602) | Lab enriched peat soil microbial communities from McLean, Ithaca, NY, United States - MB31MN | ecosystem: Environmental > Terrestrial > Soil > Wetlands > Peat | place: USA: New York... | reverse complement strand
CCCCGAAAATGAAGACGCCCGAGAAGGTGCAGTTGCGCACCGTGAGGTGTTCGAGGCGGAGATTGCGCTGCACGGCCTTGGCGTCGGCAAGAAACAGGATGCCGGCGCGAATGGGACCGTGCTCGGTGCGGCGCTTTTGCACATCGCTGTTAGGATCGCGCGAAGCCTGCGGCGTTCCCGCGCCTTCGATGACAAAGTTGCGCAAAAGCACATCATGCAGATCTGGATCGGCGTTGACAATGGCGGCTTCATATTGACTCTTTGCCGGATTAAGAAAGAGTATGCAGTCGATGCCGGTGCCGGCGAGCGTGACTCCGCTGGGCAGGCTGAGCGTGGCGGGCAGTATGTGCAGACCTGAGGCGAGGCTCACGGTACCTTTACCGCTGGCCTTCAGCTTGTCGAGCGCGTCCTGAATCGATTCCCCGGGAGCAACGGTAATGGAAGCCGAGGGCACAGGAGCGGTGGAAATGGCCTGCGCGCCGGCTGTGGCCGCAACCCTCGAAGGTGCGGGCGCGGGCTGCAGATTGCCGGAAACCGGGCCACCACGAAAGTATGTGAGGACTCCGCGCGAGTGATCGCGGACGCGCATTGCGGCCTTTTCCGTGTATGGCAGATCAATTTGCTTAATGTAACGGTAGTGCTGAAGGACGCCCTCGTAGATGTCACTGAAGCGGCTGCGGGTGTCGACAATCTTGCCGTAGGCGTGGACTTTTTCGCCGAGAAGCAGGCTGGCGGTATATTCGTAGCCGAGGGCAAGGCGGTTATCGGCTTCCGCGAAGAGGTCGACACCCTGGTTCCACGCGATGATGGCGGTTCGCGCGAGATAGCCGAAGCCGAGCTGCACATGGCTCTGGTCGCGCGTGGTCTCTTCGCACTGGCCATCGGGATAGATGTAGCGCGTGATGCCGCTATTGACCGGGCCGGCTCGGTAGTGACGATAGACATCGTCCATCAGCCTGTGATCGTCGCAGAAGACGCCGATCGAGAGTAGCGTAAACATGATGGCGGCGTCCCAGTTCCCGTTGGCCTCGGGATAGTACATGCACAGTAACGGCACGTAGACGGTGAGGAGCATGCGCTTGAACTGGGTCAGCGAATCACCGCGCCAGCCTGGATAGGTGGCGCGCAGAATTTCAGCGGCGTTACAGAATTCACCGCCGGTCCATCCTGCAATTAGCATGGCATCGTTCTCACAGAAATCGCTCAATGTGCCGGACCAGGCGTCGAATATCTCGATTGCCTTAAGCGCGTACGCTTGATTGTCTGTTACGTACCACTGAAGAACGTGGCTATTGGCAGCGGCCGCGCTGGCCGTCAGTTCCACTCCGCCCATCTGGCCGGCGCCGAACGAGCCGCGAGCAACATGCGCGAAGGGCTTCGGCTTGAAATCGAGTGAGGAGCTCGGCTCAGACTGCAGACGCTTCCATGCGGAGATCCACGGCTCTTCGCCGGCCTTGACTTTGGCCTTCATGAATTCCAGATCCGTGAGCGTCTGTAGAATGCCGGGGTGAACAATCGAATTAAGAACTGCATTGGCGTTACCTGTTGTAGCCGGCACCGGATGGCGAGCGCCGGCACCGTCATCTGCAGCGCTGGGGGGCTGCGCCAAGCCAGGCAACGCTGCCATTGCTAGTCCGGCCCCCGACCGCCAAAGAAATGCCCGTCTCTTCATTTGCCTCTTCTCTTCCTGTGAGTATCCCGGTAAGCCTATTCTGAGCTTGGTAACCTAGTAGAGATTCTAACCTGTGGTTCGACAAAACTCCGCCTAGACGAGAAGAGGGTCTGATCTTGAATGCGGAGGCTATCTCGGATGGGGTTTTCTGTAACGGAAAGGGGCGCTCGGTGTCCACAAATCGTTACGAAGCCACTGTCGAGAGGCCGGCAAACGGTAGGCGGACACAGCTCTCCCGCAATCCGTCTTTAACTTCAAGAGGAAACGTTCATTGTCACTGTTGGCCAGTGCGAGATGCGTTCGGTCTTCATGGTAGTAACGGACGTACTCGCTCATCAGGCGCTTCAGGTGCCGCTTATTTACGACGATCACATGGTCGAGCAGATCGCGACGGCAGTTGCCGACCCAACGTTCGACGACGTCATTCTGCCACGGACTACGGAAGCCGGTTCGCTTTGGATGAATGCTGAAGCTCTTTACGGCATCGATCACTTTTTCATTGAACTGTGTGCCGCGATCAAAGATCAGATAGCCGGGAGCAGAGTCGTAATGGAAGGTCTGGCGGCATGATCGTGCGATGGCACACAAACTCTGGCCCATGCTGAGTATGATCGCAATTGCGGCGGGCGAATCTATTCAACAGGGCAACTTATAGGATTCCCTTAAAGGCGTGGGAAACACCATGACCAGCCAGGCTCACGCGGATGTCTCGTATCGGCACAGTTTATCGAAAATCAGCTAATTTGACGAAATAAATATGGTAAGTGTGAGGCGAAATTGAGCAGGAAGGTCGTTTGTCCGCGCGAATTTCCAATGTAGATGTCGCGCAAGGCCATTGCCAAGCAGGAAAGGAATGCGGATGCAAATTAGAGCGAAACATTCAATCTCGATTCTATTTGTGGACGCCGCTTTAACCGGCATATGGGTCTTCGCCACGCCTGCTCATGATTGGGTGCGCTTCGATATCTGTGAGACTGGAACACGCAACAGCTTCGCGGAGGCGTCGTGAGTATGCCGATGACCATCGCGAAGCGAATAGGGCGCACACTGCTCCTGTTGCTCTTCGCTGCCGGAGGAACGATCTTGCTGGTGCGCTTCGCTCCGGGTTTCTTCTCCGATACCCGTGAGATGGATGCAAAGTATGCGCAAGCAGCGCGAGCGGAAATTCAGGCGGAAAACAACCAGCAACAGTCCGTAGGATTGATTGCGATTCATGAGGTAAAAAGCTGGCTCAGCGGCGACTTTGGCCAGTCGCGTCAATATCATGTGCCGGTTGCGCAATTGATTAGCGCACGTGTGCGGGTCTCGGCTTTGCTTCTAGCGAAGGGCATTTTTCATGGCTGGCTGCTGGCGATCTGCGCTGCGTTGCCGATAAGCGCCTTGCGAAGGGGCGCAGCTCTGTGGCGATTGCCATTCACACTTCTTCTGTCGATTCCCACGGCGGCAATGGCCACGGCCTGCATCCTGGCCGATGCGGGAGGCCCCATACTGGTTCTTGCCCTCATCATCGCCGCCAGGGAGTTCAACTTTCTCCGCAGCCTGCTGGAAGGCGCGTGGCGCTCGCCGCATCTTTTGCAGGGCAGGGCGCAGGGAATGTCGCCCCGGGCCTTGGTGACTCTGCACATCCTGCCAAACGTAGCGCCGCAGTTGTACGCACTTACGACGCTGTCCATCGTTACCGCCTTGGGGGCACTGGTGCCCATTGAGGTGATCTTTACAGTGCCGGGAGTGGGCCAGCTAGCGTGGTCCGCGGTGATGAACCGCGACCTTCCTGTGCTGGTTGCGGTCAGCTTGCTGATGGCCTGCGTCGTAGGATTTGCCGGGATGCTCTCGATGCGCACGGTGTCTTTGGAGGCGGCATGAAGAAACGCACCGCTGCCGCCATGCTGTTGCTCCTGATTCTGGGTGCAACGCTTGTGCTTTTTGGATCCCGCAACGATTATGCCTTTCAAGATCGCGATGCGATCATGGCTCCGTCTACAGCCCAGCATTGGACGGGAACCGACGAGCTTGGACGCGACCGCACAGTGCGCGTCGCCGCTGCGCTTCTGCTTGGCTTGACAGGGGCGGCGGCGGCCGCGGCAATCACCACCATGATCGCTGCTTGCTTCGGCCTGCTTGCCGCCTTCAGCCCGCGATGGGTAGCCGCGATACTGATGTTCCTTAGCGATGCCTTCCTGTCGTTGCCGTGGCTCTTCCTGTTGATGATGGCCCGCTCCTTGCTGCCGCTGACCGCCTCACCGCTCGAGACCGCCGTGGCGACCTTCCTGATTCTCGCCGCCCTCGGCTGGCCGGCTTGCGCCCGGGCCATCTATCGCGGAGCCTCGGTGCTTCGCTCATCGGAATGGATGATTCAGGGCCACGCGTGCGGCCTTAAGACTCGACAACTGATCCGCCTTCACATTTTGCCCCATCTGCGTCCGCTCCTTCTGCCGCAGTTTCTGATTTGCGTTCCGGCGTTCATCGTAGCCGAGGCGAACCTGGGCGCGCTCGGCCTGGGCGTTGGGGAGCCGGTGCCGTCCTGGGGCGCGATGCTGCTGGAGCTGGATAATTCCGCCCTGCTGGCGAGGTCCTACTGGGTGTATCTGCCGATTGCGTTGCTCGTCGCCGTACTGCTGATTCTTGAATCGTTCACCACGGAGGTCGAAACAAATGCGTAGCTTACTGCGTTCGTCATTACTGATTGCCTGTCTGATAGCTCTACTTGCGGTCTATGTTCCGTGCCAGGCTGCTCCGAGGCAGCCTGGCGAACTTGCATGGGCTATTCGCTATGATCCCAAAACCTTTGACCCGGCGAAGGTGGATGAGCAGGCATCCGAACTCGTGCGTTACCTCACCGGCGGCGTGCTCCTAAGGGTCAACCGTCAAACCCAAAAGCTTGAGCCACAGCTTGCCGAAAGCTACAGCGTCTCGCCTCAAGGCACCTTGATCGTATTCAAGCTGCGCGACAAGCTGCGCTTTTCCGATGGCGCAGCGTTGACCTCGGCGGATGTCGCCTGGTCGCTTCGCCGCGTGCTGGCGCCGGAAACGCACGCCATTGTCGCGGAGGATTTTCTTTCTCCTGGTGAAGTCGTTATCGAAACACCGGACAAACTCACAGTGAAGGTTCATCTCCCCAAGCGCGTCATTGGGGTTGCCAAAATCTTCGAGGATATCGCAATTGAGCCGGCTGACCGTCCCCGTGAAGCGCGCGTTACGTCGGGGCCATTCACGGTGACGGACTATAAGCGCGGCCAATATGTGCGCTTGAGCCGTAATCCATATTATTGGCGTCGCGACGACGCCGGCGTTCAACTGCCATACGCGACCGGCGTGCGGCTTGATATCCTGAACAACCGCGAGCAGGAGATAGCGCAATTCGTGCGCGGAGAATACGACCTGATCGATGGCCTTTCTCCGGATTACTACGCAGTTCTGGCTCAAAAATCGCCCCAGTCCGTGCACGACTTTGGCGCATCCCTCAATACGGAGCAGCTGTGGTTCAACCAGTCTTCTGCCGCTCCCTTGCCGGAGTTTGAAAAAGCCTGGTTTCAGAACCGCGGCTTCCGTGTCGCGGTCTCAGAGGCCATCCATCGCGCCGACCTGGCGCGTATCGCATATGACGGCCATGCCACGCCGGCCTTTGGCTTTGTCTCTCCCGCTAACATTCAATGGCACTACAACGATCTGAAGTATCCGCATGAAAGCATCAATGAGGCCAATCGCCTGCTGGCCGCGTCAGGATTTCATCGCAGCGGTAATCAACTCTACGATTCCACCGGCCATCCCGTGAAGTTTTCCATTCTGACAAATGCAGGCAATACCGCGCGGCAAAAGATGGCGGCGATGATCCAGCAGGATCTGGCTGCAACCGGCATGCAGGTCGTGATCGTCACCCTGGATTTTCCCGCGCTGATTGACAGGCTGATGCACAAGCAGGACTATGAAGCCTGTTTGCTGGGAGTGACAAACGCTGAGCCGGATCCAGGCACGATGATGAATATGTGGATGAGTTCTTCGCCCAACCATCAGTGGAATCCTTCTGAAAAAACTCCGGCAACAGAATGGGAAGCGGAGATTGACAGGCAAATGCAGTTGCAGGCAACCAGTCCTGTGCAGCAGCAGCGCAAACAAGCCGTCGACCGTGTACAGCAGATTGTGGCCGACCAGCAACCATTTATTTACCTGGTTTATCCGAACATTCTCCAGGCCATTTCTCCGCAATTGCGTGGTACGCGTCCGACGATCTTTTCCCCCAGGACGGTGTGGAACATCGACTCGCTCCGCCGCCAGGAAGGCCGTCCGGGAGGCGCGCATTGAGCACACCCGTGATGCAGGTTCGCCTGCGTGCGAACTACGGAAACCGCTGTGTCCTCAAGGATGTGCGCTTCGATCTTTGCGCCGGGGAGGCACTGGGGATGGTCGGCACAAGCGGCGCGGGCAAAACCACGCTGGTGATGGCGTTGCTGGGCCTGCTTCCATGGCGCGGCGGCGTGACCTCAGGTGAAGTTCTCCTCAATAGCCGCAATCTGCTGACCATGACCGCGTGCGAAGCGCGGCGGATTCGCGGGAAAACGATTGCCCTGGTTCCACAAAGCCCCATGACCGCGCTCAATGCAGCCGTTTCACTGCAGGCGCATTTTGATGAGGCGTGGCGCGCGCACGAGTCATCAGGGAAAAAAGTGCTGGAGCCGCGCCTGCGGCAACTGATGGAGGAAGTGCAATTACCCGCTAGTGACGCCGGCTTCCTGCGCAGAAAGCCGGGGCAGATCAGCGTTGGCCAGGCGCAGCGGGTTCTGATTGCACTGGCCCTCTTGCATCGCCCCTCGATCCTCATTGCCGATGAACCGACAAGCGCCCTGGACCCGGTCACTCAGGCAGAGATACTCAAGCTGTTGCGACAGTTGAACCGCCGGCATGGAACGGCCCTGCTCTACATCTCCCACGATCTTGTCTCTGTCTTGCAGTTGTGCGACAGGCTCGCCGTACTGCACGCGGGCGAAATCGCCGAAAGTATACAGGTTGCGCAGATCGAGCAGGCACAACATCCCGCGACTCTTTCCCTGTTGCGCTCACTTCCTGTGCCCGTGCAGGTTCTGCTCTCTCATTGCAGGACATATATAGGTAGCGATGAACAGGCGAGGGACTTAGGTAGTCTTCATTTGCCACTCAGCAGTACGCCGGAGGAGTTTCAAGGCGCCGAGCCGTCAAAACTGCCTGATATTGGAACATTCTTTGCGCAAAACGAAGGGTAACGTATCTAGTGTACACCGAAGATTATAAATATCGCTCTGACGTAATGCGTAAATTCTAAACTAACACTTAAGTCATATACAGAAACTTAGTATATCTCCGAAATCCCTATTAATGCGACAGCGCCAGCATAAGAAATCCTAATAGACCTAGCGGCGCAGAAGGAGAGCACTATGAAATGCATACCAGCCAGAGGCGCTCCATGGATAAGAACATTCCTTACGGTGTTCGCTTTGATCCTGAGCGCCAGCTCGGTCTTTGCTGGCCCAAACAAATTATCCAAAGATCTGCAAGGGCAGAATGGCTCTAATCAGGTCGATGTCATCGTGCAGTATAACCACACCGCAACTGCTGCGTACCATCAGAAGGTGTTGAGCAAAGGAGGCACACTCAAACAGGAGCTTGGCCAGTTTAAGGGCGCCGCTTACACCATGCCTGCTTCCGCGCTGGCCGATCTGGCTGCCGACCCCGAGGTCGTCTACATCTCGCCTGATCGTCCACTCAATAGCACCGGTAATAACAAGTCGGCTGCCGTTCTTGATTACCACACCACGGCTATCAACGCTCCCGCAGCCTGGGCGCTGGGCCTGAATGGCACTGGCATCGGCGTGGCGGTGATCGATAGCGGAATCGCCGCCAACTCCGACCTGAACAGCGCCAATGTCGTACTCAGCCAGGATTTCACGGGCTTGGGCAGCGCCGTCGACCAATACGGCCACGGCACTCATGTCACCGGCATCATCGCCGGAAATGGCAGCAACTCCACCGGATCGAAGTTCACCTATACCTTCATTGGCATTGCCGACAACGTGAACTTGATCAATCTTCGTGTGCTCGATCAGAATGGCGCAGGCACCGACAGTGAAGTGATTGCGGCTATTCAGACGGCCATTCAATTGAAGAGCAAATACAACATCCGCGTCATCAACCTTTCCCTGGGAAGGCCGGTGTGGGAAAGCTACACGCTCGACCCGCTTTGCCAGGCAGTGGAACAGGCCTGGGAGTCGGGCATTATCGTCGTGGTTGCGGCGGGCAACTACGGACGCGACAACCTGGCGGATACAAATGGATACGGCACCATTACCGCTCCCGGCAACGACCCGTATGTGATCACCGTGGGCGCGATGAAGACCTTGGGTACGGTGACTCGCACCGACGATGTGATCGCGAGTTACAGTTCCAAGGGTCCGACACTCTTTGACCAGGTCATTAAGCCCGATCTGGTGGCTCCGGGCAATCAGATCATCTCCCTGTACACATCAGCGGAGACTCTGAATCAGGAATACCCCGGCAATGAGATTACAAAGTCTCTTTACGAGACCAATAACGGCGCCGCGTCTTCCAGCACCTACTTTATTCTGAGCGGGACGAGCATGGCCGCGCCCATGGTGAGCGGGGCTGCGGCACTCATGCTGCAGCAAAACCCGGCTCTGACGCCAGATCAAGTCAAAGCGCGGCTGATGAAGACCGCCTTCAAGAGCCTCGTGCTCTACAGCACAGCCACGGATCCAACCACAGGCATCACCTACGACGACCAGGCCGACATCTTTACGGTGGGAGCCGGCTATCTGGACATCCAGGCTGCTTTGGCGAACACCGACCTGGCTCCCGCTACGGTGGGCAGCGCCTTGTCGCCGACCGCAGCGGTAGACAGTAACGGAAACGTCGTCCTGGTGGAGAACGGCTCATCCGTACTGGGCGGCAATTCTGTCCTTTGGGGTACATCCGTCTTGTGGGGAACATCGGTTCTCTGGGGTACGGATGTCAGCGGGGAGTCTGTGCTTTGGGGCACCAGCTTGTTGCAGGGCGATAGCGTGCTCTGGGGTACCACTGCGGATCAGTCCGACAGCGTTCTCTGGGGAACGAGTGTGCTTTGGGGATCAAGTGTGCTTTGGGGGACCAGCGCATCTGCCGGAGAAGCGAACACAATCGCCATCTCCGGTGAAAACTGATTCCGTTCATTCACATCAACTTTTATGCTCTATCCGAAAGTGATTCAAAGAGCGGATAGCCGGCAGGGTAAAAGGCGCTTTCAGCGGCGCCGACACAGAAAAGCATTTGCTTTTCGAAGCAGCGCGCGCGGGAACAGTCTCCCGGATGCAATCAAAAAAAACGATCCTGAACATCTGTGAATACAAGAGGAGAAACACAATGAAGAACAAGCAATCCAAAAGCGCCGCGTGGGGAAAGAAAGTTCTTGTAGCATTGACGCTGATCCTGAGCGCCAACCTGGCTTTTGCCGGCCCACGCAAGATGTCGCACGATCTGGAATCGAAGACCTCCGGTAAATCCGGCAAAGTCGACGTAATCGTGCAGTTCAACCACGTGCCCAACGCCAACGACCATCAACGGGTGGCAAATCACGGCGGCAAGCTCAAGCGGCAACTCGGCCACTTCCGGGGCGCGCTATACACCGTGTCGGCTGCGCGTCTGGCTGAACTGGCCAATGATCCCAACGTCGCCTACGTCACGCCTGATCGTCAACTCCACGGTTCGAGTACAACTGCATCGGCCTGGACGCTCGACTACCACAACGAAACCATCAACACGGCCGCTGCCGTAGCGCTGGGCCTGGATGGCACAGGAATCGGCGTGGCGGTCATCGATAGCGGAATCGCCAATGTTTCCGACTTGAACAGCAACAACGTCGTGTATAGCCAGGACTTCACGGGCGACACGGTGAACGGCGCCGCAGACCAGTATGGCCACGGCACGCATGTCACCGGCATCATTGCCGGCAGCGGCAATGCATCCACCGGCGCAAACGACTTCTACACGTTCAAGGGTATTGCCCCAAACGTGAGCATCGTGAACCTTCGCGTACTCGACGCGAATGGCAACGGCAACACTAGCGATGTGATTTCCGCCATTCAGGCCGCTATCCAGTTGCAGAGCACCTACAACATCAAAGTCATCAACCTATCCTTGGGCGGCCCAATATGGGAGAGCTACACGCTCGACCCGCTTTGCCAGGCAGTGGAACAGGCGTGGCAGTCGGGCATTACCGTTGTGGTGGCAGCCGGCAACTACGGCCGCGACAATAACGCGGGCAACAACGGCTACGGCACCATTACGTCACCCGGCAATGACCCTTATGTCATCACTGTCGGCGCAATGAATACCGAGGGCACGGCAGACCGCACTGACGACATCATCGCCAGCTACAGCTCCAAGGGGCCGTCGCTTGGTGACGCCATTGTGAAGCCCGATCTGGTGGCTCCGGGCAACCTCATCGTCTCCCTGTACACCGCGGCCGACGGTCTGAATGTGCAGAATCCCGGCAATGAGATTCCCACTTCTCTGTATCAGACCAACGGCACCAGCGTTGCTTCCGGCTCCTACTTCATCCTGAGCGGGACCAGCATGGCCACGCCCATGGTATCCGGGGCCGCGGCTCTGCTGCTGCAACAGAACCCCAACTTGACCCCCGATCAAGTCAAAGCGACTCTGATGTTTACCGCCTTCAAGAACCTGCAGCAGTATGCAACCATCACGGATTCGACCACGAGCCAGACCTTTAGCGAACAGGCCGACATCTTCACGGTGGGCGCAGGCTATCTGGACATCCAGGCTGCGCTGGCCAACACCACCCTCGCGCCTGCAACCCTGGGCAGCGCCATGTCACCGAGCGTTGTGCCAGACGGCAACGGAAATTTCGTCCTTACTTCGAATGGTCCCTCCGTGCTTGGCAGCAACAGCGAGAGCGGCGACATGATCCTATGGGGTACCAGTGGGATCTGGGGCAACATGATTCTCTGGGGAACCGGCTCAACAGAAGGCGAGATGATCCTCTGGGGAACCAATTCCACGACGAGCGACATGATCCTCTGGGGAACCGGAACGACGGCGAGTCAAATGATCCTCTGGGGAACAGGCACGACAACGGCCGACATGATCCTCTGGGGCACCGGCTCCACAGAGGGTGAAATGATCCTTTGGGGCACCGGCACGACGGCTGGGCAAATGATCCTCTGGGGAACAGGCACGCCAGCGGCCGACATGATCCTTTGGGGAACAGGCACAGCCGGCACACCCTCAAGCACAATGATTCTCTGGGGTAGCAGCACGACGGACGGCTCCAGCGTCGTTCTGGGCACAGGCTCGGCACAAGTAAACGCCGACAGCGTGCTCTGGGGCACCAGGAACTAAACCAGAACAGGAAGAGACATCCGAAGGTGTTTGCTAGACCGTGGTTATGGTCTAGCAAACACACCCGGAGTGCCGTAGGCCCCTTCATCGTAGTAGAACCATCGGCGGATTGCATTAGGTGGTAGCTTTTCGGATTGATTGAAGCGCCCATAGGAAATGCCGATATATGCACCAGGAGTTGCCAGGATGGACCAGTCCATGCCAATTCGAGCAAAGATTTTCATTGCCGTCACAGTAGCGGCTGGAATCGCGGAGATTGGGATAACCTGCCTGCACTGGCACTCCGATAATCTGCTGAAGTTTTGGTGCTACTTTCTGATCGCGGTCCTGTCCTCCACCATGAAGGTAAGGTTGCCGGGAATGGAAAGCACCATGTCGGTCACCTTCCTCTTCGTTCTCCTCGCCGTCATGGAACTCTCGCTGGCTGAGACGCTGGTCATCGGTTGCATCTCGGCGTTGGTGCAGAGTTTTTGGCATACATCCCGACGACAGGACCCAACTAAGGTGGCATACAATGTCCTCGGCAACACCACCAACGCCATCTGCATATCCTACTTCGCCTGTCACCTATCGGCAGGGTTTCTGAAGAACAGCACGCCTCTTATGCTCCTGGTTGCTTGCCTAGTATACTTTTTTGGCAATACTGTCTCTCTCGCCATCGTGATCGGACTGGCCGAAAGACGTCCCCTGCGCGGACTCTGGAAGGAAACTTATTTCTGGGGACTGCCATACAACCTGGCCGGTGCCGCCATCGTGGCCGTCGTCTCGGTCTGTAACCGTTACATCGGCTGGCAAAGTTCGCTTCTGATCCTGCCCATCATGTACACAATCTACCGGTCCTATCAACTGTATCTGGGCCGGCTGGAGGATCAAAAGAAGCGCGTTGAGATCGAAGAGCTGCATGTGACAGCAGAAAAACATCATGTGGAACAGGTCTGTTCGCTCCACATGCGCACTATCGAGGGCTTGGCTCTGGCCATCGACGCCAAGGATCACACTACCCATGAGCATTTGCATCGCGTGCGCCTGTATACGGCAGAGATTGCTAAGGACCTCAAGCTTGGCGAACTAGACTCTAATGCTCTTCACGCCGCGTCTCTGTTGCACGACATCGGCAAGTTGGCGGTGCCCGATCATATCATCAGCAAGCCCGGCCGCCTGACTCCGGAAGAGTTCGAGAAGATGAAGATTCATCCGATTGTCGGCGCCGATATTCTGGAAAGAGTCGCCTTCCCCTATCCGGTGGCTCCGATCGTCAGGTCGCATCACGAAAAATGGGATGGCACAGGCTATCCGGACGGGCTCAAGGGAGAAGAGATTCCCATTGGAGCGCGTATCCTGGCGGCGGTGGATTGTCTAGATGCGGTGGCCTCGGATCGCCAATATCGCAAAGCCCTGCCCCTGGATGAAGCGATGAAGCTGGTTGTCGAGGAGTCAGGCAGGTCCTATGACCCCAAGGTGGTCGAGGTTCTTGCGCGCCGTTACCGTGAACTGGAAGCCGCCGCGGTCCTTAGCCTGGAAGCGGCAGAAAAAGATAAACATAGCTTTAGCTATAACGTGGAACGAGGCGAAAAGCCGGGAGCCGGGTTTGAAATCAACCTCCAGCATCGCCTCCACGGCCAGGCGGATTTTCTCTCTTCCATCGCATCCGCCCGGCAAGAAGCACATACTCTCTTCGAACTGAGCCAGGATCTGGGAAACTCCTTGAGCCTGGACGAGACACTCTCCCTGGTTGCCATGCGGCTTCGCAAGCTGGTGCCTTACGATTCAATTGTCGTTTTCGTCAAAAAGGGAGATGTCCTAAAGCCAGAATTCGTCAGCGGAGACAACTTTAGGTTTCTGTCATCGCTGGAAATCCCCGTTGGAACAGGCCTCTGCGGCTGGGTGGCGCAGAACTCGAGACCTATCGTCAATGGGAACCCCGAGGTCGATCCCGGCTTTGTGCATAATCGGAAACAGACCACGGAACTCCGCTCCGCCCTGGCTGTTCCCCTGGAGGGTGTCACCGGCCTAGTAGGCGTTTTGACGCTCTACCAAGCCGAGCCGGACGCATTCACCAGCGACCACCTGCGCGTTCTCCAGGTCATTACTTCCAAGGTTGCGCATTTCATCGAGAATGCTTTGATGTATCGACAGGCGGAGAACTCGGCCACCAACGACTACCTGACCGGGATGCCGAATGCGCGGGCTCTGTCCATACATTTGGATCAGGAACTGGCGCGCTGCAAGCGGGAACATTCGAGTGTCGCCGTCATGGTCTGTGATTTGGACGGATTTAAAATGATCAATGATCGCTATGGCCACGTGGCTGGAGACAAGGTACTCAAGCTCTTCTCCAGCTTGATACAGGACGTGTGCCGCAAGTACGATTACGCCGCACGTATGGGCGGCGATGAGTTTGTCATCGTCGCGCCCGGCATGTCGCCCGGTTCGGTCAGCGAAAAAGCTATCCTGCTAAGTGCCCTGGCACAAGAGGCCGGCCGCGAGGTATGCGGCAAGAATATATTATCTATGAGCTTGGGAGCAGCTTTCTATCCGCAAGATGGATTGGACGCGGAACAACTCCTGGCGGAGGCTGACAGGAAAATGTATATGGCCAAGAAACTTCACTATGACCGACAAGAAAAATTAGAGCCTATCATTGCGCAGTATTCTCATCTGGCTTCGGTGAATTGAGGCCAGGTGCTGAATTGAACAAAATCGGAGAAAGCTATTCGTAAGTGTAGGATTGAAATGTTGTCACTCGAAACAATACCATTCGGTCACGTCAAGGCCGCGCTATTGTGAATTTAGACGCATTTTGGCGCCGATTTCCTACTGCAGGAGGGGGCATTCTGTTTCCTTTGTCGACTTGGCTGATTTGTCTCCAAAATCTTTTATGCCGTGCGTAAACGACTGCGGCTAGATATTCACCCTGAAATGAGATTTTAGTATTCCTATAGTTCAAGCCGCGTATTACATTCGGGAGAAACGGTACGCCGTTTCGAGCAATACTCAGAACTCTCAAAACAGGATCACCAGAACTGCGCTGCCACTACCTTTGCGGCGCCCGTATTTCCTGCAATCACCTCTACTTTCAGAACGGCTTCAAAATTCTGATCAAGCGAGCCGTGCGGTGCGGACTGCGCCAGTTGTTCTATGGCAGCGGGAGAGACAATGAACTCGCCGGCAGCCTGCGTTCCATTCGAGCCGATCCCTGCAACAACTACAACAGGTCCGTCAATCGTAGCATCGTTGAAGCGCGCTACGATCGCATAGTCCGCGGTTTGCTGAGCATAGGGTGTGTCGAAGTCGACACTCCAGTCGCGGCGCTCAGGATGTTGCGCATCGACGATAAAGTGCATGCTCCCCACCTGCTCGAAGTGGAAACGCAGCGATTTGGTGGATAGCATGGTCCAGATATTGTTGTAGCCGGAGATTAATACGACAGGAAGCCGATGAAGATCCTGCAAACTGCTCGAATATGCCTCACGAACCTGGAAATTTTTGTGCTGCGACTGTAGAAATCCTGCCACTTGAGAGATCGCCTGAACCGCTGAAAGGGAGACGCGAGCCTCAGGACGCAGAATATGCTCCTCGATGGTTGCATTCGGAGGCTCGGGCGTTTGTTTATCTTCAAAGTGGGTTCGGCCGGCAGCGATGAGGACCCTGTCTGGATTCGTCAGAAGCGGTCCCCAGAGTTTCATGATTGATGTCCGCGGAGGATGCGCGGAAGCAGCTGAAAGTATTAAATACGTGATCGAGGCAATGGTAGCCATAGCGAATACGCCAACCAGCAAGCCTGATCGAAAGCCGGTTCGCCATGCAGGCCGGGATGGGCTCGGACCCAAGGGAGGCTCAACGACTTGAAGAGGAGGCGACGGCACGTGCCGTGTCGCCCCAGCATCATGACTCTTCAAAACCGATGCTTCCTCACCCGATTGAAGTTCCAGTTCCTCTGAAGGTCTAACTTTGGAAAAAAAAGGAACATAGGATCCGACCGGCAAGTCAATCTTGATCAGGCTGTGACCGGCATTTTCCTGATAGTACTGCGCAATCCGGCGGCGTACCTCGCCAGCGCTGAATCGTACTACAGGATCTGCGTTTGTGTCATATTCGGGCGTCCGATGAAAAACCTCGATTCCAAGTGTCCGCTCTTTGAGGTCCTCGCTCTTTCCTGAAAGGGTACTCTCGACAACATACTGCAATAGTGCGGGATAGCGATGGCTGGAACGGAAAAAAGGGCTGGACAGAATCCGGTCAAGTTCCTCCTTCACCGCGAGGCGATCACTTTCACTGACAGGAGCCCAGTCGTTGGGGCTTGGAGAATTACCCATAGTGTATCCACCGAAAAGCCGATACAGCTTCCCCAGAGATGTTACAACTTACAACCGCTTTATTACAAGCCTCGAATTATCAGTAAAATCAATGACATAGAATTGTCTCCTATCTGCAACCGTATGCAACTTGCCTATCGTATCGCTCTGTATAGAGAGTTATGAACGTAAACTCCGCCTCTAAAATTGGACAAGAAGAGAATGGCGCGAACGAAAGAAGGGCAATTCAACGCGAAACCGGCTTGAAGACTGTTTTCCGCCCAGGACATAGCGGACCGGGAGGCAGACCTTGGATTTCCGCGGCGTAGATCGGTAATGGCTGTAATGCGCCGATCTTCATTTTCACACTTCACACACATCAACAATGACCGCAGTTCAAATCTGCGGAGTTAGGATTGAGCCATGACACAAACGCGTATTTCCAGATTACTCGTCACGTTATTCGCAGTTGCGCTGCTGATGCTGACATACCAAACCGCTCACGCGCAGGTACTCTACGGCACAGTAGTAGGCAATGTGACGGATTCCGCCGGCGCCGCAATCGTAGGCGCAACCGTGGTGGCCACCAACACCGGAACCGGCATTTCAAAAACCACGACAACGGACAAAGCGGGATCTTACCGTATATCCGACCTTGACTCCGGTCTGTACAAGGTGTCAATTTCAGCAAAATCCTTCAACACCACAGTTGGGCAGGGCATCATCGTTCAGCCAAATACTGAACGGCGCTTTGATGCGAGCCTTCAGCCGGCCTCCGTCGGACAAACGATCACGGTTAACGCGGCGCCGCCCGAGCTGCAAACCGAAAACGCAACAGTCTCCACCGACGTGGAATCCACGCAACTGGAACTGATCATTGCGCTTCCGGGCGTCAACGAGCGCAACTTCCAAAGCCTCTATATGGTCATGCCCGGCATCGACCCCCCGGCCGGCACCCACTCGGAATCCGGCAACCCCGGTCAAACCATGTTTTATCAGGTCAACGGCATATCGGGAAGCAACAACAATACCCGCATCGACGGTGTCAGCGATATCTATCCCTGGCTGCCGGAGATTGCCGCTTATGCCCCGTCAACCGAGGCCATTGCCTCTGTTAACGTAGTGACCAACAGCTACAATGCCGAGCAGGGATTTGGCTCAGGCTCGGTCACCAACGTGACTACCAAGGGCGGCACAAACAAATTTCGCGGAAACGCATGGGATTACAACACCATCAGCGGCCTGGAGGCGAAACCCTTCAACTTCTCGACGACGACGCTGAACAAAGGCAGGATTCCTAAGTACATCATGAACCAGTTTGGCGCCAACTATGGCGGTCCGATCAAGAAGGATAAACTCTTCTTCTTTGGGAACTGGGAACGCACGCGGCGTTCACAAGCATTCGCCGCCAACCAGAGCGTTCCAACCGCAGCTATGCTCACCGGCGACTTCTCGGCCGGCGACAGAAACATCTATGATCCCGCTACTGGCAACCCCGATGGTACTGGCCGCACACAATTCTCGTACAACGGTACCCTCAACGTCATCCCTCCCAGCCGCCTTGTAAACACGCCAGGAACACCGACGTACGCTGGGCTGCAGATGGCAAAACTGCTGACTACGCAGTATGCGGCAAATGCGCCGCTTGCCATCCCCAGCAGCAAAAGTCTGACCAATGACTACTTTGCTACCGCGGACGGCGAGTATACCCGCGACAACATCGATTCGCGTGTCGATTACACCGTGAACAGCAGTAACACGATCTTCGGGCGCTATGGGATTCAGAAGACCAACCTCTTTGATCCTCAGGCATTTGGACCGGCGGGCGGCAATACGCTCGACGGCGGCCAGCCGGGAAATGCGAACAGTATCATTCAATCCATCGGTATCGGCGGAACCCATACCTTCCGGACGAACGTGCTCCTGGATGCCAATGTCGGCTATCTGCGGCAGGGAATGGGCGCCAAAAACACCGATATTGGAACAAACTGGGGCACTGGGTACTTCGATATTCCCGGTACCAATAATGAAAATGGCACCACCGCTTTTAACTGTTCCCTGTGCGGCGGTATGCCCAATTTCAACTTCAGCGGCCTCTCGTCGATGGGAAATCCCAACCGCTCCAATCCCTTCACCTTCCGGGATAACACCTATACGGCAGCGGGGAACCTGAGCTGGATCAAGGGCAAGCACACGCTGCGCTTCGGCACTGAGTTCGATCGTTTTGCCATCAATCACTTCCAGCCGCAAAACACCTACGGTCCTCGCGGCGGATTCAACTTCAATGGCGGCCTGACAGCCCTCAATGGCGGAGCCACACCGGATTTCTACAACTCATGGGCGGACTTCGAACTGGGCCTTCCGAATATGATTCAAAAGGACACCGCAGAGTACAATCCACAGGCCCTTCGCGAGAATGTCTACGCATTCTATGCCCAGGACCAGTGGCAGGTTACGTCCAAGCTCACGGTCAACTACGGCATTCGCTATGAGTATTATCCGATTGCCGCCACAAACCGCACGGGCCTGAATGAATTCAACCCCCAGGATGGACTCATCTACGAGGGAGGCGTCAACGGAATTCCCAAGAACTCTGGAATCTCGGTAGGAAGAGTCATGCCGGACCCGCGCTTTGGTATTTCGTACCGCATTGACAGCAAGACGGTTGTCCGCGCCGGCTATGGCATTATGGCCAACCCCGACAGCTATCGCAATGTGCTGACCAACTTCCCGTCCGTGGTTTCGCAGACGATTACCGGCAGCTCATCATTCTTGCCGGCCATGAATAGCGCCACGGTCCTCTCGCTGGATCAAGGCATACCGGGCATTCCCGCTGCGACGCAGACTGCGATTAATAATCTGGCCACCAGCGGAACCTTAGCTCTTGGAACCCTCGGCACTCCCGCCGGCACTCTGGGAGCAGGCACGTTCCCGCTGAATTATCACCGCGGCTACTACGAGACCTACAACCTGGCGCTGGAGCGCGAGCTTCCATACGCCTTCACCGTGAATGCAGCCTATGTGGGCGATTTCATTGTCCGCGAAGTTGAAGGCGTCAACATCAATGCGAACCAAACGCCGGGTCAAACGAAGGCCCAAATGCCCTATAACGCCTTGTTTGGCATCTCGGCCGGCATCACCTCCTACATGCCGATTGGAACCGGGCACTACAATAGCCTGCAAGCAACGGCCAAGCGCAGATTCGCAAACAACGGCAGCGTGGCAGTGAACTATACGCTCTCCCACTCCATTAACGATTACGGTGACAACTCCGACGGCGAGGGTGGTCCGGCGAATTCATCGTTGGTCCACAAATACTGGTTGCAAAACCGGGCGACGTCGGGCTTTGACCGCACTCATAACATTGAGATCTTTGGGAACTATTTGTCTCCCTTCGGAAAGGGTCAGGCGTATCTACAGCACGGCCCCGCGGGGTACATTCTGGGAGGCTGGGAGATCGCAGGCTCAATGAGCAAAGAGAGCGGCATACCCTTTACGGTTACAGGCTCCGGAACATCTCTTGGCGCGAGCACTGCGAATCTCTCGCAAGTCGCAGACGTAGTCTCCAAGTCGAACATGATTTATGGCGTTGTCGGTCATAAAATCAACACCCCCGGCGTGTATTACTTCAATAAAGCCAATTTCGCCGATCCGTCTGTGGCTGAAAATGCTTTGGGGCTTGGAACTTGCTCAGCCGTCTCTGGAACAGCCAACGCTTTGAATGTGTGCCGCTTCGGAACTGCGGGAAGGAACTCGCTTCGTGGTCCCGGATTCTTCAACGCCAGCATCAGCTTGGGCCGGCAGTTCCGGCTCACGGATCGTTACAGCTTTAGTGCCCGTTGCGAGGCAATGAACTTTACCAACACACCCTCGTTCGGCAATCCCGATTCCGGCGTTACAGACGCTGCTTTTGGCGAAATCACGGGCATGGCAAGTAACTACGCGCCTCGCACGGTGCGCTTGTCGGGCCGCGTGAACTTCTAACTATGTATCTCACTCCGGGCTGACTGTGCGCTTTGCGGCCGGCCCGGAGAGTCAATCGAAGAGACGGTCTGAGGACAGTTTCTAGAGTCATCCACATCCACCGCCGCCCACCACACCCACACTCATGGAAGTGCTTGCGCCAAGGTCTGTTCTCTTCTCCCCTATGGACTGCTTGAGCCGGTGAGCGTGCAGGTGGAGAACTCGCTGCTGTTGCCGTAACCCATTCCTAACGGTGGGCGTGCCGGAATGAGTCTGGGCACGGTTCGTCTGGCGAAAAGGCATCTTGAAGAGCACACAGACAACCGCGGAAAGGACGTTTTCTCGAATGCAGCAAACCTCGACAGATGACAACGCTATGGCCGTAAACAGCGATCCACAGGAAACCAGCAATCTGTGTACGTCCAACCAGGAAGGCAGGTTGACGCGCCGCAGTGTCCTTGGCTCACTACTGGCTGGCGTTGCCATAAGCGCATTGCCCGCTGCCGCACAACCGTCGCCGTCACGGAACGGCATCTCACTCGGAGCAATTGCAGACCGTGCCATTCCGTTGGACTACCTGGGCCTGAGCTATGAAACCGCGCAGTTGGCCGACCCCACTTTCTTCGCCGCCGATAACCGCGAACTCGTATCGCTGTTTCGTACTCTTAGTTCCCAGGGAGTGCTGCGCATCGGCGGCAATTCTAGTGAGTTCTGCTGGTGGAAGACGAAGCCGAATCAGAGCGCCCCGCCCATGCCGGCCTCATCGCATGCCGACGGTAATTGGATGCCTCAGAAGTTTACAGCGATTGAGCCTGTCGCCATCGACCGCCTTGCTGAATTTCTGGATGCGACGGGCTGGAAGGCGATCTACGGTCTCAATCTTGGCACGGGTTCGCCGGAACGGGATGCTGAAGAAGCGGCATACGTCGCCAGAATCCTCGGTACGCGGCTGCTTTACTTTCAGATCGGCAACGAGCCGGAGTACTACAGCGACGCCAACAACCGGTTGCGCGCACCCAACTGGGATTTCGAGCAATACTTTGCGCAGTGGACGGCATTTGTTCAGGCCGTCACCCAGCGCGTGCCCGATGCGCGTTTTGGAGGACCGGATGTTGGTTCAAACGCCGACTGGGTCATTCAATTTGCCGAGCGGGCGCCCAAGGCCCTCCCCAGAAGAATCGTCGCGTGTACCAGCCACTACTATGCGGAAGGTCCGCCCGACAGCCCGTTCACAACAGTCGCGCGGTTGCTGGCGCGGAACCCGAAGTTTGAGAGCGCGCTCGATCGCGTCACCGCTGCCGCCATGCAAGCGGGCATCGCCTACCGAATGACTGAGGGCAACACCTGCTATCGGGGAGGCAAGCCGGGATTGAGCAACGCATTCTGTTCCGCTCTGTGGGCCGCGGACTACCTGCTTCTGCTGGCCAGCCGGGGCGCAGTTGGCGTGAATCTCCACGGAGGAGGCTCTCAACAGATTCGCTTTTCACTCGGCGGGCATCTTCCGGGTGAAAGCCTTGCACCCGGCGCAGACCCAGCCGCTGCGCTCGGCAGCTTTTACACGCCCATTGCTGGCAGCCGCGAGGCACACTTCTCCGCGCGACCGGTCTTCTACGGAATGAAGATTGCGGGACTGCTGGCGGGTGGAAGGATGCGCTCTGTGCTATTCGATACGCCGCCTGCCGATGCCAGGGCGTGGGCCGCGGAAACACCTTCCGGCGAGATCCGCATCGTGGTGGTCAACAAAGATCCGCAGCAGGATCTGGATCTTCGAGTTCCGTCGAAAGGCGCAGCAGAGCTCTGGCGGCTTGAGGCGCCGAATCTGAGTGCAACCTCCGGTGTGACTTTAGCCGGCGCCGAGTGCGAGACCGGGAAAGGATGGCGGCCGCGGCAGAAGGAGCACCTGGCCTGCAGATCAGGTTCAATCACGGTGCAGATTCCGCGAGCCTCCGCTGCAATTCTTTTTCTGCCGAACGTACATTCCTGATATCTGCCTGACAACATTTGAGCGTGCGTCGAAGAAGTTTCTCGGTCAAAAACGTGCCGCCACGAAGAAGCAAAAAAACTAACTAGCGAGGGAATACAGTGGCGCTCGTCGTGGCGCACACCTATTCGAGTAGGCCACGCCTACCATCTGTCAGACATCTCGCGTTGGGGTGCCTGCCGTTTTCCCTGAAATTCTACCTTACAGAGAAACGCGGCTAGATATTTCGCTGTAGTCGAAATTGCAACTGTTAAAGCACCCAAGAACCACAAGGATCAACGGGGTTTGGCAGGCGCATGGTAATCGTTTCAATCGAAAGCACTTATAATTACTCAAGTTCAACAAGTTTCCATAAGCGGCTTGACCTGTTTTGGGGCAGAGGGTCCTCGGTCCAAATCCGAGCGCCCCGACCAATATATCCCAAATTTCCTAAGGTTTACGCATGCACAAGAAACATCCACTTGTTGAGCGTTGTGGATTTAGGGTACTTTGACGGTTATAAACCGACTACATGCCGGATTCCAGAGACGTTCATGGGCCGCTATGTGCTTGATTCCTCAATGGGTTTCGCCTCATGCCCCAAAGGGAACCATCTGTTTCCAACGCAGATGCGCTACCTTGATGCGGATGACTGCGCAGGTTGTTATTCCAATGGACAGTCGTGACGACAACGATAGGAGCCTTAGCGAGCTCAGTATGAGACCCGTTTCACATGGGAGCCGGCCAAAGGAGACACACCCTTCATGTGCTTGATTTGACAGCAGATCGCCATTTTTTGGGGAGCCACAGGAATTCGCTTGACCCCGAAGAGGAAACGGAGGGACAATACTCTTCATCCTTGGTTTCTCAAGACTCTGTGGTCTGGAGAAGAAGTGAAACGTAAACCTGACTTCATTTTGCAAAATGTCGCTGGAGAGAATCTGCTGGTTCCGATTGGGGGACAAGTTCTAGATACAAACGGCCTCATCACTCTGAATGTTACTGGACGCTGCCTCTGGGAGCTTCTGGCTGTGGATCGTTCGGTCGAGGATCTCGCGGCAGGCCTGATCGAGGAATTCGAAGTGGACACCCAACGTGCGCGCGCCGATGTCCAGGTATTCCTCGAAGAGATCACGCGCATCGGTTTGTTGGAAACATGATCGGGCTTTTCTTTAGCAAGGTCACAGCCTGTCCAAAATGGGTTAAACAGACAACGCGAAAGGTAAAACAAATGAAAAATCAGGAAACACAGGCGACTAAGCACCAGAAGCCACAACGGCAGCCCTACGAGCCGCCCAAGGCTGCCTTTGTCCCCCTTCAACCGCAGGAAAGGCTGATGCAGGGCAGTGCCCTAGGCTTCATGTGTTGTACTAGTTGGTACTCTATGTCGTAGCAAGACGATACAATCCTGTGAGTGCGTCGGATTTGAGCAAGTAGTGCGTCGGTTTCATGGCTGGCGCAGCGGTCTGTAGCCGCCCGTCGCTGAAATCACGTGTTCCCACGATGCTCAAAGATCGCCGCTAAAGCGAATTACTCTACCGTGTTCTATTTTTCTCACGGTGTAATGATGGGATGTGGTGTGTGACTCTCAGGTCGGGGGGATATGGCAGTCGCGGTAGGGATCGCTTATAGGTAGCCTTTGAATGCGCCCGCGTCAATGAGTAAGCTTTGCGGTCGAGATCGCCAAGTGGGGTTTTAAAAACCATGACCATCGCCGACGCCGCGCTACCCACCGAATATGTCTCGCTGATGCGCGAGCTACTCCCCCGCGCGGCGGACCGCCGGCAGCCCATCCAGGGCATATTCGAGTTGACCAATCGTTGCAACCTGAGCTGCCGTATGTGCTTTGTCCGGCAATCGACCGGCGATGCGGCAGAACGCTCCAAAGAACTCCCGGCCGCAGCGTGGCTGGAACTGGCGCGCCAGGCGGTGGACAGTGGCATGGTCTTTTTGCTCCTCACCGGCGGCGAGGTTTTCTTGCGGCCAGATTTTTTTCATATTTACACGCCACTCACACGCATGGGTCTCATCCTCACCCTATTTACTAATGGCACGCTCATCACTGAGAATCGGGCGGCGCGTTTGGCGGAGGCCCCACCTAGCCGCACGGAAATCACGCTTTACGGTGCCACCGCCGCCACGTATGAAACCATCACCGGAGTCCCCGGAAGTTACGCGCGCTGCTGCGCCGGTATTGAGGCGCTTATTAGGCGTCGTCTCCCGCTCTGCCTCAAGACCACTGTCACGCGGCAAAACGTGGACGAACTGGAGGCCATGCGACAGATGGCCCGGAACTGGGGCATGCCGTTCAAGGCCGGCTCGCTGCTCACCAAAAGGCGCGACGGCGCATTATCCGACGTTGCCGCATGCCGCCTGTCCGCCGCCGAATGTGTCGATATCGAAGCGGCCGAAATCGCCTCCGGCAGCGATTGGACCGAAGCCACCCTGCGCGAAGCGTCCCTCCGTGTTGAACGCAATTTCTTCTGCCAGGCTGGTAAGTTCGCCTTTTTCGTCAATCCGCAGGGTGAAATGAACGCCTGTATCGCGCTGCCGATGCCTGCCGCGCGCCCGCTCGAAATCGGCTTTCGCGCCGCTTGGGAGCAGTTGAAGGGCTATGTGGATTCTGCGCCGCCCCTGGGACCGATCTGTCGTGCCTGCGACGCGCGCATCTATTGCCTGCGCTGCCCGGCGTGGTCGGCGCAGGAAACAAGCACCCTGACTGAACCCGTTCCCTTTCTTTGCGAGATAGCCCGTATCCGCAAGGAACGCTGCGATCAGGTATTGCCTCCAAAGAAGTAATGACAGAGGAAACGAAACGTAATGATACTGGTCGCACAACGGAGATGTTAAGAAGGACAATATATGAGGGCAAATAAATGCAATTATTAGACAAAATATATAACGCGACCACAGGGCAATGGCTCGGCGGAATTTGGAGCTTATCTGATAGTAATAATATTCTCAAAGACGGCATGGTAAAGTATGCCGAACAGACAGAGTATTATTACTGGAACGCACCTTACGGCGGGCGAGCTGAAGCTATACATAAGTTCGTCGGCGTCGATAATCTACCCTCTAATTTTAGTTTTATTTCCGTAATTGACGGAAAGCCGGAATCTTATTATGTGGATTATCATATTTCAGAAGTGGGCAACGTAAAAGATGTAAAGCTTGACGAAGATATGTTGGCGATAAGCTATTCAGTTTTATTGAGATATAGTTTAGACGATATGGTGACTGGCGTATATTATGGAATTCTTCCGGGCAATATAGACAAAATAAAAGATTTAACGGCGCGGGAATTGAAGAATTTGCAGACTAACGAAATCAGTAATATGTTTATAGAACGTGTAATTTATTCTGATAAGCCGAAAGGCAGAATCTTTTATTTTACAGAAAAGTCAAGATAATCTGTGCTAAGTCGTCAGGGAAAACATGGCAAGTAATCTGACAGGGGGAGCCGAGGCCTCGGTTTTGTTGATTGAAGATGCAGATATGGGAAAAAGCAATTGAACGAAATGGACCAAAGTTGGGAGAGAGAGCCAATTCGCATAGCATCCCCTTCGGGATCGCCAATATGCTGATTGAGTTGTCCAGCCCGGTCTCTGCTGCCGAGTTCGGCATCGAAGAGCGGCTAGGCCCCTTTTTCGGCTCCCCGGAGAGTCCGCTGGCCCGTGTGGTCCTGCGCTGGGAGGAATGCGCCCAACCGCCCATTCCGCGCGGCGATCTGATTTATGACCCCGGTTCCATCTGGAAAATGTACCGCGCTGGACCGGATTGGTATGCCGCGCTGAGGTATTCGAACTGGGGCGGGGCGGTGCAGACGCAAGGCGTGCTGCGGGCCAACCCCGGCTGGGACGACCTGACGCTGAGCGAACATCGCACCGGTGCAGTATGGCGGGGTTTGCTCCTTGCCATCGCAGGCGAGTTGCTCCTGGCTACTAAGGCAGTCTTGACCGATGGCTTGGTCTTGCATGCCTCCGGCGTTGACGACAACGGCCAAGGCGTCGTTTTCATCGGGCATTCCGGCGCAGGCAAGAGCACTCAATTGGGCCTGTGGAGCCAGGAGTCGGGCGTAACCCCTATGAACGATGACCGTATTGTCGTGCGCGTGGAGGCGCGTGGCCCGATGTGTTACGGGGCGCCATGGGGCAGTACTGCCAACATCACGTGTAATCGTCAAGTGCCTCTCTCCGCTCTCATTTTGCTGGAGCAAGCGAAGGAGAACAACATCCAACGGCTCTCCCCTTCCGTTTCTGCGCTGTTGCTTCTCGCTCGCACGCTTCTTCCGTATTGGGATCGCGAGCTCATGCAGCGCGCAATGACGAATCTCGACGCAATTCTGTCGTGCGTGCCAGTCTATCGGCTCCGTTGCCGTCCGGAGCCCGAGGTCGTCTCAGTCGTGAGGTCGGTGCTGTGATCGTTCCCTGCCGCGAGATCATGCCCGTCATTCGCGCTGCGCTGGAGCGTGGGCAACACATACGCTTGACCGTCACCGGCAGCAGCATGACGCCTTTCATCCACGACGGTGATGTGGTGGAGCTTGAACCGATTCGCGCGATACCAAGGAAAGGCGATGTAGTTCTGGCGCAATGTACTGAAGAGCGCTATGTGTTGCACCGCGTCGTGCGTAAAGCAGGTGATACGTTATTTCTAAGCGGAGACGCGCAGCAACAGTGGGAAGGCCCTTTCACGCTCCCCGACATTCTAGGCAAGGCGATTGTGTCTTATCGCAACGGAAGCCCTCGCGTGATCGATTGTGGGCAGTGGCATCTTGCCGGCGTGATTTGGACTAGGTCCGGGCGTCTTGGGTTCTGGCTCTTGTGGCTGGCAGGCCGAATGCGCGCAAAAGGAAGGGAGATGTTGCGACGCCTGCAGCAGGCTCCGATCTTTCGTGCGTAGAAGGTTGGGGAAAAACTTCTCCGAGTGAGCGGCATTGGAATCTGGTGGTTGAGGATGAATAGCCTGGAGGCAAAGAGCGATCAACCGCCTAAACAATGGCATGCAAGACCGGAGAATCTTCTCTTATATGACCTTAGCCGCCAGGAAATGTCGGGTGCTTACCGCGATAAGGTGCGACGATTGTGTGAGAGCCAAGATCTAGATTGGGAGTTGATCTATTCCTCAGCACAGAACATCAGGCCTTTGATTGCCCAGAACCTGACGCAGTGTGGCGGGGGAATCAATGGCATGCCTCAGTCCATCAAAGGTGCTTTCGTCTTGGCGGCGATGCAGAATGCAGTTTTCGTTGAACGCCAACAGACGGAATTCCTGCAGGTTGCTCGTTTCTTTCAAGACCACGGGATGGATGTCATGCCGGTCAAGGGCATGGCGCTGGACTTGACCGTGTATAGAGAACCCTGGTACACGCAAAGCGGAGATGTCGACGTTCTGCTTCGATACTCGCGAAGCGGCTCGAGTAAGATTGACTTAGCAGAAGTGCATGCATTCTTTCTCGGGATCAAGGGGTGCTTCGAGTGCGAGATCCGCCACCACGACTTGAACATCGTGGCGGTTCTTCCGGTGGATTTCGACTTGATCTGGCGCGATGCTTCCCCACTTGTCTTTCGCGGCGCGAGAATCTTTCTGGCGTGCCCGGAAGACCAACTCCTATTAACTAGCTTGAATTGCTTTCGCAAGGGCATTTTTAGTCTCAGAAGAATGTGCGATGTGGCCGAAATAATCAATACTGTGTCTAACATCAGGTGGAATTTCGTCGCGGAACGGGCACGTCGGTTTAAGTGTGCTGGCGTCCTTTACGCTGTGCTGTTCAGCATCTGTCACACTGTTGGGACCTGCCGCGAAATTCCGCTGGAAGCATTGGCCGTAACACCGGCTAGGGCGGCTCTTATTCGTGCTCTCAGCAAAGGACTAGCGGAGGTCTCGGTATGTCTTAATCGGGATTGGCGGTCGAAGTTCAAGCGTCATGCTTTTAGGATCCTCTTGTGGCTAGCGTGTTTTCCATTTTCGCTTTATCCGAAGTGCATCCGATACATGCTCACTTGGTATATCGCACGATCGCCAAAGGCATGGATCGATCCTCAGTTTGACGTTCCTACTGTTCGGTCTTCCAGCTCCGTCTGCCGCTTTCAATGACCTATGTCTCGCCAAAACTACATCCCGGGCAAAAAGCGGCCTGGTTCTTGCTTGGCGGAGCCCCGATATATGTGACTTCTCACTTTAGCAGCGTGGAGTACGCAGCGACAGCCTGCGGCAACTGATGCGGTTTTCTCGCAGCTCCGCACCACAAAATCGCGGGCGAATTTATCTGGACTGACCCCACAAAATGAGACACTTGCATTTGCGACACTTAGCAGGAAAAGGATAACGTAGAAGCTATCTCATAAACAGACTTTGAAAGGGCACGGCTTTAGCCGTGCCGCATAATGTCCAGTAAAATTGCGGGCTTTAGCCCCTGCGGGATGCTTTGCACGGACTCAGTGGTGTTTATGAGATGATCTCTAGTCTATTTTTCGCACATTTGAATTGAGTTTTATGCTTGGAGGTTGGTACAAGCAGGAGGAGCGAGACCTCCGAGGCGAGGACTATGGAATCAACCATGGAAGCGGGAGTATAGGCAGGCGGCGAGACAAAACCGCCGTTAGGGCCGGTGGTGCAGATTGATGAAGGGCGCATCCGCGAGCACCTGAACGAGGTGGTGCGAACCACAGAGCCGGTTCCGCAAAATCGGACAGGGGTATAAGTGGAGTTTCTGTTCTTGCACAGCCTAAGATGGCTGAGAAGAGGAGAGCAGATGAGCAGACGTCCACGCAGGAACCACGCATCGGTATTCAAG
>Ga0326728_10007445_pt1 | contig 28069 bp, 19 predicted proteins | sample MB3enrmetagenome_FD_207602 | JGI IMG/M metagenome (GOLD analysis project Ga0326728, IMG submission 207602) | Lab enriched peat soil microbial communities from McLean, Ithaca, NY, United States - MB31MN | ecosystem: Environmental > Terrestrial > Soil > Wetlands > Peat | place: USA: New York... | reverse complement strand
GACCGGGCCGCGAGGTTCCGCGCGCCTGGAAATTGTGCTCGCGGAAGGGCTGCAAGGCTGTGCGCGCGCGCCAAACCGGCCGCCAAAACGGCAATCAAGTGAAGAAAGCTTGTTTTTCGAAGCTCTCCGAAGGAAGCGACAAACGCCGGTTCTTTGCGGTGCTGCATATGGGGGCGATCAAGTAACCGGCGGATGCAGTGAGGGCGGCGATCGTGGCAGAGCACAGGGGGGCAAATGGCTGACCATTCTTATCGCTGTTACTGTCTTCCGTCTAGGCATCAGGCGGAACAGTTTGCTTCTGCGATTTCACATCAATTTACAGAGATGGGCGTGGGAGTTGAGATAGCGGGGCTCCGAGTCATAGTCCGTTTTGACGATCGGACAACCGCCTCCGAGACCGAGGTGCTTCAATATTTGTTGGCGAGCGGCTTTGGCGAAAAGCCGTGTGATGAAAGCGTTGTCCTTTCAAATTAGGACACTACCCGGCGGCCGAAGGCCGTTGACAGCGTCAGAACTTCGGAAGTTCATGCTTTCATGATCTCGACGGCTCGGCGGGTGACGGAGAGAGGCGCGCCGGCGCCGACCGCGGAGAGCGAAATTTGCCAATTCGTATCACGTCCACGTAATCCGAAAGAACGTCATCATGACGAGCGCAACCTTGAACGCCACCGGTCAATTTGTAACTCTGCTAGGGATTCTCGTGCTCTTTCGCTTTGGGATGCCCTATCGGGTGCGGGCTGGCGGCGGCGAAACCGTGACAACCAATCCGACTGCAGAGATAAAGCGCGTTGACGCGTGCTATGATTGGCTCGGCTGGTTAGGACTGGGTCTTGCCATAGGCGGAACTGCGGCTCAAATCGTCGCAAATTTCTGGCCCTCAAATTAGGACACTACCGCATCGTGTCATGGCTTCGTGACGATTTTTCTTCGTGCTAGAAACTCGGCTTTGGCCTTTTTCGCAGCTGCTGGAACTATAAACAGCTCGCTCACCAGCTCCATAAAAATGTGCTGTAAATCGCTCGCGTCTTGCGGGGTAAAATTCAACAAATCTTGATCACTATCTGGATGAGCGCCTTGATTTCCAGCTTCTTTGACAATGTACGCGACGTCAGCGAAATTGCTGGTGACGCTTACGCCATTATATAGCTTTCCGACAACCTGAGCCAATTCCGTCGCAAGATTTCCCGGCTTCGCCCCAAGCACATCGCGGGTTATCACTTGAACCGCGCGACGAAACATCGCAGCGGCTGCCAACGGTGCGTTTGCATCCATTGCGCGAATTGCCTGACGATATGCCGCGCGCAGCGACCATGGATTAACGGGCAATTCATCTATTTCTTCAATACCTTCGCTAGGCAGAGACGTTACTCGATAGCAATGGTGCTTAATTTCATTCGGACCGGCAACAACCAGTTTCTCATATACAATCCATTGTTTAAACGCTTTGCACACGGGACATCGAAATAAATATGTAATCGGTGAGTCATAATCCTGAGTGAAGCTTGGTGGATTGTATAATTTGTTTTTCGTTCCGGCGACATCATATTTTATGACCTGAAATCCCCTCGTAATCTTGCATTTCGTACACTCCAAATCCCAATGATTTTCGTCGATTCGGCTATCAGTAACCTCTATATAGTTCTCCCTAACATACGCCCATAAGTCTTCGGCACTTTCAAACATATGAGCACCTGTCATCGAATTTGTGCATTTTTATGACGCCATTTGCTTGCGTTGCACGTAAGCTACGATATCACTTCGCCTGATTGAAGCCATGCATTCAGGCTCCGCGGCATTGGCAAGCCGAACGCGCAATTTGCCTCTCCTGTCTCGCCGTATCAAGCGGCGAGCCGGCACAAGCGGTGCATAAATCGCACTTCTCCGCCGTCCCAGCTTCGAACATGAGACGTTTGCCTACGCCATCCCCCCGCATTTACCGTCATCGCCGCGCCGCCGATGTTGCGTCCGCCCTCGCCCATTAGAAACGCGGCGATGGCGGCGGCTTCGGCGAGGCGTCGCGGCGCGCCGCCCGCCGATAGCCTCGCCGGGCCAAACCTGCTAGCCCACGGCCGCGGCGCGGGCCGCGAAGGCGCGCCCGCAGAGGAGACGCCATTCGTGAGCCCGGCGCGCGCGTTGATGTTTCAGGGCACGGGCTCGGACGTCGGCAAGTCGCTCATCGTCGCCGGGCTCTGCCGCGCCTTCGCGGCGCGTGGACTGAAAGTGAGGCCGTTCAAGCCGCAGAACATGTCGAACAACGCCGCCGTGACCGCCGACGGCGGCGAAATCGGCCGCGCCCAGGCGCTGCAGGCGCGCGCCTGCGGCGTCGCGCCGAGCGTCGACATGAACCCGGTGCTGTTGAAGCCGCAGAGCGACGTCGGCGCACAGATCGTCGTGCACGGCCGCGTCGGCGGCGTCGCGTCGGCGCGCGACTATCAAGAGTTGAAGCCGCGATTGATGGAAGCCGTCCTCGACAGCTACGCGCGCCTCAGGAGCGAGGCCGATCTGGTGCTGGTCGAGGGCGCCGGCAGCGCCGCCGAAGTCAACTTGCGCGAACGCGACATCGCCAACATGGGCTTCGCCCGCGCCGTGGGGACGCCGGTCGCGCTGATCGGCGACATCGACCGCGGCGGCGTGATCGCGCAGATCGTCGGCACGAAAGCGGTGATCGCGCCGGAGGACGCAGGCATGATCGTCGGCTTTCTCGTCAACAAGTTTCGCGGCGACGCGAGGCTGTTCGAATCCGGCATGCGCTTCATCGAAGAGCGCACCGGCTGGCGCGCGCTCGGCCTCGTGCCGTTCTTCGCGCCGGCGCATCGCCTGCCCCCGGAGGACGCGGTGGTTCTCGACGCCGCGCGCGACGACAAGCGGGCCGGCGTCACGATCGCCGTGCCGATGCTCTCGCGCATCGCCAATTTCGACGATTTCGATCCGCTGCGGCTGGAGCCGAACGTGCGGCTGATGATGGTCCGGCCGGGCGAGCCGCTTCCCGTGGCCGATCTCGTCATTCTGCCGGGCACCAAGGCGACGATCCCCGACCTTGCGTTCTTTCGCGCGCAAGGCTGGGACATCGACCTCTTCGCCCATGTCCGGCGCGGCGGGCTCGTGCTGGGAATTTGCGGCGGCTACCAGATGCTCGGGCGCGTCGTCGTCGACCCGCAAGGGCTCGAAGGGCCGGCCGGCGAGGTCGCCGGGCTTGGGTTGCTTGACGTCGAGACGATCCTGGCGGGCGAGAAGGCGCTGCGCGCCGTTTCCGGGATTTGCCTCGCCAATGGCGCGCCGTTCTCCGGCTATGAGATGCACATCGGCCGGACGCGCGGGCCGGATTGCGCGCGTCCGTTGCTGCGCTTTGGCGACGGCCGCGAGGACGGCGCGATTTCGCCGGACGGGCGCGTCATGGGCGCTTATGCGCACGGCCTGTTCGCCGACGACGCCCAGCGCGCCGCCTGGCTCGCCACGCTCGGGACATCGTCCGATCTTTCCTATGAAGCGACGGTGGAGCGCACGCTCGACGAGCTGGCGGCGCATCTGGCGCGGCACATCGATCTCGACGCGCTGCTGGGGCTGGCGCGTTGAGAGTGGGGGCGTCGCTGTAGACGCGCTCGCCGAGCGCGTTGGCGCCGCTACGCCGAATTCGGAAAATCGAGCCGCTTCGCGCCGGACGCGACCAGCGGTCGCGTCTACAATTCGGCGCCGCCGGCATTTCATCGCATCCCCGCCGCCCGCTTGCCTTCCCGCGCGCCGGGCGTGACAAAGAGCGACTCGCCAACCCTCCCCCGAGTCCGCCCCGATCGACGCCAACGTCTTCACCATTCCCGCCGGCGCGCCGTTTCTGGCGACGCTCGCCCGCGCGCTGCTCGCGGGCGAGCTGGTCGACGGCTTTCCCGGCGACGGCGGGCCGCTCGAACTGGCCAACGCCACGATCTACGTGCCGACCCAGCGCGCCGCGGCGGCGCTGGGCCAGGCGCTGGTCGAGGCGAGCGGCGGAACCAGCCTCATCCTGCCGCGCATCGCCCCGCTCGGCGCGTTCGAGCCCCGCGACGGGCTGGGTCTGGCCGAGCCCGACGAAGTCCCAAGCGAGGTCGCGCCGGACGCGGTCGGCGAACTCACCCGCCGCATGACGCTGGCCCGATTGACCCGCGCCTGGGGCGAGGCGCTGCGCGGCGCCATCTGCCGCGTCGAGGCCGACGGGCGAAAGGTGTTCGACGAAAGCGAGCCGCCGCTGGTGGCGACCAGCCCGGCGCAGGCCTATGCGCTGGCGGGCGACCTCGCCGCGCTGATCGACGACATGATCATCGAGGGCGTCGACCCGGAGCGGCTCGGCGGTCTCGTCGCCGACGCTTTCGACCCCTATTGGCGCATCACCCTCGACTTTCTCAAGATCGCCTTCGCGCAGTGGCCGGCCTGGCTCGCCGAGCGCGGCCTGATCGACCGCGCGCGGCGCGGCGCGCTGCTGATCGACGCCGAAATCGAGGCGCTGGCGAAGGGCGCCTCGCGCGGCCCGACGATCATCGCCGGTTCGACCGGAACCAATCGCGCCACCGCGCGGCTGATCGCGGCGATCGCCCGCGCGCCGCAGGGCGCGGTCGTGCTGCCCGACCTCGACCAGAACCTCGACGAGCGCGCCTGGGCGATGATCGGCGCGAGCGAAGAGGGCGCGGTCGGCGTCGCCGGCCATCCGCAGGCCGCGTTCCACCGGCTGCTGGCGACGATCGGCGTCTCGCGCGCGGAGGTCAAGCGGCTCGGCGCGCCGGCCGACGCGCTGCGCGTGCGCGCGCGCTTCTTAAGCGAGGCGCTGCTCCCTGCCGACGCCACCGACGTCTGGAGCGTCCGCCGCGAGGACAGAAGCGCCGGCGCGCTGACCGACGAAGCGATCGCCGCCTGCCTCGCCGACGTCGCGGTCATCGTCGCCGCCGACGAAAACGAGGAGGCGCTGGCGCTCGCCGTCGCCATGCGCGAGGCGCTGGAGACGCCGGGCAGGACCGCCGCGCTGATAACGCCCAACGTCGCGATCGCGCGGCGCGTTTCGGCGGAGCTGTCGCGCTGGGGCGTCGAGGTCGAGGATTCGGCCGGGCGCACGCTGGGCGAGACCGATACAGGCGTGTTCGCGCGGCTCGCGCTCGCCGCCGCCGAGGATTTTGCGCCGTTGCCGCTGGTCGCCCTGTTCGCGCATCCGCTGACTCGGCTCGCCCGCGCGCCCGAGGTCTTGGAATGCGCCGCGCGGGCGCTGGAGATCGGCGTCTTTCGCGCCGTCCTGCCGCCCTCGGGGCTCGGCGACATTCCCGCACTGATGGCGAACGCCCGATCCGTCGCCTCCGATCGACACGCCCATCCCGCGCGCAAGCGCCTCGGCGAGGACGACTGGCGCGCCGCCGAGGCGCTGCTGCGCGATGCGGCGGCCGCTACGGCGCCGCTGAGAACGCTCGGCGCCAAGGCGCCGCTCGGCCGGTTCGTCGCCGCCCATCGCGCCGCGCTCGACGCCTTCGCGCGCGGCGAAGACGCTGCGCTTGGCGAGGAATGGAGCGAGGCGCACGGCGGCGAGGCCTTGCGCGAACTCTTCGACGAATGGGCCGAGGGCGCCGAGCTCGGCTTCTCCTGCTCGCTTGCCGACTACGCCGCGCTGTTCGACGCGGTCGTCTCCCACCAGCGCGCCCCGGTCGGGCGCAACGCGCATCCGCGATTGCAGATCCTCGGCCTGCTCGAAGCGCGGCTGCTCATCTTCGATCTGGCGCTGCTCGCCGGGCTCGACGAGGCGACCTGGCCGCCGGCGGCCGAGACCGACGCCTTCCTCAACCGCTCGATGCGCGCTTCGCTAGGCCTTTCCCCGCCCGAGCGACGCATCGGCCAGACCGCGCACGACTTCGTCGCCGCGCTCGGCGCGGCCCGAGCGATCGTCAGCCGCGCCAAGAAGCGCGGCGGCGCGCCGACCGTCGCCTCGCGATTTCTCCAGCGCATGGGCGCCGTCGCCGGCGAGGCGGCGATGGGCCTCGCCGAGGCGCGCGGCCAAGTCTATATCGAGCTTGCGCGCGGCCTCGATCGGCCGGCAGAATATCGCCCCGCGCCGCGCCCAGAGCCGCGCCCGCCGCGCGCGTTGCGCCCATCCAGGCTCAGCGTCACGCGCATCGAGACGTTGCGGCGCGATCCTTACGCGGTCTACGCCGAGTCGATCCTCCGCCTGACGCCGTTGGAGCCGATCGGCGTCGCTGCGGGGCCGCGCGAGGTCGGCGACGTCTGGCACGCGGCGCTGCAAGAGTTTTCTGAAAGGCTCCCTTCGGGCCCCCTGCCCCCGGACGCGCGCGCGCGGCTCCTCGCCATCGCGCGGGCCCGCTTCGCGCCGATGCTCGCCGATCCCGCCTTCCGCGCCATGCACTGGCCGCGCATCGAACGAGGCTGCGACAGGTTCTTGAGCTTCGACGCCGAGCGACGCGCGCTCGCCCAGCGCATCCTCGTCGAACAGGGCGGCCGGCTGGAGATTCCGCTCGCCGACGGATCGATCTTCACCCTCACGGCGCGCGCCGATCGCATCGAATGCTTAAGGGCCGGCGGGGCGGCGCTGATCGACTACAAGAGCGGCTCGCCGCCGGGCACGAGCGAGGTTCAAGTCGGCTTCGCGCCGCAACTGACCCTCGAAGCGGCGATGCTGTCGCGCGGCGGCTTCGCCGGCTTGGCCGGCGTCGAGGCCGTTTCGGCGCTCTATTTCAAGCTCGGCGGCGCCAAGGGCGGCGAGGTCCGCGAACTCAAGTTCAAGGACGCGAGCTTCGCCGAAGTCGTCGAGCGCCACTTCGCCGGCCTGAAAATCCTGCTCGATCAATTCGCCGATCCGCAGACGCCGTATCTCTCGCGCCCGTATCCGAAGTTCGCCAGGCGCGCCGGCGACTACGACCACCTCGCGCGGGTGAAGGAATGGTCGGCGACCGGCGGCTTTTCCGACGACGCGCAAGGAGACGAGCCTTGAGCGCGCGCGCTGAGAGGCCGGAGGTTCCGCTGCCCGTGCGGCTGGCGCAGCAACGCGCCTCCAATCCGGCTTCGTCGGCCTGGGTGTCCGCCAACGCGGGTTCCGGCAAGACCCATGTCCTGGCGCAGCGCGTGCTGCGCCTGCTGCTCGACGGCGCGCCGCCGTCGGGGCTTCTCTGCCTCACCTTCACCAAGGCGGCGGCCGCCAACATGTCGACCCGCGTCTTCAAGACGCTGGCGAGATGGACGAGCCTCGACGACGCCGAACTCGCGCAGGCGATCGCCGAGACCGGCGCGCCGACGCCCGACGCCGCCGTCCTCGCCTTCGCGCGCCGGCTGTTCGCGCGCACCATCGAGACGCCGGGCGGCCTGAAGATCCACACCATCCACGCCTTCTGCGAGCGCCTGCTGCATCTCTTTCCCTTCGAGGCCAATGTCGCGGCGGGGTTTCGCGTCGCCGAGGAGCGCGAGGCGGCGCTGCTGATGACTGAGGCGCGCGCGCGCGCCTTCGCCACAGCGTTCGGTTCGCCCGAGCGGGAGGAAGCGATCGCCAGAATCGCGCGCGACGCCGGCGCCGAAGGCTTCGACGATCTCATCAAGGAGGCGCTCGCAAAGCGCGGTGAAATCGACGCGCTCGGCGACCGCGCGGCCTATGCCGCAGCGCTGCGGCGCATACTCGGGCTCGGCGCGAACGAGACGACGGCTTCGATCAAGCGCGAAATGACGCGCGCCGCGCCGCAATGGCCGGCCTGGGCCGCCGAGCTTGCGCAAGGGAGCGCCAACGATAACAGCATCGCGGCGAGCCTCCTTCGCGCCGCCGAGGCGAGCGAAGCCGACGAACGCCTCGCCGCCTATCTCGAAGCGTTCTTCACCGGCGAAGGCAAGCCGCGCGGCGGCCAGCAACGCAAACTCGTCACCAACGCGCTGGCCAAGCGCCTGCCCGCCTTGCCGCAACGCCTGAGCGACGAGCAGGAGCGGCTGATCGCGTTGCGCGACAAGCTGCGCAGCGCCGAAGCGGTCGAGCGCAGCCTCGCGCTCGTCGACGTCGCGCAAGCTGTCCTCGCCGAATACGCGCATCTCAAGGGCGAGCGCGGTCTGCTTGACTTCGACGACCTGATCCAACGCACGCTTCATCTGCTTGAGCGCGCCGATGCGGCCTGGGTGCTCTACAAGCTCGACGCCGGCGTCGATCACGTTCTGGTCGACGAGGCGCAGGACACGTCGCAGCCGCAATGGGCGATTCTAACGAAGCTGTGCGACGAGTTTCTTTCCGGCGCCGGCGCGCACAGTCGGCCCCGCACCTTCTTCGCCGTCGGCGACGAGAAGCAGTCGATCTTTTCCTTCCAGGGCGCCGCGCCGAAAATGTTCTCTTCGGTGCGGCGCGAACTGGAGAGGCGGCACCGCGAGGCCGCGCTCGGATTCGACTGGGTTCGACTGGCGCTGTCGTTCCGCTCCGCGCCGCGCGTGCTCGAAGGCGTCGATCGCGTCTTCGCCGCCGAGACGGCCTGGCGCGGCCTCACCGCCGACGAGGAAAAACCTCCGCCGCACGGCGCGTTTCACGCCGACCTGCCGGGGATGATCGAATTATGGGAGCCGATCGCGGCGGCCAAATCCGCCGAGCGCGAGGATTGGCGCATGCCGCTCGACGCGGCTGCGCGCTTCGATCCGCCGGCAGCGCTGGCGCGCCGCATCGCCGACGTGGTCAAGGGCTGGCTTTCGCCGGATTCGCCCGAGCGCGTGCGCGACGCCGAGACGCTTCTGCCGCGCCGCATCGCGGCCGGCGACGTCATGATCCTGGTGCGTTCGCGCGCCGCCTTCTTCGAAGCGATGATCCGCGCGCTGAAAGAGGCGCACGTCAAGACCGCCGGGGCCGACCGCCTCAGCTTGCGCGACTCGATCGCGGTGATGGACCTAATCGCGGTCGGCCGCTCCGCGCTGCTGCCCGACGACGATCTGATGCTCGCCGCGGCGCTGAAATCGCCGCTCTGCGGCCTCGACGATGACGATCTGACGGCGCTCGCGCCACGGCGCGCGGGCTCGCTGGCGCGCGCGCTGGCGGAAAGCGTCGACCCGCGTTTGGCGACGGCGCGAAGCCGCGTCGAGGCGTGGCGTCGGCGCGCCAGGAGTCATTCGCCCTACTCGTTCTACGCGCGCCTCGTCGGCGAGGACGGCGGGCGACGCGCGCTGCTGGCGCGGCTCGGACCGGAGGTCGCCGACGCGATCGACGAATTCATGGCGCTCGCCCTCGCGCACGAACAAAAGGCGGCGCCGTCGCTCGACGCCTTCCTCGCCGAAATCGAGGCGACGGATATCCCGATCAAACGCGATATGGAAAGCGAAGGCGACAGCGTGCGCGTGATGACCGTCCACGCCGCCAAGGGCCTGGAAGCGCCGATCGTGTTCCTGCCGGATACGTGCACGGCGCCGCATTCGCGCAACGAAGCCAAGCTTCTCGACCTCGGCGGCGCCGAAGCCGGCGATTCCCCGCTGCTGGTCTGGGCGACAAAAAGGAATGACGATTCGCCGCCGCTCGCCAGCGCTCGCCAGCGGGCGCGCGAGGCCGCCGCGGGCGAACATCGCCGCCTGCTCTATGTCGCGATGACGCGCGCCGCCCAACGTCTGGTCGTCGCGGGATACGAAGGCGCGAGCGGACGTCCCGGGGATAATTGGTATGACCTCGTCCGCTCGGGGCTCGGCGACGCGCTACGGCCGGCCTCGGCGCCTTGGGGCGGCGAAGAGCCGATCTGGCGCCTCGGCGAGGCCTTCGGCGGCGAAGCCGTCCCGCCGACGCCCGCCGCGCCGCCCCGCCTGCACGAGCCGGCGTGGCTTTTTGCCGCAGGCCCTCGCGAAACGGCGCCGGCGGCGCTCAAGGCCTCGCGCGCCGGCGCTCCCTTCCGCTCGCGCGAAGCGGGCCGCGCGCGTCGCCAGGCGGGCCTCCTCGCTCACGCGCTGCTGCAACGTCTGCCGGAAATCCCCGCCGAGCGGCGCCGGCAGGCCGCCGACCGCTTTCTGGCGTTGCGGGGCGGCGCGCTGACGCCCGATGAGCGCGCCGGGCTCGCCGAACGCGCGCTCGCGACGCTCGCTCGTCCCGAACTCGCGCCTTTGTTCGCGCCCGGTTCGCACGCCGAAGCGTCGGTGGCGGGCGCGCTCGCCTGGCCGGGGCGGCCCGCGCTGCCGTTCGACGGACGGATCGATCGGCTCGCCGTCGGCGCGGACGCGGTGATGATCGCCGACTTCAAGAGCGGCGCGCCCGTCGGCTTGGCCGAGCGGCCGGCAATGATCGCGCAACTCGCGCTCTACCGCGCGGCGGTCGCCCCCCTCTATCCCGATCGACCGGTGCGCGCGTTCCTCGTCTGGCTCGGCGCGGCCGAAGCCATTGAAATTCCGTCCACGACGCTCGACGACGCCTTGGCGAAGTTCGTGAACGAATTCTGACGCTTGCGGGCGTCCCTGGCGCTGCGGCTCGATCCCCGCGCTAACGCCTTGAGAAGGACGCATTTTGTCTACAACCTAGCGTGCATGAAGACGAGCGTGAGATGGTCGGGTTGCGGCCAGCGTATCGTGTTGGCTGGGGAGATGGATCGCCGCAGGACCGCGCGAATGGCGGGTTTTGGCGCGCTGTGGCCCGCTTTGGCCGGACTGACGCTGTTTTGGGCGCCCCTCCCGGCCTTCGGCGACCCGACCCCGCCGCCCGGCATGGTGCCGTACGATCACCCCGTGTTTCACAACGGCCGCCGCGTGCTTTGGCACGGCGCTTGGCGGACGGAGGAAGGAAAAACAGGCGACGCGTCGCAGCCGGCCGCTTCGGCGCCGCTGAAGATCGCGCCGGGCGTCGCCGCCAAGCCGGCGGCCGTCGCGCCGATCAAGAACCCGCCGAGCGTCGCCGCTGCGCCGGCGACGACGCCCGGAGCGAGCGAATATTCGATCCTGGCCGACGCCGAGGATTCCTGCGCCACGCGTCTGGCGGGCGAATTCGTCGCGGCGCTGCAAGCCGACGGCGCCAAGGGCCGCGTGATCGCGGGAGGGACCTCGCCGACGGCGCTCGCCCAGGCGGTCAAGAGCGACGCCGCCGATCTTGCGATCGCGCCGATGGACGCGCTGATCGACGCCGACAAGGCGAGCGTCGACTGGCGCGAGCGCGCGCCTTATATCGCGCGCCTCAGCGCCGAGGCGGTCGAGGTCATCGCGCCGCGGGCGGTCGTCGACATCCGCCAGCTCGCCGGCCGCCCAGTCGGTTTCGGCGTCGCCGACGGCGCGGGCGCGGCCACCGCCGCGACGCTGTTCTCGCGCCTCGGCGTCGCGCCGATCCCATCGTTCGCCCCGCTGGCTCCCGCGCTCGCCGATCTGGCGGCCGGCAAGCTCGCCGCGCTCGTCGCGGTCGGCGCCAAGTCGTCGAAGGCCTTGGCCGACTTCGGCAAGGACGGGCGCTTCCATTTGATCCCCATCGCCTGGTCGCCGGCGCTGCGCCCGCTTTACGCGCCGGCGCGATTGACGGCCAAGGACCGGCCGAACCTCATCGGCGCCGACGAGAAGATCGATACGCTCGGCGCGCCGATGGCGCTGATCGCGCTCGACGCCGCGCCGTCTTCCGCGCGCGCCGATCAAGTCGCGGCGCTGACCAAGTCGTTCTTCGAAAGATTCGACAGGTTGCTCGGCCCCGACAACGATGCGAGCTGGCGCGACGTCAATCTCGCCGCCGCCGCGACGTGGCCGCGCCTGCGGGCGGCGCAGGCCTGGATCGATCTCAAGGCGACCGCGCCGAACGCTTCGCTCGACGCGTTCCGCGCGGCCGCCGCCGCGACGTCGGCGAACGGAGGCCCCGAAGCGGCCGATTCCGATCGCCTCTACGACAGTCTGATGCAATGGCGTGACGCGGGGCAATGACGGGAGGCGACCGATGTCGTTCCTGCTGAAAGTCATCGCCGGCCTTTTCTCCGGCGGCGTCGTCGGTCTCCTTGCTTTCGCCTTTTGGCCGCGCATCGAGCCCGCCGTCGTCAACGCGCGGCCGGAGGTGGAGCGGCCGGTATTCGTGACCGGCGCCATCGCGACCAAGGCCACGACCGACAAGGCGGCGACCGACAAGGCCGCGATCGACAAGCTCGCGCTCGCCTTGCGAGCGGGCCCGCAAGCGACGGACGGCGCCTCGCCGACGCGGGCGCTCGCCCCGACGTTGATCGCCGCGAGCCAAGCCGACGCGAACGGCGAGGCGCTTCGCTTGCGCGCTGAAGGCCTGGTGGCCCTGGCCGGCGGCGACTTCGCCGGCGCGCGGGCGCTGCTCGAACGCGCCGCCGAAGCCGGCGACGCGCGCTCGTTTCTCGTTTTGGGCGACACCTATGATCCCGTGACGCTGGCGCGCATGGGCGCGCTGGGCCTCAGGGGCGACGCCGCCCGGGCGCGCGATTACTATGCGCGCGCCCTCGCGGCCGGCGTCGGCGCGGCGCGCGAGCGAATCGTCGCGCTCGACGCGCAACAAGACTGACCGCCGGGTAGTGGGTTCGTTTGAATTGCTGCAATGGGCGGAAGGCAGCCATTGCCCGCCGTGCGTGGGATGGGCCGGATTGCGCCCAACCCAGCCGTTCAGCCGACGGTCGCTGCACCTCTGAAGCGGACGTTGAGGAGACGGGCCCGCACGGCTGTTGTGGGCAGTTAGCGACCATTAGGTCGCCGTTACGCTCGAAAGGACTCTGGCGAGTAGCGCAGCTCCACTTGATGAAGGTTCACGCCATGCGTTGAAGGTTGGCGCGACTTGGCAAACCGGCGGCTCGCCTACACGACAAACAGTCGCGATACGGAATTCGACAGCGCCCCAGGGGCCAATTGAGCGTCGACTATGAGTTGCGCTGCTCCCAGGATGCCCGCGCGATCGCCCAATTGAGCGGAGTGAATACTCAGCCCTTCCAGAGCGAGAGGAAGACTGCGCGCGTAAATCATCTCGCGGACGCCCGAAAGCAGGTGTTCGCCGGCGCGTGAGAGCGTTCCACCGACGACGATCGTATTCGGATTCAAAACGCTGACCACATCCGCGACCACTTCTCCGAGGATGCGGCTCGCTTCTCTTATCCTCTGAATGCAGGCGGCCTCGCCGCGTTCGAACAAGCCGATCACGTCTCGCGAGTCCTCTGCTGCATAGCCGCGCGCCCGCATGTCGCGCGCGATTGCCCAGCCCGCAGCGCGCGCCTCGACGCAACCCACCTTCCCGCATCGGCAAAGCGGCGCGCCCGCGCCGTTGAACTGAATATGTCCGATGTCGCCTGAAGCGCCGCGGGCACCTCGGTACAGATCGCCGTTCGTGATGATGCCGCTGCCGATGCCGGTTCCGGCCTTCACAAAAAGGAAGTGGTCCGCCTGCGGCCAATGTCGCCGGTGCTCCGCCAGCGCCATCAAATTGACGTCGTTGTCGGCGACCGCCGGACAGCGGAGCTCATCGGCGACGAAGCCGCAAATGTCGAAGCCGTCCCACCCGCGCATCACCGACGGGCCGAATACCTTGCCCTCGCGGTGGTTGACCGGCGCTGGCAGGCTGAGGCCGACGCCCAACGCCATTCGCTCGGACCTGCCGATCTCCTTCAGCAGGCGCCGACAGGCCTTGACGATCTCGGTTAGAGTCTTTCGCGGCGCGGTCGAGACCGGCAGCTCGATCGTGCACTCTGCGAGAATCGTCGGCGTCAAATCGGTCACCGCAACTCGGATCATGCTCTCGCCGACGTCCGCGGCGAGCGCCACCGCGCGAGCGGTGTTGACCTGCAAAACGCGCGCTGGTCGACCAACGCCCGTCTCGGAGCCTTCCCGTTCAACGACTATTCCGATGTCGGTCAAATAACGCAGCCGCTGAACGACCGTGGCTCGCGCAAGTCCAGTGGCCCTCTCCAGCGCCGGCCGGGTTGCGGCCTCGCCCTTGCGAATGAGGTCGAGAAGCTTGCCGGCGTCTACGCTTAGCGATTCGCTTGGATGCGTCACCTTGTTCATGAGCAACATCCCTATCCGAATCGGGCGACCAAAGGCGAGCGTCGGTATGCCATTTATGTAGAGTGATATACAAAATCAACGGTGTTTATGCTTCCTAATGGACATTAATGGCGCTACAGTCTGCACGTGGATCGTCGTCGACCGGGTCAGGTTAATGAACGGCCACGCTAGCGGAGGAACACATGGACAAACACGGGAAGAGAAAGGCGCAGCGCAGCGCGATCGGATCGATCTCGCTCAAGGCGCTGTGCGCGGGCGCGTTGGCGCTCGCGACATTCGGCGTCGGCGGCGCTTTGGCGGCCGACAAAGTCATCGTCGGTCTCATCACCAAGACCAACACCAATCCTTTCTTCGCGAAAATGAAGGAGGGTGCGGAAGCGAAGGCCAAGGAGCTTGGCGTCGATATGCGGTCATTCGCCGGCAAGTTCGACGGCGACAATGACGGCCAGGTGGCCGCGGTCGAGAACCTGATCAACGTTGGCGCCAAGGCCATCATGATCACGCCGAGCGACACCAAGGCGATCGTCCCGTCGATCGAGAAGGCGCGCAAGGCCGGCATCCTGGTCATCGCGCTCGACACGCCGCTCGACCCGCCGAACGCCGCCGACGCGACCTTCGCCACCGACAACGTCCTGGCGGGCGAATTGATCGGCAAGTGGGCCGCCAAGACGCTCGGCGACAAGGCGAAGGACGCGCACGTCGCCTACGTCGACGCGCTGGTCGATCAGCCGAGCGTTGACCGCGCGCGCGACTTCGGCTTCACCAAGGGCTTCGGGATTGAGAATTCGAATTGGCAGCAATACGGTCATGAGACCGACAAGCGGGTCGCCGGCCACCAGTGGGGCAAGGGCTCCGAAGAGGGCGGGCGCGCCGCGATGGAGACGCTGCTGCAGAAGGATTCCGCGATCAACGTCGTCTACACCATCAATGAGCCGACGGCGGCCGGCGCCTACGCGGCGCTGAAGGCGGCGGGCAAGGACAAGGACACGATCATCGTGTCGGTGGACGGCGGGTGCCCGGGCGTGAAGAACGTCGCCGAAGGCGTGATCGGGGCGACCGCTCAGCAGTATCCGCTGCTGATGACGTCGCTCGGCGTCGAGGCTGCGGTCGAGTTCTTCAAGACCGGCAAGAAGCCGGCGCCAAGCCAGGGTCTCGACTTCTTCAACACCGGCGTCTCGCTGGTCACCGACAAACCGGTCGAGGGCGTTCCGTCGATCACCACGAAGGAAGGCCTCGCCAAGTGCTGGGGCTGAGTCCCTCAACGAAGACGTGACTTGAAATGCGATCGGCGGCGGGCGCAAATGGCGCGTCCGCCGCCGCACGGAGCGCCCTGACGCCGCCGGCTTTCTCCAGCGGACGCGCCTCCCATTCTGTGCGAGCAGGCCGGCGCCGAGATCGAGATTCCATGCCCGAAACCTTCCTGATCGGTCTTGATTTCGGATCGGAGTCAGTGCGCGGCGTTCTGATCGACGTCAGGACGGGACGGCAAGCCGCCTATCATGTCCATCCTTACCGGCATGGGATCATGACGGAGACGCTGCCCGGCGGGAGACCACTGCCCACCGGGTTCGCTCTCCAAGACGCCGCCGACTATCTCGAAGCCGCCGAGGACATCCTGAGGACCATCGGCGCCGGGCGTGATGTCGCGGGGATTGGGGTCGATTTTACGGCAAGTTCGCCGCTGCCGGCGATGGCCGATGGCCGTGCGATGTCAGAAATCGCGCCCGACGAACCGCACGCGTATGTCAAGTTATGGAAGCATGGCGCGGCGCAGCCCTACGCCGAAGCGATCAATCGCGCCGGGGGCGCATTCCTCGGCAATTTCGGCGGCAAGCTGTCCGGTGAGTGGATGCTGCCTAAGGCCGCCCAGATCGCCGCCGAGGCGCCCGCAGTCTGGAGGCGCACTGAGAGATTCATCGAGGCCGGCGACTGGCTGGTCGCCCGTCTCGCTGGGCACGAAGCCCGCAGCCTCGATTTCGCGGCCTACAAAGCTCAATACGTGGCGGGCCGCGGCTATCCGAACGACGTCGTAACCGGCCTCGCTTCAAAGTTGAGCGCGCCCGCGCCCGTCGGGTCGCCGGTCGGACAGCTTTCGGACGACTGGCGTCGACGAACCGGAATCCGTGGCGCCGCCGTCGTCGCTGTGGCGGTTATCGATTCACATGTCACTCTCCCGGCCGTCGGCGCCCATGGCCCTGGCGTTCTCGTCGGCGCGCTCGGCACATCGGCGGCGTACCTCGTTCTGGACGACGTCGAACGGCCAATGCCGCCTGGGATCGAGGGGCGCGCCTACGGAGCGGCCCTGCCTGGTTTGTGGTGCTACGAAGCGGGACAGGCGGCATTTGGCGACGTCCTGGCTTGGTTCGTCAGGACGTTCCCGCGCTCGGACGATCCCGCCGAGAATTTCGCACGATACAATCGCGACGCGGCTGCGCTGGCGCCGGGCCAGAATCGGCTTGCCGCCATCGACTGGTGGAATGGAAATCGCGTTCCTTACGCCGACAAAGGCCTGCGCGGGTTGATCGCGGGCTTCGACATGTCGACGACGGCGGTCGACATCTATCGCGCGTTGATGGAGGGCATCTGCTTTGGCGCGCGTTCGATCGTCGATCTCTTTCGAATCGGCGGCGTGCCGATCGAGCGAGTCGTGTTGACGAGCGGCCTCGCCAAGAGCAACCCGCTTCTGTTGCAGATGATGGCGGACGTGCTCGGACAGACGGTTCACGTTCCCGAAATCGAAAACGTCACCTGCGTCGGCGCGGCGATCCACGGTGCCGTGGCCGCTGAGATCGTTTCCGGCTTCGACGAAGCAACGGAACGGTTCGGGGCGCGAAAGTTCGACGCCTACCGGTCGGACCCGGCGCGCGCGAGGGCCTACCAGGCGATCTACTCAAGCTACTGCGAGCTGAGCTCGAACGCCGAGGTGCGGAAGACATTGCGCGCGCTCGCGTAGGACCGCTCGTTTTGACCGCCGCAAAGCCCATGCGAGCTTCCGCTTTGGGTCGAGAACCACCGTGACGTTTTCCGGAAGCCGATGTCCACTTCGACATTTCGAAAGCCGGAAGCTGCCAGTCCGCTCGCGGCCAACTCCAGCCGTTTCGGCGCGGATGGCGGAAGGGCGGCTCCGGGTCGAAATCCGAAATTTAAATCGACACGCACCCGACCGCCGAGCCTCGGCCTATCGGTCGACGCGCGAAAGAATGTCGCGCAGCGGATCGCTGGTCCAGGCGACGTTGACGAAATCCTCGTGCCGGACGTCGCCCGAATCGACGAACGCGACGACGCCCGGCCGCAATCCGTCGGGAAGGCCGCTCTGAACCGCGACGCCGTCGCGCTGCAATCGCGCGCGCAGTGAGACGTTCTTGTCGTGGCTGGAACTGGAATAGGCGCTGACGAAAAACGCGCGGGAGCGCGCGCCTTCGATCCAATGGGCGAACTTGTCCTCTTCGCCATAGAGCGCGTCGAGCAGCACGACGCCGCGGATGCGGTTCTCCGCGCCGCCCAGGGCCAGCGAATAGGCCGCGGGCAGATAGCCGCCGCTATAGGCGACGATGACGACCGGCATGCGGCGGAACGCGGCGCGCGAGGCGTTGGGATAAAGGTCGGCGAGCCTGGATTCGGCCTCGTCGAGAAATTGCGCGAAAGCGCCGGGCCGCCAGAAATTGCCCGCGCTCGAGTCGTTCGCGTCGAGGGCGAGCTGCGGCGCGACGAGCACGCCGTTGAAGTCGGATTGCGCGAGCTGGCGGACCGTTTGCTGTCGTCCGACAACGTCGCGCGCGAGGGTCGTCTGGTTGCCGTGAAAGAAGACGACGAGCGCGCCCGAGCGGTTGGGATCGAAGTCGTTTCCCGCGGCGAACAGCACATGGCGATCGTTGTAGGTCGCGTCTTCCCACAACAGGCCGCCGCGCGGCGAGGTGTGGCCGAGCCGACCGCCCTCGTCGACGTCGAGAAACGGCCGCGCCTTGTCGTTGTCTTCGTCAGGCGGGATCAGGCCCCGATAGGGAAAGGCCGAGTTCTTGAATTCGGCGAAAGCGACGTTGGCGCCGTTCATCTGCACGAATCGCGGCTGACCGGAAGGCGTTGACAAATTCGACTCCAGCGGGGCGCCCGGCCCTCCCGCGCAACTCGCGAGCGTCAGCGCCAGGCCGAGGCCGGCGAAAGAAGCGATGGCGCGACTCGGTCGAACGTTCATCGTCGGACCCCGACTCGATCGATCACGACGCCCGCACGGCCAGACGATCCGGGGCGCTGCCCAATATTACCCCGAAGAACGCCGGCAGCGCCAGAAGATAGGCCGCCCCAGCGATCTCGATCACCGCGCCGAGGCCGAAATTGGTCGCCACGACCGGCGCCGCGGCCGCCCCGATCACCGAGAAGCAGCCGTTGACGCCCCAGGCCCAGATGAACAAGTGCTCCTTGCCGAGCCGCCCGAGCGTCGTCATCGCGGTCGGCATCGGAAAGCCCATCAAGAAGGCCGGCGGCGCGATGAAGGCGAAGCAGAACAGCAGACGCGCGACATAGGGCAAGGCGCCGATCGCGTCGAGCGCGAGGTTGAGGAACAACGCATAACCGATCAGCAGCGCCGCGATGGCGAGGAAGATCGCCGGCATGATCGCGTGCATGCGCGGCAGCACGCGCTCGGAGGCGAGCGCCCCGAGTCCCGAGAACACCAGCATCCCGGTGATCAGGATCGAAGCGGAGACGGTCGGGTTGCCGAGCGCCATGACGAAATGCGCGATCAGCCCGACCTCGACCATGATGTAGCCGGCGCCCAGACAGGCGAAATAGACGATGGTCAGGAACTTGCCGCGCGACTTGGAAAAGATCGAGCGCCAGCCCCAGAGGACGGGGATCGCCAGCAGCGCCGTCGCGGTGAGGCAGGCGACGCCGAGCGTCGCCCAGATCAGCAGATATCCCCATTCGTCCTGCAGCAGTTCGAGCCGGTCGAGGACGCGCGGCAGATCCTTGGTCTTGACGTAGGCGGCGAAATAGGGCGCGTCGTTGGTCAGCTTGCGCGTGTTGAAGACGTAGCGCTCGGCGATCTCCGGCCAGCCGCCATTGATCAGCGTATGCCAGGCGAGCCGGCCCATGACGGTGGCGGGAAGCACGCCGTTGTCGCCGCCGCCGGGCGGGCCGGCGTCCGGCGGCGCGGTCGAATCGGGCGGGGCCGTCGCGTCGGCCGGTGCGGCCGCGGCCGTCGCGTCGGCCGCCGCGGCGCCGTCCGGCGCCTCGGACGGCCCCGGCGGACCGCCGGCGGCGCCCGAAAAGATCTGCGCGACATAGCCGTCGAGCGTGCGGTCGGTCTGCGAGCCGTCGTAGAAGAGCCCCGGCGAGTAGATCTCGTCGAACGACATCGCGCGCGTATGCTCGCGCAGCTTGTCGATTTCTTCCGCGGTGAAGCCGCCGCGCTTGTAGAGCACGGTCGCGGTCGAGAGATACATGGAACTGACGAAGAACGAATCCGCGATATGCGCGGCGTCGACGTCGCGCGCCGCGGCGGCCATGGTCGCATAGAGCTTGAGCACCGATTTCGGCGGCTCTTCCTTGTTCCACAGCGTCACCGACAGCACGCCGCCGTCGGCGAGCGCGCGCATGTAGGTTTCCATCGCCTCTTGCGTATAGGCGAACTTTTCCACGATGGCGAAGCCGCCGGGATTGGAGAGCCCGACCGAGTCGGCGAGACTCAAGTCGACGACGTCGAAGCGCTCCTTGGTCTGGGCGAGGAAGTGGCGCCCTTCGTAATCGATGACGCGCGCCTTGCCGAGGATGTCGCCGGTGAAATCCCTGATCGCGGGATCGCGGAAGGCGGCGAGCACGGCGCGATTGCCCTCGGCGACCGTGACGTCCTTGGCGCCCGAGCGCAACGCGAGCGCGGTCGAAATGCCGCCGCCGAACTGCGTGATGAAAGTCTTGGGCGCCGTCTTGATCACGTAAGGGTAATACATCGGCAGGAAACGGAAATAGGCGGTGTCCTTGGCCGGCAGGTCGCGGATGATGCCGATCGGCCCGTCGCTGTCGATGTAGAGCGCGAGATAGGCGTTGGCGGGCGTCTCCGGCAGATTGAAACCGGCGTTGTCGGAGAGGCCCGGCGCGAAATGCAGATAGGAGCTCGAATAGGCCTCGAGAAAGCCGAACGGCGAAGCGTTTTCATAGACTTTCTGCGCGTCGGGGAACTTGCGCGCGTAAGCGACGCCCTTGTAGTCGTTGACCGCGAGGCGGCTCAGGCCCAGCGCCGGCGCGGCGACGAAATGGCCGCCGAAGGCGATCAGCGCCAGCGCGGCGTAGAACGGAATCGCGCGCCTCCCCCCGGGGCCGAACGCCCAGGCCAGGCACGCCGCGAACCACAGCGCCAGCGGCGCCGCGATCAGGTTCGCCGGCGTCAAGGCGTACATCGCCAGCAGGACGACGAGGCCGCACAGGCCCGAGCCGGCCAGATCGGCGAAATAAACGCGCCCGAAGGTGCGATTGCTCCTCAGGAAGACGCAGCCGAGAAACACCGCGCCGCCCAGGAACGGCGTCAGCGAGGCGAGGAAGATCTCCAGCAGCTTCCATTTCTGCGCGGGATCGGAGACCAGGAAGATCGCGTTGAAGCCGAGTTGCTGAATGAAGAGATTGGCGCCGACCGCGAGCGGACCGAACAGGCCGAGCGCGACGCTCGCCGCGACGCGCCAGTTGCGGGCGAACCAGTCTTTGGCGACGCACATCACCGCGCTGGTGAGGCCGAAGCCGAGCATCGCCAGGCTGACGACCAGCGAGCCGAAATGCGCCCAGCTGCCGACCGAGAACACCCGCATGATGTCGATCTGCAGCGCGATGACCGCGCCGGCGCCGAGCCCCACGGCGAGATAGAGCGCCAGGCGGCCGCGGCCGTCGGGCGCGATTTCGTCGTCGGCGCCGATCGCCGGAGCGCCGCCGTCCGCCGTCGCGATCGCATCGTTCATGAGGCAAGGCTCCCAGTCGGCCGGCGCGCGGGCGCGCCGTCAAGCGCGCGCGCGTCGCGGTCGCGAGGCGGCGAGGCGATCAATTGTTGTGCGTGCCCTTGATGACGTCGCCCTCGAGCTTGGTGAAAGGCACGAAGGGAATGATCCTGCCGCCGTAAATGTCGGAGCGCGCGACGGTGATCGAGCCGTCCTCGGCTTGGCTCTTGACCACCTTCAGTACGCGCTGCGCGCCGGGCGGGCCGACCGGAATGACCATGATCCCGTTGGGCTTGAGCTGTTGCAGCAAAGGCGGCGGCACGTGATCGATGCCGCAGGTGACGATGATCTTGTCGAACGGCGCGACCTCCTCCCAGCCGTAATAGCCGTCGGCGTTCTTGGTGCTGATCGACTTGAATTCGTTGTAGCCGGCGGCGATCAACGAGTCGTAGACGCCGCGCGTGCGCTCGGCGAGCGGCTTGATGATCTCGATGGTGTAGACGTTGTAGGTGAGGTGCGCGAGATAGGCCGACTGATAGCCCGAGCCGGTGCCGATCTCGAGCACCTTCTCGCCCAACTTCGGGTCGATGTTGCTGGTCATGCGGCCGACGAGGTGCGGGCCGGAAATCGTCACGCCGAAGCCGATGTCGAGAAAATCGTTGACGTAGGCGCGGCCGAGATTCTGCTGCAGCACGAATTTTTCGCGCGGCGTCAGCAGGAAGGCCCGCTTGTGGCGGATGTCCCAGATGTCCTCGTTGCGCACCAGCGCGCCGAAACGATCGAAATGCTCGCCCAGGAACCTCGGGTCCTCGCCGCGCTGCGAAACGCCCCAGGCGATGAACTTCTCGCGGCTGTCCATCGGCGGCGTCAGGTCGAAGGTGAAAGGCGTCGGCACGTTGGCCAGGCCCAAACGCGGAGCGAGCGCGCCGCCTGCGAGAGCGGCCGCGCCGGCCAGAAAATGTCGTCGTTGCACCAACGCCTCCTCGAATGGCATTTAGGGGAAAACCGTCGGCCCGCCTGATAACCCAATTCGCGCCAAAACGCGACAGGCGATTTTTCGTCGGCCGATCGCCGCTTGTGGTCCGGCGAGGACGCGCGCGGCTATGGCGTTTCTCGCCTGGGCTTCAACGATTGTTCAACGGGTCGGCCGCCCATTGCTTGAGCGTGCGCGCGCGCTGATCCGGCGCGTAGGCGAGCATAGGCGAGGCGCGGCGGCGCGCGTGCCCGGCCGAGACGGCGCCGCCCGCGAGTTGGCCGCCGATCTGGATCGCCGCGCCTTCACGGCTCACCAGCGCGTAGAGAGTGGCGGCGTTGGCCGGCGCGAGGCGGATGCAGCCGTGCGAAGCGGGTCGGCCGAGATCCCCGACCGCCGTCGTTCCGTGGATCGCATATTGACCGTAGAAGAAGATCGAATGCGGCATCGGGGCGTTGCCGTATTTGGCCGAGTGAACCATCGGATAGAGCGCGATCGGCCGAAAGGCGCCGCGCGGCGTCAGATGGCCGGCGCGGCCGGACGAAATCGGCCATTGATAGCCTTCGCCGCCGCCCGTCGCCACGCGCATGGTCTGCGAGCCGAGGTCGACGTCGATGCGCACCAGCGCGTAGGCGGGGCCCGGCGGCCCCATCAATGCGCCGAGCGTGATCGCCAGCATCGAAACGAAACGCATGCCCCCCCCTCCCCACGCGACGCGAGGCCGAACCCGCCCCACAACGGCGGCGCCAGGAAGCCCAGCGCCGAGGTGGAACATTGACGGCGCGCGTTCGCGTCGGCGGGCAAGAACGGCGCCGGCCGGACGCATCCGCGCGCCGAGCGCGCGCCGTTCCTAGCGCGCGCGGCCGACCTCAGCGAAGGGATCGGGCGCAGACGCGCCGCTGATGCGGATCAACGCGCCCTCGCGGCTGACCAGCGCATAGAGCGTCGCGGCGTCGCTCGGCGCGAGACGGATGCAGCCATGCGAAGCCGGCCGTCCGAGCGCGTCGACTTCGATTGTGCCGTGGATCGCGTACTGGCCGTAGAAGAAGATCGAGTGCGGCATCGGCTCGTTGCCGTACTTCCACGAATAGACCATCGGATAAAGCGCGGTCGGCCGGTACGTCCCGCGCGGCGTCTCGCGGCCGGCGGCGCCGGACGAAATCGGCCATTGAAAGCTTTCGCCGCTGTCCGAGGCGACGCGCATGGTCTGCGCGCCGAGGTCGACGTCGATGCGGACCAGCGCCGGCGCCGCGCTCGGCGAGGCGATCCAGGCGCCGATCGCGAAGGCGATTGCCGTAACCAAACGCATGCCAGCCCCCTCCCGGCCAATGCGAACCCCAATCCACGCCGCCATAAAACGCCGCGGGCGCGCTTATGACTCCTCGCGCCACAACGCCGCCGAGCGGGCAGGCGCGGCTTCAGCGAACCACGCGTAATATCCGTTTCCACAGCGTGCCGCCGACTCGCTTGCCGACGACGAAATAAGCGACGATCGCAGCGAATAGCAAGAGCGCCGGCAGCCCGCTGAGAATGAATCCGCCTGGCGTCAGGATGTTCGTCGCCCAAGCGATGACGAAGCCGAAAACGAAGAAAGCGGTGACGAAATCGAGGATCGCGGCGAGGACGATTCTCCACGTCGCCGGCGTAGCGGGCGCGTCCGACAAGCCCATCTCCTCTCGAACCGCGCACGCGGGACGCGGCGTCGGCTGGTCGACTCGCCGACGGCGCCGCCGCCCGACGCGAACATGGGGCGTGACTATGCAAGTTTATGGCGCGAGTCGCGCGACCGCGCAATCATGGTCCTGCAAGTCCTCGCCATGGCCTCCGGCGCCAAGCTCGGCATCGTCGGCCAGAAGAATGAAGCCGGGCCCGCCGGCGAACGTCGCCCCGACCGCGACCAGCGTCTCCAACCCCATTTGATCCTTGGCGCCCGCGAGGCCGTCGGCGAGCAGGCGGAACGGCGCCGCGTCGGAGAGGTCGACCGAATCGAGCCGGCGCGCTGAGCAGCGCCGATTTGCGATGGTCGCGCGACTTCCGTTTCACCCCCGAAGGCGACCAAATCGCTGCGTCGCGCCAAGTGACGCGATGGGCCATCAGCGGGCTCATGCACTGCAACATGATCGACGAGACGCTATCGCCCCATGCTTCTCCTGATCATCGAGCGCAAATATCCGGCACGGAGCGTGAGGCTTCAATTTCGCTGCATTCTCGGGCTAGCTTGACATCCGCGACGTCGCAGGGACGCGCGCTTAAGAAGACATTTCGCAGCCACGGAACAGACGTCCGATTTCGCGGCATGGATTACGCGTATATAATCTGCCAGCCGCCGACGAGGGCGGCGCCCCGAACGTGAGGAGGTTTCTATGACCCAGCACGGCTCCATCGACCGCGGCCGCCGCGCACTGCTCGGCGTCGGCGGCGCGCTGCTGCTGAGCGCGGGACTGTGGCCGGCAAGCGCGCGGGCGCAATCGAACAGCAGCGCCAAGATCCGTATCGGGGTCATCGGTTCGGGCCATATCGGCGGCACGGTCGGCGGGCTGTGGGTCAAGGCCGGCCACCCGGCGCTGTTCACGTCGCTCCATCCCGAGGAGCTGAAGGACATGGTGGCCGCGCTCGGCGCCCTTGCCCAAGCCGGCACGGTGGACCAGGCGATCGCATTCGGCGACGCGCTCTTCATCGCGGTGCCGTACGGCGCGCTGCCGCAGATCGGCCGGGATTACGGTGCGGCGCTCGAGGGCAAAATCGTGCTCGACGCCGGCAACGCCGTGCCGGCGCGCGACGGCGCCGCCCTCGCCGAGGAGGCCCAAACCAACGGCATCGGCGTGACCTCGCAAAAATACCTTCCCGGCGCGCGGCTGGTGCGCGCCTTCAACACGATCAATTACAAAATCTTGGCCAGCGAGGCGAACCGCCGCGATCCCAAGCTGGCGATACCGATCGCCGGCGACGATCCTCAAGCGGTGCAAGTGGCGGCCGAGCTGGTGCGCGACGCCGGCTTCGATCCGGTCGTGGTCGGCAAGCTCAGGGATGCGAGCCGCTTCCAGCAAGGGGCGCCAGGCTACGGGCAGCAAGTGACCGCCGCCGAACTCAAGCAGAAGTTGTCGCTCGAGCCGTGAGCCGCCTTTGTCGGCGGTCATCTCCTATTCCAGGCCGTAAAGCGCGTTGCACAGAGCCTCGTTCGTCAAGCAGAGCTAGAGGATCGCCATGGAAACGCCAGTTTCGATCACGGGCATAAGCGCTGCAAAGATTTTTTGTGTTGGCGCGTTTTTGCTTGTGAGCCTCTTCGCACGCCTTTCATTCGCCGAGGAAGATGCCGCCAGCGTCATCGCCGCTTTAGGCCTGCGCGAGAGCGTCGTCGCAGCCCGCGACATGAAGGACTGGGAAAAACCCCACAAGATCGTGGTGTTGTCCGACAGCGCGGCGCGGGCGGCGTGGTTTCAGGAGGTCGCCAAGGACGTGACTGTCGTTGGCGCACGCAGCCGTGCGGAAGCAATGGCGCAAATTGTCGACGCAGACGGACTGGTCGGCGGCTGCGATCCGGATCTGATCAATGCCGGTGCCAAGCTGCGATGGATTCAGAGCCAGGCCGCGGGCGTCGAGGATTGCCTCGCCATTCCCAAGGTACGCAACGGCGGCGTCATCCTCACCAACATGCAGCGGGTGAACGGCCCCAACATCAGCGAACACGCCATGGCGCTGATCCTGACCTTAACCCGCCAGATCAACGCTTACCTGGCTAACCAGAGCGAGGGAACGTGGGACCGGCAGCCTCCGCAAAAGCTGATGGACCTCGATGGCCACACCATGCTGGTGGTGGGTCTGGGTGGAATCGGAACGATGATCGCTGAGCGCGCCCATGCGTTCGGCATGCACGTCATCGCTACACGCGACCGCGACCACGAGGGACCGAGCTTCGTCGATTATGTGGGCGTCGCCGATGAACTGCCGAAGTTGATCGGCCAGGCCGACATTGTCGTCAATGTGACGCCTCTGACGCCTGAGACCACCGGTCTGTTCAATGCCGCCATGTTCGAGCGCATGAAGCCCGGCGCTTATTTCATCAACGTCGGCCGCGGCAAAAGCGTTGTGACCGACGATCTCCTGGCCGCGCTGAAGACCGGCCGCATTGCCGGCGCCGGGCTGGACGTGGTCGACCCGGAGCCGCTGCCCAAAGATCATCCGCTGTGGCGTGCCCGCAACGTCGTTATCACGCCCCATGTGGCGGGCAGCTCGGAACTCAAGCTCGACCGCGCCTGGCTGGTGATGCGCGAAAACCTGCGCCGCTACGTGGCGGGCGATAAGCTTTTCTCCGTTGTCGACGTCGAACGCGGATATTGAGCAGCCGCTTTAACGGGCTTTTTGTCGGGTAAAATGCGAGCTTAGGCGTTGCCTAATCTGGCGAACGCGAATGTCCGGAGTCATAGCGGGACGTCCCGTCGGCGTCGGATGATATGGGAGCATCATGAAGAGATTGATCTCGCGCCTTGTCGATGTGAAGCCTGGCGAGGGGCGCGCCGTGCTATGGTCCTTCCTCTATTTCTTCATGCTGCTCAGCGCCTATTACGTATTGCGTCCGTTGCGCGACAACGCCGGCATCACCGGCGGCGTCGGCAATTTGCCCTGGCTGTTCACCGCCACGTTTGTGACGATGCTGGTCGCGGTTCCGATCTACGGCTTCGTCGTGGCTCGACTGCCCCGGCGCCGATTCATCCCGCTCGTCTATGTCTTCTTCGTCGCCAACATCGCGCTGTTCTGGTTGCTGCTGACGCTGCAGATCGATCGGCCGCTGGTCGCACGCGTGTTCTTTGTCTGGCTCAGCGTGTTCAACGTGTTCGTGGTTTCGGTGTTCTGGTCGTATCTCGCCGATCTGTTCAGAAGCGACCAAGGCAAGCGCCTGTACGGATTCATCACGGCGGGCGGATCGATCGGCGCGATCGCAGGTCCCGCGCTCACCAAATGGCTGATCGATCCACTCGGTCCCGTCAACCTGTTCCTGGTCGCGGTGCTGCTTTTGCTTGGCGCGGTGTTCAGCGCGATGCAATTGGAACGCGCTTCTGTGAGCTTCGGCCAGGCCAGGGCCGACGCCGCCATCACCAAGAGGCCGATGGGCGGCGGCTCGCTCGCGGGCGTCATCGAGATTCTGCGATCGCGTTACCTCAGCGGCATCGCGCTGTGGGTGATCCTGCTCTCCTTCGCCGGCACCGTGCTCTATCTGATTCAAGCCGATATGGTTCATGCCGCATCCGCCGACGAAAGACAGCGCGTGCAGATTTTCGCCACCATCGATTTTTGGGTCGGCGCGCTCAGCTTCCTGCTGCAATTCCTCGTCACCGGAAAACTGATCGTCCGCTTCGGCGTGGGCGCGGCCGTCGCGTTCCTGCCCTTCGTGTTCTTGCTCGGTTACGGCGTGCTGGCGGCGATGCCGGTCCTGACGGTGGTGGTGGTGTTTCAGACGCTGCAGCGCACGTCGAATTTCGTGATCTCCAACCCGGCGCGCGAAATCCTGTTCACCGTCGCGGAACGCGAGGAAAAATATAAGGCCAAAAACATCATCGATGGTTTGGTTTTTCGCGGCGCCGACGCAAGCTGGGCGTGGGTTTACAACCAGTTGCACGTGGCCATGGGCTTCGGCGCCGTCGCGCTCGCGCTTGTGATGATGGCTGCCTCCGCCCTTTGGGTTATACTCGCACTCGCATTGGGCCGCAGCCAGGAAGCGCGCGCCAAGCTCCAGGAAGCCGGCATCTGAAAGGACCGAACATGGGCGCCGATTCCGCTCTTTCGCGCCGCGACCTTCTCGCCACCGCGGCAGGCGCCGCCATGCTCAGCGCGCTTCCGTCGCTTGTTTGGGCGCAAGGCGCGCCAATCATGACGCGGCCCATTCCGTCAAGCGGAGAGCCGTTGCCTATCGTCGGCATCGGCACCTCGATCGTCTTCGACTTCGAAAACGACCTGGCCAAATACGCCGCGCGCCGCCAGGTGCTGCAAGACCTCGTCGCTGGGGGCGGCAAGCTGATCGACACCGCTTCGACCTATGGCCATGCCGAGGAACGCGTTGGCGATCTCTCCGCCGATCTGGGCGATCGCGACAAGCTGTTCCTCGCCACCAAATATGAGTCTCGCGACGACAAGGAAGCCGCGAACGCCTCGCTGCAGAATTCGCTCAAGCGGCTCAAGACCGACCGCATCGATCTGATGCAGGCGCACAATGTCGGCGATCCAAATTTCAGCTTGGCGCAGTTGCGCGACTGGAAGGCGCAAGGGC
>Ga0326728_10007444_pt1 | contig 28077 bp, 23 predicted proteins | sample MB3enrmetagenome_FD_207602 | JGI IMG/M metagenome (GOLD analysis project Ga0326728, IMG submission 207602) | Lab enriched peat soil microbial communities from McLean, Ithaca, NY, United States - MB31MN | ecosystem: Environmental > Terrestrial > Soil > Wetlands > Peat | place: USA: New York... | reverse complement strand
CCGCCATTCAGAAAACGCACCACTGACTGATAAGGGATTAGCCCGGATGACAGATCAACTTTCACGCAAAAAAGTGCGCACCTGCGAAGTTTGGGCTAATGACTTCCGGGTGAGCGATAAACTGCTCATGAACCCCCCTCAATCCTGCCTCGAAAGCCTTTGCAGCTTCAGAGTTTCCGCGCTCTTGCTTCAGTTTGGTTTTCCCGTAGAGCGAATCGATCAGAGGATGATGCTCCGAGACATTACTGGCATTGAAAGCAGACTCCGTATCAATTGCCGTCAGTCCTTGGTTTGCATGTGACCAAACCCAGTTGTCCAACTTCGCTCGATCCCCCAATCCTGAATGGAGGTTGGTCGCAACCCATTTTCCAAGTTGATTCATGACGCGGGGCAAATCGGCCATTTGCTGTTTTTCCTGGGGTGTGAGTTCCTGCACGCGTTTGCTTTCGACTGCCCATTCCGTGATGACGCTCGACGTCTTGTCGAAGCCATCCATGTGGGGAATGCTCTCAACTCGGATGGCCCGGCATGCTTGATCGATGCCCATTGCTTGGCACACCTTTGAGAATGCCTCCTCGCGTCTTTCGCCGTCCGGGCCCCCGCCGCGGCTCTGGGTCTTAACCCCGTACTGGCGCCCTTTCGCAGTTTTCGCAACTCGATGATTGGGGTCGTTGACGCCACCCCCAGAGAGTTGATCTATTCCCTCGACCTGCTCCTCAACCTGAAAGTGGTTTCGCAAGATTGACGCAACACTCTGCAGCGCCTGATCGGTCACGGTGACTTTGTTGAGCACGAGCGCCATTCTGGTTAAACCTCAGCCGCTTTCCTACGGCAATGCTAAGAACCTTTCGTGCCGGTCTTGCGTCACAATCGGGTAGCCACCTCTGAGGTGGTCCGCTAACTCCAACTCACGCTGTTTTACTTTTCTGGCTGGGTCTCATAACCCGGCTCTTCTCTTCGCTTCTTCCTTTCGGGGTACCACTCTGCAAGACCCCAAGCCTTGCCAGCTACCCGCTCAAACTTTGGGCTTCGTTTGAGGGCAGTGTAAAGGATAGTGACTGCGTTCTTGGATGTGATATCCATTCCGCTCCGACGAAACGCCTCCAAGATCTGTGCAGTCTTGAGGGGTTGTCCGGGGTTAAGCCCCAACAGCTTTTCAGCCGCTGCAGCTTGGCTGAGATTGTGGAAGAACCCGACGGGGACGGATTCAAGTGAAATTTTTTGACGAGGCTTGGATGCGTTTCCCCCCGAATCTTGAGGTGATTGGCTGGAAATTCCAAGACGCTTTTCGAGCCCCCTGATAAGCAAATCGAGTTCTTCTCTTTCTCTTCGCATCTCCTCCAGTAACTCTAAGGCTCCTTTAGTGCTTTCTGGCATCGCAACCTCCAAACTCTAGGGAAGAGTATCACGGCATGATTATGATTGTCAAACAAAAATACGCTATGCCTTTTATTTTATATGCTAACATAATCAAAGACGCATATCAGGTTACCATTAAAATCGTTAAATCTTTTGTCTTGACAGGATTACGGTCTGCGTGTTATACCAGAACCACGATAGATGTTATGACGAAGAGGAGGTTAAACATGGCAATAGGGAGTCCGGAGGGAAGGAATCCGCTATTCCCACTGAGAGCCCTTTTGGAGTTCGAGCCCAGCTACGGTGTGTTTGTGGGTCGGTGTTTGGAAACCGGCAGCGTCGTTACGGCGGATGACATGGACACAATGAGAGAGATGTTAAAGGAGCTCTTGGAGGATGAAATCGAATTTGCGGTGGAGCACGAAAATTTTACTAACCTGTTCTCTAATCCGGCACCACCCGATGTTTGGCTGAGGTGGCACAAGGAAGCGGCAAATTTGGGAAAGGCCGGGAAACAACTGGAAGTCATTGACCTCAAGGTCGACGCTAAAGAATTCAGGCTAGACGAGCAGGAGGTCTCGAGTGTCAGAATTGTCAGCAGGGCCGCGGCATAAAATACCTGAGGTGGAAGTCTGGCTTTTTGCTCAACTCATGAAGGACCGCTTCGAAGTCCTTCATGAGTCGTCGAAGGAAAAGCCGTATTGGTACCGGTTCATTGGATCACCATATAATCCATTCTGCTCTGAGTGTCGATCAATCACCGTGATAGCTCATAATCGTGGGACCAAGTTGTCCCCCCTCCTCATTAGGCAGATTCTTGCCACATTTGGAATTGGTGAAAATGAATTTCTGGAAGCCTTGGAGGGAAAGCCTTACTTAGGTCCTTCAGACCAGATCGGAAAAACTTCAAAACCAAACTGAGATTGGCAGGTAAACGCCGCCCATTTGTCTCTTGTCAGCCCCAAGCCTAGCGCGGACCTGTTTTGCAGGTCCGCGGCTTTTCGTCTCGATTGGGGACGATTGCTTTGGCCCGATTTCTGTTCATCATCCAGAATTGGTAACTCACCTTTCACCATTCACTCTTCACAATTCTCTTCGCCCATGCGAGTATTGCCCTTCCAACCGCCATTACCGAGGTTCAAACCATGGCCAACGAAGAGCACCTCAGCATTCTTAAGCAAGGGGTAGTCATTTGGAACAAATGGAGACAGGACAACCCGAGCAAACGTGTCGGGCCTCGGACGAGCTTTCATGTCCACGGCGGCCATAAGGGCGTGACGTGGGTGAGCCGAAACTGTCTGGATCTCATGCGGGCCGAGTTGATCGGCTGTGACCTTGCGGGAGTTAATCTCGCCGAAGTCAACCTGACGGGCGCAAATCTTCAGGGTAGCGATCTGTGCGGAGCCAACATGACCGGGGCTAACCTCTTTGCTGTAAGGTTAACCGCAGCGAGTTTGTCCGGCGCCAACTTCACAAATGCCTTAGTCGGCATAACTGAGTTCGTGCGAGTTGATTTAAGCGAAGTGATTGGGCTTGATTCCACGCGTCACGCGAGTCCGTCCACCATCGATATTGACACAATTTACAAATCCAAAGGCAACATTCCCGATGTCTTCCTGCGCGGCGCGGGCGTGCCCGAGGACTTCATCACCTACATGCGGTCGCTCGTCGGGAAGGCCATCGACTTCTACTCCTGTTTCATCAGTTATTCGAGCCAAGACGCCGCCTTCGCCCAGCGGCTGCACGCTGACCTTCAGCAGAAAGGTGTGCGCTGCTGGTTTGCGCCGGAAGACTTGAAAATCGGCGACAAGTTCCGCATGCGCATCGATGAATCCATCCGCATCTATGACAAACTCATGGTGGTCTTATCGGAGAACTCGATTCGCAGCCGCTGGGTGGAAGATGAGGTGGAGGCGGCGTTTGAGAAAGAACGGAAAAAGCCGGGAGGCGGGATTCGGGACACGGGACACGGGGAAGGCCCAGGGGCGCCGGCGAACCAGCGCAAGCCGAGTAGCACCGTGTTGTTTCCCATCACACTCGATGACGCCGTGATGGAAACTGACCAAGCGTGGGCGGCCAGTCTGCGCCGCACGCGCCACATCGGCGACTTCCGGGCGTGGAAAGATCACGATTCCTACCAGAAATCGTTCGACCGGTTATTGCGCGACCTGAAAGCGTAGGGGCGGCGGAGAATCACACCACAGAGACACAGAGGCACGGAGAACAGGCACGGATTAAGACTGTGCGGTGGCTGCGCCGTGGATTCGCAGTGGTGGAACCGCAGAGCTGCGCTCTGCGCGATCCGAAGAGGGGCGTATTGGTTGATTCGGTCCACGTAGCGCCGGGCTGAAGCCCGGCGCTACGCCCAGCCTACCACCTAAACCGTCTGGGTGACGATATGCAATGACCGGGGTTTATCGGGATCAAGTCCTTTGATTTCCGCCAGCAACGCCGCGAAAATCTGGCCGGGGACGATGTAAGGAATGGGTGTGAACACTTCGGGCATATCGCCGGGCACGCGGATGACTCGCGTGGCGGACGGAATATGCGCTTTGGGCCCCGTGATTGCCACCACTTCGGCGTGCAGTTTACGCAGCCGGAGGGTCAGCTCGCGCATGCTGTGGAAGGTCTTGCCGGGCGGCATGAAGACAAACGCCGGGAAGTCGTGCTCGATGAGGGCGATAGGGCCATGCAGGAAGTCCGCCGCCGAAAAGCGTTCGGCGATCACATAGCAGGTTTCCATGAGCTTCAGGGAGAACTCAAACGCGTTGCCGTAGTTGATGCCGCGCCCCACCACCACGCAATGATTCATGTAGCGGTAACGCTCCACCAGTTCGCGCAATTCGGGGATGAGCTTCAGGGTTTCCTTGACGCGGTCGGGGATCTCACTGACGGAATCCATGCTCAGGGTGGTGCCCAGCGCTGCGGCGAGCAGATAGAAAATCATGAGCTGGCCCGTATAAGTCTTGGTGGCGGCGACGGAGTGCTGCCGCCCCGCGTGCACCAGGAAGACCTCGTCCACCAGCCCGGCCATGGTCGACTTCTTCTCGTTGGTAATGCCAATTGTGTAGCCGCCCTGGCGCCGCGCGGCCTCCAGGACCCGGTTGATGTCCGTGCCCTCGCCCGATTGCGAAATGCCCACCACCAGCGCCTGGCGATAATCCACCTTGACCCGGTAAAGGGTGTGGACGGAAGGCGCCGCCAGCGAGGCGGGAATGCCCGTGGTAATCTCCGTCAGGTAGCGGGCAAAGCGCGCCGCATTGTCGGAAGTTCCCCGCGCCACCAGCACCACCAGGCGGAAATTCTGCTGGCGCGCGAACTTCATGAATTCCAGGGCATGCGCGCGCTCCGCTCGAAACGTCGCCCGCAAAGCCTGCGGCTGCTCCAGAATTTCCTTCAACATCAAAGACATGAAATCTCCCGGCAAAGGCGATTATACCTCGCTTTGATGGAGGGCCACTCCGCGTCATAAATTCAGTCTATAGGAGCAAAACTGACAAGCCCACGCATTTCGCTCCCTGAGCCTTGATGGGGCGCCTCATGGTAGGGATTGAATCCCCCACGGATCGTTCAGTGTAGTCAACCCCGCATGCCCGCTTGCAGACGCGAGCCTTGCGGAGTATAAGACTTGGTCTGCGGATGCGGTCCATGGGCCGGGCAGGAAGTGACCACCAAGGGGGAGCGATGAACTCAAAGGAAAAATCGACTTCGCGAATGACGCGCCAATCCTTTCTGAAAGCCACGGCACTGCTGCCGCTGGCCACGTTGCGTTCCGGTCAGGTTACGGCCGCACCACAGAAGGGTACGGCCCCAGGCCTTCGTGCGGCGTCCAAATTGTTCCAGGTGGGAAACGCGAACTTTGAGTTGAACCTTACCGCGGGCCAAGGTCTGAAAGTGGAATTGCTCCACACGCCGTCCAGCATTGCTTTGGCCGGCGGAGACTATAGCTTCTCTTTTGGTCAACCGTCCTTTGTCGTTGCCTCCTCATTTGAAGAAAACCACGGCACGCGGGTGAATTTGGTGGGCGACCTCGGCAACGGCCTCGAGTTGGACCACCAGTATTCCGTGCCTCGCGAACAGCCCTGGGTGGAAGAGGAGATCACGCTTACGAACCGCAGTCACCACCGCATCGCCTTGCCGGAAGGGCGCTGCGGATTCGTGCTTCCCGTGAAGGTGATGGGCGACGCCGTCGAGTCCGGGCTGAAGGATTTCAAGTTCATCGCCGTTCCTTATCGGCGTGAGCCCACCGGCAACCGCTCCCAGTACGCTGATTACACCCTCCAGCAAGTGCTCTGCGAAGCGCGTAGTTCGCGGCTGCGCGCGCAGTCCACCATCGGGCACTCTGACCAAGTCGTGCTGTCGAATGTTTACGGGATGGGGATCATCCAAACACTTTACCCGCAATATGCCTCGGAAGGCTGGATCCTCACCGATGGCCGCCGGGGATTTCTGGTCACCAAATACAGCCAGGAAGGCATGGAGTGGGCTTTGCTCGACCGCGTTCCTTTGAGCGCGGAGCAAATCGGACTGCGCTGGGGAGGATACGGCATTTTTCAAGGCGATCCGGAAGCCGGCGCGTGGATTGCTCCCCAGGCGTCGCACCGATTCGGAGTCACCCGCGTCACGGCTTTCGAAGGCGGGATCGACGAAGGGTTCTACGCCTTTCGCGCCGAGATGGAATCCCGGGGACACGGCTGCCCGAAAGGCTTTGATCCGCCCGTGCATTGGAACGAGCTTTACGACAACAAGCTCTGGTGGCTGTCCGGCGCGGGCATGGACAAGCCCGAAAATCGGAAGAAATACTACACGCTCGACGATATGAAGGACGCGGCGGGGAAAGCTCGCGATATCGGTTGCGAGGCGCTCTACCTCGATCCCGGCTGGGACACGCTTTTCGCCTCCAAGATTTGGGATGAATCACGCTTGGGTAAATTGCAGGATTTCACGGCGATGCTCCGGCAGGATTACGGCCTGAAGTTGTCGCTGCACACGCCCCTTTCGGGTTGGTGCGACCCTTCCAGCTACGCGCGCGATATCGACAGGATGAATCGCGATGGCAGCCGCATCGAAAGGTCGTTGTGCGGCGCCTCGCAGCAGTACACAGAAGAATCGCTGCGCCGACTGGAAGCGCTGGCGCAAGGTGGCGCCACGTTCTTTATGTTCGATGGCACGATGGATAACGGCGAATGCTGGGACCCTCGCCACGGCCACCCCGTCCCCTCCGGACGCGAGGACCATGTCGCGGCCACCAATCGGCTGGCCTGCCTCGTGCACGCGAAATATCCCGACGTGCAGATCGAAATGCACGACCAGATGCTGGGCGGCACCAGCCTGCGCTACGTCCCCACGTATTACGGTCACGGCAAGCGGCCGCTGGAAGCAAACGTGCACGACACCCACGGTTTTGACACGGTTTGGGCGTTCGAGCTGATGTGGGATCCCATGACCGACCTGGTGGGCGGGCACAGCGTGGCGCTCTACTATTACAATCTCGCTTATTCCCTGCCGCTCTACCTGCACATCGACCTGCGAAAGGACAACGGCCAGTGCCTGATGTTCTGGTGGAACGCCTCCACGTGCCGGCATCTGGGGATCGGCGGAACCCACGCCGACCCTGCAGTCTGCATGGCTCAGAAGGAGGCCATGGCCACGTACCGGAGACTCGAACCCTTCTTCAAGGCGGGCAAGTTTTACGGCTTGGGCGAAATGGTGCACGTGCACGTTCACCCCACGGAATCCGCCGCCGTCATCAACTGTTTCAACCTCGAGAGCCAGCCCGCCACCCGTCGCATGGAATTTGCGCCCTCGCGCTTCGGACTGGATCGCACCAGGGAGTACAAAGCGCTCGGCGCCACGGCCACTCGTCATGGCGAACTGTATCTGTTGGATGTGGTTGTTCCCCCGTACGGCCATTCGCTTGTGGAGTTGCGCTGACTGGGGAACATCAGCCTTTATTCCTTATTTGGAAATGAGTGAGGTAAACTCACCGCGACGGCTTGTGATGCCGCATTAGAGGTCTGCGCATGAACATTCCCAACGGGTTTGATAATGGTGGTCCGGGAGAGCGATTGATCCACGGCAAGTTACTTGCCGCCGTGGTTGCCGCCGTGGTGCTGCTCACGATCTCACTGACGCCTGTGGCGCTCGCGGCAGCTCCCGCCGGCGCTGCATCCTGTGAAAGCCTGGCGACGCTGTCTTTGCCGCACACCACCATCACGCTCGCCCAGTCCGTGCCGGCCGGGGACTTCACCCCTCCGCCCCCTTCCAACGCGCCTCCCGGTCATACCGAAACGCCCATCAAAGACCTTCCCGGCTTCTGCCGCGTCGCCGCCACGGCCAGCCCGACCTCCGATTCTGTCATCAAATTCGAAGTCTGGCTGCCCACCGCCAACTGGAATGGCAAATTTCAAGCCGTGGGCAACGGCGGATGGGCGGGAAGAATTTCCTACGGCGCGTTGGGCGCGGCGGCGCAGCACAACTACGCCACCGCCTCCACGGACACCGGGCATGAAGGCGGGGATGGAAAGTTTACGATCGGCCATCCGGAGAAGTTGATCGACTATGGCTACCGGGCCATCCACGAGATGACCGTGCAGGCCAAGGCGATTATCGCCGCCTACTACGGAGAGGGGCCGCGCTGGTCCTACTGGAACGGTTGCTCCACGGGCGGGCGGCAGGGGCTGATGGAGGCGCAGCGCTTTCCGCGCGATTTCAACGGCATCGCGGCGGGCGCCCCGGCGGGCTATCGCACGCATCTTCAGTTCGCCAGTATGTGGGTGGCCAAAGCCACCCTGGAGGATCCGACGAGCTACATTCCGCCCAGCAAATATCCCCTGATTCACGCCGCGGCCCTCCAAGCCTGCGACGCTCTGGACGGCGTCAAGGACGGCATCATTGATGACCCCACGCGCTGCCATTTCGATCCCGCCGTGCTGACCTGCAAGGGTTCGGACTCCTCCGATTGCCTGACTCCCGCCCAGGTGGAAGCGGCCCGGCTGATTTACTCCGGCCCCGTCAACCCGCGCACCCGTCAACAGATCTTCCCTCCCTTCGAACCGGGCAGCGAACTCGGCTGGGGCGTGACCGCCAAGGGACCGCTGCCGCGGGATATCAGCATGAGTTACTTCCGCGACGTGCTTTTCAAAAACCCGCAGTGGGACTTTCGCACCCTCAACTTTGACAGTGACGTGAGTTTCGCGGACTCCGAGGATCGAGGCGTCGTCAACGCCATCAACCCCGACCTCGGACCTTTCCAGGCGGCGGGCGGCAAGCTCCTTCTCTATCACGGCTGGGCGGACAATCAGATTCCACCGCTGGGGACGGTGAATTATTACCACGACGTGGTGGCCACCATGGGCGGTGCGGAGCAAACGGGACCTTTCGCGCGCCTTTTTATGGTGCCGGGAATGGGACATTGCAGCGGCGGCCCCGGCACGGACGTCTTCGACCGAGTCGGCGTGCTTGAGCAGTGGGTGGAACACGGCGTCGCGCCCGAGAAGATCATCGCCGCGCATCGCACGAAGGGTGTGGAGGACATGACCCGCCCGCTGTGTCCATATCCGGAAGTTGCCAAGTGGAAGCGGTCCGGAAGCACCAACGACGCCGCCAACTTTGCGTGCGTGCGCCCGTAGGGGCGCCCCTCCAGGATAATTCCTGCCGGCTTCAAAAAATCCTTGACAAGCTTTTGCCGACATGCTATTTTTTTAGCAGGTTGCTGGTTTTTCAGCAGTAGGGGAGCGATATGCCGCGGGAACTACATCTTCACCTCAGTCGCCGTGAGCGCCAGATCATGGACATCCTTTACCGCCGCGGCCGCCTGACGGCAGCCGAGGTTCGCGAGGGTCTGCCCAACCGGCCGAGCTATTCGGCGGTCCGGGCCATGCTCCGGGTGCTCGAGGAAAAGGGCCACGTCAAACACCAGGAACACGACCTGCGTTACGTTTATCTGCCCACCGTGCCGCGCGAGAGGGCGCGGCGGTCGGCTCTACGCCACCTCATCGAGACTTTTTTTGACGGTTCGCGCGAGCAAGCCGTGGCGGGGCTCCTCGATAGTTCCTCCGCCCGGCTGACCCACGAAGAACTGGAGCGCTTATCGCAATTGATTGATAAAGCCAAGAAGGAGGGAGCGTCATGACCAGTTGGCTGATGCGAGATTTGGTGGTTGCGGCGGCGGGGGCCGATTCGGCGGCGGGATGGCGGAGTTTTGTGTGGAGCCTTGCCGTCCGGTCCACCCTGGTTCTGTTGCTTGCCTTTGGGTTGAATGGCCTTTGGCGCCGCGCCTCGGCGGCGGTGCGGCATCGGATCTGGGTTTCGCTGTTTTGTGGATTGCTCGCCTTGCCCCCGTTGTCGTTGGTCATGCCAGCGTGGCGGGTTCCCCCCTCGGTGGGATCGCAAAGCCACGCGCCCGTGGTCTTCCCGGCAGCCAAGATGTCTACGGTCAAGGCGGGGGCGCAGGGGAATCATCCCACCGTGTCTCCCGTCAAAGAACCGCAACGCGAATCCTCCAGTGTGCCCGTGGACATTTCCCAGCTTGCGCTATTGGTTTGGGCCGCGGGGTGCGCGCTGGTGATCCTCCGGCTGATGATGGGCAGCATACGCGTTGGCCGGATGGCGAAGGGCGCTAAACCCGTCACCAATCTGGAGTGGACAGGAATGCTCCGCGTTCTCACCGGACAACTCCGCCTGAAGCGCGCGCCGGGACTCGCGCAGTGCGAGGAGGCCACCATGCCGATGGCCTGGGGTGTGTCGCGGCCGATCATCTTATTACCGAACGACGTCGACCGGTGGTCAAGGGAGCGAATGCAAATCGTGCTTTGCCACGAGTTGGCCCACATCCAGCGGCGCGATTGCCTGACCCAACTCCTCGGGGAGGTGGCTTGCGCGGTGTACTGGTTCAATCCCCTCGTGTGGATGGCGGCCCGCCGGCTGCGGCGGGAATCGGAGCGCGCTTGCGACGACCGCGTGCTCAGCCTGGGAACGGGAGCGTGTGATTACGCCGGGCACTTGCTCGACTTGGCGCGCACCCTCCGCGCCCCGGCGGCGTCATGGGCGGCGGCCGTGGCCATGGCACGCCCCTCGCAACTGGAAAGTCGCATGGTGTCCATCCTGGATGTGAATCGCGATCGGCGCGGCATCACCCGCCGAAAGGGATGGACAATCACCCTCATTTTCGCCGGCCTCATCCTGCCCATGGCTGCCTTGCGCGGCGCGGCCAACGCCGACACCGGCAAAATCTCCGGGCGCATTTTTGATCCCAGCGGCGCCGTGGTTCCCGCTGCCATGGTGACCGCCACCAACCTCGACACCCATACCCGGCAGGCCATTACCGCCAGCGAGGCGGGCGAATTTGAATTTCCGGCCATCGCTCCCGGAAAATATCAAATGGAAATCAGCAAGCCCGGGTTCGGCTTCTTTCGCCGGGAAAACGTGGTTGTGAAACCACACGAGGACGCTCGATTCGACGTGGTTCTGCAAGTCGGCCTGGTGGTGCAAAACATTGACGTCGTCGCCAAGGGCCGGCGAAAGAATGCCACGGAGCCGCGCCCGGCGCCGAAGCGAATTCGCGTGGGTGGAAACCTGCAGGCTGCCCATGTGCTCACCCAGGTAAAGCCGGTCTATCCCGAAGAGGCTCTCGCCCAGGGGATTGAAGGCACGGTGCTGCTCGATGCCGTCATCAGCATGGAGGGCAATGTGCTTTCCGGGGAAGTCATCAATAACCCCGACCCGCGCCTTGCCAAGGCCGCGCTGGACGCCGTCAAGCAGTGGCATTACCAGCCCACGCTCCTGAACGGCCAGCCCATCGAGGTGGTGACCACCATTACCGTGAGGTTTCACCTGGAGGATTGATCGGCAATCGCCTTTCTTACGCCTCCGCCAGCAATGCCGGCACCTCTTGGGCAAGGGCTCGCCACTTGGGGAGCAATTCCGCGACCCCCAATGTGGTTAATTCCTCCCGGTAGTTTTCCAGGTTGTACATTTCCTGCTCCCCGTTGGAGGACTCTTCCAGCTCATGGGCCAGGAGGTTGGCGGCATAGACCGCCGAAATGGCGTCAAAGTTCTGGTGCGGGACGCGGTGGGGGCCGTGGTGAAGGGCGACGGCCTCCACCACCGAGTAGGGCAGTCCCCACAGTCCCAGAAGATAGGCGCCAATTTCGGCATGGCTGAATCCGTTGGCGCGTTCTTCCACTTTATATGACGGGCAGTGCTCCTCCTGCGCTTCCGCCAGCATCTTTTCGAAGTGCGCGGAGAGCTTCCAGGCCAGGACAAGTTTGCCCACGTCGTGGAGCATGGCTGCCACCACCGCAATGTCCGCAAGGTGCTTGGGTACGGGCAGTCGGGCGGCAATGTGGGCGGTAAGCTGCGCATGATGCTGGAGCTTCTCCAGCGAAAACCCCGGCAAATTTCTTTCCGGTTTGAATGCCCGGAAGATCTCCACGGACAGCACCAGGTTCTTAAGCGTATTGATGCCCAGGTAGCTCACCGCACCCTGGATGTTGGTCATGGTGTGGGAAATGCCGAAGAAGGCGGAATTCACCAGTTGCAGGACTTTAGCGGAAATCCCCACGTCCTGCTCGATGATTCTGGAGACTTTCTGAATGGTCACGTCCGGGTCCACGACTGCCTGCATGAGAGCTTCATAGGTGCGGGGGAGCGAGGGCAGGTCCCCCAGGGCGGTCACCGTACGCCGGATCGAGTCGTCGCTCAGCAGCGCCTTGAGGTGGCAGGCACGTTCGATGGCGACGCGCAGCATTTCGGCATCACAGGGCTTGGCCAGGAATTGATGCGCCACGGGAACGACTTGCAGCGCCGTCGAGAATTCCGTGTGGCCCGAAAGCACGATGCGCACCACGTGGGGATATTGTTCGCGCACGCGGCAGAGCAGGGCGGCGCCATCAATGCCCGGCATCCGCATGTCGGAGACGATGACGTCAAAGGGCAAAGTCTCCAGCATCGCCAAGGCCGCCTCACCCCCGGGGGCAAAAGCCATCTCCCAATCGTGGCGCTGGGAACGCAGCATGCGCCGCAGCCCCTCCAGGATCCTGGGTTCGTCGTCCACAAAAAGTACTCGTCTCATGATGCCCTCACTTCCTTGCAACATTCCCCAGGATCGATGGGTAAGCGGACATGGAAGGTCGTTCCCTTTCCCACTTCACTCTCAAAGGTCAGGGCCCCCTTGTGCCGGTCCACCACCACCGTCCGGGCAATCGCCAACCCCTGTCCCGTTCCGCGTCCCACTTCCTTGGTGGTGAAGAAGGGATCGAAAACCTTGGAGCGGTTGGCTTCCGCAATACCACAACCCGTGTCGCTGATCGTTACCAGAACGGTGCTCCCCTCCGCCTGGGTACGAACCTGGATCTTGCCTTTCGCAAAGGTGCCTTTCACGACATCGCCGATGGCGTGCGCGGCGTTCACCAAGAGGTTCAGGAAAACCTGGTTCAAATCCCCCACGTTGCAAATCACCATCGGCAAGTCACCGAATTCGGTTTCGACGTCGGCCACATACTTCAGCTCATTGCGCGCCACCGTGAGCGTACTGAGCAGCGCCTTGTTGAGGTCGGCAGCGGCCATTTCCTTGCCTTCCGGGTGGGCGAACTCCTTCATGGCGCGCACGATGGTGGCCACCCGCTCCACTCCCTCCAGCGTTTGATTAATGGCGCGGGGAACCTCCTCCAGCAAAAAGGCGCAATCGGATGCTTCCTCCACGCGTTGCACTTCGGCCAGGAGCTCGGGGTTCGCTGAGCCGGAGGCGAGGGCGGAGCGGAGTTCCTGGTACTTGCCCAAAAGGGATTGGAAGGACTCGAAAGACTCCTGGAGAAAGCGCGTGTTGTCACCCACGAACTGAATGGGGGTATTAATTTCGTGGGCAATTCCCGATGCCAGCCGGCCCACGGATTCCAACTTCTGGGCGTGGCGCAGCTCCATTTCCGCCACGTCGCGGCCGGTAATGTCTCGGGCAATGCCCTGCACCCCCACCGGCTTTCCACCCCTATAGATCAGGCGCGGTTTCACTTCCAGCGTCATCGGGCGGCCATCCTTGCGTGTCACCTCCACCTCAAACGTGAGGCCAGAGTCGCCTGCCCATAGCCGCTTACGCGATCGCTCGACAATCTCCCAATGCTTGGGGACAACCAACTGCCTTAGGTCTAGCTGCGTAGCTTCCTCCACCGAGTACCCGAGGATGCTCTGCCCCACGCGGTTGAGGGACGTCAATCGTGTGTCCAGACCCGTGGTATAGACGATGTCGCTGGCATTCTCGAAGAGCTCGCGGTAGCGCTCTTCCGAGGCGCGCATTTCCTCCTCGGCTCGCTTGCGGCCAGTGATGTCCTCCTTGATGGCAATGAAGTGACTGACGACACCCAGGGGGTCGCGTACGGGAGTTATCGTCATTCCTTCCGCAATTTCGGTACCGTCCTTGCGGCGGTTGACAATTTCTCCCTGCCAGACGTCGCCGGAGAGGACGGTTTTCCAGAGCCGCTGATAAAACGCCTCGTCCTGTGCCCCCGACTTCCAAATCCGCGGGGTTTGACCGATCACCTCCTGTGCGGAGTAGCCACTCAGGCGCGTGAAGGCGGGGTTTACCCAGATGATGCGGCCTTCGCGGTTGGAGATCATGATGCCGTTGGCGGCGGATTCGAGCGCCGTGGTCAAGAGGTGGGCTTGCTGTTCCGCGCGCTTGCGCTCTGTGATGTCGCGGACGGTGGCCTGGAGAAGGGGCTGTCCCCGGTAGATCATCCGGGTTAGCGACACGGTGGCAAAGAACTCCTCGCCGCTGAATTTCTTGTGGGTCCACTCGAAGAAATGTGATCCCGTCTTCATGGCCGCCTCGATCATTTGAGGGGCCTTGACGGAGGAAAGCTCGCCATCCGGCTGATGTTCCGGCGATAAACGCCAGGGGGCAGCAGTCACGAACTCTTGCTCATCTTTCGCCCCGAACAGGGCAATGGCGGCAGGATTCCCGGTAGTAAACTTCCACTCCGGCGGGGCGAGCATCATAATGGCATCGCGCGACGATTCATAAAGAACCCGAAACTTCTCTTCGCTGTCCCGTAACGCCTCCTCGGCACGCTTATGCTGGGTGATGTCGCGGGTGATCCCCACCAGACCCATGACGCGCCCTTGGTGGTCCCGAATGGGCACCTTGGTGGTGGAACACCAGCGGAGTTCCCCGTCGGGTTGGCGGACGCTTTCCACCCGGCCGGTGAGCGGCCGGCCGGTCTGGAAAACTTGCTTTTCGTCTTCGAAGTAGTTCTTCGCATCTTCCAGGGGGAAGAAGTCGAAATCGGTTTTGCCGGCCGCTTGGGCGGGATCGCATAACCCCAGGGTTTTGGCATGCGCCCTATTGGTGCGAAGGAAGCGGCTCTCCGGATCCTTGAAAAAGATATAGTCGGGTGAGTTATCCATGAGGGCGCGGAGCAGGTCACGCTCTTGCGCCAGAGCTTGCTCGGCCTGTTTACGCTCCGTGATGTCGACGAGCGTGCCCTCGATGACCGGAGAACTGCCGGCGGAGGGGGAGATGAGACCTATGTTGGCGATCATCCAGACCGGGTTGCCGTCCTTGCGCCGCAGACGCATCTCAAAGTTGGTGAGATGCCCTTCCGCTTTGAGCCGGGCGAGGAACAAGGCTCGATCCTCGGACGAGTAGTAAAAGTCCAGGACGCTGTGAGCCAGAACTTCCTGGGGGGAGTCGAACCCGGCCATTTTGGCCAACGCCTGGTTGCAGCTCAAAATGTGCCCCTCCGGGGTGCTCCGCAACACGCCGGCGAGATTATTCTCGAAGAGCAGGCGGTAGCGCCCTTCCGACTCACGCAGGGCCTCCTCCGCCCGCTTGCGCTTGATAAACTGCGCAAGGTTGTCCGCCACGGAGGCAAAGGCCTGAAGGGTGGCTTCCGTCAGGGGTTTACGCGCGAAGGCCGCCACCACCCCCATGACGCGCTCCTCCACCTTCAAGGGATAGCCCGCAAACGCTACCATGCCTTCCCGCCGCGCCCATTCCGGGTCTCCCACCCAGGAATCTTCCTGCACGGAGTTGGTCAAGTGCGGCTCGCCGCTCTCCGCAATGCGCCCGATTTTGAACTTCCCGATGGGAACGCGGGCGTGGCCACCGTCAATGTGGGTGTAGATTCCCGCGCTGGCCTGGAGTTCGAGGACCTTTTCCTCCTCGTTGACGGTCCAGACGCGGGCGAAAGCAGCATCGATATCGCGCACCAGGATTTCCGCACAGCACTGCAAGCCCTGCCGCAGGCTCTCGGCTCCGGTAAGCGCCACCCCCACATCCGCCACCAGCGTCGCCAAACGATGACGTTCGGCCATCGTGGCTTCCGCAGCCTTGCGCGCGGTAATGTCTTGGTAGAGGGCCAAAATCCCACGCGTCTCGCCGTCCATCACCAAAGGCACACCGAAAATTTCCACGTCCGCAAGGGTGCCGTCCTTGCGGCGCCGGCGGCTCGCGGTGTGTACGCTCCCCACACTCAGGCATTGCCGGGCTAAACTCTCCCCTTCCGACATCAACTCCTGGGGGACAATCAGTTCATTAAGATTGACGCCTTGCATCTCCTGGCGGGAGTAGAGAAAGAGTTTCTCAAACGCCGGGTTGGACATCTGGACGCGTTCCTGGGTGTCCAGAACCACGATGCCTAAAGGGCTGATCTGAATGAGGGTATTGAGGTAAGCGGTGCGCTCTTCCAGGGCCTTTTCCGCCTGGATGCGTTCCGTGACATCCTGGCTCGTCCAGCGGACGATGGGTTCAACCGGATCCTGCCGGCGCAAGGTATTCCGGTACTCGACAATCTTAGTCTTGCCACTCGGGGTCGCGAGCACCATCAGACCTTCGGCGTGACCTTCATTAAGAATGGTTTTGAGGTACTCGTTGAACTGCGGCAGGAGGTGGGGAGGGACATAGTCCGTGAGCGGGCGCCCCGCCAATTCCTCCGCGTGGGTGGCTTCCAAAAGGCGGGCCGCGGCGCGGTTGACGCTCAAGATCCGGCCTTTCGCGTCGTGAGTGCCGATCAAGACGAAGCTGTTTTCCACCAAATCGCGATAGCGGTCTTCACTCTCGCGCAGCGCCGACTCCGCCTGCTTGCGCGCGGTGACGTCCTGGGAAACGGAGAGGACCGCTCTCCGTCCCCGAAAATCCAAAATGCACAGGTCGCTTTCCACATCAGCGAGTCGTCCGTCCTTAAGTCGATACCGCCCCTCGCTGCGCACCCGGGACTGAGGGTGTAGCGCCTGGATTTGGGAGACAATGCCTGCCTGGCTTTCCAGCGGCGACAGGTCCAGGACCCGCATCTGAAGAAGTTCGTCGCGTGAGTAGCCGCTGCTGGAGGCGGCGGCGGCATTCACCTCAAGGTACTGCAAGGTCTCCGCATCAAACAATAAGGTGGGGAGGGGAATCGAGGCAAAGAGCGAGTGGAACTGTTCCTCCGCCTCGCTTAGGGCCTGTTCGGCCTGTTTGCGGGCGGTGATGTCAACAAAGCTTTCCAGCAAAAGCTTGCGTCCGCCGATGTCCACGGACCGGACCGTCTTGATGATGGCGCGCTTCTCACCCGTGGCGGTCAGCAGCGTCCGTTCGGATTCGTCCACCGCCTGTCTAAGATCGGTAACCGGACAGCGCCCCTGAGCTGCCGGGCAAATGAACTGGTGGCACTTGGCCCCCACGACCGCTTCGTGTGGGGCCCCGACCAACTCCAGGGCCAGCGGGTTGGCATCCACAATCCGGTGCGTTTCCGGATCGATGACCAGGATTCCCACCTTGACCCCATTGAAAATCGCCTGGAGCTTGGTTTCGCTTTGCTGTGCCGTTTTTTGTGCCTGCCGACGTTCGGTGATGTCGCGGATGCCGCAGGAAAACAGGCCTCCCTCAATCTCCTTCACGGGGCTAAGCCTGACTTCGGAGGGAAATTCCCTGCCCCCCTTGCGCAAGCCACACATCTCAATCGTCTTTCCCGCGTGGCGAGCGACCACCTTGGAGAAATCGTACGGACCGCCTCCGCCGGAGCGCTCCGGCGCCCACTCCGGGAACAGCATTCCCAGCGGCTGGCCGATCAGTTCTCTGCGCTCGAAGCCGAAGAGGATTTCCGCTTGGGCGTTGACTAGGACGATGCGGCCCTCGCCATCCGTAATCGCCATCGCATCCGGCGCCGACTCCAGAAGCGCCCGGAACTCCCCCTCTTTCTGCTTCAATGCCCGCATCAGGGTGGTTCGGCGGTGATACGCCAGGAGGCCACCCAGGAAGACGATCAAGAGGCCCGCCGCCAACTCCTCGGCGGCGGCCATGTGGCGGACGTTTTCATAGGCTTCCGCACTGTCGATTTTGTTGACCAATCCCCAACCCGTCGGCTTGATATACCGGGTCGCCGCCAGCACCGGAACGCCCCGGTAGTCTTTGAACTCCAAAAAGGTTTCGTGGCCTTCCACCGCCGTGCGTGCGGGGAGGGGAGCGGTGGGGAGAGGAAACCGCAGGTTCGGGGAGCCTGCCGGATGGTTTCGCAAGGGAGAGAAAAAGACGATGTCATCACCTTCGCGACGCACCAGAAGCGCTTCCCCGGTCCGGGTCGGCATGCTCTCATGGGTCAGAATTGGAAACAGGGTTTGCGACGCATCCACGACCAGTACCACAGCGCCTCGAGCCTGGTCGGTAGAATTGCCTCCTGCGGTGACACCCTGTCGGGAAAAAACCGGGGCACTGAAACTCACCTGTGTCCTCCCCAACGCGTTGCTGAGTACGTCGGGGCGCAAGGCGCCCGTGCGGGCTACGGTGCGGGAGATTTCGGCGAGCCGGGGGCTCAAGGGCTCCGAGTATTGGGACTGGGCCACGAGGTGGGCATCCGAATCCAGAAGGTAGACCCCATTGTAGTAATACACGCCGGCCAATTCGTCCAAGGCAGCCGTCAACTCCGCGGGCCTATACGCAGGGCGCTGCGGAAGTTGGTCCGCCGCGTGGTACGCCTGCAAGGCCGCCAGGACGGTAGGGTGGTTGGAGATGATTTCGGCATCCGCTTGGCGTTCCATTAACCAGTCCACGACCCTCTGCGCTCGATCCTCGGCAATGCTGGATTGGCGCGCCTGCCATTGGGCCGTCTCTTCCTGGTCCAAATGTCCGATGTGGAAATGTAAGAAGCCCCCCGCAATCACTACGGCCAAGGCAAGCGCCAGCGTGTATGCCCAAGCCTCTCCATGGCGGATCCTCCCGGGACCTTTGACCTTCGGAATGAAAGACTTAGGTGCCGGCCGGAGGTGGAGGGGAACATTCCGCTTGCGCCTTTCCAGCGCTGCCTTCACGGCGGTGCAGAGTTGCGTCATGGTGAGGGGCTTCAGGAGGTAATCGCAGGCCCCTTGCTTGAGCGCCTCGACCGCGGAATCCATTCCCCCATGTCCCGTCAGGACCATGACTTCTAGGTCGGGATCGACGACCTTCAGCGCGGCCATGGTCTGGAGGCCGTCCATCTCCGGCATCATGAGGTCGGTAAGGGCTAAATCGAAATGGCGGCGACGCGAGTGCTCCACCGCCTCCTTGCCGCTTCCGGCGGTGACCACCACAAAACCATCCGCTTGCAGCATCGCGCCCAGCGCTCTGCGCACCGGCGCTTCGTCGTCAATCACCAAAATGCTGGCGCGCGGGGAGGGCGCGGCGGCAACCGGGGGGGCGCCGGGCTCAACTGCGACATTTGACAGAATGTCCATTTTGCTTCCTTAGCGTAGGGCACAATTAAAGACAAACCGGCCTCAGCGGAGATTTCTCTCCGAAGTCGGCGGAACCCACGGCACCTGCTTTTACCTCCAATCGCTTCTATCGGCAGATGCCCGATAAGGCATGAGGCCCTCCGCGCAGTCTGGCGGTTTCTTCGACGCCCTACCGCGAGGGGGGCGGCGCCGGGAACCGAAATGCGGCGAACATGGGACAACCGGATTCTCCCTCCGTGGGCGCGCAAAACGACGAGATGACCGATTTGTTGTGGCTTATGCTGGCGCAACCCAGCGCGGCCTCTGGCCGCAACCAAATCACGCTGTGGGGGTGTTGCGAGCCGACCGGATTGCGCAGAGCAAAGCTCTGCGAATCGATGGCCGCGAATCGACGGCGAAGCCACGACCGCAGCGCTCTGAGTTCGTGACTTTTTTAAATTCGCGCGCAAGTCGGGATGGAAAACAAAAGAGTTAGGCTCGCGAAAATGGCCCAAAAATCAAAAAAGTCACAAGCTCTCTGCGCAATCCGGCATTCTGTGGTATTCTCGACTTTCGGCTTTTTATCCACATCCACAAAAAATTCACGCAACATGCGCACGCCTTAAAGGAGGCAGATATGCGAATACTTCTCCACGCCACGTTTCCGCACGAACCTTTCAACACCTATGTGAGGGACGGCAGTATCTCCGCGAAGATGGGGCGCATCCTCGCCGACCTGAAGCCGGAGGCAGCCTACTTTACGGAGTTTGATGGCCGCCGCAGTGCGCTGCTGGTTCTCCAGATGAATGACTCCTCGCAGATTCCGGCAATTGCCGAGCCGTGGTTCCTCACCTTTAACGCCGATTGCCATTTTCATGCGGCCATGGTCCCCGAGGATTTGGCCAAGGCTGACTTGGCCGCTCTAGGCAAAAAGTGGGCGTAAGAAAAGGGCGGTAGCAAGCAGTGGCACGGGCAGCCTGCCCCAGTGGATCAGGGCAGGTCGGCCATGACACAACAGATTCCTTCACGCCCCTCCTGCGTCAAGGCAGGCCGCGAGCGCCGCTTCCATTATTGAAATCACTGGAGACATGGCGGGATAAACCCGCCGCTACGTCCTGCCTAACGACTTTTTCACCAGCCCGCTCAGGGGTTGCGGATCCCGCTGTAGCGGCGGTCTCCGACCGCCGTCGTCGATCGGAGATCGACGCTACAACCCACGCAACTCCGCAGGAGAATCAGGCGCGGCCGGCAGAATAGGAAGTTGCCGGCCAGGAACGCTTGGCGGCATTCGCCGTGGTCAGAATCTCCACGATCTTCGCACCGTATTTTTGCACCCGCCACTCACCGAGGCCCCGGATCCTCTTGAGGTCGTCCAAGCTCTTCACCGGCATGCGGACGATGTCTTCCAGCCATTTGTTCTGCGACACCATGTAGAGAGGGACGCCCTCCAGCGCCGCCGCGTCAGCCCGCCACTTCTTCAGGGCGACGATCCACCTTACCTGCTCGCCGCTTAGGGGAGTGCCGGAATCCATCTGGGCATCGGGCGTTTGGCGATCGGTAACCGCCGCTTCCACCGGGCTGGCCGAAATTCTCTGCATTACCGGCGCTCCACCCTCATAAAAGAAGAGGATCGACCACACGGGGCCTTCCGGCTGATTGGCCAGATTGGCAAAAATGCGCTTCACGTTTGTCGCCCCGAGAAAATCATTCATCTTCCGCTCGCGATCGAGCGCTGCTTCGGACCCAAGGGGAACACTGAAAATTTTGCACTGCATAACGCCTCCTGATAATCGAATGAATCTGCATTTCACACGTATCATCGGCGGATAGATAGGGGAAGATGAGGGAATTCTTATCGTTTCTTTCTCAGTGCGCGGCACTTGATTGTGGATATTCCACCACAGCCCGCAATTGGGTGACAATCCCCGGCGCGAGACGATTCGGCAAATGGGTCGAAATGTCAGCCTAGACGACAAAATGTCTAAAAATCGTTACCCCGTTCAACCGGCAGGACCTTCTGTGGAAACGGATATAATGTCGATGCCATGAACCCACTCGGACTTTGCAGAACCCCTTGAGTAATGCCAGTGGAGGTCAGCGGCACGGGGGCCAAGAATTTTGGTCCCGGTTGTGCCACCGGGGCAGTCAGGCTACAATGAATGCAATGGGCGATCTGGTACAAATCGGTTTGCCGCAGTCGGCTGCGCGCCGGCCCGAATGGCTGAAGGTGCGGCTCCCTGCCGGCGAAAACTACTTTGACCTGAAGCGGCTGATGCGGGGCTTGGGGCTGCACACGGTATGCGAAAGCGCGCGCTGCCCGAATATGGGCGAGTGCTGGCAGCATCGCACGGCGACTTTCATGATTCTGGGCGAACTCTGCACGCGGCGTTGCGGCTTTTGCGCCGTGCCCAAGGGCAAGCCGGCGGGCGAGGTCGACTGGGCGGAACCCGCGCGCGTGGCGGAGGCCGCCGCCGGCATGGGATTGAAATACGTGGTGGTGACTTCGGTGGACCGCGACGATCTGGAAGACGGTGGCGCGACGATTTTTGCCCGAACCATCGAAGCGCTTCGCGAGCGCATTCCCGCCTGCCAGGTGGAAGTGCTGATTCCGGACTTCCGCGGGTCCGACGCGGCTCTGGAAATCGTGCTGCGCGGTCAACCCAACATTCTGAATCACAACACGGAAACCGTGCCCCGCCTGTACCCTGTGGCGCGGCGCGGCTCGCGTTATGAGCGGTCGGTGCGCCTGCTGCGGCACTCGCGCGAAATCGCTCCCACCATTCCCACCAAGTCCGGACTGATGGTGGGGCTGGGCGAAACCTTCGACGAAACCTGCGCCGTGCTGAAGGACTTGGCCGCCGCGGGCGTCGACATCGTAACCATCGGCCAATATCTGCGCCCCTCGGGCGAGCAGTTGCCCGTGGCGCGCTTCTACTCACCGGAAGAATTTGTCTCCCTCAAACAGTACGGCGAGAGCGCCGGCATTCGCCACGTCGAATCCGGCCCGCTCGTCCGCAGCTCCTACCACGCGCACGAACAAACGCAGAAATTGAATCATTGATTCATCGGGTCATTGAGGAATTGAATCATCGATTCATCGGATCATTGAGCCATTGAAAGGACTGTCCGTTGTCCGTAGTCAGTCGTCAGTTGCCCGCGGTCAGCAGCGAGGAATCCCCAGCCCCGCACTCCCCATCTCGCCAATTCGCTTGCAACGGACAACGGACCACGGACAAAGGACAGCTCTTTGGTGACCCGATTCCTTCAGGGGGACTTTTGGTCCGGATAGATCCATTACAAGAAGGGGGATCACCCGGCGAATAAACCTAGAGCAATGTACCCACTGCTCACGTGCTCACCGGAGTCCAAGCTCTCTCTTCACTTCACTCCATGGGACGCCGGGTTTGCCGGCATTTCGTTCGATCGCAGCGTTCAGATCGCGCAGATCCTCCAGGTCCTCGATCCTCCGGCGGAGGCGCTGGACCTCGGAATGAAGCTGGCGGACGGTGGGACGGTTTGGCTTGCGCTGTTTGGCAGTTCTATTCATATGCTTCTCTTCGATGCTTCACAGCATACACGAAGATGACCGCGCCTTCCAGCCGGAACAGGATCCGATAGTTCCCAACTCGCAGACGATACTTGTGTTCGCGCGCCGTGAGTTTCTTGACGTCACCCGCGAGGCCAATCTGCAAGGCATCGAGGCGCTGGCCGATATTTCGCCGCAGAGGTTTAGGCAAGGCACGGAGTTGCTGGCGGGCTTCCTCACTGATGAGAAGGCTATAGCGTGCATCCGAATCGGTTCTCCGCCCGCCGTCGGGCTCACGCGGAGGGTCTGCCATCGCTCGCGGCGCCTCGGACCGCGGTGGCATTCTATCCGATTCCATGCTGACGCGGTGGATTCCTTGGGTGAATGAATATTTAAGACTGCCCATCGTCCGTGGTCAGTTGCCAGTTGCCCGCGGTCAGCAGCCGATAATCCTTGATCTCTCACTCCCCATCTCGCCAGTTCGCTTGCAACGGACAACGGACCACGGACAAAGGACAGTTCTTTGAATTTCACGGAAATTTCTGCTCCGGGTGTTGTCTTTCCAGGGCTTGGCTGGCGGCGTGGTGGACGGCTTTGTTCACTTCGGAATCATTCCCGGCGGTCATTTGATAGACCTCGCGGTAGATTGCCTCGCCTTTTTGGGGTCTTCCCAAGCGGTAATTCAGGCTGCCGATGAGCATTGGCCAGAGGGGATTGTGAGGAAATTCCTGTTGCAGTTCCGCAAAGAGGCGCAGGGATGTCTCGTACTGCTTTTCGCTGGTCCGTGAAAAGTCCTTGGCGAGATAAAACTTCGCTTCCGGCTTCGCCAATTCGCCCTTCTCGGCGCAGAGTTGGAGCTGCTTAAGGCCTTCCGTGCGGCTGCCGCCCGGCAGCATAATGAACATGCTCAGGAATTTGACGATGCCGGGGAGCGTGTCGACAAAGTAGTTGTAGATGCCGATGCCCAGATCGGCATCCGCAAGGCTGGGATCGAGCTCCAGCGCCCGCAGGAGGTGCGAGCGCATCCGCTTCCCCGCGCGGGCGGTGGCCATGTCGCGATCATGCAAGCCTTCCAGCCGGGCGCGCAAGGCATAGGCGAAACCTTCGTAGAGATAGCTGCGCGCCAGCTCCTGACGGAGGTGGATGCGCGCTTCGGCTTTGTGAATCGCCACGTTATCGAGGTCATCGAAGTGGGAATCGTAAGGCGTGGCTTCCGAGTGGGCGATGTCGAAGACGTCCGGATCGATCAGATCGGCGGAAACATAATAGATCTTCCACCAGGTTGCGTCGGCTTCCAGCACATAGCCCATCGGTGAAGCAGGGTCTTTCTGCTCAATCTGCTGGAAGACTTTCACGGCGCCGTCCAGGTCGCCATCCATCATCATGGCGACGCCGGGCACCGCGGAATGGCGGTCCTCCTCATCGTTCGAGTGGTTGGGCGCGGCCTGCGGGGGGCGGGCGGCCGCCAGGCTCGACGCCAGGATAGAAGTCGCGAGCAGAACTATCTTCATTAGCACGTTGGGTTTCCGCATGAGGTTGCCTGCCAGAGAGGAGACTATTTTACACAGGGTCAGCCGCAGCCCCAAGGTATTTTCCGAGCATCCGGCTTCCATAGCGGCGAAACAGCCCGTGAGTAAATAGTCTTTCCAGGGGGGAAAGCGTGTCATGTACTTTTTCCCCTTCGGCGGCGAACGGTATTCATGCCATCTTGTCAGCGTGGTTCTTGCGGATCCAGTCCTCGACCTCTCTGCGAACTTGCACCGCTAGTTTGCCCGCCAGATCGGCGTCGCCCTGAGCCACAAGCCCGTAGTCGTCGTAGGCGCCCGTGTTTCGCTTTCGGCGTAAGGCATCGAGCTTGGGGATGAGCTTTCTCTCCGGATCAATCGAAAACTCGAGAGCCTCGATTGTACGGTAGTGCTCACCTCCGCCCCGAACAACCCGGTAACCGGTAGCGCGCAAAGCGGCCGTGGCCGAAGCCCGAATCGCATCGTAGGCGAGACTCAGTTGCGCATCGGCGGACATGTCACTGGCCACCGCTTTATGATAGTCGGCAAGATGCCCATCGGCATTGGCAAGCAGGCGCTCAATCTCCTCGCGATCGGACGCCAGCCTTTCCAGCCATTTATTGCTGGCCCAGTTCTCCAAGGACATTCTCATCTCCGATGAGGAAGAGCTTTTTCCCGCCGAGTACCATCTTCAAGAAATTTCCATGCACCTTGCTTCTGAATTCCTTGACCGTGTAGACGGTAGGGTTGACCTCGCGGTTCAGGGTTTTCTGCGCGTCGCCGATGCGCTCCACTACCTCCGCGAACTGCACCCTTCCCACGATCATTAAATCGATGTCGCTTTGATGGCCCTCCCGCGAACTGGCCACCGAACCATACACAAAAGCCAGTTTGATACTTCCTTCGACGGGCTGGAGCGCGGCCCTCAGGACGTCGTGGATTCCCACCGTCTTCGCCACCAAGCTCCTCATTTCGGCAAAGACCGGGCAGGATTCGTTGGCGCTAAAGAGGGTATGCGTTCCCAGAGTCTTTCTATTCACCAGACCGGCGTCGACCAATTGGATCATCTCCCGCTGCACGGCCCCCAGCGCAATCCCCGTCATCCGGGCAAGTTGCCTTAAATAGAAGGATTCGCCGACGTGACCAAACAAAATGGCCAGCACCGCACCCCGCGTGCGCCCAAAAAGCGTGTCCGAAAGCGTACTCGCCGTACCCATTCTGGGGTCAATCGTACCCGAAAAGGATACGGGGAGCAATCCCCAAATGAGGGGAGAGGGGCGGAGAAAGGTCAGACCTGAACCGCTTCCCTCCCCCATCCCCCGATTTTGGTATAGTTTTCGGAGAGCAGGTCAATGCCCGTAGGGTCAAAATGCCTGAAGAAAAACAGGAAACGTGGTGCCTGTCCCCATCCCCCTTTGCTGGAAGACTTTCACGGCGCCGTCCAGGTCACCGTCCATCATCATGGCGACGCCGGGCACCGCGGCATGGCGGTCGTCCTCATCGTTCGAGTGGTTGGGCGCGGCCTGCGGGGGGCGGGCGACCGCCAGGCTCGACGCTAGGATGGCAGTCGCGAGTAGGACACTCTTCATCATCAGGTTGGGTTTCCGCATGAAGCTGCCTGCCAGAGAGAGAACCATTTTACACAGGGTTCCACGTAGCCCCAAGGATTTTTGCTGGGGGAGAGTTTGGAGAATTTCCAGTGAAAAAGCGATTACAGTTGTAGTACATTGACTTGGAAAGGCTTGACGAACTCTCCAAAGCCCTGCACAAGGACAAATCCACGATGGCTCGGGAGCTTCTGGAGTACGGGTGGGATTTCCTCATGCTTGAGTATTACAAGCAGGGCAAGCTTTCCCTTTCCGGGCTGGCCAAGAAGTTGGATCTATCCATCAGCGAGGCCATCGACCTTCTGAAAGAACGCGGCATCGAGGCGCCCATAGGTTTTGATGATTACCTGAAAGGTTTTGAGGTTTTTGGTCAGGTAAAATGAGCGGGCTAGCGCGAAGGTGCGCGTATTCTGCGCTCCTTTGCGGTCGTTCCAAATTCCATGCGGGTTCATGCGGGCGTGCTCGGGTGGTGACATGTGGCGGAGATCCACGAAAAGTAAATCAGCCGACGGGAAGGCGAGAAATCTTGATGGATGATGAAACGCATCTACCTTAAGGTCAATTTCCATATCAACCAAAAGGTCAAACCCCGCCGCATCTGGCGGCGGGGCGGGCCTTCACGAATGGTAAAGTTTGTACGGGGAAATCCGTTTTCCGAGAAGCGAAGTCGGTTTTTGGACTGGCTGGATGATGATACGCCGAGCTACGGGCCGCAACGCCCTCCCACGACTACATGATGCAGCGGAGCGGGTAGCGAGGAGGTGCGCGCTCTTCAGCGCTCCTCCGCGGCTCTACAAACAGAAGCGCCTGGCATCCTTTTCCTCCCAAAGTCTGCAGCTTTCAATATGGTAAACATCCACCTTTTCTGAACACGCGGCTACGGCGATCAAACCCAGAACCGCAGATCGTGGCAAGGGGGAAAGCCGCAGACTTTCTGAGATGCGAGAGTCTGCGCTACGCGGCTTCGCTGCCCCGCAAGTCGTACGGGCACGCCATGGCGTGCCCAGGCGCCGGCCCTGCCGCCTCAAATTGACTCATTTCGTCACCTGAAATTGCCGATAACCGAAGCGGGATAGTGTGGGCCGCGCGGTTGATCGTGAACGTGCTGGGTTGAGCGCCTTCCGCCCTCCGGCCTCGACGCCGGACTCCGGACCCCGGACTCTCTCTTCGCCCCCAGCCACTGCCCTTCCGCCGCCCCTGCGCGGAGCCGGTGTGCAACGTGAAAGGTCAGGCGGAATGACGCCGGAAGGGTCAATATGCCTCAGAAAAAATCGGAAATACGGTGTCTGTCCCGCGCCGCGCCGCCGGGCTCCTCCGAAGGGGAGACGACCGTTGGGCCTCGCAATTTCTTTCATCTTCCTGACCCCAACCGCCGATAACGATGCGGGGTAGTGTGGGCCGCGTGATTGAGCGTGTTGACTACACTTTCCGTGGCTAGGAGGCGTTGTACAGTTTCAGTTCCCACGTAGCGAGAGACACGCCTTCAGCGGTGGCTTTTGCAGCTCTTATTAGCGCCCGGTATTGATCTTCAGTCTTGAGGAAAACCCAGCTCTTTGGCCCATGATAATCACGAAGGCGGGAGATCACGAGAGAATCAAACGGACAATGGGGCGGTTCGGGAATGATACCCAGACACCAAAGGTACTTGAGATAAAGATTCAGCGCCTTCTGGGCAAGCCCGACCCGAAAGCAGCCATTCTGAAGAATTTTGGCGTGATTAGAGGAAAGGTGGCTCGACAACCTGAGGATATTTTGAACGTGCGTTTCCTCACCTACTGGCTCTCGGTATTCGTTTTCCAGGCGTTCGAGCTCAGCCCGCAGGGCTCCCTGAAATGGCTTTCGAGCCTTTTCCGTCGAATCCTTAGCATAGACGTGCGCCCGCTGGACCGTACCCATAAGTGTAAGACTGAAAAATTCGTCCCTCAGGAATTGGTCTTGATTTGAGTCCATTGTGCCTCCGCCCTACTGGTGCAAAATTGGACTTAGAAATATCGCCATCGTTAAGGCGCCATTGATGCTCGTGCCGCCCTACACGCGGCTTAGGGAATTTCTGGACTTAGCTGGTCCTTGTATATGCAAAGGAAGTCTTCGATTTCGCGCGGTTCGAGAACGGCGAGTGCCTTCGGCAAATCGCGCGGATCAAGTGAGTCCGCTTTACAAGCGAGGCCCAGAGCATGGGCGCCGTCGCGTGTCCCTCTGTGCAAGTAAACGCGCCTCGGCATTAGACGTAAGGAAGCACCAATGCGCAATGCTGTGTCGTAATAATAGAGTTCTCCCAAGCCTCGGACACCGTTCAGATGCTCTTTCATTATTGAGTTCTGCATAATACAGTGACACTCGTAGAACCTTCAAAACGGCAACGTACTTTGCTTCCAGCAGGAGGCGACGATATGGCGCCGCCGGCGCAACCGCTGGAGGGCGC
>Ga0326728_10007439_pt1 | contig 28091 bp, 11 predicted proteins | sample MB3enrmetagenome_FD_207602 | JGI IMG/M metagenome (GOLD analysis project Ga0326728, IMG submission 207602) | Lab enriched peat soil microbial communities from McLean, Ithaca, NY, United States - MB31MN | ecosystem: Environmental > Terrestrial > Soil > Wetlands > Peat | place: USA: New York... | reverse complement strand
CAATCCCCCAAAAAGCGCCATGCGTCCCATCCGATTGAGCGGCCACCAGTCCAGCAACAGCAACACAAACGGCAGGGTCACCAGCGTGTTCTTGCTTAAAAGTCCGAAGGCATAGGCCAGCACCACCGCCGTGTAGCGCCCGCGCGTGGGCTGGCGCGCGTAGCGCGCATAAGCCCACAGCGTCAGCATGAAGAACACCCCGCTCAGCACGTCCTTGCGTTCCGAAATCCAAGCCACCGATTCCGCCCGCAACGGATGAATGGCAAACACCGCCGCCACGAATGCGCTGCGCCACAAGCTCCCCGTCATCTCTCTCAACGCCAGAAACAAAAGCACCGCCGCCACCGCGTGCAGCGCCACGTTGGTCAAATGATGACCGCCCGCCCACAGGCCATAGGCCTGACAGTCGGCCATGTGCGACAGCCATGTCAACGGATGCCAGTGGCCGATATCTCCAAAGGTCAACGCCCAAACGGCTCCCTTCAGAGTCAAACCCTTTGCCACCATCGGGTTCTTATACACATACTCTTGGTCATCGTAATTGACGAACCCGAAACCCGCCGTCTGCCCAAACACGGCAAAGGTGATCGCGGCCAGCGCCAGGCAAACCGCCGGCACCTTGCAGCGTTGAACCCAGGCGTCCACGCGAGCCAGGATTTTTGGCAGAATTAGCAGCTCGATCATATTTTGCGGACTTTGTAGTTAATGTGTTTGTGCAGGGCTATGGAATGGGCTGCCTGCCTGATAGAGTTTCATCTCAACTTGAAGTTGCCCGGCCAGCGTGGTGTTGGATTGCCCCTCCGCCAGCGGCAACGCGCGCTGCGCGCTTTCCACCGCTTCGGAAAACCACCCGGCTTCGGCCAGGGCGGCGGCGAGGGTGCGGAGAACAATCGGGTTTTTTCCGCCGGTCAGTGCATTGGCCTGCCGGGCCAGTTCCACCGCCTTGGCGCCGTTGCGCAGCGACGCCTCCGGACAAGTGGCCAGCAGCCAGGCCAGATTATTTTGGACTGTTGGTTGGGCTGGTTCCAGTTGCACCGCCTTCTGAAAGTGGGCGATCGCCTCGCCCACGCTTCCCTTTTGCAAAAGAGCATTGCCAAGGTTGTTTTCTGCTTTCGCGTTGCCGGGCTTGCTTTGCAGCTCCTTTTGGTATTGGGTGATCGCTTCGTCCACCCTTCCCTTTTGCAGAAAAAGGTTGCCGAGGCTGACGCGGGCATCCGCGTAATCGGGGTTGGTTTGCAGCGCCTCCTGGTATTGGGTGATCGCTTCGTCCACTCTGCCCTTTTGTGAAAGAGCGTTGCCGAGGCTGACGCGGGCATCCGCGTAGTCGGGGTTGGTTTGCAGCGCCTCCTGGTATTGGGTGATCGCTTCGTCCACTCTGCCTTTTTGCAGAAGAACTTTGCCGAGGTTGTTGTGGCCTAATGCGTAGCCGGGGCTGATTTGCACGGCGATTTTATAATGAGTGATCGCTTCGTCCAGTCTACCTTTTTGCAGAAGAGCGACGCCGAGGTTGTCATGCACTTCCGCGTTGTCGGGGTTGATTTGCAGCGCCTTTTGGAAATGGGTGATCGCTTCGTCCACTCTGCCCCTTTGCATAAGAGCGATGCCGAGGTTGTTGTGGGCTTCCGCGTAGTGGGGCGCGATTTGCACCGCCTCTTGGTAGTCGGCGATCGCTTCGTCCACTCTTCCCTTTCTGAGATGGTCGGCTCCGAGGTTGAGGTGGGCGACGTAGTTGCTCGTGGTGCAGCCGAGCGTGTGGTTCCACAGAGTTTCGGTGTTTTTCCAATATGTGGTCTGCTTCCAGGCACAGACCATGAACACTGCGAGCACGGCGGTCATCAGACCCCCAAGGGCCACACGGCCCGCCTGCCACTTCGCGCCCCATTCCGCCGCCAGCCATGTCAGCGCCACATAGATCCCGATCTGTGGCAGGTAAGCGTATCGGTCGGCATGGGCTTGGAGCCCTGCTTGGATGATTCCCATCACCGGCAGCAGCATCACCAAATACCAGAGCCATCCGACCAGCAGCCACGGCTGCTTCCGCCGCCTCCCCAATGCGACTGCGGAAAGACCCGCCAGCAAGATCCCGGCCAGCCCCACTTCCCATGCCGGGAGGCCATTGTGTGGGTAGGGATAAAACGCCGCCAGTCCCGCCGGATAAACCATCTGGCCAAGATAAACCGTGCAGGTCGCCAATGCGTTACCAAGCCGCAGAGGCAGCGGATATGACTCGGTTGATTGAATGGCTCCGGTTTGCGCCAAAAGTGTCGCCACGCACGAGCCGGCGGAGAGCGCCAGCAAGGGCAGCTTTTCCAGCACCAACCCCGAAAGCTTTCGGGGTTCCACCCGTTGCAACGGCCAGTAATCCAACAACAACAGTACCACGGGCAGCGTCACCAGCATCGGCTTGCACATTAGGCCCATCGCAAAGAGAACCAACACCAACCCGTAGCGGGCAGCCGACCACGAACGGCGCGCATAACGGACATAAGCGCCGATAGTCAGCATGAAGAACAACCCGCTCAACACGTCCTTGCGCTCGGCCACCCACGCCACCGATTCCACCCGCAACGGATGGATGGCGAAGACAGCCGCGACAAAGGCGCTGCGCCAAAAAGCGCGGGTCATCTGGCGCAGAACCAGGAAGAGCGCGATGACTGTCGCGATGTGGAGCAGGACATTGGTGAGATGATGTCCGGCGGGATTCAATCCGTAGAACTGGCAGTCCAGCATATGGGAAATCCAAGTCAGAGGGTGCCAGTTGTCGGCGTGGCAGGAGAATGCCCAGACAATCCCCTTGAACGTCAGACCTTGGGCGACGACCGGATTTTCATACACATAATCGTTGTCGTCAAAGTCAATGAACTCGTGAGTCAGCGTCCGGCCGAAAACGGCAAAGGTGATCGCAGCCAGCACAAGGCAAACCGCCGGCACCCGCCAGCGTTGATCCCGGCGGCCCGCGCCGATGGGAACTTCCAGCGGAGATTGTTGGCTGTTCTTCATGTTTCTTAATTCATAATTCTTACTTCTTAATTTTCGTTTGTTCGGGGCTGTGGAATGGGCTGCCTGCCTGATAGAGTTTCATCTCAACTTGAAGTTGCCCGGCCAGCGAAGTGTTGGATTGCCCCTCCGCCAGCGGCAACGCGCGCTGCGCGCTTTCCACCGCTTCGGAAAACCGCCCGGCTTCGGCGAGGGCGGCGGCGAGGGTACGGAGAATAGTCGGGTTTTCTCCGCCGGTCATTGCATTGGCCTGCCGGGCCAGTTCCACCGCCCTGGCGCCGTTGCGCAGCGACGCCTCCGGACAAGTGGCCAGCAGCCAGGCCAGATTATTTTGGACCGTTGGTTGGGCTGGTTCGAGTTCCAGCGCCTTTTGAAAATGGGCGATCGCCCCGCCCACGCTTCCCTTTTGCAAAAGAGCATTGCCAAGGTTGTTTTCTGCTTTCGCGTTGCCGGGCTTGCTTTGCAGCTCCTTTTGGTATTGGGTGATCGCTTCGTCCACCCTTCCCTTTTGCAGAAGAAAGTTGCCGAGGCTGACGCGGGCATCCGCATAATCAGGGTTGATTTCCAGCGCCTCCTGGTATTGGGTGATGGCTTCGTCCACTTTGCCTTGTTGGAAAAGAACGAGGCCAAGATTGATGTGGGCCAACGCCAAGTTCGGGTCGATTCGCAGCGCCTTTTGGTATTGGGTGATCGCTTCGTCCACTCTGCCCTCTTGTGAAAGAGCGTTGCCAAAGTTGTTGTGGGCTACCGCGTTGTCGGGGTTGATTTGCAGCGCCTTTTGGAAATGGGTGATCGCTTCGTCCATTCTTCCCTTTTGCATAAGAGCGATGCCGAGGTTGTTGTGGGCAATGTCGTTGTCTGTGGTGCAGGCAAGCGCGTGGCTCGACAAGGTTTCATCGCTTTTCCAATACGTCGTCTGCTTCCAGGCGCAGACCGTGAGCACGGCGAGTACGCCGGCCATGAGGCCCCCAAGGGCCACTCGGCTCAGCCGCCACTCCGCCACCAGCCACGTCACTGCCACGTAAATGCCAATCTGCGGCAGGTAGGTGTAGCGATCCGCATGTGCGGATGGGCACACTTGCACAATGCCGATCATCGGCGTCAACATGCCCAAATACCAAAGCCAGCCGATCAGCAGCCACGGCCGCGTCCGCCGCTCTCCCCATGCGACCGCTGAAAGGCCCGTCAGCAGCGCCCCGGCCAGCGCCACTTCCCATGGCGGCAGGCCGTTGTGCGGATAGGGATAAAGCACCGCCAGTCCTTCCGGCCAAACCATCTGGCGCAGATAGACGGCACAGGAAACCACTGCATTGCCGATGCGCGCAGGCATGGGAATGTTGTTGTTGAATGCGATCGCTTCTCCCTCCGCCAGAACAGTTATCGCGCACGCCCCGGCGGCCAGCGCCAGCAGCGGAATCTTTTCCAGGATCAACCCCAAAAGCTTTCGGGGCTGTTCGAACCGGAGCAAGGGCCAGTAGTCCAGGAGCAACAGCACAAACGGCAGCGTCACCACAGTCGGCTTGGACAGCAAGGCCAGCACGAACGCGACGGCAACCATCAGGTAGCGGGCCGGTGAATTTGGTTTGCGGACATAGCGGACATAGGCGCCAAGCGTGAGCATGAAGAAAAAGGCGCTGAGCACATCCTTGCGCTCCGCCACCCATGCCACCGATTCCACTCGCAACGGATGGATGGCAAACACCGCCGCCACGAACGCGCTGCGCCAAAGAGCGCCGGTCATCTGCCGCAGAACGAGGAACAGCAGGATGACTGAAGCGGTGTGCAACAGGACATTGGTGAAATGGTACCCGCCGGCGTGGAGTCCATGGAGTTGGTAATCCCCCATGAGTGAAAGCATGGTCAGCGGGTGGTATAAATTGCAATCCGCATGGGTGAAGACCCAGGCGAGGCCCTTCAAGCTCAAACCGCCTGCGACCTTCGCGTTCTCATAGACATAGACATTATCATCGAAGTAGATGAACCCGAAACCCGCCGTCTGGCCGAAAACGGCAAAGGTGATCGCGGCCAGCACAAGGCAGAGCACCGCCACCCGCCAGCGTTGATCCCAGCCATTTGTGCGAGCCGCGTTTTTTGGCGGAGATTGTTGGCCGATCATACGGATTCATTTAACCACAAAGAGCACAGAGAGCACAGAGAGAATTATGGGTGACCCCTGCAGTCAATCCACAAGGGCCGGGTGCTGGTGGAGGGTTCGTCGGAATTTCCGGCGAATGAGCCGCAGGCGCGGGAAATTTAGCCGGGGCCGGAGTTTAATTTGTGAAACAAAAAATCCCGAAGCAAGCAAATGCCTCGGGATTTTCGGAAATGCAAGTCTGTCATGCTTTGCGGCGGCGAAGTTGCCAGACGCCCGCAGCTCCTCCAATGAGAAGCGCGATTGTTGAAGGTTCCGGCACTACCACTGTCGGCTCAAGCTCAAGATACTCGTCCGTGGGATCCAATGCAAATTGCATGCCCGCCGGCGCGCCTGTGAAATCGCTTACGGGGAGTGATGGGTCTGGGTCGTTGACGAAAGACATCAACTCATAAGTGTTTGCAGTGGAAAATCCCGCCCCTTGCGTGATGTTAAAATTAAACGTTGAGCCTGTAAGTGTAAGCGCAGCGGTCGGGCTGCCCGCACTGCTCAAGGCCAAAAGACTGGAAGAAGTCCCGAGTACCTCATTTATAGCCCCATTCCCTCCACCGGTCCACGACAAAGAACCAACCGTCAGGGTGCCCGGCGTAAGGGTGATGCCCGACGCACTATTAACGGCGGTTCCGGGAATAATGAACCCGCCCGAAGTCAGAGTGACGGCATCATTAACCGTTCCGTTGCCACCTAGAACTCCACCGTTGCCACCACTACTGGCATTAGCAGCCCAAACCAAGCCATTGTTGCCGCTACCAATTGTCACCGGAGCGCCCAACGGCAAACTGCCACTGCCATTGACCATCAACCACCCGTTATTCACGGTTACTGTGCCTTGGATGGTGTTCGCTGCTGCGAGCTGCAAAAGACCGGTACCCTTCGATGTAGGCCCAGTGGTCATGGAGGACATTGTAAAACCTTGACTGCCGGCCAACGGAACATTCATGTCAAGTGAGCCTCCCGTTGCGCCTGCCCCAACAGTGACCGACGGCGTGGGGGTCGTTGAAGTCTCCAGCGTCAGAGTGGATGTTGACGGAGTTCCGGGCGCAAAGATGTAGGTTCGATTGTTATTTACCGTCCAATCGATATTCCCAATGAGTTGATTGCCACCCAGCGTAACTGTCCGGGTGCCGCTTGTGTTGACGGAATAAATTGTGACGTCAACGCCATTCGGTCCGCCAGTCGGTGGAGAGCCGGACCAGTCGGCGAGGGCGCCCCAAGTTCCGTTCTCACCTCCCCAAGTGTATTGTGCGTTTACCATCGCTGGGAGTAAAAGCAGGCTTGACGCCGCGACAAACAGCAGACTAGTTTTCTGAAAGGTTTTCATAGTTTTGATTATTTGTTTTTTTATTATTTAACGTGCGTTTCAGCCAACTTCGCCATGAACCCGCCCCTCTCCATGGCCACACCGGCTTTCCGACACGCCTCGGTCGGAAACCCATTTATAGTTCGATGTTGATTTAACATATCATCAATTCCGACTTGCGTCCATCGCCAGTTTTAGGGATGCAGTTTGTTGAAACAACAGTTGTGATCGGCATGGGATATGCTTCACAATCATTTTTTCATGGAAAGCGACCGTGAGGGGCCTGAGATTGGGCAAATCAAACCATGGCTTTTTCTATTGACCCGGGCAGGGAAGGCGTGAAAGCCCTTCCCATTCCATCCAAACCAGCGCCCCTGCCAAGCGCCGGGTTGTATGTCCTTGATTATCAACACACTAAGTTTCATTGCACACTGCTCATTGCACTTGCAATCGGAAAAACGTTTGCGGCTGGTTTGGCTCGATGGCGATGGTGGCTGAAAAACCGCCGGCGGAATTGAATTGGTTCGTGGCGACAGGGGTCCATTGGGCTGGCGCAAGATTGGTCGAGGCCTCAATAAAATAGGACCAATTGGTGGTGCCGCCCGACCCGCTGATGACGAGGTTTGTACCCACGAACTGGATGCCGGTGATGGTGGGCGACGTGAGGGCGACGACGGATAGCGAGCCTGAATTTGCGAGTGCGTTGGTGTTCCAGACCAGGTTTCCCGTCAATGGCGGCAGGACGAAGCTGCTGAACGCACCGGCATAATTCGCGGCGTTGAACAATTTGAAAGTGTCTCCCGCCGCGAACGCAGCCGAACCGACGTTGGTGGCGTTGAGCGTGCCGCCCTCGGTCAATGTGCCGGAAATATTGACGGCGCCATTGGTCAGCGGGGAATGTTCGACCTGGACGAATGTCGTGCTGCCGGAATTGAGCGTCAGATTATTGCTCATGGTCAGAGTGCCGAGAGGATTGCCCGGCGCGAGCGCGCCGCCGGAGTTCACGGCCACGGCGCCGGAAATTTTTCCGTTGCCGCCGAGCGTGCCGCCATTGGCGACAGTGACCGTGCCGGAACCCGTCCCGCTGCCACCCAGATTGTTGATCTGCAAGACCCCGCCGTTGATGGTCGTGCCGCCGCTGTAAGTGTTCGCGCCTGTGAGGGTGAGCACGCCGGTTCCGGTTTTGATGACGGCGGTGGTGTCGACGCTGCCGTTGGCAATGACACCTTGAAATTCCGTGTTCGCATTGGCGCCGCCTATGGTGTAAGTCATATTGTTCCCGCCGCTGCTGCTGTCCCCTTGCAGTTGAGTCCCGGAACCACCGGTCAATCCACCCAAGGCAATCGCCGTTGTTTGCGTGTAGCGGACAAGGGCCAGGGCCGTGCCCGTGCCCAAATTGAAAATGGCGCTGCCATCTCCTGCCGTGCCGTTGAACCGAAGCGTCATGGGGGAAGTTCCGAGGACAAGATTCCCGGAGCCGGTCATCGCGCCAGTCAAGTCGAACACTTCGCTGGTGCCGGCAGTGACGAACAAAGTCAGTGTTCCCACGTCGTTCAACGTGGCGATGCCGGTGCCGCTGTTGCCGTTGCCGGTGATGCTGTTGGTGCCGTTAACCAAAACATTGGGCAATGAATTAGCGGTCGTCACGTTTACGGAAGCGGTATTGTTGACAGTTAATGTGCCGCTCGCGGGAATGGCCGGGCCGGCTGAAAAAACCAGGCTGCCACTGTTCAGCACGGTGCCGCCGGTGTATGTGTTCGTGCCGCTCAACGTTGTGTTGCCGTTCAGGACGACGCTGCCGCCGGAAATGTTGCCGGACAACGTCAGCGTGTTGGTGGAAAGGTTGGTGACGCTCAAACTGCCGCTGACGGTCATCGGCGCGGAAATCGTGTCGCCCCGGCTCGCGGACAACTGCGTGAGGAGAGCCGCCGCGGACCCGTTGTTGAATGTGAGCGATCCGCCGTTGGGCGCGACGGTGAAGGCGCCGCCGCCCGCGCCGGTGCTCAAGGCGCCCACGGTGACGGCCTGGTTCAGATCGATGGTCTGGTTCGCCGCGATGGACGAGTTGACGATGGCGACGGCCTCGGCGCCATTGGGGAACGATGTGTCGGTATTCCAATTGGCGTCCACGTTCCAACTTTGCGCCGCGCTGGTGACGGTGTTGATCCAGTAAAAGCCGCCGGAGGCGACGGACGGAGTGGCGCTGGCCTGCGTGGAGAGCGGACTTTGGCCATTGGTTCCCTGGGAATAGACAACGTAGTAGTAAGTAGTGCCGTTGGTCAGCCCGGTGTTTACGTAGTTTGTGTTCGTCGTGCTTAGAATGGTGGCATAAGGTCCGTCGTTGGTGGTAGAACTTTGCAGAACATAATTGGTGGCCCCCGGGACGGTGCTCCAGCTCAACGAAACTTGCGCGTTGCCGGGGATGGCGCTCAAGCTCGGCGCGAGGAGCGCGCCATAGACAGTCAGCACGGCGTTGCCCGAAACGCCGGCGGCATTGACCGCGGCGACTTGATAGTAATATGTGTTGTTCGTGTTCAAACCAGCGTCGGTGTAGGTGGTCTCCGTGATGCTCTGCACCAAAATAAACGGCCCGGTGGAGCTTGTGGCGCGGTAAATGACGTAACCCACCGCTCCGGAAACTGCCGTCCAGTTGAGGATGATGCTGGTCCCACTGAAACTCCCCGAAAGCGAGCCGGGAGCGGACGCTGGCACCGCAGGCAATGGCACGGCGACGACCGGAGTGGAGCTACCGCTGACGCCGCCCGCGCTGGTGGCCGTAACCGAGTAACTGTAGATGCTGCCATCCGTCGGCGAAGTGTCGGTGTAAGTGGTCCCGGTATTCGTGTTGTTCAGCGTGTTGGTGCCGAGGAAGACATAGTTTGAACCGTCACCGTTATTGACAACGGTGGAGCGTTGGATCGTGTAAAAATCTGCGCCGGTCGACGCGCTCCAATTGAGCGTCACCGTTTGGTGGCCAACGCTGGCCACGCTCAGGCCGGTGGGCGCGGCAGGCGCGGCGGTGGAAATGCTTGCGGATGGTGTCGCGCCGGAGCTTTGCGGCGAATTGGCGCTGCTGCCGATGGGATTGACCGACTGAACAACGTAGTAATAAGTCGTGCCGTTGACGGCGGTCTTGTCCAGATAAGTCGCATTGTTGGTGCCGCAGCCGCAAACCGGACCAATTACTCCGTTGGTGATGGAAACGTAGCCGCTGCTGGAATTGGTCGAGGACAGAATATTATAACTCGTCGCTCCGGGAGTCACCGGCCAGCAAACCAGGTTGCAGTTGTCACCGGGATACGCGGTGACGCTCGCGGGCGCGGGCGGCACATAGCCGGTCAGTTCCAAGCGGACGTAATCATACATGGCGTGGTCGGCAAAATAAGAGGTGCCGGTCTGGCGTATGCTGATGGTGATGGTATTTTGTCCCGCTTTTAGAAGGCTGCCGGCAAAGGAGGTGCGGGCGTCCGAGAAAGCGCCATGAATCCCCTGGCGGACGGTGGTGTCGCTTTCGTCGGCGGAGCTGTCGTAATTGGCATAATAGCCGTTACCGCCATTACCGGTGATATTATTGCCGTTGACCAGCATGATGATCGCCGACTGAAAATCCGAAGACAACGCCAGATAAATGGACGCCGACGCGCCGCTGGCCGGAGCCGATGGCAGATTAAAAGTGATCGTGGAGGACGAATTCTCAAAATCTCCCGCGGCATTCACGACGATGGGCTGGACATAGTTCCAATCGGTGCTCCACCTGCTCTGGCCCACCACATAATTTGGTCCATTGGGAAAATCGAAGGGGTATTCGAGATGCTTGCTCCAGATCGGGCTGGGGGCGTTTGTGCCGGGACCGATGTCGCCCACCCAGTAATCATCGCCATGACGAAACTTGTCGCCCTGCCGGTCCGGATACCCGATTTCAAAGACGGTCGGGCCGACCCGGGTCGGAGTCCAGGTGACGGTGCCCAGATTCGTGGTCGCACCGCCTGAGACGCTGACGCTGAAAGTCGAAGCGGGCAGGTTGAAGGTGTTCGGAGAATTGCCGCCATTTTGATATTGCGACTGAAATGTTCCCGCCGCGCCGGGGCCGAAGGCATACAAGGTGTAGTTGGTGCCGGCGATGACATTGGGGATGGTGAAGTTCCCATTCGAATCGCTCTGCACCCAGAATTGATAAGTCTTCATCCATTCCTGAAAGTCATATATGCCGTCATCGGTCACCGGCTGCTGCACCACGCCGACCCACAAGCCAGCGGCGGAGGCGTTGGGATTGTAGATATCGTTGATAACCATTGTGCCGGCAACCTTGCCGCGATTGGCGGCCTGGGCATAATTGGTGTTGGGATACCAACTGTAAGGCCACGCCGTTTGTTCGGCGGCGAGCTGGGCCTGGGCGTCGGCGAAGAGCGCGCTCGAAGCCTGGGTCATGTCGGTGATCGTATTGGTGACGTTGTTGCAATAAATAAAATACGGCCCATTGACTTTGATCCAAACTTCGCCAGCGTCCCAGTTGGCATCGTTAATGCCGCTGCCATAATGGGTTGAATTCAGCATGTTCAAGATGGTGGTTCCGATATGCTCCATTAATTCCCGTTTCACCGGGCCGTCATTGTGATATTCCATGCTGGCCGAAACAGTCCACAGGCCGACATTCAATCCGCCCGTACCGACGCTGCCCCAGCCCCATACCCCCTTATTACCGAAATTGGCGCTGTATTTGTATTTGTCCTCGTATTGACCTGCATAAATTCCATTCGTCCACAGGGAAACCTCCACCGGCGCACCCTGCACAGCGATGGCCGAGCCGCCGGACACTTCCATCAGGCGGTTGCGCGCAGCGTCCACGCACATCCAGTTGAAAATGGAACCGGCGTAGATGTTGTCGCGCGTTTCCCCCATGCTCATCGCGGCATCCTGGCTGCGGTGGCTCCAGATGGCAGTGACGTAAAAGCCGGTCGAACCGGGGAGCATGGAAAAATCGACTTCCATGGCTCCGCTGGTTGCCGACGTGCTGACCATGCTGAGCTCAGCATAATTGCCGGTGTTGGCCACGATCGAACTGGTGAAAGTGCCGGTGCTGAAGCCGCCCGTTTCCCAGTACAACTCGCCGCCGTCGGTGCCGTTGTTCAACAACTGGGTGGTCGTCGTGCCGCCCCCGTTGTTGTACGTGTAATTGATTTGGGTAATCTGGGCGGCACTGGTGTTGATGAGGATGGAAACAATCCCGTTGCTCATCGTGTACGTCCCGTTGCCGTTGTTCACCAGGCTGACGTTTGGCCCGGTCCCTGTGCCGCCGCCGGGGATATTGGCCATGACAGCGCCGGCGACCAACAACAAGATGGCCATGCAGCAGGTTTTCATTTCATTTTGCCGGCACGCAATTCAGACGGATACAATTTGCCAATTGGACAATTTTCATTGCGAGCAGGCTTCATCCCTTACATTACCAGATTGAGAGGATTATGCACGTCACCAGTTTTGGCGATGGCCTCAGGCACGCGCTTTGTTGGTGCCGTGCTGGACCTTCTGTGGTTGGAGATTTTTACCTTAACCTTTCATTGCACGCTTCTCATTGCAGTTGCAATCTGAAAAACGTTTGTGGCTGGTTTGGCTCGATGGCGATGGTGGCTGAAAAATCGCCGGCGGAATTGAATTGGTTCGTGGCGACATGGGTCCATTGGGCTGGCGCAAGATTGGTCGAGGCCTCAATAAAATAGAACCCATTGGTGACGCCGCCCGATCCGCTGATGACGAGGTTTGTACCCGCGATCTGGAAGCTGGTGATGGAAAACGGCGTCACGCTGATGATGGATAGCGAGCCTGAATTTGTAAGTGCGTTTGTGTTCCAGGCCAGATATTCCGTCAATGGCGGCAGGACGAAGCCGCTGAACGAACCGGCATAAGTCGCGGCGTTGAACAATTTGAAGGTATCTCCCGCCGCAAGCGCAGCCGCGCCGGTGTTGGTGACGTTGAGTGTGCCGCCCTCGGTCAATGTGCCGGTGGTTTTGACGGCATCATTGGTCATCGGGGAATGCTGGACCTGGACGAACGTCGTGCTGCCGGCGCTGAGCGTCAGAGTGTTGCTGATGGTCAGGGTGCCGAGCGGATTGCCCGGCGCGAGCGCGCCGCCGGAGTTCACGGTCACGGCGCCGGAAATAATTCCGTCGCCGCCGAGACTGCCGCCACTGGCGACAGTGACCGTGCCGGAACCCGTCGCGCTGCCGGCCAGATTATTGACCTGCAAGACCCCTCCGTTGATGGTCGTGCCGCCGCTGTAAGTGTTCGCGCCTGTGAGGGTGAGCACGCCGGTTCCGGTTTTGATGATGGCGGTGGTGCCGACGCTGCCGTTGGCAATGACACCTTGAAATTCCGTGTTCGTATTGGCTCCGCCGATGGTGTAAGTCATATTGTCCCCGCCGCTGCTGTTGTCCCCTTGCAGTTGAGTCCCGGAACCACCGGTCAATCCGCCGAGAGCAATAGCTGTCGTGGCGGTGTAGCGGACATCGGCCACGGCTGCGTTCGTGCCCAAATTGAAAATGGCGCTGCCATCTCCTGCCGTGCCGTTGAACCGAAGCGTCATGGGGGAGGTTCCGAGGACAAGATTCCCGGAGCCGGTCATCGCGCCAGTCAGGTCGAACACTTCGCTGGTGCCGCTGCTGACGTGCAAAGTCAGAGTGCCTTGGTCGTTCAACGTGGCGATGCCCGTGCCGCTGTTGCCGTCGCCGGTGATGCTGTTGGTGCCGTTGACCGTGACATTCGGCAAGGAGGTGGCCGTTATCACCGTCACGGAAGCGGTGTTGCTGAGGGTCAATGTGCCGCTCGTGGGAATGGCCGAGCCGACTGAAAAAACAAGGGTGCCACTGTTCAGGACGGTGCCGCCGGTGTAGGTGTTCGTGCCGCTCAACGTTGTGTTGCCGTTCAGGACGACGCTGCCGCCGGATATGTTGCCGGACAACGTAAGCGTGTTGGTGGATAAGTTGGTCACGCTCAAACTGCTGGTGACGGCCACGGGCGCGGAAATCGTGTCGCCCCGGCTCGTGGACGACTGCGTCAGGAGAGCCGCCGCGGACCCGTTGTTGAATGTGAGCGTGCCGCCGTTGGGCGCGACGGTGAAGGCGCCGCTGCCCGCGCCGGTGCTCAATGTGCCCACAGTGATGGCCTGGTTCAGATCGATGGTCTGGTTTGCCGCGATGGCGGAGTTGACGTAGGCGACGATCCCGGCGCCATTGGGGAACGACGTGCCGACGTTCCAATTGGCGCCCGCGTTCCAACTTTGCGCCGCGCTGGTCACGGTGTTGATCCAGTAAAAGCCGCCGGAGGCGACGGACGGAGTGGCGCTGACCTGCGTGGAGAGCGGACTTTGGCCATTGGTCCCCTGCGAATAGGCGACGTAATAGTAAGTTGTGCCGTTAATCAGCCCGGTGTTCACGTAGCTTGTGTTCGTCGTGTTGAGAAGCGTCATGTAAGGTCCGCCGCTGGTGATGGAACTTTGCAGAACATAGTTGGTGGCCGCGGGGGCGGCGTTCCAGCTCAATGAAACTTGCGCGTTGCCGGGGATGGCGGTCAAGCTCAGCGCGACAGGCCCGCCAAGAACAGTCACCAGGGCGTTGCTCGAAACGCCGGCGGCATTGACCGCGGCGACTTGATAGTAATAAGCGCCGTTAGTGTTCAAACCAGCGTCGGTGTAGGTGGTCTCCGTGATGCTCTGCACCAAAATAAACGGCCCGGTGGAGCTTGTGGCGCGGTTGATGACGTAACCCACCGCTCCGGAAACTGCCGTCCAGTTGAGGATGATGCTGGTCCCACTGAAACTTCCCGAAAGCGAGCCGGGAGCGGACGCTGGCACCGCAGGCAATGGCACTGCGATGACTGGAGTGGAGTTGCCGCTGACACCGCCGGCGCTGGTGGCCGTTACCGAGTAACTGTAGATGCTGCCATCCGTCGGCGAGGTGTCGGTGTAAGTGGTCCCGGTGTTCGTGTTGTTCAGCGTGTTGGTGCCGAGGAAGACATAGTTTGAACCGTCACCGTTATTGACAATGGCGGAGCGTTGGATCGTGTAAAAATTAGCGCCGGGCGACGCCGTCCAGTTGATCGTCACCGTTTGGTGGCCAACGCCGGCCACGCTCAGGCCGGTGGGCGCGGCAGGCGCGCCGGACGGCACGGCCACCAAGACGATGTCATCGACATAAAAGGGCGGGATGCTGAAATTGGTGTTGTTCCAGATCCAAATGCCGTCAAAGTTCGTCTGGTCGGCCACGCCTATGGCGGAAAGGGGAATGGTGAATTCCTGCCAGGTGTTGGAGGCCAGGGCCGGCAACGTATAAAGGGTCTGATCGACCTGATCGAGCGTCCCTGTGACCGTCAGAACCTGTCCGCCGGAGGCCCCGCCGTTGAGCCAGAAGGTCAGATTCGTGTAGTCCACTGAAGAAGACGGGGTCTGAGACAAATAGAGCGCCGCATACTCGGTGCAGAAGACACTGATCGAGTCGGAAAAGCCCGAAAGCACGGGATTGGTGTTGGCCAGATTGATGGTTGCCCAGCTATCAGTAGCCACCCACCCATTTTGCAGGCTGCTGGAATAAATAATCTGGTTTGTCGTTCCGGAGAGCCACGACGCTGATGGTGTCGCGCCGGAGCTTTGCGGCGAATTGGCGCTGCTGCCGATGGGATTGACCGACTGAACAACGTAGTAATAAGTTGTGCCGTTGACGGCGGTCTTGTCCAGATAAGTCGCATTGTTGGTGCCGCAGCCGCAAACCGGACCAACGACTCCGTTGGTGATGGAAACATACCCGCTGCCGGAATTGGTCGAGCGTAAAATATCATAACTCGTCGCTCCAGGCGTCACCGGCCAGCAAACCAGGTTGCATTTGTTCCCGGGGTAAACGGCGACGCTCGCGGGCGCGGGCGGCACGTAGCCGGTCAGTTCCAGCCGGAGGTAATCATACATTGCGTGGTCGGCAAAGTAAGTGCCGCCGACCTGGCGCATGGTGATGGTGATGATATTTTGTCCCGCTTGTAAAAGGCTCCCGGCAAAGGTGATGCGGTTGTCCGAAAAAGCGCCATGAATCCCCTCGCGGACGGTGATGTCGTTTTCGCTGGAGGAACTGCTGTAATTGGCATAATAGCCGCCGGAACCGGCGATGTTATTGCCGTTGACCTGAATGATGATCGCCCCTTCATAATCTGAAGCCAACGCCAGATAAATGGAAGCCGACGCGCCGCTGGCCGGAGCCGATGGGAGATTAAAAGTGATCGTGGAAGTCGAATTGTCCAGATTTCCCCCGGCATCAACGACGATGGGCTGGACATAGTTCCAATCGGTGCTCCACCTGCTCTGACCCACCACATAGTTTGGGCCATTGGGAAAATCGAAGGGATATTCGAGATGCTTGGTCCAGATGGGACTGGGGGCGGTTGGACTGGGGCCGATGTCGCCCACCCAGTAATCATCCCCGTGACGAAACTTGTCGCCTTTCCGATCCGGATAGCCGATTTCAAAGACGGTCGGGCCGACGCGGGTCGGGGTCCAGGTGACGGCACCCAGATTAGTGGTCACACCGCCCACGACGCTGACGCTGAAAGGCGTCGCGGGAAGGTTGAAGGTGTTCGGAGTATTGCCGCCGGTTTGATTTTGCGACTGAAACGTGCCCGCCGCGCCGGAGCCGAACGCATACAAGGTGTAGTTGGCGCCGGCAATGACATTGGGAATGGTGAAGTTCCCGTTCGTGTCGCTCTTCACCCAAAATTGATAAGTCTTCATCCATTCCTGAAAGTCATACATGCCGTCATCGGTCACCGGCTGCTGCACCACCCCAACCCACAACCCGGCGGCGGAGGCGTTGGGATTGTCAACATCGTTGATGACCATTTGCCCGGCCACCGTGCCGCGATTGGCCGCCTGGGCATAATTGGTGTTGGGATACCAACTGTATGGCCAGGCCGTCTCTTCGGCGGCGGACTGGGCCAGGGCGTCGGCATAAAGCGCGCTCGAAGCTTGGGTCATGTTGGTAATCGTATTGGTGACGTTGTTGCAATAAATAAAATACGGCCCATTGACCTTGGTCCAGATTTCGCCGGCAGCCCAGTTGGCGTCGTTAACGCCGCTGCCATAGTGGGTTGCATTGAGCATGTTCAGAATGGTGGTGCCGATATGCTCCATCAATTCCCGTTTCACCGGACCGTCATTGTGATATTCCATGCTGGCCGAAACGGTCCACAGGCCGACATTCAATCCGCCCGTGCCGACGCTGCCCCAGCCCCAGACCCGCTGATCACCGAAATCGGCGCTGTATTTGTATTTGTCTTCGTATCGACCCTGATAAATTCCATTCGTCCATAGCGTAACCTCCACCGGCGCACCCTGCACAGCGATGGCCGAGCCACCGGACACTTCCATCAGGCGGTTGCGCGCAGCGTCCACGCACATCCAGTTGAAGATGGCGCCGGCGTAGATGTTGTCGCGCGTTTCCCCCATGCTCATCGCAGCATCCTGGCTGCGGTGGCTCCAGATGGCAGTGACGTAAAAGCCGGTCGAACCGGGGAGCATGGAAAAATCGACTTCCATGGCTCCGCTGGTTGCCGACGTGCTGACCATGCTGAGCTCAGCATAATTGCCGGTGTTGGCCACGATCGAACTGGTGAAAGTGCCGGTGCCAAAGCCGCCCGTTTCCCAGTAAAACTTGCCGCCGTCGGTGCCGTCGTTCAACAACTGGGTGGTCGTCGTGCCGCTCCCGTTGTTGTAGGTGTAATTGATCTGGGTAATGTTGGCATTCGCCGGGGTGATGAGAACGGAAACAATCCCGTTGCTCATCGTGTACGTCCCGTTGCCGTTGTTCACCAGGCTGACGTTTGGCCCGGTCCCGGTGCCGCCGCCAGGGATATTGGCCATGACAGCGCCGGCGACCAACAACAAGATGGCCATGCAGCAGATTTTCATTTCATTTTGCCGGCACGCAATTCAGGAAGCCACGATTTTACAATTGCACAATTCATCTCCATTCATCGGGAGCGGGCCTCATCCATTAAAGGTTACCATAGATCGGAGATAGTCCATGTCACCAGTTTTGGCGATGGCCTCAGGCACGCGCTTTCTTGGTGCCGTGCTGGACTTTCTGTGGTAAGTGTTCCGCCATCAATGAAATTCGCCGGCTTGATGCTCATGCTCTGTGTGGCCAGCCTGGGGTTCCTGCCTCGCGCGGCCGCGCTGGAACGAACCAATACCGTCTTCAAAGTTTTCCAGTTCCCGCCCGATAAAATCCCGACCATCGATGGCAAGACCAACGATTGGGACATCGTCCCGAGGGATTATGTCATCGGCATGGACCAATTGGCCGATGATTCCGGCAAGCATCCCAAACCGGATCCGAAGAAACTTGATGTGCAGGTGCGGGTCGGCTGGGTCAAGGGGCTGAACCGGCTCTATTTCCTTTACGAGGCTTACAAGGATTACTGGGATTTTGCGGATCCGGGGTTGCACAACGATACGTTCGAGGTGGTGGTCGATGGCGACTTGTCCGGCGGCCCGCTGATTGAGCGATTTTCACCGGCGAGGGACATCCTGGGCCCTTGGGAAACTTACTATTCGCTGCAAGGAACGCAGGCGCAGAACTACCATATCTTCACGCCGGCGGAAGGGAAGGATTGGTGCATGGTTTGGGGGCCGGCCCACTGGCTGAAGGAGTTGCCCTACGCCAATGCCGCCTATTCCTACCATTTTCGGCCCGGAGAGCCGGGCCATCTGGTGCTGGAGTTTTGGATCACGCCTTTCGACTATGCCGGCGCCGAAGGCCCGTCACGAGCGGTGGAATCAGTCTTGCGCGAGAACAAGATCATCGGCCTCTGCTGGGCAGTCATTGATTACGACGACGTCCATTCAGGGACGACCAACAACGGCTTCTGGAACCTCTCGCCCAAACACACCATGTACGGCAACGCTTCGGAATTGGTCGCCTTCAAACTGATGCCGCTGGAACCGCAATTTCTCAAGCCCATCGAAGCCCAATGGTCGTTCCAGGTGGTCGATATGGACCGCCGCCTGGTGGCATTTAAGGATCTTTCGGTGGGAACCGTCACTTCCTGGAAATGGGATTTCGGCGACGGCCAAAGTTCGTCTGAGCAAAATCCGTTGCACCGCTACAAGGAACCGGGACATTACGTGGTCGTGCTCGACATCGAAGGCCCGGCCGGCAAGTCCCGCCGGTCCAAAGTCTGGGACGTCATGGTGAAATGAGAACATTGCCAAAAATCGCCGTCACGGTGTTCTTCGCGCTTGCTTTGGTAATTTCTCTGCGGGCGGGGAACGCGAATATATTTGACGTTCTCAAATTCGGCGCGGTGGGCGACGGCATCACCCTGGACACGGCGGCCATTCAGCGCGCCATCGATGCCGCGGCTGCGGCGGGTGACGGCGCGGAAGTTCTCGTGCCCGGCGGCCATCGTTACCTGATCGGGTCTTTGGAATTGCGCGGCAACATCGACTTTCACCTCGCCCGCCATGCCGAGCTGCTCATTAGCACCAACCGCGCCGATTACAGCGGAGACGCGGTCCTGACCGCCTCCAACGCGGCCAATTTGCGCATCACCGGCTCCGGCTGCATCAGAGGACGATCTCTGTCTTTCATGACCCGCTACGATCCGGCGGGCGAATGGTGGCTCTTCGCGCTGTGGCGGCCCAAAATGTTTGTCCTCACCGCCTGCACAAACCTGCAAGTCCGCGACATCACCTTCGGCGACGCTCCTTTCTGGGGATTGCATCTGCTTGGTTGCCGCGACGTTCTTGTGGACCATGTCACTGTGCGCAATCGTCTTGACGTTCCCAACTGCGACGGCATCGACCCGGACCACTGCACGAACGTCGAAATCCGCGATTGCGATCTGGCGTGCGGCGACGATGCCATCGTAATCAAGACCACGCGGCAAACCAACAACTTCGGCCCCTCGGCCAACATCTTCGTGCATGATTGCGTCATGCGGACGCAGGATTCCGGATTGAAGATTGGCACCGAGACCGTGAGCGACATTCACGATATCCGCTTCGAGCGGTGCAAGATTCTATCCGGCAGCCGCGGGCTGACGATCCAGTTACGCGATGAAGGCAGCGTGTATAACGTCACGTTTCGCGACATCCAGTTCAAGGCGCGTTATTATGCCGATCCGTGGTGGGGGCGGGGCGAAGCCATTTCGCTCACGTCCATGCCGCGCACGCCGGAGACAAAAACCGGCTCGCTGCATGACATTGATTTTCAAAACGTCACCGGCCGCGCGGAAAACAGCATCCGCATTGAAGGGGCGTCCGGCAGCCGCGTGCATGACGTGCGGTTGGAGAATGTGGCGGTGACGCTGGCGCGTTGGACGCGCTATCCAGGCGGCCTGTTTGACAATCGCCCGACCAAGGTGTTGCAACCGATTGAGCCGCATGGCACTCCCGGCTTCAGCATCCGCCACGCCGACAATATCGCCCTTAAGAAATGCACGGTAAAATGGGGCGGGAGAATTCCTGATTATTTCAGCTCAGCCCTGGAAACCGAAGATGTTACCGGCTTGAAGCTGGACAAGTTCCAAGGTGAAGCGGCGCATCCCGGCCGGGACGATGCCATCATTTTAAACAAAGCTCATCGCTCGGCGCTTTCATCCACGGATTTCCCGTTCAATGTCACGTCCACAAAGTGCAATCCGGGGGCGTTGCGGATGATGAACCCGTCTTCGACCTCCATCGCCACCTTTTCCAAAGTCATGTTCTGAATGGGGATTTCAGGCAGGCCGACAATGTTGCCCGCCCTCCCGGCGTGGTGCGCGGTCAGCGAGCGCACGGTGATGTCGCGGAAGACGGGCGTGCCTTTGTCAGGCGGCGGCAAGGCGCGGAATTCCTCCGGCAGCCAGGTGGTGCCGTGGGCGTCCATGTTGAAACTGAAGATTGACCGCACGTTGTCGGCTTTGATGTTTTCATAGAGGATGTCCTCGACCACTCCGCCGCGGCCCATGCGGCTTTTGAACCGGACGACGCTGCTGCAATCGTCGTCGGCCCGGCAATTGGAAATGCGCACATGACGGATGCCGCCCGAAGTTTCGCTGCCGAAGGCGACCATCGCGGCCGAGTAGCCAACCCGGCAATTGCGGATCACGACGTTTTCGGTCGGGCGATTGACTCTCAAGCCGTCGGCGTCGCGGCCGGATTTGAGGCAAATGCCATCGTCATCGTTGACCACGTCGCAGCCGTCCACAATGACGTTGCAGCTTGAGTCAATATCAATTCCATCCGAGCTGGCGGCATGGACGGGCCAGTGGGGATTGCGGATGGTGAGGTTGCTGGTCAGAACGCCGTCGCAATAGGTCAATTGCAGCGTCCAAAAGGGGGAATTGCTCAGGGACAGGCCGGAAACCGTTACGTTGGTGCAGCCGAAAATGTGGATGAGGCGGGGACGGGGCACTTTGAAGTGGGGATCGACCCCGTCGGGTTCCTGGGCGCGGGTTTCCCAATAGCGACGCCACCACGACAAGCCGGCGCCGTCGATGGCACCCCGTCCGGTGATGGAGAGGTTGTTGAGCGATTGGGCGTTGAGCAGGGCGGCGGGCCATTTCATTTCGAAGCCGCCGATGCGGGTGTGTATCCAGGGATAATCGTTGGTGTTTTGTGAGCCTCGCAGGACACCGCCGTCCGCGATTTCAAGGTTAACCCCTTGCTTAAGGAAGATCGATCCCGTAACAAAGACCCCGCCAGGGACCAGCACCGTGCCGCCGCCAGCCCCGGCGCAACGGTTGATGGTGTCCTGGATGGCCAGCGTATTGAGGGTTTTGCCATCGCCCACTGCGCCGTGGTCGGCGATGGAGTGAACGGCGGCGGCGCGGACGGGGGTCGCGCCCAGGGAGAAGGCGGCCAGCGCCAGAACAAGAAATGCTTTCGCGGGCATGAACCGGTTCATTCTGAAAACTCCACGGTTGTGAGCGGGGCCAATGTGACCGGCCCGATCAGCCCCGCTTCGGCCAGCGGCCAGTTCGATGCGTCGAACGGTTTGTAATCCATGTTGACAAAATTGATGTCGTGGAAATTCTTCCATTTGACGCCGCGGCGGTCAAGATCGCGGATGCGGTTGGCGCAGACGTTGCAGACCTCGACTTCCAGAAGGTTGCCCGCGGGTTTCAAGCCGGTGACGACGGCGGAAAAAGGCGGAGTGAAAAGACAGCCGATGTCGCGCCCGTTGAGGCGGACGCGGGCGCTTTGGCAAACCTTCCCCAGATCGAGCCTCCAATTTTTGCTCCAGCCCGGCGGGGCGTCGAATTGCAGCGAATAGACGGCGGCGCCGGCAAAGCGTTGGGCGTTGGTGTCGGGCGCCCCGGTCCAGGAACCAAGTTGGTTGGCGCTGAAGGAGGCGGGCAGTTCGGGGCCGCCTTCGACAAATTTCACCTGCCACGTTCCGTCAAGGCGGGCGGGTTCGGCCGCGGCCTTCCAATACGGCCAGCGCGGCGCGCGGCGCGCGCGGTTGGCCAGCAGGCGCAGGAGGATGGATTGTCCGGGCGCCAATTGGAGATAAATGCGCGCATCGCCGTCGGAGTCCTGGCGCAGAGCGCCGACGCCCGTGTCGCCGGTCATCGGATCGAGAAGCACCGCCGTCCGGGCCGGCGTGGCCAGTGTCAGCCAGCCCTCGAACGCCTGCCCGCCGCGATTGGCGATGAAGTAGGCCGCACCGTCATTTTCGGCGCGGCGGACGCACATCAAGCCGCCCTGGTCCAACATCGTTTCCCGGCGAATATGCGCGGCGTCCAAGCCAGCTTGCAAATTGCCATTCAAAAGGCGGGCGCCGCCGCGGGCCTCAAGTTCTTTCAGTTCCGCCCGTCGTTGCTCCAGCTCCCTCAAACCGGGGACGTCCTCCGGCAGCGGCCCGTCGAAAATCACCGGGATTCCCGCGCCAGCCAGGGCGACGAGGTTGCTCAAGGTGGCCACTGGAATGTGTTCGCAACGCGGGATGACAATGGCGCGGTAGCCGCCGCCCGGAACTTGCACGAAGCCGCCCGCCGCCCGCGCCGCGGAAAGTTGGCGGTCCGAAACATAATCGAATTGATAGCCGCGGTTCCAAAGCCATTTGGCCGTTTTCCCGACAGGCTGGCTGCCGAGCCATCGGTCGCCATGCACGGTCATTTCCAGCACCATTCCGTCAGGCTGGCTCCAATAGTCGTGAACCGGCCAGTAAAGAAGAATGTCGTTGTCCGGCCGGCCGGACTGGAGGATGGACTGGCAGCGGGCGGCATAAGCGTTGAGGGCGGGGACATCGCGCCAGATGGAATTGGCGGGGTTCATCTCGAAGGAGGCGTAGAAATGCCAGCCGGGCCAGTCCGCCCCGTCCGGCGAGTAACAGCAGCCGTGGTAGAAAATATTATTGATGCCGCTGAGAAAGAGGTCGTCCTGGAGAAACTTCATGTCCGCCAGCGTTTCGGTGAAATGCTCCGCCAGCCAGGTGCCCGTTTCGCTGGAAACTAGGGCGCGTCCGGTGACGTGGCCGGCGGAGGAGGCGAATTTGGAGACCAGTTTGTCGCGGTCCAGATGGAACATTTCCGTTTCGGGCGTGTCAGCCAGGGCGTAGAGGTCGAGCCAGTTGCCCGGAGCGCCGTGGGCCTGGTAACGGATGAGGAAACCGTGGTCATGGGCCCATCGCACCCAGACGGGCATGGCGTCCTCGATCATCATGTCGGAAAGCGTTTCCCGGTAATCACTCTTGACGCGCGCCCGATTGGGGTTGGCGGCTTCGCCGAAGAGCGCGGGCAATTCATCCTGCAAACGATACCCGCGGCGGCGCTCGAACTGCGCGAACAAATCCGGCGCCCAACTGGAGCGGTACTCGTAAGAGTCCTGGTAGAGGGCGCGCGGCTTGGGGCCGGCATGGGACTGGAAAGCCTCTTCAAACCATTGCATGTAATGGCTCACCGCCGGGGCGTAAAACGGGTTAAGCATCCACCCTTCCCCGCCCGGCGCGGCGCGTTTGACCTTTTGGCCGGAGGGCTTTTGCGAAACAGCGAACACCCGCCAGGTCCCGCCTTCGGCCGTCCAAGGCACCGAGCCGTCGGCCTCGATCCTGGGCAGCAGGTCGATTTTATTTTCATCGGCTTCGTTGAAAGCCATGAGGGCCTGCGCCTTTTTGGGGTCGAACTTGCTGGTGATGGCGCTGCCCGCCGAGATTTCCAACACTTTGACGACCGGGCTGGCGTTGGCTTCTTCGTCGGTCACATGAGGTCCTCCCAGGCACCATCCTGTGCCGGTCGTCATATCGACACCCATGTCAAGCCGGGCGGCCTCAGAGACGGTGAAGGCGAGCATGTCCATCCAGCGCGGGGAGAGATAGGAGATGTAATTGGATTCCCAGCCTTTGGCGCCATAGATGGGGATGATGTGGACTCCACCCAGGCCGGCCTGGTGGAAACGGGCCAGGGAGCGGGCGATATTGTTGGTGTCCACGGCGCTGCCCATCCACCACCAATAGGTCCAGGGCTTTTGCAGGCGTGTGATGGGAGGCCAGGCGAGCGCGGTATCGGCCGCGGCGGCCGGCCGCATTGAGAGAGCCAGAATTAGCAGCGCAAAAGCCGCGATTTGACGGTCGCGCTCATTGATTTGCCTCAAGGTCATTGAAAATCGTGTTGTGATCCATGGTGGACTCCGCCGATTCATCGTCCTCGAAAGCCGGGCTGGTGGCCATGCCAAATGGAACTGCCTCAGCCAGTGCTGTCCTGTCTTGCGATATCGCTAAGCAGATCGCGCTCATTGGGCCACAAGGTCAATGAAAATGAGATTGTAAATTTCGAAGGTTAGCTGTGATGACTGATTGGCTTGGGAGTCAAAGGCCGTGTTGGTAGCCCACGCAAAGGCCGCCTGGCTGACGCAGTACTTGGCCGAGCCATCCGAGAAGAGCACATTCCACCCCTTGGAAGGATAGTGCGCGAAGTTTTCTTGGTTGTATGGCATCCCGCCTCCCCCGTTTGGGCCGGCGCCCCCCAGGTAATCGATCGCCAACAACTTGCGACCCGGCAAGTCCTTCGTTTTTCGATAGGCTGGCACCGTGTTGGCTGCTACCGCGGTATTGGACGGGTTTTGCACAACGGGATTCCACAGATAAGACGAGTCAATAAATGTGTTTCCGTAGGCGTCCGCGACGGGCGTGCTCATGAATGTGGGGGTTGAATATGGTGTTATGGAAAATTGCGAGGACGGGAGAAAACCCGGGCACCACATGATCATGCCAGTGCCGATGTATTTGCCGGCGTAAAGCATGCCAAGACTTTGAAAATAATTGGTGGGGCCCGAAGGACCGTTGAAAGCAAAAAAGTTGGCCGGGATGAAACAATGCGCACCGGTTTCCTCCAAGCCGACTACGTAGCGTGAGTAGTATTCTCCCGTAAGTTCCCATGGATTATCGGGGTTGGATGCGGTGGGGGCGTGGTGTGAGGGGTCGTAAAACTGAGGCAACCAATCGGAGAAATCACCGGCATAGACTTGGGATGCAGCGCCAAACTGACGCATGTTCGACATGCATTGCGATTTCTTGGCCTTGGCCTTGGCCTGGGCCAGGGCCGGCAGGAGCATCGCCGCCAGAATGGCAATAATGGCGATCACCACCAGCAGTTCAATCAATGTAAATGCCTTGATGCATTTACAATCGATCTTTTTGTCATTTTTCATCTTCTTTAATTTTTATTATCTTGCAAAAGACTTTGCTGGAGAGGCTTTGGGCGCTCTCCAGCAAGCCGTAACAATACCAACCACCCTTCTTACGGAATCGTGTACATCAGCCGGTAAAATACATCCGCATCGCCCGGAACAATCGGGATGGTGATTGTGTCAACCGATGTTGAGCCGGCCACATTAACCCAGGCGTTGGGGTTGATGCCGCCTGCCGCGTTGGTCTGCGCTTGCAGCGTCCAGCCAATCTGATTGGCGGGCCAGGACAGGGTAAGCGATTGATTGGGCCGTATGCCGGAAACCGAGAAGGTGATATTGGTGGGCGTCGTGTTGACACACGGGGTGCCGACCACACTGATTTTGCCGTTCGACGTCAGGGTATTGACCCATGACAGGCTGCCGCAGCCGAGCGCGGGCAGTGTGACAGTGGTAAATGCTGCGCTCACCGGCTGACTGAACAATGTGAATGTCTGGGGAGCGGTGATGGCGGGACCGATGTTCGAGACCGTCAGTGTCGCGCCGGGTTGGATGGTGAAGGACGGCGCGGTGATAAGGTCACTGGTCAGGGCATTGGTGGTATCCAGGTTCATCCGCACTGTCCCCGCAATGGTGACGGCGCCGGTGGCGGTCAGATTGCCCGTAACGGTGGCCGAATCACCCGGAGCGATGATGGAGTAGTTGGCCAGCGCAACGATGGCGCCTTTGACGGTGCCGCTGCCCGAAAGGGTCTGGACCTGAGCCGAGAGGTTTCCCAAGGTCAGGGTGTCGTTCGGGGCGTAGGCAGCGAATGTGGAGAAATCCAGCGTGCTGCCGGTAAGGACCGCGATGTTCGTGCTGTAGTCCAGCGAAGCGCTGCCGTTGATGGCCAGCGTGCCAGTATTGCTGACGGTCGTGTTGCCGGCGTAAGACACCGTGCCGTTCAAGGTCAGTGTGCCGCTTCCAACTTTGATCAAGTTGTTGTTGCCGATGAATGGGTTGGCATAGACAGTGTTGCCGCCCAGGTAACCGATGATATATGTGCCCTCCCCGGCGACGGTCGGTCCGTCAATGCCGACGGCCAGTTCGGTGGAGGCGCCCTCCAACGCGCCGAGTTCGACAGTGCTGCCTTCGCGACAGGTGAGTTCGCCTCCGGCGAGGTTCCAGGTGGTGCTGGAGCCGCCGTTAGTGATGGCGGCGCCGCCCGTACCGAAGCGTATTGAGCCGCTCAAGGGGATGTACACCGTGCCGGGGAACGATGCCCATTGGGGAGCGGCGGCGTTGACGGAAATGTCGCTAGTGACCTGCATGATGCTGGTGCTGGCGCCGATGAACTGGCCGCTGAAGTAGTCCTGCTGAGCGTCGGCAGAGAAGGAGGCCGTCGCGCCGCTGGCTATCGTGATATTGTTAGCGATGCCCTCTCCATTGATCGGCAGGTAAAGAGTGGTGCTGTTGTCCATAGTAATTGGGCCGGTGTAGGCGGCGCCGTTTCCGGTTATATCGAGTCCGGCGTTAGGCTCAACAGTGATGCCGCCGGTGAGGGTGGCCGGTCCGTCCAGGGTGAAGGAGGACTCGTATGTGGCCAACGCCAATTTTGCCCCGGTGGGATTTTCAGCAATCTGGCCGCTGTAGGTGGTCGAGGCGCTGGTGTTGACGAGGGTCAAGGTCTGGGTGCCGGAGGAGCCGCTGTTGGTCACCAGCGGCAGCGGTGTGCCGGTCGTGCCGGACAGCGCATTGATCGTTACGTTGTTGCCGTTCAAATCGAACTTGCCGCCGTTGACGTTCAGCACCCCGGTGGCATTCGCGTTGGCATTTATATTGGGAATTGCCGTGGCCGACCCGACTTTGACAGTGCCAGCGGTAACGGTAGTGTTGCCATAATAGCTGTTATTGCCGGACAGTGTAAGGACCCCCGATCCCCCACAGGTGACGGAGCCGGAACCGGTGATGGCATTGCCCACTGTCAATGCGGCGCCGTTATCAAAGGCCAGCGTGCCATTGTCCACAATGGCCCCGTTGACGCTGCCCGTCGCGCCGCCGTTGCCGATTTGCAGGGTGCCACTGCTAATGGTCGTCCCCCCGCCATAGGTGTTATTAGCGGCCAGGGTCAGTGTGCCGGCGCCTTCCTGCGTCAGGCTGCCCGATGATCCGCTGATCGTTCCCGTCAAGGGGGGCTGGCTGTCGGGTTGATCGAAAATCAGAGTCCCATTGTTGGTGATATTGCCCGACGGACCGAGATAGCAGCCGGTGGCGGTGCCGTTGCCCACCTGCAACGTGCTTGAGGCTCCAATGGAGGTGCCGCCGGTATTATTATTGCCCGTGTCAATTTGCAGGGTTCCCGACCCGTACGAATTATAGACCAGCGCCGCCGGGCCTGTGAGGTTCCCCGAACTGGTGAAGGTGTAGGACGCATTGGTAACACTGACGATGACCTCGTTGGGTTGGAGGGAACCCGTCAGGTCCACAGTGGTGTTGGCAATCCCCACATCGTTGAACTCGACGGTGTCGCCGGTGGCAAAGGGCGAAAAGTCCCCGGGCGTGCCGTTAACGAGCCAGTCGGACGCCGTCCCATTTTCCCAAATCGATGAAGTGCCAGCCCACACCAAGAGAACATTGGGGAGCGATGACACCACAAGGTTAATTTGGGTGGCAGAAGCGGAGATGGTTGCCTGATGTCCGGCTGGCAAACCCGAGTACGAGGGCGCCAAATAGCCGACGGACCCGACGAGGCTGCCGAAAGTGATCAGTGGGTAAGTGCCGTTGGGCAGCGCTCCGGTAATATTCACATCGAGCGCTCCCGTTCCCGCCGCGAGCGTCAGAGTGCCGGGAACCGAGATTAAATCGCTGTTGCCCTCCGTAATATTCAACTCGAGGGTTCCTGCGGGGCCGACTGTGAGGTTGGCAATGCTCAACGGGCTGCCCGCCGCGATGACGGTGCCGCTGCCGGCGGAAATGGCGCCCAGGACAGTCCCGGTGCCGGAGAGCGTTTGGCCCGAGGCCAG
>Ga0326728_10007438_pt1 | contig 28093 bp, 21 predicted proteins | sample MB3enrmetagenome_FD_207602 | JGI IMG/M metagenome (GOLD analysis project Ga0326728, IMG submission 207602) | Lab enriched peat soil microbial communities from McLean, Ithaca, NY, United States - MB31MN | ecosystem: Environmental > Terrestrial > Soil > Wetlands > Peat | place: USA: New York... | reverse complement strand
GGTGGGAGGCCTATGGCGACCCCCAGCTCGACCAGTTGATCGACGAGGCCTTGGCCGATTCGCCCGACCTCAAGGCCGCGGCGGCGCGGGCGCGCGGCGCGGCGGCGATGGCCGAGGTCGCCGGCGCCAATCTGTGGCCCACGGTCGCCGGAACCGCCAGCGTGACGGAGACGGAGGAAAGCCTCAACCAGGGCTTCCCCGCCGCCTTCCAGTCCTATCTGCCGCATGGCTGGCATACGGCCGGGCAGATCGCCGCCAGCTTCGACTACGAGCTCGACTTCTTCGGCAAGAATCGCGCGGCGCTGGCGGCGGCGACCTCCGCGGCGGAGGCCGCCGCGGCGGACGAGGCTGAAGCGCGCCTGCAGATTGCCGCCGGAGTGGCCGAGACCTACGCCAACCTGGTCCAGCTGTTCGCCGACCGCCAAGCGGCGCGCGACGCCGTGCGCGTCCGCCAGGAAAGCGCCGATCTGGTCGAGAGCCGGGCGAAGTCCAATCTCGAGAACGAGGGCGCGGTGAGCCTGGCGCGCGGGCAGCTTCACGCCGCCGAGCTCGAAGCCGATGCGCTCGATCGCCTGATCGCGCTGACGCGCGATCAGCTCGCCGCCCTGCTCGGCAAGGGGCCGGACCGCGGCCTCGCCATCGTCCCTCCCGCGGTCGAAAAGACCCGCAGCCTCGGGCTGCCGGCGTCGCTCGCGGTCGATCTGATCGGGCGCCGTCCGGACATCGTCGCGGCGCGCCTGGGCGCCGAGGCGGCGGCCTCCCGCATCGACGTCGCCAAGACCAATTTCTATCCCAACGTCGATCTGACCGGGACGTTCGGCGTGCAGTCGCTGGACATCCAATACCTGCTGCAACACCAGTCGCAGATGGGCCAGCTCGGACCGGCGATCCATCTGCCGATCTTCGACTACGGCCGCAACGAGGGCGTCTATCGCGGCGCGCGCGCCGAATACGACGCGGCCGTCGCCGTCTACGACAGAACGCTGGCCAACGCCCTGCGCGACGTCGCCGACGCCTACGCCAGCCGGCGCGCCGTCGCGGTCGAGATCAAGGACGCGCGCGCGGCGCTGGCGGAAAGCGAAAGCGGCTATCGCGTGATCAAGCAGCGCTACGACGCCGGCCTGTCGCGCTACACCGACGTGCTGACGGCCGAGAACGCGCTGCTCGCCCAGCGGCGCGCCGTCGCCGATCTGCAAGCGCAGGCCTTCGCCGCCGACGTCGCCTTGGCGCGCGCGCTCGGCGGCGGCTACGCGGCGAAATCCTGAACTCCCCTTCGCATCGGAGCCTTCCATGACCTCCGCCGAAACGACGAGCGAATCCAAGGGCGACGAGGCGGCGGATCGCCCGAAGGCGGCGCCCCCGATTGAGAAGCGCAAGTCGCGGCTGCGCGGATGGCTGTTCACCGCGTTGTTTGTCGTCGTCGCCGCGGCCGCAGGCGCCGCGGCGGCGCGCTGGTACCTCATTTCTTCGAAATACGTCAGCACCGACAACGCCTATGTCGGCGTCTCGTCGGCGGTGGTGACGCCGCTGACCAGCGGCGCCGTCGCGAGCGTTCCGGTCCACGACACGCAAATGGTCAAGCAGGGCGACGTGCTGGCGACCATCGATCCGGAGGACGCCAAGCTGGCGGTCGCCCAGGCCGACGCCGCCTACGGCCTCGCGGCGCGCAGAGTGCAAGGCTATTTCGCCAGCCTGGCGGCGCGCCAGGCCGACTACGAGCGCGCCAAGCTCGATTACGAACGGCGCGCCAAGCTCGGCAATTCCGGCGCAGTTTCCGGCGACGAGCTGACGGCGGCGAAGAACAATTTCGAATCCGCCGCGGCGGCGCTCGACGCGGCCAAGGCGCTGACCGCCGGCGTCGACGTCATGACCCATCCGGAAGTGCTGGCGGCGAAGACGGCGCTCGACGTCGCCAAGCTCAATCTCGAGCGCACGGTGATCCGCGCGCCGGTCGACGGCGTGGTGGCGCAGCTTCAGGTCCAATTGGGCCAGCGCGTCCAGGCCGGGGCGCCGATGATGACGATCGTGCCGATCGCTGACATCTACGTCGACGCCAATTTCACCGAGGGCCAGCTCGGCGAGGTGCGCCCGGGTCAGACCGCGACGCTGACCTCGGACTATTACGGCTCGTCGGTGACGTTTCACGGCGTCGTCGCCGGCGTCGGCGGCGGCACCGGGGCCGCGTTCGCCGTGATCCCGGCGCAGAACGCGACCGGCAACTGGATCAAGGTCGTCCAGCGCGTGCCGGTGCGCATCGCGCTCGACCCCAGCGAATTGAAGGACCATCCGCTGCGCGTCGGTCTGTCGATGTCGGTCGCCATCGACGTATCGAAGTGAGCCGGCGGAGAACGCCGTGAGCCGCCTCGCCGCCCAAGCCGTCGCGCCCGAGCCGCGCGCCGTCGCGCCCGAGCCGCCGGCGCCGGTCGCCGCCGCCGCCGCGCGGCGCGAGCCGCGCGGCCTCGCGTTGCTGGCGATCGTGCTGATCCTGGCGATGGGCAACTTCCTCGCCGTGCTCGACATGACCATCGCCAACGTGCTGGTGCCTCACATCGCCGGCGGCCTCGCCTCGTCGCCGAGCGACGGCACCTGGGTGATCACCGGCTACGGCGTCGCCGAGGCGATCATGGTTCCCCTGACCGGCTGGCTGACCAAGCGGTTCGGGCCGGTCCGGGTGTTCGTGCTCTGCGTCGCCGGCTTTGGCGTGTTCTCGGTGGCGTGCGGCATGGCGACCTCGCTCGGCATGCTGATCGCCTTCCGGGTCGCGCTGGGGGTCTGCGGCGGGCCGCTGATCCCGATCTCGCAAACCCTGCTGATCGCCATCGTTCCCAAACGCCAGGCCAACGCCGCGCTGGCGGTGTGGTCGATGGCCACCATTCTCGCGCCGATCGCCGGCCCGGTGATCGGCGGCCTGATCGGCGACCACTGGAGCTGGCCGTGGGCCTTTTACATCAAGACGCCGCTGGCCGCCGTCATCGCCTTGGGCGCCTGGAGGATTCTGACGCCGTACGAAACGCCGACGGAGAAGGAGACGGTCGACTTCGCGGGGTTGGGGCTGCTGGTCGTCTGGGTCGCCGCGCTGCAGACCATGCTCGGCGTCGGCCAGGACAAGGACTGGTTCAATTCGCAATTCGTCATCGGGCTGTTGATCGTGACGGTCGTCGGGCTCGCCGCGTTCGCTATCTGGGAGGCGACCGATCGAAAGCCGATCGTCGATCTCAGCATCCTGGCCAACCGCGGGTTCGCGGTGACGTTGGCGGTGATCGCGGCGGCGTTCGGCGCCACGTTCGGGTCGATCGTGCTGGTGCCGCTGTGGCTGCAGACCAGCATGGGCTACACCGCGACCTCGGCGGGCTACAACTCCGCCCTCAGCGGCGTCACGATGATCCTCGCCGCGCCGGTGACGACCATGCTGATGGCGCGCGTCGACCCTCGCGCCGTCGCCAGCGTCGGGCTCCTGATCGGCGCCGCCGCGTCGTTGATGCGGGTCGGCTACAACGACCAGATGACCTTCTGGCAGTTGATGTGGCCGCAGCTGGCGTTCGGCGCCGGCATGGTCATGAGCGTCATCCCGCTGATGGACATGTCGACCAGCTCGCTGGCGGAAAAGGACGTCGCCTCCGGCGCCGGCCTGTTCAACTTCGCGCGCACGTTGGCGAGCGCCCTCGCCACCGCCGCGATCGTCGCGCTTTGGAACAATCAGATCAGGGCCAGCGGCGCGACGCTGGCCGGCGAATTACGGCCGCGCGCCCTTCTCGACGCCGCGGCGGCGGCGGGCATGGGCCACGACAAGGCGCTCAACCTGCTCGACCTCATGGTCCAGGGCCAAAGCGTGATGCTGGCGACCAACCGGACGTTCCTGATCGTCGGCGTCCTCCAGCTCGCGACCGCGGCGATCGTCTGGGTCGCGCCGAAGCCGCCCAAGAAGGCGGGCGGCGGCAGAAAGATGGTCCACTAGCTATGAAGCGGCTGCAAATGTTGACCGCACTCAACTCAATTTCGTCAAAGGATTACCGCGCCGATCGGCGTCAGGACTTTGCGTCGATTTACACCTAGACTGGCAGTCTGACTGCCGATTTCGTCGCCGGGCCCGACAATTCCGCGCTTGTCTAGGTTCAGAATTGGCGCATCTCGGTCGTCGACTCGATCGAGCCGAAGGCCCACATTGCACCCAGGGTTGTCGAAACCGCCTCGCCGGCACGGCGTCCGCTTTCGAGAACCGCCGCATTGGCCGGGACCGCCCGTAGTGGGCGCATTGCTGGCGCCAAATGAGGTGTCTGGCCGCCTCTATATGTAGTGGGTGTCTGTCTTAGCCGGATAGGCACGGAAGATTCTTCCGACTGTCTGCCGGCCATTCGCCCGAAGCCGCGTCAAAAAGAAGAGTTCTTGATCTCGTGTCGCCCACAAGTCGCCCACTCAAAATGTGAGCTTGCACTGTAGATTGCGTAGTTATTGATTATATTGATAAAACTGGCGCGCCCGGAGGGATTCGAACCCCCGGCCCCCAGATCGTAGTCGGAATAATCGAGCCCCTGGACGGAATTGTGGACACCGAACGCGAGTTAGGTTTCCGCCAACAAATCAAATGGCTTGACGGTTTCCTGGGAAAGTGGTGAAGAGCCCGCCCCGAAGGCCCGTTTTAGTGTTACCCGTCCTGATCCGTCCACAGCCATGCCTCCGCCCCTGACCCAGAAGATCGTCAATCAGGCCATCGCCGCCGGCAAGCCGTGCGAGATCGGCGACGGCCGCGCGCGCGGCCTGGTGCTGCGCGTCTTCGGCCCCGGCTCGTGGACCTGGAACATCCGGCGCTACGCCGCCGGCTCCGATTATCGCTTCCGCCTCGGCGACGGCTGGAGCCTCGAAGAAGCGCGCAGCATCGCCCTACAGTTCGAGTTGATGGTGCAGCGCGGCGAGCCGCCATGGAGCTACGGGCGCCGCGTCTGGGATGTGTTCCTCGTCCGCCGGCGGGCCGAGAAGGAAGGCGCAAAGCTCGACGACAATCCCGACGAGCTGCTGACGCCGGACGAGCCATCCCTACCGTTCAAGCTGCTGATTGACCCGTTCATCGCCGAAGTCGCGCGCACGCGCCGTGAGACGACTGCGGACGGCTACCGCTGGTCGCTGAATGTCGCCGAGCTGAAGCCATTTCACAACTCGCTCGTGAAGGATATCGCCCGGCAGGACATGGCCGGTGTCCTCAAGGCGATCGCCAACCGCGGCGCGGAGCGCCAAGCCGAGCTGGTCGCGGCCGCGCTGCGTCGATTCTGGAAATGGCTTGGCTCCGACGCGATGGTGGCGAAGACGAGTGTGGAGCCCGGAGTCGTGGACACCCTCCGGGCGCCGGAGCGGACTCTGGTCGAGGACGGCGACGGCGACGGCGAAAACGCCCTGCGCGTCCCTGGCGCCGACGATGTAGCAAGGATCGTGAAGTGGCTACAAAACCCGGACTCGCCGGCGATCGAGCGCGACCGCCTGGCGGGCCTGTTACTCGTCTACTCCGTCCAGCGGCGGCGCGCCGTCGCGCTGGCGCGCAAGGCCGAGTTCGAGCCGGCCGGCGAGCACGGCGGCTTGTGGAAGATCCCTGCCCTGCACCGCAAGTCGGCGTCCGTCCGGGCCCGCCGCGGCCTCGACGTCGGCGCGCACGTCGTCCCGCTGCCGCCGTCCGCTTGGGCGGTCGTCAAGGCCGCCATGGCGCTCGCCGGCGAAAGCGAATGGCTGTTCCCGGCGGTTCGCGCGCGCCGCGCCGGCCGCGCTCAGACGACGATGCATCCTGCGGCGCTGACGCACCTGTTCGCCGATATCGCCGGAAATGATTGCTCTCCGCACGACGTAAGGCGCGCCTTTGCGGCAACCTACGCCAAGGCAGCCGATCTCGAAATGCCGTCGATCAAGTGGATTCTCGACCACAGCGAGGGCGTCGTCAGCGGCGACGTAACCAAAGAGCGCTACATGTTCTTGACCGGCGAGCATAAAAAGTGGCCGGTCATGCGCGGGTGGGCCGAATGGGTCGACGCGGCGGCTTCGCGCGGGCCTGTTTGATCGGTGCACGAAACAACAACGCTAGTCGCATTAGGTGTTCCCTCGGTCGCCGCGGACACCCGCGCCTACCGCCCAACCGTGATCACCGTATCGACCTCGGAGCCGTCAGCACCCGCTCCAACATTCGCGCGTCCACATTCGCCGGAACGCGCACGGTCGCGTCGGCGATCGCGATTTCGGTCCGCTCCGCAGTGAGCGTTAAGACTCGCCTTTCCGCGACGCCAGTCGCCCGGCTCGCCGGCTCGCCGAGGACTGGCGCCTTATCGTTGGTCGCCGCCACGGCGTCGTCGCTGACGCGCACCTCAGCGAACGGCTCGCCGTTCATCGTCGGCTTCGCGACCGCGGCGAGTTTTCTGGCGTCCTATTCGAATTTGAGTGGAGTCCGATCTTTCAGCGTGCGCTAAAGGCCACAGCACTGCCTGGCTCCATGACCTACGCCTTCAAACCGAATCGTATAACGCAGCGCTCTTACGCGCATCCCGAATGCGAAGGCGCTGTCTACGACACGGAGCTAGAGTGTCATAAGGTGACCGAGCGCGCGCTAGCTGCGATTCGGAATTGCTCGCCAAGTATCGCGCGCAGCGCCACACAGGACAAAAGTGCGAACACCTATGTCATTGAAATAACAACGTAATATCGATTACGCGGCTTCGCCCGCCGTAGCTGGCGCGCGATCCGACTGGTTGGAAAAGAGCGCTTCTGGGCCAACGAGATTCGTTTCTCGACGCAAACGGCGTTTTGAACTGCCCCCAAGTAATGCGGATGGAACCCTCCGAGCCGCGTTTCCTAGGCCGCTTCCTGGTTGAGACATGTCGCAGAACGCCGCATCACTCCATATCTTCTACGTCTTGCGCTCCGTCGACCAATGGCGCAAGCCCAGGAGCAGTCGGTGCGGTCCCGGAGCGCCCGGCGGGAGGAGGGCGACGCGGTCGCCAGGTCGGAGAATGGTCCCCTCCACAGGCGCGGCGCGGCGGTTGACGATCAGGGATTCAATGTCCTGGCGATCGACGCTGAGCGCCGCTAAAAGCTCACTCCCTGTGATGTCGCTCTCGACTTCGAGGGCGCGCGGATTGGACCATCCTCGCGCGGCGAAGAGCGCTGAAAGCTGCATGAACGCCCTGACTTGGATCGCGCCCGCCAAGGCCGCGCCTCCCGTTGCAGCCTATCGAGTTTCGTCGGCGAACTCGACGGCTTCCACGTCCCCCTCGCTCATGTCGATCATGAGGGCGCGTCCCCGCAGCGTTTCGCCCTGGCCGACGAGGATCTTGCAGACCTCAGCGACCTGGAAGGCCGCCGCCGCCATCGGCGTGAACGAGGGATTGCCCAGACGAGTCTGTTCGCCCGGCCCTTCGCCGTGGCCGTAAAGGCGGTCGAGCGGAGCCTCGCCCGGGAACGCGTCGCATAACTGGCCGTACCAGCCGGCGATCGCTCCGTGGATCATCGGCGTCCCCAGGCTGCCGCAGACGGCGAGCAACTCGCGGCGGGCGATAATCGAATCGAGCGCGTCGACGACGACCGAACAGCCTTCGAGTAGGCGCGCGCCGTTGTCGCGCGTCAGTCGTTCGCGCCGCGCGACGACCGTGACAGCGGGATTTATCGCGGCTACACGGCTCGCCGCCGCGTCCACTTTCGCCGTTCCCAGCGCAGCGATCGTGCAAAGCAACTGCCGATTGAGATTGGACTCCTCGAAACTGTCGGGGTCGACAGCGACGATCGCGCCGACGCCGATGCGCGCCAGCCCTTCAACGACATAGCCGCCGATGCCGCCACAGCCGACTACGCCGATGCGCGCGCGCCGGAAGCGAAGCTGATCGGCGATCGAGAAGGTCGCGCGATTGCGCGCATAGCGCGACGGCAGGAGGCCTTCGACGAGGGCCGCCTCCTCGACCTCCCCCAGCGACAAGCCGAGGGTTTCGGCCACGCGAACGTGAGCGGCCCAGGAGAGAAGCCCGTCGCCGCCCTGCGCGAGCAGAAACGCTCGATCCGCCTCGTTCACCTCAGCCTCCCCCGAGCAGCGGGAACAGCGCGAGCGCGTCGCCCGCTCTGAGCGTGCGGTCGGGATCGGCGTGTTTGCCGTCGATGAAGATCATGCCGATGTCCTTGGGGTCGATCCTAAGATCGGCGACGACGTCGGCGATCCGGGCGCCGGCGAAATAGTCGCGCGACGCCTCTCGGAACCGCCCGCGCCGGAACGACGCGAACAGTTTGACGGTGATCGTGACCGTGCCTTCGCTCAACATTCGCGCTCGCCCATTTCTCAAAAACGGGGGCCCGGCACCTTCCGCGCCGGGCCCCACTAACGCGCTTACGATTGGTCCTGCCTTAATCCCCGAACCCCTTCCAGAAAGACTGGAGTTCCTCTGTCGGCATGTCCCACTTCACATCATGCGGCGCTATCTTTTCAAGCTCGAAGAACTCGGGCAGACGATCCTGCTCCGGCCCGATGCCGGCGGCGAGGTTGAACGCGCGCTCGATCTTCAGCGTCTTCTTGCCGAGCGCCACCACGTCGTCGCCGGTCAGCTTGATCCCGTAGCGCGCGTTGATCATGTCGATCACCGAGGCGAGGCAATCCGGGATGTCGAGCGCCGGGAAGGCGATGAACAGGCAGAGCCCCGTCGAGTCAATCGCGGCTGTCGCGATCTGCAGGTTGCGCGACAATTCGACCTGCCCCTCGTTCTTCAATGGATCGACCTTGCCGCCGACGTTCAACACGTTGGTGGCGACGGCGTAGCCGGCGGTGTGGTCGGCCCCCATGGTCGTCGTCGCGTAGGTGACACCGATGCCTTTGACGGCGCGCGGGTCGTAGGCGGGAATCGCCTGGCCTTTCACCACCGGCACGCGCGTGACGCCATAGGCCCGGCCGACCGCCGCCGTCCCGCCGCCGAGAATGCGGCCGAGCGGAGTCGCCTTGCCGATCTCCTCGCGCAGCAGGCGCAGCACGCCTTCGCCGTCGCCGAACGGCAGCACGCCAGCCTCCATCGCGACGCCGAACATGACGCTGGTTTCGATGCTGTCGACGCCGAGGTCGTCCATGACGGCGTCAGCCTCGGCGATGTGGTCGAGGTTGTTGATGCAGCAATCCGCTCCCAGCGCCCAGATCGTCTCGTATTCGAAGCCCGAGGTGAGATACTTGCCGTCCTTGTCGTTGTAGATCTGCGAGCACTGGATCTTGCAGCCGAGCGAGCAGTTGTGGGTCGGCTCGCCGTGGCGAGCGACGATCGTGTCGTGCATCGTCTCGCCGGAAATTTTGTCGTGATCCGCGTACTGGCCGCTGGTGAAATTGCGTGTCGGCAGTCCGCCGACCTCATTGAGGATATTGACCAGCACCGCGGTACCGTAGATCGGCAGACCCTGGCCGCTCACCGGATGGTCGACCAGAGTCTTGGCGAACCTTTGCGACGCGTCGAGGAAGGCGCGTCGATCAACGAGTGGGATATTGCTCGCCTCAGAATCGTCAAGGGTGATGAACTTAACCCGCTTTGAGCCCATCACGGCACCGAGGCCGCCGCGCCCGAAACTGCGCAACTTGCCGTCGGGGTCTTTCGTCGAGATGTTGGCGATCGCCATCATATGCTCGCCCGGCGGCCCCAAGGTGATGACGCCGATCTCTTCGCCCCAGCGCCGATTCGCCGCCTCCAGGACGGCGAAGTTTCCCTTGCCGATTGTTTCGGTCTCTTCCTCGACGACGCCTCCGTTGCCGTCGATGCGCACGCGGTACCAGCCTTCCCCGTTAGGCTTGCCTTCAATGATCAGTGCGTGGATGCCGAGGCTGGCCAACTGACGCGCCGCCGTCCCGCCGGCGTTGCTTTCCTTGATGCCGCCCGTCAGCGGGCTCTTGGCGCCAGCCGAGCAACGGCCCGAATTGGCGGCCGCCGTGCCCGACAGCAGGCCCGGCGCGAAGACGAGCTTGTTGCTCGGGCCGAGCGGATGGCAGGTTGGCGGAACTTCCGCCGCGACGATCGCCGAGGTGAGCGCGCGCCCGCCCAGCCCGACCCAAGCCTCAGGGACCGGCTCCACTCGGACGGTGCGATCCGTCATGTTGACGCGGATGATCTTGACCATGCCGAGCTCCTTTCATGTCGGGCCAGGTGGGGCGGGAGAGCTGCGCGGAGCCTTACTCCGCCGTGCGGTTCAGACGACGCCCACGAAGCGCAGTCGGCGTGACGCGCTTATACGAGTATCCGCGAACGATGAGAACTCTGTTTGTTGAGTCACAATTGAAATCTCTCATCTGATTACGTCCCGCGACAAATAGTCGCGGGGCGATGCTTCAATTATGTCTTGGGAAGCATAATTGCTCTTCTTGAGACGGCGGACGGCGCGCGGCGCGGCGGAGGGTGTCCGGCGCTCGCTCAGCTTGCTCCGCCGCTTTCTTTTTCAGCGAGGCGGCAGGCGTCCAGCGCTGCAAGATGCGGCGCGGCAAGCGCCTGAGTTTCCGCCTCTATGCGACGGTAGCGGCGAACGACGTCCCGCCCGAGGCCCGTCAATTCTGTGCCGCCGGCGCTGCCGGGGTGGCCTGTGACCACGGGGCGACCGAAAGCCTTGTTCATATGGTCGAGCAGCTCCCAGGCGCGTCGAAAGCTCATCTTCAGCGTGCGGGCGGCGGCGGAAATCGAACCGGCGGTTTCGATCGCTTCGAGCAGTTGGATCTTGCCCAAACCGATGCGGGTGTCGGGAGATAGTTTCAAGAAGATTCGCACCGTGATCATGACGGTCTCCAACGCGCGAACCGCCGCTTTGGCGAGTGGAAGCGCGAGCGCCGAGGAGTTTCCCATCCCTCGCCCCTCGCTTTCGCTTCGACGCCGGCACGCCGGCTGATCGTTGTCGCAGGGCGCGATCGTCGAACATGATCTGGATCAGGTCGTCTGTGGTAAGTTGCGCTTGGACGCGAGCAAGCGGCGGCGGATCGTGCGGCGGAGCGCGGCTGGCGTGACGGCGGGGATTGTCGCGCTGCGCCGAGCTGCTAGTGCTGGTCCCACCCACGCGAACTCTGGGTCGCAAGGCATAATGACGATGACGTTCAGAACGTCCATCCTGCGAATTTCGCCTGCGGCGACGTTCGGCGTTTCGGGGCGAGAAGGATGACTGCGCTCGCCGGCCGCTCCGTGTTCTCCGCGCGCCGCCTCGCGCACTCGGAAGCGATTTCGCTTCTGAATGGCCTCGCGGCGCCCGTGAAGGAATGCGAGGACGTCGCGATTCACACCGCCACAGGTCGGGTCAGCGCGGAAATCGTCCTGGCGCCCCGCTCCAGCCCAGCGCAAAACAACTCCGCGGTTGACGGATACGCCTTCGCTTTCGCCAACTATGAAGCGAAGTCCGCCGCGCTTTTCCCCATCGCGGTCCGCGTGGCGGCGGGCGACGCTACGCCAATCGCCATCCCGCCGAAATGCGCCGCGCGCATCTTCACTGGCGCGGTGATGCCGGAAGGTTGCGATACGGTCGCCATGCAGGAGGACTGCCGCGTCGAAGGCGACAGCGTGTTCATCGCCGGAGGGTTGAAGAAAGGCGTCAACTGTCGGCTCGCCGGGGAGGACATGGCCGAGGGGACGCCTGTGATCGCCCCGGGCCAGCGGCTTCGCCCGCAAGACGTCGCAGCGCTCGCCGCATGCGGGCTGAGCAAGATTGTCTGCGTAAGGCGCCCGCGCCTACGAATCTTCTCCACCGGCAACGAAGTGCTGGCGGCGGGTGCGCCTTTCGCGCTCGGCAAGGTCTACGACGCGAACGGCCCGATGCTCGCCGGCCTGTTCGCCCCGCTCGGCCTTTCGGCGAGCTACGGCGGCATTCTCCCAGACCGTTTCGAAGCCGTCAGCGAAGCGCTTGGCGCGGCGGCGTCGGAAAATGATCTTATCATCACGTCCGGAGGCGCGAGCCTCGGCGAGGAAGACCATGTCATAGCTGCGCTCAAGAGAGCGGACGCGCTCGATCTTTGGCAGCTGGCGATCAAACCCGGCCGCCCGATGGGCGTCGGCAGGATTGGCTCGTGCCTTTGCTTCGCCTTGCCCGGCAACCCGGTCGCCGCGATGGTCTGCGCCCTGCTCTACGTGTGGCCGGTCGCGCGGCGCCGTGCGGGAGAGCCATGGATCGAGCCGCGGCGGCTCCTTTTTCCCGCGGGCTTCGACATTAGCGCGCGAAAGCCGGGGCGGCGCGAGTTCCTCCGCGGCTGGCTCGAGCCCGCGGGCGATCGGACGATCGCGAGAAGTTACCCGCGCGACGGCTCGGGCCTGATCTCTTCGCTTCGCGCGGCGAGCGGCCTGGTCGAAATTCCGGAGGACGTGACGACGATCCACAAAGGCGACGACGTGGCGTTCATTCCATTTTCGGAGTTTGGGATTTTCGCCGGCGGACCGTCGTGAATCCACGTCGCGGCCGCCGGGGGCGCGTTGACTAGTGAAGCGTGGAATAATACCGATGGTTCGCGGAATAATAAGGGCTTCGCGATGCACACTGGATCTCGACGCTGCCTTTTCGCTCTGACGCTCGTCTGCGCGACGGCCCTGTCAGCCGCAGGCGCAGCCGCCGAGCCGGTCGAACTCACGCTGTTCGGCGCCGGAACCTTGGCGGCACCGTTCAAGGAAGTCGCGACCGCGTTCGAGGCCGAGAACCCAGACGTCGCCGTCCGCCCGCAATTTGGCGGCAGCGTGATGATGGCCCGCCACATCACCGACTTGCATCAGCAGGCCGACGTGCTGGCGGTCGCTGATTACACGGTGATCCCCAAATATTTGATCGCGCCGGGCCAGACCAGCTACGCGAATTGGTACGTCGGATTCGCGCAGAACGCGATCACCTTCGTCTATGCGGCGAGCAGCCAGTATGCGAAGGACGTCAACGCCGACAACTGGCTCGATTATCTGACGCGGCCGAATGTCCAGATCGGCCGCTCCAATCCTGACACCGACCCGTCGGGCTACCAGACCCTGCAGATGCTCGCGCTCGCCGAGCGACATTACGATCGCCCGGGCGCGGCTGAAAAGGTTCTCGCCAACGCCCCGCTCGGCAACATGCGCGACACCGAGACGGATCTCATCGCCGCGCTGGAGAGCGGCCAGATCGACTATCTGGCGATCTACCGCTCCGACGCCTTGCAGCATCATCTCCAATTCCTCGACCTGCCCGCCGCGATCAACCTCAGCGACCCCGCCTTTTCCGCCGACTACGCCGAAGCGGTCGCGCACACCAAGAACGGCGATCTCAAAGGCAAGCCGATCATCTACGCCGTCACCATTCCAACGAACGCCGAGCATCCCGCGGCTGCCGTCCGCTTCGTCGCATTTCTGCTCGGGCCCGAGGGGCGCGCCATCATGGCGAGGAACGGCTTCGGAACGATGGAGAAGGCTTATGCGACGGGCGTCAACCAGATGCCCGAGGGCCTGCGCGGCCTTGTCGTCAGCTGGCCGAGCCCCTGATGACGCCTCGCCCGGTCGGAGGCTCCCACGGCGTTTTTCTAGTCGGCTGGCTCGTCGGCAGCCTGCTGATCGGTTTCATTCTCGCCCCGCTCGTCGGCCTCGCGGCCACGCAGTCGCCCGAGGTTCTCGCCGCCGTCGCGGCGATGCCCGACGTGCGCGAGGCGATCGGACTGAGTCTAGTCGCCTCTTTCCTCGCCGCGGCGCTGGCGTCGGCGGCCGGCGTGCCGCTCGCCTATGTGCTCGCCCGCGGCGGCTTTCGCGGCCAGTCCGCGCTCGCCGCGTTCATCGACTTGCCGCTCGCTGTGCCTCACACGGTGGCGGGGATCGCGTTGCTGCTCGTGTTCGGCCGTCGCGGCATGCTCGGTGGGCCGGCCGAACATCTGTTCGGCTTGCGCTTCTGGGGCAGTTTCGCCGGCGTCGTCGTCGGCATGCTGTTTGTGTCCGCCCCTTACACGGTCAACGCAGCGCGGCTCGGATTCGAGGCTGTCGACCCCCGCCTCGAGCAGGTCGCGCGCACGCTCGGCTTCGGTCCGTGGCGTGCGCTCGCCACCGTCACGCTGCCGCTCGCCTGGCGCAGCGTGATGATCGGCATGACGCTGACGTTCGCCCGCGCGATCAGCGAATTCGCCGCCGTCGCGATCCTCGCCTATTACCCGATGACCGCCCCGGTCAAGATCTACGAACTCTTCCTTGAGCAGGGCCTCAGCCAATCGGCCGCGGTGGCGCTGCTGCTGCTCGTCGTCTCGCTCGCCTTGTTCCTGATCTTCCGCCTCATTGCGCAAGGGCGCGTCGGCGCGGGAAGCGACCGATGACCGTGCCGATCCTTGAGATGGAGCGGGTCGCCGTTCGACTCGGCGCGTTCGCATTACGCAACGTCAGCCTCGCTCTCGCGCCCTCCGAGATTCTGGTGCTGATCGGACCCAACGGGGCAGGCAAGTCGGTCCTGCTCGAGACGATCGCCGGCTTCCACGCTCCCGCAGCCGGCTGCATCCGCATCGCCGGCCGCGACGCGACCCGGCTGCCGCCCGAACAGCGGCGCGTCGGCTTCATGGTGCAGAACTACGGCTTGTTTCCACACCTGAGCGTCGCTGCAAACGTCGGCTTCGCGATTCGCGCGCGACGCGGCGCGGAAGGCGTCGACGTCGGCAAGTTGCTTGAGCGCTTCGGCGTCGCGGCGCTCGCCAAGCGGCTGCCGCACGACCTGAGCCCCGGAGAAAAGCAACGCGTCGCGCTCGCCCGAGCGCTCGCCAGCCGCCCGACGCTGTTTCTGTTCGACGAGCCTTTCGCCGTTCTCGACGCCCGCACGCGCGCGACTCTGCGCGACGAGCTGCGACAGTTTCTGCGCGACGCCAAGCTCGCGGCGATCTTCGTCAGCCACGACCAGTCGGACGTCCATATCCTCGCCGACCGGGTCGCCGTCCTGCACGACGGCGCCTTACAGCAGGTCGGCTCGGTCGACGACGTCTTCTCCCGGCCGGCGAACCGTCATGTCGCCGACAGCGTTGGCGTCGAAAACATTCTCTCCGGCGCCGCCACCCGACGCCTCCTGCCAGAGACGCCCGACGCGACGCTGTGCCTGCGCGCCGAAGACGTCGACGTGCTGCCGGGGGATGTGCGACGCGAGAGCGCGGACGGCGCGATCTGGCTCGAAGCGGTAGTGCGCGACGTCGTCCGCCTCGGACCGGTCGCGCGCGTCACGCTCGACTGCGGCTTCCCGTTGGTGGCGGCGCTGCTGCGGCCCGAAGCGAACGGACTCTCGGAACGAACCCCTGCGACCGTGCGCATTCCCCGCGCCTCTCTCCACGTGCTCTCGGGCGCCGGCGCGCCGCGCGATTGAGGCCCGCGGCGCGCGTCCGCCGCCCGACACGCGGCCGCAGGCGCTCCCCGACGGGACCCGACGCGCCGCGGGATCACGCCTCGGCGTGGCGGGGGAAGCCGAGGTCGGCGAGCGCGCGCCGGACCTCAGGGTCGTCAAGCAGGGCGAGAAAGCGCTGCACCGGGGCGCGCGCGAATCTCTGCGCGGGAATAACGAAGTCGTAATGCTCCGGCTGCAGCGGCAGGAAGCGCAGACCGTAGAGCTTGGCGACGGTTTCGATCGCCACCCCCCAGTCGGCGCGCTGGTGCGCCACCGCGGCGGCGACGGCGTTGTGGGACTTGACCTGATACGAATAGCCGGCCGGCCTTGCGCCGCCGAGCAGCCGGTCGATGAGGATTCTCGTGCCGCTGCCGGCGTTGCGGTTGACCATCAGGCATTGCGGGTCGGCGGCGACAGCGGCGACAACCTCGACAGCGCTGCCAAAGGCGAAGCGTGAGTCGTCCGGCCGGCAGACGACGCCCTGGAGGCGCGCGTAGCCCTGCGCAAAACGCAGCGTGTCGTCAAGGAAAGGACGATTGTAGACGCCGGTCGCCGGGTCCATCAGGTGGACGCCGGCGATGTCGCATTCGCCGCGTTTCGCCGCCGCGAGCCCGGCCGTGCTGCCGACCGACAGAACTTTCGCCGTGAGCCCGTCGCGCGCCAGCCGGCCGATCAGCACGTCGAGGCCGACGCAGTGGCTGCCGATCACCATCAAGTCCGCCGGCTCAAGCGCCTGACCGATTAGGGTGACGGAGACCTCGGCGCCAGCCGGGATCGCCTCCACGCCGGCGGGCGTGGCGAAAAAACCGTCAGCAAGCGAGAACTCTGTCACCGCTCCCGACCCTTTGCCCATCGGATAGGCGACGAGCGCGCCGCCGGAGGATTCGGCGAGCCTCACCAGCGTGTAGGTCGTCCGCCCGTATTCGGACTTCAGTTTCACTGGCAGCCGCGCGCGGAGCGTCGCGCGGCGTAGCGGCGCCAGCCCCGCGAAGGCGCGCAGCGCCGGCGCGACGAATTCATGGAAGGTGAAGGTCGCCGAGGTCGGGAAACCGGGCAGGATCACGACGGGTTTGCCTTGCGTCACGGCGAGGCACAGAGGCTTGCCCGGTTTCAGGGCGACGCCGTGAACGACGACGCCGGGATCGGCGAAGCGCTCGACCGCGTGATAGGCGACGTCGCCGGCACCCTTCGACGTCCCTCCCGACAGGAGCACGACGTCCGCCGCCGCGAGCGCCGCACCGATCGTCTCGGACATGCGCTGAAAATCGTCGCCGACGATTCCGAACGGGACCGCCAGACAGCCGAGCTCTTCGACCGCCGCAGCTAGCATCGGGCCGTTGCTGTCGAACACTTGGCCAGGGCAGATCGGCGAGCCCGGGGCGACCAATTCGTCGCCTGTCGACAGGATCGCGACGCGCGGCTTGCGGAAGACCGCGACCGTGCTCTCGCCGATCGCGGCGAGCAGCGCGACTTCGCGCGATCCCAGGACGACGCCGCGTCGCAGCACCGTCTCTCCCGCCCCAATGTCCGAGCCGGTCGACGAGATCGCGGCGCCCGGCGCGACCGCTTGGCGCACATCGACCGCGCCGTCTCCAGCCGGGTCGGTCGTTTCGATCATCACAACGGCGTCCGCGCCGCGCGGGATCATTCCGCCAGTCGCGATCGGCGTCGCGGCGCCTGGCGGCGCTTCGTTCGACGGTCGCACCCCTGGCGTCAGCAGTTGAGGGACAAGCGCCAGCCGTCGAGGCGCATCGGGGCGCGCGCCTTCGACGTCCTCAGCGCGCACGGCGAAGCCGTCCACATTCGAACGATCGAAGCCCGGCACGTCGACGCGGGCGGCGACGTCGCGGGCCAAGACCCGGCCGCGACATTCGGCGAGAGCGACGGTCTCCTCGCCGAGCGGAGCAAACTTCAGATGCTTGCGGAACCGCGCCTCTGCCTCGTCGCGGCTGACGACGTCGAGAAACTGTTCCTGCCGAACTCCTTTGGGTTCCTCGCCGCTCACGTCGCCTCTCCACCGTCCAGCGTCACGACTTCGACCTCTGCGCCTTCCGCAAAACCTTCGAGGCCAGCCGGGACGAGCGTGAAGCCGTCGGCCCGAGCCAGCCCGACAAGCCCGTCGGACGGCGTGATCGCGATTGGCGTCGCCGAGCCGCCGTCGATCGCCACGGGCGCGAATTCCGCCACGCCGACCGGGGAAGCGATCTTGCCGGCAAGCCTGCAGCGTCGCGCAGGGCCCGCGAAAGGCGCTGGCCGGCCAGCCAGCCGCCGCACAAGCCGCCCGACAAACACCTCGTAGCTCGCCAGCGCCGCGTAGGGATCGCCGGGGACCAGGACGGCAGGATTGGCGCCGAGCCAGCCGAACCCCGTCGACCCGCCGGGCGAAAACGCGACGCCGTGATGGTCCAGCCTCCCGCCGGCCGCCTGCAGCCGCAAGACGCTGTCGTCGTCGTCTCCCCACCCGCTGCGCCCGACTATCACCAATGCGTCGGCGTGGCCGTCGAGCGCGCCGCCGATGCTGCACCGCGCGATTCCGCCGTCGCGAGCGACGAGCGCCGAAAGCGCGGTCGCCACCGCTTCGACGCTTGGGGGCTTGGCGCCAGCGAGCCAGAGCGCCACCTCGGGCCGCGCCGCCACCTTCACGGTTTTCGCGCCCGCCGACGCGGCGAGCGCGATCTGCACCGTCCCCAGTCGCCGCCCGGCGGGCAGCGCCGTCTCGCCGCGGCGCGCAGTCTCGCCGCGGCGCGCTACGCCTGCGCCGCGCGGCGCCGGCTCGCCCACTTCCAGTTGTCCTGCGCTTGCCTCGACGGCGTGGATCGGCAGGACCGCGTCGGTGCCCGGGGGCAGCGGCGCACCGGCGCAGCACGCAGCGGCAAAGGGCGTCGCCGCCGCCGCGCTGGAAGGCGCGAGGGGAAGCGACAGAGGATTGTAGGCGCTCGCGCCGAGCGTCTCCCGGGCTTGCAAAGCGTAGCCATCGACGAAGGCGAGGTCGAACGCTGGCCGGTCGGCGGCGAACGCGACCGGTTCGGCGAGGACGCGCCCCAGCGCCGCGGCAAGCGTCGCCTCTTCGACCGCCCAGCGCGCCGGCGCGGCGTCGATCCAGGCCCACGCCGCCTCAAGCGTGATCCGTTCGGTGAAACTTTCGTGCGCCATAACCGTGTTCACACCGTCTCCGCCGCCGCATACTCCACCGCCGCGACAACGCCCGTCCTCCAGCTGCTTTACCGAACTTCAATCGCCAGCGACAGGCGGAGGAAGCGACGGCGATCCGTGAAGGCGGCGGCGCTGCTTGCATCTTATTGTCGGAGTATGGGATTTTCGCCGGCAAATCGCCGCGAAAGCGGGCCGCGGGCCAGCGGCGAATGGCGAGGAGACGACGCGAGATGGACGAGGTTTCGGTCCGGCCCGGCGAAATTGTCGGCGGCGCGCCTGACCGCGCCGACGCAACGCTCATCTTCATCGGCCGCATTCGCACGCCGTTCCAGTCTCTGGACAGCTGTCCGCGTCACGGGCGCGCCGACGGACCGGTATGCCGCATCGAGATTGACGAGCCGTGGCGCGGCGCGATGCGGGGGCTCGAAACGCATCCAGAATTGCAGATTCTCTATTGGATGGACAGGGCGCGGCGGGATCTCCTGGTGCAGACGCCGCACGCGAACATTGGCCCGACTGGGACCTTCGCCCTGCGTTCCCCGAATCGGCCGAACCCCATCGCGGTTTCGATTGTCAAAGTCGTCGCGATCGAGGCTGGCGTGATCCTTGCGCGCGGCCTCGACTGCGTCGACGGTACGCCGCTGCTCGACATCAAGCCGTGCTGGCGCCGCCGTGGGCCCCGCGATTTCCTCAAGGCGAAGCGAGAAACAGGCGACAGATGAGAAGTCCGCAACGCGTCGTAGGCAACCGAATATCCGGGAAAAAGGAATCTCCGCTTCGGGTCGAGGTTGTGCGAAAAGTCTGCCTTGGCGCTTATGCGCGCGCGCAGACGGCGAAATTTCGAGATTTTTCGCTTTCCGCGCGGCCACAGGCCGCGAAATTCAAATGAGTTCGCCAGTGCCGCGCGATTTCACAAAGCCTCGGTCGAAAGCGGCCGTTCTGCGTCCGGAAGATCATAGTCTGGCAGTCGGATTCCGGCCGCCGAAGGCGGCGGTGTTCGCAGATGTGTACAGAGTGGTGCCGGGTCTGGCGCGCCACTCAGGACAAAACGCCAAGGCCGATCGCCGGTCGTGGATGGCGATGCGGGCCTTCCTCGACGAAATCTTCGCCGAATAGCATGCCGGCCCCTCCGCAATCGGTCGGTTCTGACCGACGGAGCGCTGTGAAACAAGCCGTGGAACCGACTTTTGTTCCGCTGCTGCTCAGACCCCGCTACTTGGGCAGACTCATGTGAGGTCCTCCCGACGGCTCTTCGGCAGTGTGGGCGTCGCAAAGGCGGAGAGCGCGCCAAGGTGACGACGGCGGCTTTTCGGACGGCGGGGAGCGTCGGCTAAGGCGGGCTGGCGGGGATTCTTTGCCCCCCGGTCCCCCCGGCTTGCGACAGCGAGGCGACGACGCTGGAGGAAGGCGTAATCGATCGCGTTGACGCGGATTGTTCGTCGCGCGACCGCAGTCGCGCGAGGCCTTTTCGGGCCGGCTATGGTACAGGAGCCGCCGAATCTCTCGTCTGTTGGCTCCCGATGCCTCGATCGTTTTCCTGCGTCGTCACTCCGCATGGCGCGCTTCGGCTCGAAGCGACGGAAGCCGATGTCGCTCTCGACGACGCAGTCGCCAAACGACTCGAGGCGGCGTTTGCGCGGGGGGAAGGATACGGGCTCTTGCAACTCGGCCTCGCCGAGGCGGGTAGCCATCTTCCTCCCGACTTGGCGTTCTGGCGCGCCTTTGCGATGCGTTTCGTCGCGACGCTGTGCGGCGCCGGCGAAGATGCGGCGAGCGAGCCGGCCGAAGACGTGCTTGAGCGGCTCGTCGAAGACGCGCCGCCGATACGTGGCGGCGAATACCTTGGCGCCGCTTGTCTTGCAGCGCTGTGGGGCGCCCTAAGCCAAGCGTTCGAGGTCGAACGCGCCGGAAGTGGTCTCGCCGTCGCCGCGTTCCTCGCCGCGCGCGACAGCCGCTGGCGGCTGGTCGGCCGCGTCCATTTCAATCTCGCCGAAAACCGCAAGGACGCCGAGCGGCCGTTCGCGTTTCTGGCGACCTACGTCCCGGGGCTCGCAGCGCATGGCGCGCTGCGCCACGCGCCGCTCGGCGCGGCGCTGCGCGAATTTGCGGGCGCTGGCGCCAAGGCCGAACTGCTGAAGCTGCTCGAACCCGTCAGTCGCGCGAGCGAATCCTGCGATTGGCTCAAGGAAATCGTCGACTCTGGCGAAATCTTTCATCCGCTGCGCTGGACGGCGAAAGAGGCGATGCGGCTGCTCAGCGACGTCGCCACGCTCGAACAGGCGGGGCTCGTCGTGCGTATGCCGGCGTCCTGGCCGACGAACCGTCCGAGCCGCCCGACCGTCGAGGCGACGGTTGGGACGAGGTCGCCCTCGCTCGTCGGCGCCGACAACGTGCTCGATTTTTCCGTCCAGGCGACGCTCGACGGCGAGACGCTGACGGCGGAAGAAATTCGCCGCCTCGTCGCCTCCACCGAGGGGCTAACGCTGCTGCGCGGCAAATGGGTCGAGGTTGATTCGGCGAAGCTGAAAGCGGCGCTCGACCGTTACGCCGAAATCGAACTTCTGGCGCGCGCTGAGGGGGTTACGTTTGGCCAGGCGATGCGGCTCATCTCCGGCGCCGCAATCGGCGCGCGCGAAACGGCGCACGCGACGGAGGCGTGGGGCGAAGTGAAGGCAGGCGCCTGGCTCGCCGAGACGCTCGCCGCCTGCCGCCGCCCCGAGGCGCTCGCCGCTACCCTTCCCGTAGAAACGTTGAAAGCGACACTGCGGCCTTACCAAGAGGCGGGAGCGCGCTGGCTCGGCTTCCTCACCCGGCTCGGCCTCGGCGCTTGCCTTGCCGACGACATGGGGCTCGGCAAAACGCTGCAGGTGATCGCGCTGCTGCTCGCGGAAAGCGGCCGCGACGAGCCGCAGCCGAGCCTAGTGGTCGCGCCGGCTTCGCTCCTCGCCAACTGGGCCGCGGAAATCGAACGCTTTGCGCCGTCGTTGAGAGTCTTCGTCGCCCATCCTGCTTTCGCGCCCGTTGAAATCCTGAAGACGCCACCGGCGGAAAAACTCGCCGAGAGCGATCTTGTCGTGACGAGCTATGGCGCGCTCATCAGGCTCGACTGGATCGGCAAGACGCGCTGGCGGCTCGCCGTCATCGACGAGGCGCAGGCGATAAAGAACCCCGACGCCAAGCAGACCCGCGCCGTCAAGGCGCTGAAGGCGGAAAGCCGCATCGCTCTCACCGGCACGCCGGTCGAGAACAATCTGCGCGACCTGTGGTCGCTCTTCGACTTCCTCAATCCCGGGCTGCTCGGCTCGTCGAAGGCGTTCGCCGCTTTCGTCAAACGGCTCGCCGATCGGACGCCGCCTTCTTATGCGCCGCTGCGCAAGCTCGTCGCGCCCTACATTCTCAGGCGCATGAAGACCGACCGCAGCGTCATCGCCGACCTGCCCGACAAGACCGAAGTCAAGGCCTATTGCAGCCTGAGCCGCAAGCAGGCGGCGCTCTACCAGAGAACGGTGGAGACTTTCGAGAAGCAGCTCAAAGCAGCGAGCAACGAGATGGGCCGGCGAGGGCTGGTGCTTGCGACGCTGACGAGGCTGAAACAGATCTGCAACCACGCTTCGCACGGCTTCGACGGCGGCCGGCGCTGGGAGAGCGAGGGCAGCGGCAAGTTTGCGCGCCTTGCCGAGATCGCCGCGACGATCGCCAACCGCCAAGAGAAGATGCTGGTCTTCACCCAGTTCGCTGAGATCATTGCGCCCTTGAGCGATCAGCTCGCGGGGGCGTTTCAGCGCCCTGGTCTTGCGCTCAGCGGCGACACCGCGGTCGGCAAGCGCAGGACGCTGGTCAAGACGTTCCAGGAGGACGAGAGCGTTTCGTTCTTTGTGCTCTCGCTGAAAGCGGGCGGCTCGGGGCTCACCCTGACCGCCGCGTCGCATGTCGTGCACTTTGATCGCTGGTGGAACCCGGCGGTGGAAAACCAGGCGACCGACCGCGCTTTCCGCATCGGGCAGAAACGCAATGTCCTCGTGCACAAATTTATCTGCCGTGGCACGATCGAGGAGCGAATCGACGATCTAATCGAGTCGAAACGGCGGATGGCCGAGGAATTGCTATCCGGGGGCGGCGAAATCAACCTGACCGAACTCGGCGACCGCGAGCTCCTCGACCTCGTTCGGCTCGACCTCGACGCGGCGACCAAGGAGGTTTGACGCCATGAGCTTCTGGGGGTTCCGGCCTTATGTGCCCGTGGCCCAGCGGCGCTTGAACGCGCTCAAGGAGATCGAGAAGCTCAAGAAGAAGGGGCGCGTCGTTTCGCCGGTCGCCATCGAGGGCCGCAAGATCGCCAAGAGCTTTTGGGGCAGAGCGTGGTGCGACAACCTCGAGCGCTATTCCGACTACGAGAACCGGCTGCCGCGCGGACGCGCTTATGTCAACAACGGGTCGGTCATCGACTTGCAGATCGAACGCGGCAAGGTCGAGGCGCTGGTGAGCGGGTCGGAGATCTACAAGGTGAAGGTCGACATCGCCGTCGCCGAGCCCACGCGCTGGAGGGCGGTCTGCGCCGATTGCGCAGGCTCGGTCGGCTCGATCGTCGAGCTTCTGCAAGGCAAGCTGTCGAAGAACGTGATGGAGCGCGTCTGTCGGGAAGAAGGCGGCCTGTTTCCGACGCCCAAAGAGATCAAGATGTCGTGCTCGTGCCCGGACTGGGCGGGCATGTGCAAGCACGTCGCGGCGACGCTCTATGGCGTCGGGGCGCGGCTCGACAGCGACCCTGACGTGCTGTTCACGCTGCGCGGGGTCAACCGTAGCGAGCTCGTCTCGACAGGCGCCGACCTGTCGATCACCGAAGCCGCGGCTGCGAGCGAGCGCGTCCTCGCCGACGACGATGTAGCGGCGCTGTTCGGGCTGGAGATCGAGGCCCCGATTGCGCCGGTGGAAAATTCGGGGCGCAAGCCGAAAAGCGCGCGTCCTGACACTATGGCGAAGCCGTCGGTCGGCGCCCGTAAGTCGGAAGCGAACGAGAGCGAGAACGCGCGCCGCGCTTCTCGAAGGAACAGTGTCGCGGAACAGCCCGTAGCGCGGCCACCGGCGAAAAAGCGGGCTACGTCAGAGCCTGCCGGCTTGGAGACCAGCCGTGTTCTGACAGCTTCCGAGAAGAAGATCGCTGTCCTTGCCACCGCAAGTCCCGCCGGCGGTGGGCCGACGAGAGCCGGTCGTCGAGCGGGCGGAACCGCGCTTGTCGACAAGCCAAGCCAGAAGGCAAAGTTTGGACAGAACGGAGACCGAGGGTCGACACCAGCAAGCGCCTCAGCCAAGCTGTCGGCAAAGACGCCGAAGGGGTTCGAGCCCGCCGACCGAACAGCCGTCGCTGCGACGAAACCTGACCGGTCGGCAGCCGCGAAGCCCAATGCCGGCCCGCTGCCGAAGCGTGAGGCGACGGCAAAATCGGCAGACCCCGACAACCGATTCGGAGGCCGCACCCGCGTCGCCAAGTGGATCGGCGCAAGGGCGCGAAAAACGGGTCGGCCGTGAAGCCGCGAACTGCGGCTTTCGCTCGAACCATTAGAGCCGCGGCGCGTCGGCGCCGTCGCCGCGCAGGGACCGGAGCGGAGGAGCCGCCGCGAGGCCACTTGATGGCGACGGCGCGACGCGGCCTGCAGCGGTCGTGCGCCTGCGCCGCCGCCTTCGGATGCGGGCCTAGTCCTTGAACAGGCTCTTGAGCTGCCGCGGCTGGGCACGCAGGTACTGGTTGGGCGCCCGGACCTGCGCGCCGAAGTGCGCCGCCGCATGCCAAGGCCAGCGCGGGTCATAAAGGATGGCGCGCGCCAAGGCGATCAGATCGGCGTCGCCGGCGGCAAGGATCGCTTCCGCTTGCTCGAATTCGGTGATCAGGCCGACCGCGACGACCGGGATAGCGACCGCCGCCTTGACCTGCCGGGCGAGGGGAACCTGGTAGCCGGGCGCGAGCGGGATGTCAGCCGGCGCGACGCCCCCGCTGGAGACGTGAATCGCGGCGCAGCCGCGCTTTTCCAGCTCTCGCGCGAGGACGCAGGTCTCCTCGATCGTCCATCCGCCGTCGATCCAGTCGGCGCCGGAAACACGCATGCTCACCGGCCGATCGGCCGGGAACGCCGCGCGGACCGCGTCAAAGACTTCGAGCGGAAAGCGCATGCGGTTGGCGAGGTCGCCGCCGTAGGCGTCGTCGCGCCTATTGGACAGAGGCGACAGGAACTGGTGCAGCAAATAGCCGTGGGCGCCGTGCAGTTGCACGCCGTCGAGGCCGAGGCGCGCCGCGCGGCGGGCGGCGGAAGCGAAGGCCTCGCGGATTCGCGTCAAGTCGTCGCGGTTCAAGGCCGTCGGAATGGCGTCGGTCGGCGCGAACGGCAGCGACGACGGCGCGACCGTGCGCCAACCGTGCGGCGATTCCGGCGCAATTTGCGCGCCGCCCCGCCACGGGAGGTCGCTGGACGCCTTGCGGCCGGCGTGACCGAGTTGGACCGCGATCGGGATCGGCGACCATTGCCGAACGGCGTCGAGAACCCGCGCCATCGCCGTCTCGTTCGCGTCGGAGTAAAGCCCGACGTCGCCGTAGGTAATGCGCCCCTCCGGCTCGACCGCCGTCGCCTCGATCGTCAAAAGACCGGCGCCAGACGCCGCAAGCGATCCGTAATGCAGCAGATGCCAGTCGGTCATGCAGCCGTCGGCGGCCGAGTACTGGCACATCGGCGCGATGACGATGCGGTTGTCGAGGCTCAGGCCCCCGACCTTGAACGGGGTGAAGAGATGAGATTGCGGCACGGAATTGACCTCCATTGGCGCCGGCCCGCGGCGGAGCGCCTCAAGTTCGCCGAACCTGAGCGCGACGGATTGCGGTGATTTACGGCCGGGAGGCGTCATCGACAACTGGCGTTCTCTTGCGGCGCGCGCAGAGAACTGTCCGGCCGGCTTCCGAGGGCTGCCTGATCCGCGCTCGCGGTCAGTTTCGCCTCGCCAGGGGCGAAGCGCCGCTGCGGCGAAGGTTGACCTCTGCGCGCGGCTCAGGCGCGTCACGATCTGATGCGCCGCCTCGGACAGGCCGGCTTCTTCCATCAACTCGGCGACGCGGATGACCGTCAGCGGACACTCTTCCGGCGGTTTGGTGGTGACCGCGGCGCCGGCGGCAAGCGCGTCGTCGTCTTCCCCGACGCCACGGTTCAGACCTGCATCGTCCGTCTTCTGCGCCACAGCCTCGACTTCGTCTCCTACAAGGATCGCAAGGCAGTCGCCGCGACCCTCAAGGACGTTTACCGGACCATCGGCGCCCGCCTCCTCTTCCTTCCCAAATGCTCGCCCGTCCTCAACCCCATCGAACAGCTCTTCGCCAAGCTCAAAGGCTGCGTGCGAAAGGCCGCCCCGCGCGCCCTCGACGCCGTTTTCGAAGCGACCGCTCAGGGCCTCGCCGCCCTCTCGCCCCAAGAATGCGCCAACTGCCTCGCCACCGCAGGCTGCGCGTCAACCCAAATGCTGAAATCTAGCCCCGCTTTTCGCTGTCGAGATGGCCGAGCGCCTCGGCGGGATAGCGCTCGCCCTCGGCGGCGCCCTTCGGGATCGCCGCCTCAATCGCCTCGAGGTCGGCGGTTGACAACGCAAGTTCGGCGGCGGCGGCCGATTCGCGCCACTGTGCAACTTTGCGCGCGCCGACGAGCGGGACGATGTCGGCGCCCTGCGCCATGACCCAGGCGACGGCGAGCGCCGCCACCGAGACGCCGCGCGCCGCGGCGACGGCGCGCAACCGCTCGACCAGCGCGAGATTGTGGTCGAGCGCTTCGCCCTGGAAGCGCGGGGCGTACCGTCCGTAGCCCGCGCCGGCCGCGCGCGCTTTCGACCAGTGGCCCGAGACGAGGCCGCGGCCGAGCACGGCGTAGGCGGTGACGGCGACGCCCAGCGCGCGGCAGGTCGGCAGGATCTCGTCCTCGATCCCGCGCGCGATCAGCGAATATTCAATCTGCAGGTCGGCGATCGGCTTCACCACCGCGGCGCGGCGTATGGTGGCCGCGCCGACCTCCGACAAGCCGACATGACGCACGTATCCCGCGTCGATGAGCTCGCCGATCGCGCCGACCGTCTCCTCGATCGGCACGTTGGGATCGAGCCGCGCCGGACGATAGACGTCGACATATTCGACCCCGATCCGTTTGAGCGAATAGCCGAGGAAATTCTTGACCGCCTGCGGCCTGCAGTCATAGCCGGCCCAGCCGCCGCCCGGTTCGCGTAGCGCGCCGAACTTGACGCTGAGCTGGTAGGAATCGCGCGGCCTTCCTCTTAGCGCCTCGCTAATCAGCAGCTCGTTGTGACCGAAGCCATAGAAGTCGCCGGTGTCGATTAGCGTCGCGCCCGAATCGAGCGCGGCGGCGATCGTCGCGAGGCTCTCGGCGCGGTCGGCGGGCCCATAGAAGTCCGACATGCCCATGCAACCGAGGCCGATCGCGCCAACCTCCGGGCCGGCGCGCCCAAGCTTGCGCGTCTTCATCGTCTCGCTCCCCTCTTCTTTCCGTCGCGCCGTCTACGCCGCCCCGGCGACAGGGAAATCGGCGCCGACGCTCGTGGCCTCCCAGGCGTCGAGCTCGCGCAGCATATCCTTGAACTTCTGCCGCGCCACATCGAGACCGAAGCGACCGAGCACAAGATTGCGCGGCGGATTAGCCGAATTGAGCGCTGTGATCACCACCTCGGCCGCTCGGACTGGATCGCCTGGCTGCGCGCCGCTGTAGCCGGCGATCTCACGGCGACGCTTGTGGGCGGTCGCCTCGTAGTCGGCGATTTCGATCTGGGAATGCTTGAGCGAGCGGCCACCCCAATCCGTGCGGAACGGACCGGGCTCGACAATCATGACCCGGATGCCGAGCGGCTCGACCTCGGCCGCAAGCGCCTCGGAAAGGCCGTTCACGGCGAACTTAGTCGCGCAGTAGTAGCCGGCGCCCGGCCCGGCGCGCAGGCCGCCGACGGACGAAATGTTGACGATCGCGCCATGGCGGCGTTGGCGCATGCTCGGCAGCACGGCGCGGATCAGCGCCGCCAGACCGAAGAAATTGGTCTCGAACTGGGCGCGGATCGCCGCATCCTCGCCTTCCTCGACGGCGCTCATGTAACCATAGCCGGCGTTGTTGACCAACGTGTCGACGCCGCCGAAGACGCGCTCGGCTTCCTTGACCGCCGCGGCGATCTGCTTCGGATCGGCGACGTCGAGCTGCAGCGCGACCGCTTGGCCGTCATGGCCCTGGATGAGATCGGCGATCGCCTTCGGATCGCGCGCCGTCGCGACGGCGCGATAGCCGCGCTTAAGCACGGCGCGGACGAATTCCCGGCCCAAGCCAGTCGAACAGCCGGTGACGAACCAGACGGGCGCCTCGGAAACGGTCTTGGCCATTGCAGGGTCTCCTTGAGAATCACCGCATCAGACCGGCGCGATCGCGCGCTGCGCTGGTGGACGATCTAACCGACATTCGCCGGATGCCCACCCTTTTCGAGACGACAGCAGCCGGACCGAAGTTTCTTGCGAGGCGAGGCGCAGGCGCAAGGCCTGGTTGGCCTCCGTCGAAGCGTCGCGCGCGTCGCTCATTTCCTGTACGCCACGCGTCGAGCTGACGAATCCATGTCGAGCAAGACGCCT
>Ga0326728_10007435_pt1 | contig 28112 bp, 29 predicted proteins | sample MB3enrmetagenome_FD_207602 | JGI IMG/M metagenome (GOLD analysis project Ga0326728, IMG submission 207602) | Lab enriched peat soil microbial communities from McLean, Ithaca, NY, United States - MB31MN | ecosystem: Environmental > Terrestrial > Soil > Wetlands > Peat | place: USA: New York... | reverse complement strand
TTGCCGTCCATCCGACAACAGCGAGAACGCGTGGGACGATTGCCTGGCCTTAATCGCCGAACACTGGGCCGCCAGCGGATTGGGCGGCATTCTGCACTGCTTCACCGGAAGCGTCGAGCATGCGCGGTGCGCGCTGGATCTGGGTTTCATGATTTCTTTTGCCGGCAACATCACCTTTCCCAAGGCGCAGCCGATCCGCGACGCCGCGCAAATGGTTCCGCTCGACCGCATGCTGATCGAAACCGACTCGCCCTACCTGGCGCCCATTCCGCACCGCGGCCAGCGCAACGAACCGGCGTTTGTGCGGGAGGTGGCCCGCCAGATCGGCGAACTGCGCAACCTCTCCGCGGAAGAAATCGGCTCGCGAACCACCGGGAATTTCTACAAATTCTTTGGCCTCGCCCCGGAAGCCGCAAACCCCGAAGCACGCGCATAGTGCAAGCATAGTGAGGAACCGAGGTTGCATGGTGAAATACAGACTCCGCTTCGACGCCTCGTGATCGATTAGCGGAGCAGCGTCTGGAATCCTGCTTGGGCGAAATGCCGGTCGTGGGTGAGCGCAGCCGTGATCCGCTTCTCTTCCATGATTAGGAAACTGGCGCAGTCGGTGAGGCTCCAACTTTTGTCGGTCATATCCTGATATCGCTTCAGCGCCTTTTCGAAGAGCTGGCTTGTCTGCGGGACGATAACGATCTGAGAGGTGTCTCGAAGCGATCCGGCCGCCCTCGCTGCCGCTTGACGCAGACGCGGCCCGTAATCGCTAAAGGTGTTCAGGAACTCAGTGAGAACCATTTCGCTGGTTACGATCTGGTCAGGGCTGTAACTCCGCGAAGTTGCGGAGGCCTTATCGTGGAGATCGTCGCGAGGGTTTAGAAGGGCGATCCAATAGCCCGTGTCGGCAAATACGCGCTCCATCAGGAGGTCTTCTGGCTTCCGTAAAGGTAGCGATCGAGGTTCTTCGAAAGGTCACAGGGTACGCTTTCCCAATCGGCATCAGGCACGTCGCTCGCGATGCTTTCAAAGGCTGCCGCAAAATCGGCCGCGCGGTTGGAAGGCGGGCGTTGCGCCTCGTTCTCACGTTCCTGGAGCAGATCCAGGCCCTCGCGAACAACCTCGTCAGCCGAGCGGTAGCGCCCGCTGCCGACCCTTTCGGCGATCAGTCGCTTCACGTCCGGGCTCAAGGAAATCTTCATGGCCAAACCTGAAAATAGCTTACCAGATGTGCACCCAACTTTGTCCCCACTTTACCTGCCACGGACCTGCCACGGTTCGCAGCCTTCGCAGATAATGCCTCTTCTGTTACCCTCATGAGTGCATGTTCGGGGTGGGCGAACCGTGGGGCTCTGAATTCGAGCGGCACCCTCAGCATGACAATCTGGAGATTTAGAGGGCCGTCATATTTCCCGACAGCGGCTTTGACGGTGACATTCCATGCCCGAGAACAGTTTCGATATCGTCAGCAAAATCGACCTCGCCGAAGTTTCCAACGCCATCCAGCAGGCGATGAAGGAAGTCCACACGCGCTTCGATCTGAAGGACTCGAAGTCCCAGATCGCGATGGAGGGCAACGACGCGATCCTGATGCACTCCGCCGATGAATTCAAGATGAAGGCGGTGAACGACGTCTTCCAGCAGAAGCTCGTCAAACGCGGCGTGCCCCTGAAAGGCTTGACCTACGGCGCGCTGGAACCCGCCGCCGGAAGCACGGTGAAACAGAAGATCTCCATTCAACAGGGGATCCCGATTGAAAAGGCGCGGGAGATCGTAAAGCTGATCAAGAACTCGAAGAAGAAAGCGCAGGCTTCCATCCAGGCCGATGTAGTGCGGGTCAGCAGCAAGGATCGCGATACGCTGCAGGAAATAATCGCCATGGTCAAGCAGCAGGATTTTGGCATCGATCTCCAGTTCACGAATTACCGGAGCAACTAAGAGCAGTGGCTACAACGACGTCCATCAACGGCAAAGAAATCTTCGACCTTCTGCGTGACGACATCGTCGCCATCGAAGAGCAGTTCGGCCGCGACACGGTCTCGAACGTCGCTGCCATCACGGAGATCGGCGAGTATCTGCGCGCCGGCGGGGGCAAGCGCATCCGTCCGGCGCTGTTGCTGCTCTCCTCCAAGCTCCTCGGCTACAAGGGTGCTGGCGCGGTAAAGCTCGCTTCGGTCATCGAGATCATCCACACCGCGACCCTCGTTCACGACGACATTATTGACGAGGCCCAGGTCCGCCGCGGCCGTCCCGCCGCCAACACCCAGTGGGGCAACTCGATGTGCGTGCTGGTCGGCGATTGGCTCTACATGCAGTCGTTCAAGATCGCGGTGCAGGAGCGCAATTTCCGCATCGTGGACATGCTGATCGAACTGACGCAGCAGATGGTCGAAGGCGAACTGCTCCAGATGGAGAAACTCGGCAAGCTGATCTCGCTGCAGGAGCACCTCGACCTGATCTATCGCAAAACGGCCTGCCTCTTCTCCGTGTCCATGCGAGTCGGTGGCATCCTCGGTGGCGCCACCGCAGCCCAGGAGGAACACCTGGGCCAATACGGACGCGATCTAGGCATGGCTTTTCAAATCGTGGACGATGTGCTCGACCTCACCGCTTCAGAGAGTGTGCTGGGCAAGCCCGTTGCCAGCGACCTGCGTGAAGGCAAGGCCACCATGGCCGTCATTCACGCGCTCGAGCGCTGCACCGCCGCCGAGCGCCGCCAGATCGAGACCATCCTGCACGACCGCGCCTTCAATGGCGTAACTCACGCCGATATTCTGACCATCCTGAACCGCTATGGTTCTCTCGAATATGCCTCCAAAGAGGCCGCCCGGTACGCCGAATCCGCGCGTAACGCCATCTGCATTTTTCCCGACTCGGAGTTTAAGCGGGCGCTGTTGTGGGCGCCGGAGTTCGTGGTGGCGCGAGAAAAATGACCGCTTCCTCTTGGCTGCTGGCTTCTGGCAACCTCACTTGGGCGATTGATTGCCGTATGCAACGCCGAGGCATTGCTGGCTAGGAGCCAGCGGCCAGAAGCTAGGAGCGATCCTTCACCGCAATCCCCGGCATCTCAAAACCTCCCTTCTTCAAGCGTAGCCTCGCATCGCGATTGCTATACTAAACAAACCCGTTTTCGCTATGACCGACCTGCTCTCACTAATCTCGCACCATGGCTACCTGCTTCTGGCGGCAATGTGCTTCGCAGAGGCCGTCGGTCTTCCCCTGCCCGCCGCGCTCGCCATCCTGACCGCCGGCGCGGTCGCCGCCTATGGAGGTCTGCACTTCTATCTCGTGTTCGGCATCGCCCTTCTCTCGATGATCAGCGGCGATGTCATTCTCTACTTCATGGGCAAAGTCAGCGGATGGGCGCTGTTGGGCTTTCTCTGCCGGCTTTCCGCGAATCCGGAAACTTGCATTCTGCGCTCGGCAGAATATTTTTACCGGCGCGGCAAGCAAACGTTGCTTTTTGCCAAGTTCATCCCCGGCATCAACACCATGTCTCCGCCGCTAGCCGGAAGCATGAAAATGCGCCTAGGAGTTTTTCTGCAATTCGACGCCCTCGGTGCGGCTTTCTACGTGAGCGCGTACTCCGTCGCGGGATATCTCTTCAGCGACGCGTTGCGCGCCATCACCCGCGGACTGCGCAACGCCGGCTTTGCCGCCGAGGTCGTCTTCGCCATCGGACTCATCGCATACGTCGTCTATCGCATCTGGGTTTACCACAAGTATCGTCTGCTCGACGTGATTCCCCGCATCCCGGCGGAGGAGCTGGCAAAAAAATTCGCGTCCGCTGCGGCCGAGAACATGCTCATCGCCGATGTCCGCAGCCACGGCTACTACGATGCCGACTCCGAGCGCATTGCCGGATCGATCCGCATTGAACCCAACAACCTGGTTGAAGAAGTCAAAAACCTGCCCAAGGATCGAGAGATTTATCTCTACTGTACTTGACTGCGCGAAGCGACCAGCGCCCGTGTGGCGCGCCAATTACAGGATCTCGGATTCAAAGTCTTCGTCATCGCCGGCGGCCTGCGCGCCTGGCGCAAGGCCGGACAGCCTGTGGAACGCGTTCCCCATGACGACGTGTTCAAGCTCCCGACCTTCAGTTAAAGCACATCCTTAACAGTGCGTGGTGCAACAGCGATTCGTATCGGGGCGCGCCTCTAGATTCGTATCAGGGCACACCTTTAGGTGTGCCACAGACGATTTAGGATAGATGCGCCTTCAGGCGCTGGATCTCGGAATTTAAGTTTCATCACAGGTCGTTAACGCATCTTCGTAATCCCTCTCCTTGGCAGAGTGGCAGCAGTTTGTTATCGTGCCCTTATGGGGCGCACCCCAAGTCTTTGCGGAGTCATTCTGGCGGCAGGCGAATCCTCCCGCATGGGGCGCGACAAAGCGCTGCTGCCCTGGCCTCCATCGTCGTCGAACGACACCTTCCTCTCTGCCGCCATACGCCTTTTCTTTTCGCACGTTGAGGTGGTGCTGGTCGTGGTCGGCAAGAATGAAGCCGCCCTGGCTCCCATCGTCTATGCCAATGGCGCCTCGCTGGTGGTGAATCCCGATCCGGCGCGCGGGCAGTTCAGCTCCTTGCGGGCCGGCCTGCAGGAGGTTCTGAACCGGGGCCGCGATGCCGCCATGGTCACGCTCGTGGACCGGCCGCCGGTCCGGATGGAAACCATCGAAACGCTCGAATCGGCGTTCGAACGGGCGACGACAAAGGCACAGAGGAAATGGGCCGTGATCCCCGAGTACCAGGGCAAGCACGGGCATCCAATCCTGGCGGCCCGCGAAATGATGGAGGCGTTTCTGCGGGCTCCCGAAACATCGGATGCGCGCGAGGTCGAGCGCGCACACCTCAGTCAGATCGAGTACGTTCCGGTGGACGACCCGCTGGTTGCCATCAACGTGGATACGCCGGAGCAGTATGCCGCCTTGCCGCCTGCGCTTCTGCCCTCGAGTTAGAAGGCTACGGAAGAAGCTTAGAGGTTCGTATCGGCGCTTCGTATCAGGGCATCGCTTTAGCGATGCCATAAGTTCTGAATAATCGGAAGCCCCTTTAGGGGCTTGATAATCGGAAGCCATGCTTTTTCCGTAACCTGTTAAATCCCGCAAGGCCCTATATTTCATGACCCCTCTCACATCTCTGCAAACCGAATTCATCGCAAGTGTACTGAGCCTGAAACCGCGCGTCGCTGCGTTTGATTGCGACGGCACGCTCTGGTCGGAAGACGCCGGCGAAGGTTTTTTCCACTGGGAAGTGGACCTGGAGCCGGAAAAAACCCTGCTGCCGGAGCCGATCGCGCAATGGGCCCGTCCGCGCCATGCCGACTACAAAGCGGGGCGCGTCGACGAAGATACCATGTGCGGAGAAATGGTCAGCATGCACCGCGGACTGCGCGAAGCAGTCGTGCAGCAGGCGGCCGATGCCTATTTTGCTCAAGCCATCGCCCCCACGATTTTCCCCGAGATGCGCGAGCTAGTCGAGCGCCTGCGCCAATCCGGATGCGACATCTGGGCCGTTTCTTCTTCGTGCCAATGGGTCATCCGCTCCGGCATGCGCTACTTCGGCATCCCGCAAAATCGCATTCTGGCCGTGGAAGCAACCGTCGAGAATGGCCTAATCACCGATCGCCTGATTCGAGTTCCGAGCGGTCCCGGCAAGCCCGAGGCGCTTCGCTCCGTCCTGAAATCGTCTCCCGATCCCAGGCCCGATTGCGCCTTCGGCAACGCCATCTGGGACCGCGAGATGCTCGCCATGTCCAAGCACCCCTTCGTAATCAACCCCAACCCCGATCTAAAACAGATCGCCATCGCCAACCGCTGGACGATCTATCAGCCGGACAGCAAATAGCCTTCGGCAACTATTCCCTTGACAGACTATTTCACACTTGGAATATTACCCTTAAGGAACCTCTGATTAAGTAGTTTCAAGGAGAGCTTTGAAAGGGCATGGCTTCAGCCATGCCGTCAGAACTCGCTATACAAGCGGCTTTAGCCGCTGAGGGTCGCACCTTTAGCGTAGCCCGTCTCGCCAGCTAGGACTTAATCGGAGTTTCCCTAAGGAGAAGTACGGTGCCCAAGAACTTCAATTCACTCCGCGCAAAGATGTCTCCCGCAGCGCAGGAACGTTCCCACCGCTTGGCCGCCAAATATCGCTCCGGCATGGCTCTCGACGAGCTCCGCCAGGCGCGCGACATGACCCAAGTGCATCTAGCCAAAATTCTCAAAGTCAACCAGGCCGCCGTATCCAAACTCGAACGCCGCGCCGATATGTACGTAAGCACGCTCCACGATTTCGTCAAAGCCATGGGCGGAGAACTAAAAATCACCGCCAAGTTCCCCGAAGGAACCGTCGAGATCACCCAGTTCGATGACGTAAAGAAAGCAGCTAGCGGTAAGGATTGAGGCAGGGCTGGGCGTTTTGGACCTATGTCGACCAAGACGTAAGCCACCGCTCGCCATCGGAGTTAAAATCCAAAGATTGGAACGAACTGGGATTAACCCATGAAAAAGACCTCCGCCTTCCAAGAAGCCAAGCCGAGAACCCCGAAGGCCGAGGCCCGCAACAGAGAGCGGAAGATCATGGATGCAATGGCAGATCTGCTCGATCTAGACGACGAGGAAACCTACAAACGCATACTGGCAGAAGAATTCGGGATAAAACCAGGGAATCCGAGGTACCAGAAAGCGATGGCTACTTGGGCCGAGATTCGGCGCGCGCGGACTTGACCTTCTTGACGTGCTCCACCAGGCTGTCGACCTTGAGATCCTTCTCTTCCTCGCTCAAGCCCATCTCGTCCATCTGCTCTTCCAGAAGTCGCGCAATCGTCCGCAGCCCGTCCTTGCGGGCATTGCGCCGCTTTGACTCGGGAGGTGGAACTGGAAGTGCCGACATGTTGTGAACCTTTCTCTTCGTTGCAGGCGACACGCTAGTGTACCTCACAACTCAACTTTAGCCGTCTGAACCACAGAATTTCCACCTGTTTTGATGCGGCCGGGTAACGAAAGGGACTACCCCGATTCGTCACAAACATCCAGTGTGCGCCATCACATACATCCAACTCGCGCAGTGCGAAAATATTAACGATGTGTCGCAGCCGAGGTGCGCCGGACCCCAATCAAGGCCACCCCGGCCGCGCCATTTCCAATCGCCAGCTCTTTGACAACCGTAAGTCATTGATTTTCAAATATCTTACTTGTAAGTCCTTTAAATCCAAAGATTTTGCGGGAATTTCCTCCTAACCCTATGATTCTAATACGCAGGGGGGAGGGGGGGTACCCCCCGTACTAACTGGTTAATACACTGGCAGTAACGAGCAGCAAATTCATACCAATTCATACACAAACAGGAGCTGCAAAATGTCTTTATACCCAATAACTATCCGTCGGTGTCAGCACATTAAAGTCAACGGGACGCAGTGCGCTTCGCCGGCGCTGCGCGATGAGAAACATTGTTACTTCCACATGCGATGGCGTCGGAAGAGCATGGAGGTTAACCCGAATGTCCAGGAGCACGGCACAATAACGCTGCCGACCCTTGAAGACGCGAACTCCATTCAAGTAGGACTTGCCGAGATGCTGCGGCTGTTGGCGACCAGCCAGATTGACCATCGGACGGCAGCATTGATGCTCTACGCGTTGCAAACGGCGTCGGCCAATCTGAGAATGACCTCGTTTGAGCCCGAGCCCACGCGGGTCGTGATCGATCGCGAGTGCGTGGAGCGGCGTCCGATTGGAGCTACGGCTTGGTCGGCGGTCGCGGGGTGCGAGTACGACGAGATGGAGGACAGCCGAACTGAGAATGGTTCGAACGAAAAGTTCGTGGCCCGGTTCGAAGAGGGAGAATACTGCCGCTGGCCCAACACGCCCGCACCGGAGAATGAGCGCTTGCTGCCAGGCGAATCACACGAAGGCAGGTACATTAGACTCCAGAAACAAAAGGGGCTCGAACCTGACGCCTCTCTAATTTCGGGCGGGATTTAGAATCCGGGTTTCAGAAGACGAATTGAGCCCGCGAATTCACGCCAGCTCAGAGGTTGCGCAAGAGCGCGGCGAGCGTGTCCATGGCCAGGTGGGTGGCGTGGGCCGAGGCTTGCGGCACGCCGCCGACTTTGCGCAACAGCTCTTCCCTGCCGATCTGTCGCGCCTCCTCGACGGTCTTGCCTTTCGCCAACTCGGTGATGGCCGAGCCGCAGGCTATGGCTGGAACGCAGCCCTTGGCGCGAAAACGAATGTCGGCGATGCGCTTCGCCTCCAGCTTCGTCTTTTCCAATCTCAGGGTGAGCTCCAGAATGTCTCCGCAGGCGGGGTTTTCCAGTTGCGCGGCCGCGTCGGGAGCTTTTATCTCGCCGGCGTTTCGCGGGTTCTGGAAATGATCGAGGAGTTCGGCGGAATACACGGGGTAATTGTAATGCGGCGGACTCGGTTCCATCAGGAAGTACCTTGGACGCAAACACGGCGGCGAAGCTGAAACGCGGCAGCATAGTTTAGGATTATCGGCATGGCCATTACATCGAATCCTCGCAAGATCGAGGAAGTGCGCAAGGCAGTGGAGCGCTTGAATTCCGAAGCGCACACGGCGGATCAACTGATGGAAGGCATCACGGTTCTGCTGAATCAGGAAATGTTGAAGTACAACTGGGTGGGCTTCTACCTGCTGGAAGCGGGAGCCGATCCGCCCATGCTGGTTCTGGGACACTACCGGGGAGCGATGACTCCGCATACCCGCATTCCTCTGAACCTGGGTATCTGCGGCGCCGCGGCATCGTCGGGGAAGACGGTGGTGGTGGATGACGTAAAGCTTGACCGGCGCTATCTTGCCTGCTCGCTCGAAACCAAGTCGGAGATCGTAGTTCCAGTCTTTGTGCGCGGCCAGGTGGGCGGCGAACTCGACATTGACAGTCACTTCCTGGCGGCATTCGCCGACGAAGACCGCGAACTAGTTGAATATTGCGCTCAGCTCGTGGGCAAGCGGCTGGAGAAAGGGTGAGCCGAATATCGCCGGCTTCTAGCTCCTGGCTGCTAGCTGCTGGCAATCCTCCGCGAAAAAGTGCTGGCTAAAAGCCAGAAGCTGGCAGCCAGAAGCTTTTCATCCATGAAACGAGTCGCAGCCGCGCTGATCCTGAAGGATGACCTCATCCTCGCCTGCCAGAGGACGCGGCACCAGCCGATGCCGCTCCGATGGGAATTTCCCGGCGGCAAGATCGAAGAGGGCGAACAGCCTCGCGATGCCATGCGGCGGGAGTTGGAGGAAGAATTGGGAATCGTGGCGGAGGTCGGGGTGGAGGTCGCGCGCATCGTCCATGAATACCCAAGCGGCGGGGCCGTGGAACTGCGGTTCTTCGAGGTGCGCGACTACGAGGGTGAAATTGAGAACCGAATTTTTCGCGAAATCCGCTGGGTGACGCGGCAGGAACTGCTGGAACTGGACTTCCTCGAAGCCGACCTGGGGCTGGTGAAGGATCTGGCGGCGGGAAAAATTTTGTAAGCGCCAAAACGTCCAACCGCAGAGATCGCGGAGGACGCAGAGAACAATGGGGTTTTCTTCTGAATTCCTCTGCGTACTCCGCGATCTCTGCGGTTAAATGCTTTTGGACTATCCGGTTCCGCCGCGTATGGTTCCGTAGACCAGCAGCACCGTCAATCCGATCATGATCACGGTGGTTGCCCAGGCGATGATGTTGAAGGTGGGTTTATTTACGTATTCGCCCATCAGCTCCTTCTTATTGATTAGAAACAGCATGAAAATCAGCACGAAGGGCAGTACCGCGCCGTTGACCACTTGCGAAAGCACGATGATCTTCACCAGGGGAATTCCTGGTATCAGAATCACGGCTGCCCCGGCGGCGATGAGCGCGGTATAGAGCCAGTAAAAAGCCGGGGCTTCGGAGAATCTGTGACCGACGCCGGACTCGAAACCTAATCCTTCGCAAACCGTGTAGGCCGTCGAAAGGGGAAGAATGGAAGCCGCAAACAGCGAGGCATTAAAAAGGCCCAGCGAAAACAATATGTAGGCGTAGTCGCCCGCCAGGGGACGGAGCGACTGGGCGGCGTCGGCGGCGTCGCGAATGTCGCGATTCCCGTGCAGGTAGAGCGTGGCCGCGCAGGCCACAATGATGAACCAGGCAACCACGTCGGTGAAGATGCAGCCCACAACCACGTCGAGCCGCGAGGTGTTGTACTGGCGCCGGGTGATTCCTTTTTCCACGATCGAGGACTGCAGATAGAACTGCATCCAGGGGGCGATCGTGGTTCCGACAACGCCGATGACCATGTAGAGGTACGAGTCATGCTTAAAGGCGGCCAACGCCGGAGGCTTCACGGTGGCCTTCAGGGCCTCAATCCACGCGGGCTTGGCCAATACTCCGGCAAATATGTAGGTGATATAGAAAAACGAAGCCGCCAGGAAGACCTTCTCAACGCTCTTGTACTGGCCTTTGACTACGATGAGCCAGACGATCACGGCACAGATCGGCACGGAGATGTACTTTGAGACTCCGAACAGTTCCATGCTTCCGGCAATGCCGGCAAACTCGGCGATGACGTTGCCGAAGTTCGTGATCAGAATGCCGAGCATCATGAGAAACGTAATGCGCAGGCCGTATTCTTCGCGGATCAGATCGCTCAGGCCCTTGCCCGTAACCGCGCCCATACGGGCGCACATCTCCTGCACTACGATCAGGGCGATGGTAATCGGGATCATGGTCCATAAGAGGGTGTAGCCGAATTGCGCGCCGGCCTGCGAATAGGTAAAGATGCCGCCGGAATCGTTGTCGACATTCGCAGTGATGAAGCCCGGCCCTACGATGGCGAAGAACAGCAGGAGCCGGACCTTCCAACTTCGGAGGAATTTCATGCGCACAGGCCGCTGGGACGATCAAATTGGCGAAACGGACCGACCAGAATAAATGGTGAACGCGCCGTCTGGATAGATGAATTTGTAGAAGTGGGAAGGTTTTTTTGGTGGAGTCGCCGGTGCGACTGGATGGGCCGCTAGGAAAGTCGGGGATTTGGCTGCCCAGCCCCTAAAGGGGCATTTGATTTCGCGCTTGCGGCATCGCTAAAGCGATGCCCTGATACGAAACCGACGGCTAGAGTTTGGCGCGCAGCATCGCGATCACGTCATCGGGGGTGATCACGCCGGTCAGTTGACTGTGTTCGTCGATTACCGGCAAGGTCAGCAGGTTGTACTTGTCAAAGAGTTCGGCGAATTCCTTCTCTTTCGCGTCTTCGTGGCAGGAGATGAGCGGCTCCTGGGCCAAAGCCAGGAGCGGGGTCGAGGAAGGCGCCAGAACGATCTTCGCCAGCGGCACCGCGCCAGACAGGGTGCCGTGAGAATCCGTCAGGTAAATGGTGCTCATGTTTTCCATGCGGCCTTCGAAGGTGCGCATGGCTTCGATCGCGTCATTGGCAGTGGCCGCCACCGGCAGCGCAATGTACTCGGTGGTCATGCGGCCGGCGGCGGTATTCTCTTTGAACTCGAGCAGGCCGCTCACTTCCTGGCGCTCTTCGGGCTGCATCTGGACCAGGATTTCTTCCGTCTGCTCATCGGAGAGGTCACCCAAAAGATCGGCCGCGGCGTCGGGCTCCATCTCCTCGACAATGTCGGCGGCGCGGTCGGAATCGAGCGACTCGACAACCGCCTTTTGCACTTTGGGTTCGAGCTCTTCCAACGCGCCGGCAGCAACGTCTTCGTCCAACGTCTCGAATACCGCTTCGCGCTCATCGGGAGCCAGATCTTCGACAATGTCGGCAATGTCGGCGGGATGGAGTTTGGCCAGCCGCTCATGCGAAATCTTCAGCCGGACGCGGCGCGCGGGATCGGTCTCAATGAGGTCTACGAAGTCCCAGGGAATATCGCGGGGCGGGACGCGCAGGAGCAAGACCCGAAGGGCAGCCGCTGGGACCATCCCTTTGAGAAGGCGGCGAATGGCGCCCCGTGCGCCCACATCCACACCACCCACTCTTAGCACGGAGCGGTCTTGCGCGATGTCGTAATAAAAATCGACGTCGTTCACGCGCACCACTTTGCGGCCGTGGACGTCAATCACCTGCTGATCGAGCAGATCGCGACTGAGCAACAACAATCCTTCGGAGCCATCGGCCGCGGTCCATTCCGCAGCCGCAGTCGAGGCCCGAACGCCGCCATTGATGGTGGAAACAGCAGTCAGGGGCAACACGCGGTTTCCCGCGGGCGTCTTGACGATGAGGAGCGCAACGCGGGAACGGTCCTCCTGCGGGGCAAGGGCCACCTCGCGCACTCGGCCGCTGGCGGCGCCGGAGGCGTCATAGACGGTCGAGCCCAACAGTTCGCTCAGTGAGACGGTGGCCATCACCAAGAGAATACTCAAGAGCGGGAGCGGACGCCAGACGAATGAGCGCGATTGTTCCGATGTTGCAAACGGGCGCCAGTCCCAGGAGGCTGCGGAAAAGCCGGCTGCCGAGCAAAACCTGGTCCCTCAGAGGCTAAAGAGGCTGGGGAAAAAGTAAATCCCCCTGCCCGGCCCCTAAAGGGGCGTTTGGTTCGAAGGACTTCGGTATCGCTAAAGCGATACCCTGATACGAGACCGGATTCTCTCCGTAGCCAGCTTCACTTGGCGCCCGCGGCAGCCAAGGCTCGCTCGGTGGCTTCCAGCAAGGCTTCTGGCCCTACCGGCCGGCCGGTGGCGTGCTCCATCCACAAATCGGGAGTCACCCGGCCCAGCTTCGCCATGCGCTCAAACTCCGGGCCAATAGCGCCCGCTTTTTTCATTTGCTCTTCAATCTGAAACGCGATCATGTGGCCGATCGGATAGTCGGGCAGGTACAAAAACGAGTCAATCATGTGCGAGTAGATTCCAAGCAGCACTACATCATTCTTGTGGAAGACGGGGGCGTAATAACGGTTCCAGATGTCTTTCGAAATCTGCACCGTGGCCTCATTGAGCTGGTGCGGCGAGGCTTGCGGATGGTCGTACATCCAGTGCCACACCGCCGTATCCACCAGCGCGACGCCCGCAATCTCATAGGTGGCCCAGAAGTCGTTCAGAGTTTTTTCGGCCTGACTCTTGGCGTCGGGCGCGGGCAGACCAAGCAGTTCGAGGTCGTGTCCTTGAAACACAAAGGCCAGCGCTTCGGTAAAGGCCGTATTGGGCACTCCCTGGAGCAGCGTGTAGTCGACGTCGTTGAGCGAGAACGTCTGTTCCACGTTGTGTCCCATTTCATGCACGGCGATGTTGTAGCCCTTGTAATTCATGCCGGTTTTTTCCACGCGGGTGCGCAGATGCACCTGCTCGGAGCGCATCCCCGATCCCATGGCGTGGCCGGAACCGCGGGCGGGATCGACGATGATGTTGTTGGCCACGTATTGGGCGCGGTCCGGGAAGAAACCGAGCTTCACCAGCAGGTTGGGAATGTCTTTCTGATAGGCCGCGGCGGTGGGATATTTCTTCGCCACCATTTCGTCGAGTTTCGCTTCGGTGTATTGGCTGCCGGGACGAAATCCGTTGTACCAGACGTCAAAGGGTTCGAGGGGGCGTCCCAGGCGCGATTCAATCAGCCGGGCGGTCCGCGGCACCAACGGTGAGGTCAGTATCTGCTCCAGCATCGCTTTCAGGCGCGCTTCCGGAATCTCGCGGTCCTCGTTAAAGCGGCGGTCGATCAGGGTGGGAGCCGTCGGAGAATAAGGGTCGGCCTTCCTCGACACCTGAAAATCCTTCAGCAGCACGGCGTAGCGCGTGTCGGGCTCGCGCGCATTGCCGATCTTTGCTCCCGCTTTCTCCGCCGCCGGGTCGGCATCCTTTGCCGTTGCCGCCTTCACTTCATTCGAGTATGGATTCCAATCCACGCCGGGATTGTTGATCACGACTTCGGGGATGGTCTGGGTGACAATGCGCTCCATCACCTGCTGGATCATGCGCTGCCGGGCGAGACCTTGCTCCTTGTCGGTATAGTCGGCCTTGATTTCGTCGCGCAAATTCCAGTGGCTGAGCAGCCGCATCTTGGGCGGAAAAAGGCGCTGGCCCTGCGGGTCGAGGAGGTGGTACATCCAGATGTTGTATTCCGAGATGTACTGCGCCGACTCGGCTCCAGCCTGGGCGATGGCAAGGTTTACGGTGGCGGGGATGCGCTTGCTGAAACGCTGCGCCAGACGAACTTCGGCCCACTGCCTGCGGCTCCATGCGCCGCCATCTTTCAGGCATTCGTCCAAGGTGGCCAGCGGAAAGTTCAGGAGCACAGTGAACGCCAGCTTATTCTGGAAGAAATCGTCGATGACGTGGGCCGACGGATCGTAGCCCGCGAAAAGTTCGTCGAACGGAAGCACCGGGCCCAGGTCGAGATCGGATTGCTGATTGAACTCGCGATTGATCTCGTGCATGTGGCCATCGAGCTGTTCGAGGAGGCGCTGAAAGCGGCCAAACATGGTATCGAGCGTGGCCTGATCGCCGGCAAAATTGGCGCGGACGAATTCCTCAAACGCCGCCGCATCGCCATCCTCGGCGCGCCAGAACTCGGCCACCTGGCGGAGCCCACGCTCCGCTCGCGCTCGTTGCCGGTCGCCGTACTTGGCCACCAGTTCGCCCTGCAGCTTTGCCGTCGAGCCTTTCATCCATGCCGGTTGCAGGCTGGCGGCGCTTTCTCCGGAGAGAGTAGTCGGGGAATTTTGCATCGAAGTTTCCTGTGCTGCGAGTGGCAGCGTGACTGGCATGCAAATCGTCAATAGAAGAAACAGATGAATCCAACGCACGGAAATGCCTCCAATTCAAGCATCCAGGTGGGAATTTCCTTTCGACCTCGGGAACCGGCCATTCTACACCTGCTCTGTCTGGCAGCGGTTGCCGGTTGACACGCAGCGAATCGACTGACTACACTCTGCCTTCCTCACTTCAAATTCGCGTCTGCTGTTCGAACGTATTCGTGGCAACGAGAAAATTATGGCAAAGCGACCTCGCATCGCGGTGGTGGGTAGCGCCAATGTGGATTTGGTTACGTTCTCGGACCAGTTTCCGAAGCCGGGAGAAACCATCTTTGGCGAGAAGTTTGATTTGGGATTCGGTGGGAAAGGAGCGAACCAAGCCGTCGCCGCTCGCCTTTGTGGAGCCGATGTCTTCCTGGTGGCGCGGGTGGGGGACGATCTGTTCGGTCCGGCAAGCATCAAAAACTTTGAACAACTGGGCATTGATGCTACGCACGTACGCCAGGTGAGCGGTGTGTCGAGCGGAGTGGCGCCGATCTTTGTCGATTCTTCAGGGCAGAATCGGATCATCGTGGTCAAGGGCGCGAACGACGAATTGAAAGCCGCCGACGTGGACGCCGCGGCGGATATGCTGAAGCGCGCCGATTGCATCGTGCTGCAGTTCGAGATTCCACTGGAGACCGTTTTCTACACCATTCAGTTTGCGCGGCAAAACGGCATCCGGTGCATCTTGAATCCGGCTCCGGCGCAGCCCATCGACCTCAAGGCGGTCGCGGACCTCGATTACTTTGTTCCCAATGAGAGCGAGGCGGAGGCGATTTCCGGCATGCCGGTGCGCAATCCGGACGATGCCCGGCGCTGTGCGAGCAAGTTGCTGGCCAGCGGCATTCGGCGCGTGATTATCACTTTGGGTGCGAATGGTTCGTTGCTTGCCGGAAGTGAAGGCATGGAACACGTGCCCGCGTTTCGCATGAAGAGCGTAGATAGCACTGGCGCCGGTGACGCTTTTATCGGCAGCTTCGCCACCTTCCTGGGCGAGGGCCTGCCGGAACGGGAAGCCGTGAAGCGCGCCAACCTTTACGCCGGGCTTTCGACGACTGGAGTGGGAACGCAGAAATCTTTTTATGACCGGGCGCGGTTTGATGCGGAGTGGAGCGCAAGAGGCAAGGGGTAGGAGGCTCGGAAGATTGATGTCCCGACGCCCAGCCCCTAAAGGGGCAGCTGTTTCTGAAGAACTTGCGGCATCGCTAAAGCGATGCCCTGATACGAATCCTTCCCCCCAGATGCTCCTCGGCTTCACCTCTCCATCAGCAGAACCTTCTCCGCATTGTCGATTTCGGTCAGCTTGACCTCGATCACTTCGCTGTCGGTCGTCTGCACGGTTCGACCGATGAAGGTGGCCTCGATGGGCAATTCGCGATGGCCGCGATCGATCAGCACCAGCAACTGCACCAGGCTGGGACGGCCATGGGAAAAAAGGGCGTCGAGGGCGGCGCGCGTGGTGCGGCCGGTGTAGAGCACGTCGTCGATCAGCACAATCTTTTTACCCTCGATGGGAAAGCCAATTTCCGCGTGCTGTACCACGGGCTTCGGCCCCAGCGTAGAAAGGTCGTCGCGATAGAACGTGATATCAAGCGTGCCCACGGGAACCTTTTTCTTTTCGACCTGCTGAATCAATCGGCCCAACCGCTCGGCGATGGGAACTCCGCGACGGCGGATTCCAACCAGGCCCAAGCCATCAACGCCACTATTTTTTTCGAGGATTTCGTGGGCAAGCCGCACCAGCGTGCGTTCGATCTCGGAAGCGGACATCAACTGCGCTTTTTGGGTGAGCGTCGTTTTGCGAACAGCAATTCTGTCAGTCGCCATGCTATGAGTCCCTCGTCATAAATCGGATTGGATTCAGCAAATACACCGGCGAATCGGATCAATCCCGGCAATTGAATGTATTGGAGTCTTCTCTTAAACGTCAAGCATACCTGAGCTGCGCTGGATTGCGGCTGGGTTACGGGGGCGATGCGTGATCTCGCTCGCAATCACGCGTGACTTGCGTCACAGCCACATTGCTCGGCATTTCGGGACAATAGCTTGTAAGCCATCCGGAAGATATGTTCAAAATCCTGCACGCTGAGTTCCTGGCGCCCGGCATCAAGCGGTTCGTCATCGAGGCGCCGCGCATTGCACATAAACAAAAACCGGGACAGTTCGTAATCCTGCGGCTGTACGAGCAGGGCGAACGGATTCCGATCACCATCGAACACTCCGACCCCGAGCGCGGCACCATTAGTATTGTGGTGCAGTCGATCGGCAAAACCACCAACCTGCTTAACTCCCTCAATACTGGCGACAGCATCCTGAACGTGGTGGGGCCGCTGGGGAAACCGTCGGAGATTGAGAAGTTTGGCACCGTGGTGGTGATGGGCGGCGGGGTGGGCACGGCGATGGCCTATCCAACGGCGGCGGCGCTGAAAAAGGCCGGCAATCGCGTGATCTCAATCGTCGGCGCGCGCAATAAAGAGCTGGTCATTCTGGAGAAGGAACTGCGCGAGTGCAGCGATGCGCTGATGATTACGACCGATGACGGAACCTATGCCGACAAGGGCTTCGTCACCGACAAGCTGCGGCAGTTAATCGAGAACGGGACGCGCATCGATCTGGTGCTGGCCATCGGCCCCATCCCCATGATGAGAGCGGTGGCGGAGATGACGCGGAAGGAGCATATCCGCACCATCGTCAGCCTGAACCCGATCATGATCGACGGCACCGGCATGTGCGGCGGCTGCCGCGTGCTGGTCGACGGCAAGAGCCAGTTCGCCTGCGTGGACGGCCCCGAGTTCGACGCGCACCGGGTGGACTTCTCCGTGCTGGTGCAGCGCAATTCGATGTACCGGGCGGCGGAGCAGAAGTCGATGGAAGACTTTCAGCGCGATCCCGAAGCGCAGGTCGAGGCCGTACATGCCGGACAACCCGGCGCATGCGCGGGGGAAGGAGACGGCCAGTGACAGAGCCCACCAAGCAACCTGCGAAACAAGCCTCGTTGAATCCTGTGCCTATGAAAGAGCGGATGAAGCTGCCCCGGCAGCACATGCTGGAGCAGTCGCCGCTGGAGCGTGCCCATAATTTCACTGAGGTGAACCTGGGCTATTCCGAGGAACTGGCGCGGCAGGAAGCGATGCGCTGCCTGGAGTGTCCCAAAGCAACCTGCACCACCGATTGCCCGGTGGGCGTCAAGGTGAAAGAGTTCGTGCAGTTGATCGTGGCGGGCGAGTACATGGCCGCGGCGGCCAAGATCCGCGAAGACAACGTGCTGCCGGCGATCACCGGACGGGTGTGTCCGCAGGAAGACCACTGCGAAGGCGGCTGTTTGATGGGCAAGAAGGCTCAGCCGCTGGGCATTGGGTATCTGGAGCGCTTCGTGGCCGACTATGAACAGGGCCACATGGATATCAGCAACATCCGCAAGGCGCCGCCGACGGGCAAGAAGGTCGCCATCGTGGGCAGCGGGCCCTCCGGCCTGACCGCTGCGGGCGATCTCGTCCAGAAGGGACACCAGGTCCACGTATTCGAGGCGTTGCACACACCGGGCGGCGTGCTGGTGTATGGCATCCCCGAGTTCCGGTTGCCGAAACAGATCATCCGCGAGCAGATCGACTACATGCGCGCCATGGGCGTGGTGTTTGAAACGGACGTAGTGGTGGGACGCACGGTCACCATCGACGAACTGATGGGAGAGGAAGGCTACGACGCGGTGTTTATCGGCACCGGCGCGGGGCTTCCGCAGTTCATGGGCATTCCCGGCGAACATTTTAATGGGGTCTATTCGGCGAACGAATTCCTGACGCGCATTAACCTGATGCATGCCTACGAGTTCCCGAAGTACGACGAGCCCATGGTGGATTTTCGCGGCAGGAATGTGGCCGTGATCGGTGGCGGGAACACAGCGCTGGATGCGATCCGGTCGGCGTTGCGGCTGGGGGCGGGTAAGGCGTTCATCCTCTATCGCCGCAGCGAGGCGGAGATGCCGGCGCGTATCGAGGAAGTGAAGCACGCCAAGCAGGAAGGGATCGAATTCCAGGTGCTGGCCGCCCCGATCGAGTTTCTCGACGACGGCAAGGGGTGGTTGGCCGGTGCACGCTGCCAGAAAATGGCTCTGGGCGAGCCGGATGCTTCCGGAAGACGGCGTCCGGTTCCGATTGAAGGCTCGGAGTACGAAATTCCGCTGGCCGTGGCGGTCATCGCGATCGGGACGAGTGCCAATCCGATTATCCAGAGCACCACGCCGGGTCTGAACACGAACAAGCGGAATTACATCCAAGCGGATGAGACGACCCAGCGCACCTCGCGAAAAGGGGTTTTCGCCGGAGGCGACATCGTTACCGGTGCGGCGACGGTGATTTTGGCGATGGGCGCGGGACGGCGCGCGGCAAAATCGATCGATGAGTATCTTACCAACCCTGGCCAGTGGTAATAGCTTGAGTGGTAAGAGTTTAGGTGTAAGCCCTTGATGTGACGCGCCTCACTGTCGATTGTGCGTAAGGTCACAGCCCGAGGGACGGAGAAGGCTTGTAATTCAGAGTGGTGGAATGCGTGGGGACCGTGGTGATAGGGAGTTTGGCGCTAACGGCCCTCCGCTGCTTAGACAGCGACAACGAGGTGAAGCATGGCAGGCCAAGCGCGCGGTAAGGTCACAGTTGACGTCGAGGAATGCAAGGGATGCGGGCTCTGCGTGGAGTCCTGCCCGCCCAAGTGCCTGGAACTGGAGCCGGAATTGAATGCTTACGGGGCTCATCCGGCGCATTATACCGGGCACGATTGCACGGGTTGTGGAATCTGCTTTTATTGCTGTCCGGAGCCGGGCGCGATCACGGTCTACCGCATAAAGGGGAAAGCAAAGACGTTGGCGGCGACACCGGAACCGGCAGCAGTGGCAGGAGGCGAACATGCGGCAGCTCTGTAAGGGAAACGTGGCGGTGGTGAAGGGCGCGATCCTCGCCGGGTGCCGCGCGTACTACGGATATCCGATTACTCCAGCCAGCGAAATCGCGGAGGCCGCGGCGCTTTATTTCCCGCAGGTCGGCGGGACATTTATTCAAGCGGAGAGCGAAGTGGCCGCCATCAACATGGTCTATGGGGCGGCGTCGGCTGGGGTCCGCGCTATGAGTGGATCCTCTGGGCCCGGTCTCAGCCTGATGCAGGAAGGCATATCGTATCTGGCGGGCGCGGAACTGCCCTGCGTGATCGTGGATATCATGCGCGGCGGCCCCGGCCTCGGCAACATCGCGCCCGAACAAAGCGACTACTTCGCCATGGTGAAAGGCGGCGGCCATGGCAACTACCGGAATATCGTGCTGGCTCCCGCGTCGGTGCAGGAGATGGCCGAGTTCACCATGCTGGCGTTTGAGCTCGCCGACAAATATCGCAATCCGGCAGTGGTGCTGGCCGATGGCTTCATCGGGCAAATGATGGAGCCGCTCGATCTGGAAGATCGTGAGATTCAACCGCCGGAAAAACCGTGGGCGGTCAAGGGAACGCCAGAGACGCGCGCCAATTTCATCAGTTCCATTTATCTCGAAATCGATGAACTCGAAGATCACCAGCGCAAACTGGAAGCCAAGTACATCCGCGCCCAGGAAGCCGAGCCCCGCTGCGAACTCTGCCACACCGAGGATGCCGAGGTGCTGCTGGTCGGTTACGGCATCGTGTCCCGGGTATTGCTTTCCACGATCGAGGCCCTGCGCAAGGAAGGCGTGAAAGCGGGGCTGTTCCGCCCGATCACGCTGTGGCCCTATCCTTCGAAGGCGCTGGTGAAAGCGGCGGCTAAGGTGCAAAAAGTGCTGGTCGTCGAGATGAGCAACGGACAGATGGTGGAAGATGTGCGGCTGGCGCTGAACGGCACGGTGCCGGTGGAGTTTTACGGCCGGGTCGGTGGCAACGTGCCCTCGGTTCGTGAGCTGCAGGAGCAGGTTTTGTCACGCATAGCCGTGGCGGTCTGAGACCAGGTCCACGGCGGCCTGGTTGAAAGAGGACGAAAATGGAAAACGAGAGCGTGATCAGCGTGGTGGATCCGGAAGTTAAGTTGGAAGCCAAGTCCGAAAATAAATCCGCAGTCAGCCCGCAAGCCAACACCGAAGCAAATAACGACGGATACGAACTCATCCACTCGAAATCGCCGGTGTTCTTTGATCTGTATGAGCGTAAGTCAGAACTGCAGCATCAGACCCACTACTGTCCGGGCTGCGGACACGGAGTGGTACACAAGCTGATTGCCGAAGCGCTCGAGGACCTGGGGCTGCAGGACAAGACGATCTTCGTGAGCCCGGTGGGGTGTTCGGTGTTTGCCTACTACTATTTTGACGTAGGCAACGTGCAAGCGGCGCATGGCCGCGCGCCGGCTGTGGCCACGGGACTTAAACGATCCTGCCCGGATAAGATCGTCATTTCCTATCAGGGCGACGGCGACTTGGCGGCGATTGGGACGGCCGAGATCGTGCACGCCGCCAATCGCGGGGAGAAGATCACCATCTTTTTCGTGAACAACGGAATCTACGGCATGACCGGCGGACAGATGGCGCCAACCACCCTGGTCGGGCAGAAGAGCACAACTTCTCCGTGGGGCCGGCGGCCGTCGAACGAAGGCTTCCCTCTGCATATGGCGGAACTGCTGGCCACGCTGGAAGTGCCGACATACATCGAACGCGTGGCGCTTTCGGACAACAAGAACATCATGAAAGCGCGGCGGGCAATTCGTAAGGCGCTCGAGATCCAGCGGGATGGCGCGGGCTTCTCGTTTGTCGAAATCCTGGCGCCGTGTCCGACGATTTTGGGCCTGGAGCCGGTGAAAGCGCAGAGCCGGATTGCCGAAAAAATGATCCCGGTCTTCCCTCTCAACGTTTTCCGCGACCACCGTCACGAACCGCTTGCGGTCAAGGAAAACGATCCGCCGCACCGCCCCGTAGCGGACGCGCTTGGGATCACCGCGAAAGACAGCGGGCGCGACATCGTGAAACCGAAACACGCCCATCGTTTTAAGGACGTTAAGATCAAGATCGCGGGCTTCGGAGGACAGGGCGTTTTGCTGTTGGGGCAACTCCTCATCGAAATGGGCATGCGGGAAGGACTGGAAGTGAGTTGGCTGCCGTCGTATGGTCCGGAGATGCGTTCGGGCAGCGCGCACTGCCATGTGTGCTTGTCAAAGGAGCGAATCGGGTCGCCCCTGGTCGCGCGCCCCGATGTGCTGGTGGCCATGAATGAGTATTCGCTGCGGAAGTTTGCCCACGAGGTCGCAAGTGGCGGAGTCATTCTCTACAACGGCGCCAGCCTTCCTGCGGACTTTAGTGCGCCGGAGGTGCAGGTGGTCTCGATTCCGGCGGCGGAGATCGCCGACAAACTCGGTTCGGCGAAGGCAGCCAACATCGTACTGATGGGGGCGTTGCTGGAAGAAACCGAGTGTCTGGCTCCGGGAACTGCGTTGAGCGTACTCGAAGACAAGGTGAAGAAACTCGATTTGCTGGAAATCGATCGCAAAGCGCTCACCGCCGGCCGGCTGTTTATCGATGAGCAGGCGCACATTGGCGCGGTCAGTCAACCGGACGGCTTCGCTTAGGATCTAAGTTGGTGGAGCGCCGGGCGCCCCGCCCGGCTGGACGGGCGAGGACGCCCGTCCCTCCTCCGTATAACACGCAAAGGAAATCCCAATGTCGACTGCATGGACGGCTCGTTACGCATTGCGCATGAAAAGCGTCACCAGTTCACGGATTCGTGAGCTATTGAAGGTCACCGAACGGCCGGGAATGATCTCCTTTGCCGGCGGTCTGCCCGCCCCCGATGTCTTCCCGGTTAAGCGTTTTGAAGAGGCCTGCCACAAGGTACTTACCGAAAACGCCGCTTCCGCCTTGCAATACGGGGCAACCGAGGGTTACGGGCCCCTGCGCCAGGCAATCGCCGACAAGATCAACCGCTACGGCATCAAGGCGAAGGTGGAGAACGTCCTCATCACCTCCGGTTCGCAGCAGGCGCTCGACCTGATCGGCAAGTTGTTTATTAATGCCGGAGACCGCGTGCTGGTGGAAGCTCCGACCTATCTCGGAGCGCTGCAGGCTTTCAATGTCTATGGCGCGGAATACGAGTCGGTTCTTAGCGACGATGACGGCCTGCGCACCGACCTGTTGGAAGCGCCCCTGCGCGCCGGGCCGAAGTTCATGTACGTGCTGCCCAACTTCCAGAACCCGGCCGGAACCACGCTGTCCGAAGGGCGTCGCCACGAACTGGTGTTGCTGGCGGACAAATATGGCATTCCGATTATCGAGGACGACCCATACGGCCAGTTGCGCTATGAAGGCGAGCACCTGCCACCGCTGGTCGTGCTCGACCGCGAGAACCTGCGCCATGACGGCGGCTATTCTATTGGTAATGTCATTTACCTGAGTACATTTTCGAAGACGCTCGCTCCCGGCCTGCGTTTGGCATGGATCGTGGCTCCGCCCGAGGTCATCAGCAAGCTGGTGCAACTGAAGCAGGGCGCCGACCTGCACACTTCGACCTTCACTCAATTCGTGGCCTACGAGGTCGCCCGCGATGGCTTCCTCGACCAACACGTAAAGCTGATTCGACGGATCTATAGCGAACGGCGCGACGTAATGCTTCAGGCGTTGAAAGACTTTTTCCCGCCCGAGGTCACCTGGACGCATCCCAAGGGTGGACTATTCCTCTGGGTAACTCTCCCTGGAGGGCTCGACATGGAGGCGGTCTTCAACTCCGCAATCGCGCAGAATGTGGCGTTCGTCCCCGGCGATTCTTTCTACGCCAACGATCCGAAAGAAGGCTCCCGCCACATGCGATTGAACTTTTCCAACGCCACTCCGGAGCAAATACGAGAAGGCATACGCCGTTTGGCGGCGGCCGTGAAAAGCCATCTGACAGCCGCGACGCTCCGATCGGAACTGCCGCTCGAAGTGTAGAAGTTATCTCATCAATGGGCAGGTGGGGTGCGCCGGGAAATGCGGAGAAACCGGCAAGACAAGATCTCGCGGTACAACAGTTAAGCCCCGAATCGCGTCCGCTCTAGGCTATCCTGGCTAAGCTTCACCGTGGCGGCGGGCTTTCCTGCCAAGTGTCTTCTGCGTAGACCATCCATCAATCGCTCATCTTCCGCGATCAGCTCCGGGCTTCTTTGTCTTCCGCCACTTTGGATTTCAAGTAGCCTTTGCATCAAGTCGGCGAGGTTCTCCATGACTTCCTCCAAGGCTGGCAAGACTGGTATGCCGAGCATGATAGGTGACAGCCAAGGGCAAAAACTGGTCAAAAGTGCACATGTTTTGGACGGTCTGTCAAACGCATGATTCAGCCATCGAACTTTCCCAGCATGATGGTCGGGACCCCGGCGTGCCAAGTCAGAGCCGTCCGCACCGGCTGTTGCCCTTTGCTGGCTTCGTTTCCACGGCCTCGGCGGCGGAAAGCCTGCGATCCCGGTGGGGCTGGCTGCGCGGGGCACCCGAGTGCAGTTCACAAGCTTTTCCGATCGCTGCGCCGCAAGTCGTACAAGGCACGGATAATATTTGTTCCGGAGTGAGTTCCCTGGTTTTCACGATTTTTATAATGCAACATTCCACGGCTCGCAAATGCTCAATATTGCTCATTTTCAACACATTAGCCAAACGGAAGGCTGCGATGGGGGTACCAGAATTTCTTGGCAATTGTGTGCAAAAGTGAACAGTTTTCGGGATTACGATTCTGCAAGAATCTCCGGGAGTGTAGTTCAGGAGAAGTCATTAAATGGCGCCAACCGTACCGGCCAAGAAAAAATTCGATTTCGATCCAAAGAAATTTCTTGCCACCATCGGCGAGGGTAGGAAGGTCGTGACCTTTCCCCAGAAAAAGACCATCTTCGCCCAGGGGGATGCGGCGGACGCGGTCTTCTATATCCAGCAAGGCAAGGTTCGACTGAGCGTCGTATCCAAGATTGGCAAGGAAGCAACCCTGGGCATACTGAGCGAGGGAGAGTTTTTCGGAGAAGGCGGCCTGGCGGGACAGCCTTTACGCATGGGGTCTGCAACCGCCATGACGGACTGCGAGCTTTTGCAAATTGACAAGCAGGCGATGATGCTTGCGCTCCACCGGGAACACACGTTCTCGGATCTGTTCGTAGCGTATCTGCTGGCACGGAACATCCGCTACGAAGAGGATCTGGTTGACCAGCTCTTCAATTCCAGCGAAAAGAGGCTGGCTCGGATTCTGCTTTTGCTGGCTCACTTCGGCAAGGACGGCGTGCCCGAGACGGTGATCCCCAAGATCAGTCAGGAGACCCTGGCAGAGATGATAGGCACAACCCGGTCGCGGGTTAGTTTTTTCATGAATCGGTTCAGAAAGTTAGGCTTCGTCGACTATGGCGGAGGCGGGCTGCAAGTTCATAGTTCTCTTCTGAACATCGTTCTTCACGACTAACTTCCGCCTTTACGACTAACTTCCGCTCGCCATCCCACAAACAAAGCTCCAGGACAGCGATGAGCAAATCAGGCACTTGCCGGATTTAATCCGGAGAACGTCGCTATCTTCGTCGCCACCAGCACCTCCAACAACGTGGCCGTGTTACGAACGCTTCCGGAGATGGTGATGAGCGCTTCGGAGACGAGGGGATGTTGTCCCGCCAGCAAATCAAGACGGTCACTCACGTCGTAGAGTTGCTCAACTTCGTGCAGAATCGCACTCGGATACATGGGGCACGCTGCTTTCTGAGGGACTAAGGAGAGAAAACTTCAGATGGGCTGACTTAGTTCAGGGAACCTGAAAGAGGAGAAGGTAGTAATAACCTCACTTGTAGTATATCACGGCGGCGAGTTCCCAGCGGTCCCAGCCAACGCTGTAACTGGACATTCGTGAGGGGTAAATCATGAGGGGATAGTCGGGTTGACTACCCCCTCTAAGTTTTTCTTAGGAAACCGATCTACTCCAGCACGAAAATATTCTTGGCGGCGCACATCTGCTTCAGGATCTTCGGCCACACCGTGACGCTGACTTCCCCGAGATGAGCTTTTCGGAGCAACAGCATCAGCGTGCGCGACTGCCCGATGCCACCGCCGATGGAGAGCGGAATCTGGTTGGTCAGGATCGCCTGGTGATAGGGCAGTTGCATAAAGTCCAACTGCTTGGCCATCGTAAGCTGCGTTTTCAGGGTCTCGGCCGTGACCCGGATGCCCATCGACGTCAGTTCATGGCGCCGCTTGGTGACCGAGTTCCATACTAAGATGTCGCCATTCAGCCCATGCGTGTCTTTGCCGGTCTCGTGGTGAGTGTCGGTGACCCAGTCGTCGTAATCGGCGGCGCGCATCTCGTGCGGATAGCCGTCCTTCAACGGCCAGCCAATGCCGATAATGAAAATCGCGGGATACTTTTGCAGCACCGCGGTCTCGCGCTGTTTGCGCGGCAGGTCGGGATACATGTCGAGCAGCTCCTCGGCGTGCAGGAATTTCAACTCCTCGGGCAGATTCGGATAACGAGAGTCCTTCAATTGCGGGAACAGGGATTGCGCAAACTTCTCCGCTCCGACAATCACTTTCCAGATTTTGCCGACAATCGCCTTCAGGAAGTCGAGGTTGCGCTGCTCGGCGGTCATGACGCGCTCCCAGTCCCACTGATCGACGTAGGCGGAATGGTCGTGATCGAGGAAATAATCCTTGCGAACGGCGCGCATATCGGTGCAGATGCCCTCGCCAACTTTGCAATCGAATTGCTTGAGAGCGGCGCGTTTCCACTTGGTCGCGGCTTGCACGACCTGCGCATCGATGGGATGCAGGTTGCGATCGTTCGAAATATGAAACTGAATCGGCGTGCGCGACCCGTCGCGATCGAGCATATCGTTGACGCCGCTCTCCACATCCACGATGAGCGGCACTTCGACCATGATCAGGTTCAGCTCCTTGCACAGGTTGTCCGCGATATAGCGTTTCACCTGGTAGAGGGCCTGCTGCGTCTCTTTTGGGGTCAGCAAGGAGCGATATCCCTGCGGCAGAATTTTTTCCAGTTCTTTGTAATCGCCGATTCCCGGTCCTGCCAGGTCGGCTTTCTTATCTTTATCTGAGACAAACGTGCTCATGCAATCTTCTCCTTTTGCGGACGGATTCGGTGCCGCCGCGCCGTCGCTACGCGGTCTTGCTTCAATCAAACTTTCGGATGAAGGGAGGGGGCAGCGCCAGAGGCTGCAGGGTGCGCGGCGTCACCTTTCGCTGCACGTTTGAGCTTGGACTGTTGCAGGATCACCGCGGCGGTCAGCAGAATTCCAATCAGGCCAAATATCACCAACGCGAGCAGAGCCATCAGTAGTATCGGCATAGCCTCACCTCGCTGCTGAAAGGGATTGTCTCGCCTGGCCGCGAGAGGCGCTGTGACCGCAGTCACCCGTCGATGTGACCCAGGGACGCTCAGCCTGGTATTTGAGCCTGTCACTTCTCGATGAATGTCACGATCTAGAGTGACTTGGATCACTGCGGGGGCTCTCCCAAAACGTTGAAACTCTCAATAGGCGGGGGTAAAGCCTGCTGAGTTTTGTTACGTTCGGTTCTTTGGAGGGTTTTATCGGTGGTTATTTTCGCAACACAAACATGAATTGTGAGAAGAACCGCTAAGTTGATCGAGTTGTAAAACTTCACAAGGAGAAGAAACGAAATCATGAAGACGACGAAGCTGGTGATATTGGTAATGACGATCGCGGTGGCCCTATTCATCCTGATCCCCAATCTCTCATGGGCTGAGGACGGAGCCGCTACCTACAAGGCAAAATGCGCAATGTGCCATGGCCCGGATGCAGCTGGCAAGCCCGCAATGAAAGCTCCGAGCTTGATTTCTCCCGAGGCAAAGAAGAAGTCCGATGCCGACTTGACCAAGGCCGTAACCGAGACGGCGAAGCACACGCCCGCGGTGAAGGCTCTGCCGGCCGACGACGTGAAAGCTGTCGTTGCGTACATTCGCACCCTGCAGAAGTAGAAGTAATCTTTGCCTGTAATCGTTGGCAGTAGCCGTTGGCTGTTCTCTTTTTTGCGCAGCGCCGCTGTCACGAATGGCGGCAGAGGCTGAAAACAAGGCATGAGGGTGAGATGGTTATGTCCGGCTCAATTCGGCGGACGGAACGGAAACCTGGCCGATCCGTGGCCGGCCGGAAAACTTCTCTCCTGTTCGCTTTCCCCCAGAGAACAGTCCCCCCGGGTCCGGGTGCACACCTCTCCGGACTCGGTTCTTTTTTCTTGCTAGCCGGCCCGGCAAAAGTGTTTTGTAAGCTTCCCCAGTCTGTTCCATCACCACGCACTTTCATCTTTTCCTTCATTCCATTGAAACGGAAGTCCCGCTGGGGAGCAACGAGGAGCAATTCCCATGAGTAAGGCCCTGCTGTATGACGCGACGATGTGCATCGGTTGCAAACAGTGTGAAGGCGCCTGCGCGGAGCAGAACAAGCTGCCTT
>Ga0326728_10007434_pt1 | contig 28114 bp, 23 predicted proteins | sample MB3enrmetagenome_FD_207602 | JGI IMG/M metagenome (GOLD analysis project Ga0326728, IMG submission 207602) | Lab enriched peat soil microbial communities from McLean, Ithaca, NY, United States - MB31MN | ecosystem: Environmental > Terrestrial > Soil > Wetlands > Peat | place: USA: New York... | reverse complement strand
CCGCCAACCGCGAACTCCGCCAGCGTTTCGCCGCAGAGGCCGGCCGCCGCGGCGTCCGCGTAGCCTTCCCCACACAGGCGCTCTCCACCGACAACGCCGCCATGATCGCCGCCGCCGCCTGGCCGCGCCTCCTGAGCGGCGACATCGCCCCACCGGAACTCTCCGCCGATCCGTCACTGGCGCTGGGAAGGTAGAGAGTTTCGCGCATTTCAGACCTTGGCAAGCGGCAGCACCGACTCCAACGTTTCCACTTTCCCCTCAGCTGGCGTACAATGTACACACGGAGTGGAGTATGCTTGCTGTCGCAGAGAGAAAGGAACATCGGATTCATCTGCGCGCATCGGAGCGCGATATATCCACTATCAGCCGGGCGGCGGCGACCGCCGGGCTTAGCGTCAGCGCATTCATTCTTGAGAGCGCCGCAGAGCGCGCCGAGCGCACGCTGGCGGACCAGAGGCATTTTGTGCTGTCCAGCGAGCAGTGGCGCGCCTTCACCGAGGCTCTTGACCGGCCTGCCCAACACCTTCCCGAGTTGAAGAAGCTTCTGCGGGAGCCATCTGTCCTTGAGCGGGCCTGAGCCGCATTCCGCGCCCCTGTCGCCGGTTGAGGCCCTTGCCCGGTCGCACGACCTCAGCCGTTTCGACTGTGGAAGCCATTCCTCGTTGAACGACTGGCTGAAGCGCTTTGCCTGGGTCAACCAGCAGAGTGAGACCTCGCGCACTTATGTGGTTCACCGCGCCGGCCAAGTTGTCGCCTACTACTCGATTGCGGCGGGAAGCGCGCGCCGGGAAGATGTGCCCGCGCGCGTGGCAAGAGGGCTGGCGAGTCACCCGGTTCCCATCGTTTTGCTCACCCGGCTGGCCGTGGACAGGACCGACCAAGGCGCCGGACTCGGGAAGGCCATGCTCAAGGATGCGCTGGTCCGCATTGCCGGCGCTGCGGAGATCGTGGGCGTGCGCGCCGTCCTGGTGCATGCCATCGACGCTCAGGCCGCCGGATTCTACCGGCGCTTCAACTTTGAGCCGTCTCCGGTCAACGACCTCCACCTGATGCTCCTGATGAAGGAATTGCGGCTGGCCCTGAGGCCCTGATTCAGCGCCCGCCGCGGTGCTTGCTCAAGTTGACGGCGGAGCGGGCTTCGCGGTCGGCTTCGCGGCGGCGTTCGGTCTCGCGCTTGTCCCAGTCCTGCTTGCCCTTGGCCACGGCCAGTTCGCACTTGACCCGCCCGTTGCGGAAGTAGAGGCGGGTGGGGATGAGCGTGTGGCCCTTGATCTGCGTCTTGGAGAGTAGCTTGCGAACCTCCGCGCGGTGCAGGAGGAGCTTGCGGGTGCGGGTCGAGTCGTGGCTGGCCGCGCTGGCGTGGGAGTAGGGACCGATATGCAGGTTGAGCAGAAATGCCTCGCCGTTCTGGATGAGGCCGTAGGAGTCCTTGAGGTTGGCCTTGCCCTCGCGGATGGACTTGACCTCGGCGCCGCGCAGGCTGACGCCGGCCTCGAAGCGGTCCAGCAGGTAATAGTTGTGGCTGGCGGCGCGGTTGTGGGCGGCGTCCCGCTCGCCGCTGGCCACGGGGTCGCGGGGCCGGGGCGCTTTTTTGGGGCCCGGCGCGGCGGGCTGAGCGATGACGTGGCTGGTTTGGCGGGCCATCGGGAAGCATCCTTGAATCTTCATCCTAGCATTGGCGCGGGTTTCAGCCGCTGTCCAGCGGGGCTTTGCTAGAATGGGGCAGCGACGGATGGGAAGAATCGAATCCCACCCTGGCCGCACGGCGCCACCGAACGGACGAAGAGTTGTCCGCGGGGACCCCGGCGGCGCGGCCAGGATGAAGGGCCCAGTTTGGGGTATGAGATCGTCAATGGAAATTGCGACAGGGAATTGCGTCAGAATTTGCGTCGGGGGCGGCCAAGGCAGCCCGCAAGCGCCCGCTATGGAATGCGGGCCGGCTAAGACGCCGGGGAGTAAGATGAAGAGCCGCGCTGCTGCCTGGATTGCCTGGGGGTCGGTTTTCGCTTCTCGACCGATCCTGGCGAGATCCGCTTTCTCCGCAGCCGCTTTCTGGATTGCACTCTCCGCGGTCCTGGCCGCTTTTTGCCTGTCGAGCGCTCCCGCGCGGGCCGAGTCGGCCAACGCATACTACAAGGCCGGCGAAAGCGCCGAGGCGCGCGAAGACTACGACACCGCCTTCGACAACTACCAGAAGGCCTACGCCAAGAATCCCAAGGATCTGCGCTTCCGCACCGCTTTCTCCCGGGTGCGGGTTACCGACTCATCGATTCACGTCAGCAAGGGCCGCAAGCTGCTGGCGGCCGGCGACGAGCAGGCGGCGCTGGTGGAGTTTTTGCGCGCCGCCGAGATCGACCCCGGCAACGAGGCCGCACAGCAGGAGATCGCCGGGGTGCGCCAGAGACACGGCGAGGCGGAGCCGCAGGCCGAGGCCGCGCTTCCCGAGGAGGCAGGCAGGGAGGAGCTCGAATCGGTGGGCGCGCCGGTCGAACTCAAGCTGCTCTCGAACGAGCCGGTCACCCTGCACATGACCGAAGACACGAAGATCATTTACCAGGCTGTGGGCAAGGCCGCCGGCGTGAATATTCTCTTCGACCCGGACTTTGTCTCCAAACGCATTCAGGTGGATCTGAACAACGTGTCGCTGATGGATGCGCTGCGCATTGTGGGCACCATCTCCAACACCTTCTGGCGCCCGGTGACCGCGAATACGATCTTCGTTGCCCAGAACATCCTGGCCAAGCGCAGGGATACGGACGAGCAGGCGGTGCAGACATTCTACCTGGCCAACGCCTGGCAGCAGAGCGACTTGACCGATGTGCAGACCGCCATTCGCAATGTGCTGGGCGCCAACATCAAGGTCTCGCCGGTGGCCAGCCAGAACGCCATCGTGGTGCGGGGTACGCCCGACGAGCTGCTGCTGGCGCAGAAGCTGGTCGACGACCTGGATAAGCCGCGCGCCGAGGTGGTGGTGGACATCGCCATCCTCGAGGTGAGCAGGAACTGGGAGCGAAACCTGGGCATCTCCTGGCCCAGCAGCGTGGGCGTCGCGCTGCAGCCGCCCAACTCCAGCAGCACCACCACGGCGACCACAACGGGCACGACGGGCACGACCGGCACGACCAGCACCGGCACCACGCCGACTCTCTACGATCTGAATCACCTGAAGGCGACGAATTTTGCGGTGACTATCGGTTCGGCGCAAGCCAACCTGCTGCTGACCGACTCGAACACCAAGATTCTGGACAATCCGCGCATCCGCTCCACCGACGCGCAAAAGGCGACCATGAAGATCGGCACGCGGATTCCGATCGCCACCGGTTCCTACCAGACCGGCGCGGCCACGGCGGTGGTCAGCTCGCTGGTCAACACGCAATTCACATATATCGATGTGGGCGTGAATATCGAGATGACGCCGACCATTCACTTTGACCACGACGTGACGCTGAAGATCAAGATCGAGGATAGTTCGGAGGACGGCAACGTGACCATCAGCGGCGTGACCGAGCCGATTATCGCGCAAAAGACGAGCGAACAGGTCATCCGTCTGCGCGAGGGCGAGGCAAGCGTGCTGAGCGGCATGCTGGACAAGTCGGATACCGTGACCTGGAGCGGGATTCCGGGGCTGAGTTCGATTCCGGTTCTCAAGTATCTTTTCGGATCGAAGGATCACACCATTCAGGACGACGAGATCGTCTTTCTGGTGGTGCCGCACATCGTGCGAGCGGAGACTCTGGACAGGGTAAACCTGCGCGCCATCGATACCGGCGCCGGCGCGTCGATCGATCTGCGCCACGTTCCGCGGGAAGGGTCCGGAGGGAATCCGGCTGCGAATCCAAGCCCGGCGTCCTCGCCTGGCGCCGCTCCCGGTTCGCATGGTGCAGCTCCCGCGCGGCCCAATGTGGGCACGGTTCCCGGCCAAAGCGCGATGGCGGCAGCTCCGGCGGCGCTCAAGCAGCTGAACGCATCGGCGGAGGCCAATGGGGAGACGGCGGCAGTGGCGGTTGGCGGCCATCCGCCCAGCCCGCCGATTCAGCCCGGCCCGCCCGCGCAGCCCACTGCGCCGCGCGCCGGGATTGCGAGCCTGATGTTCACTCCTCCGGCGGGTCCGGTGGCCGCGGGTTCCACCTTCCAGCTTCCGATTGTGCTGAGCGGGGGAACCGATATCGCTTCCGTTCCCATGGAGATCAAGTACGATCCGGCCCAGCTTTCGCTGGTCAACGTCGCCGTTGGGGATCTGCTGGGCCGCGATGGGCAGACTGTGACGCCGGTCCACCGCGACGACGGGCCGGGCTTGATCACCATCAATGCCGCGCGCCCGCCGGGAGCGGCCGGGATCGGCGGCACGGGAGTGGTGTACGTCCTGAGCTTTCAAACCAAGGGTGCGGGGGAAAGCGTCCTGGTTATGACGCGCGCGGCGACCGTGAACAGCGCTCAGCAGCAGACGCCGGTTCAGGGCGGCCGGATCAGCATTCAGGTTAAGTAGGCCGATGAATTCATGAGGAAGTTGACGTTAATCCGGAGCGACCGCCAGGGGGAGCGGGGCCTGACGCTGGTCGAATTGATTGTGACCGTGGCGATTCTCTCCATTCTCGCTTCGGCGGCGGTTCCCATTGCCCGCTTCCAGGTGAAGCGCCAGAACGAGCGGGAGCTGCGCCGCGACCTGTGGGAGATGCGCGACGCCATCGACCACTACAAGGACGCGGCCGACCAGCACGCCTTCCTGACCAAGCTGGACAGCCAGAACTATCCGCCCGACCTGGAGACGCTGGTGAAGGGAGAGGATGTGCAGGGCAAGAAGGTGAGGTTTTTGCGCCGCATTCCGGTGGACCCCATGACCGGGAAGGCCGAGTGGGGATTGCGCTCCATGCAGGACGATCCGACGTCGGACTCCTGGGGCGGGCAGAGCGTCTTCGATGTATATTCCAAGTCCGACGGCGTGGCCCTGGACGGCACCAAGTACTCGGACTGGTAGAGTGAAGGCGGGGTTGGCGGAGCGCCGCTGAACCCGCAAGTAAGGACAAGGGGAGCGAGTGCGCGGGATGGGCAGACAAGACGCGGGTTTTACGCTGGTGGAGCTGATGATCGTGATGGCCATCATCGGCGTGCTGGCCGTGGTGGCCGTGCCCAGCTATATCAGCGCCCTGAGGCATGCCCGGGAAGCGGTGCTCAAGGAAGACCTGCACATTCTGCGCTCGGCCATCGATTCCTATACCATGGACAAGCAGAAGGCGCCGCAGTCGCTGGACGATCTGGTCCAGGAAGGCTACCTGAGGACCATCCCCGAAGATCCGATGACTAGAAGCACGAGCACCTGGGTGACGGATTCCAGCGACGCTTTGCACTCGCTGGACCAGACCGAACCCGGCATCGACGACGTTCATTCCGGTTCGCAGGAGACGGGCTCGGATGGGCAGGCGTATTCCACCTGGTGAAGAAAGAGGCGATCGCGGAGGTGATTATGATGCAACGGACTCGCCGGGCTCTCATTCCACTGTTGTGCGCGGCCGCCTTCTGCGGCCTGGTGTGCGCGCAGGCTCAGAAGACCATCACCGTCAGGATGCTGGACAGCAGAACCGGGAAACTCATCGTGACCACGGACTTCCTGGTTCGCGTCAATGACGAACAGACAGTCCACGCCAATTGGATCACGCTGAATCCGGACGGCACCGGCAAGTTGACCGTGCCCAACGACGCCACCGTCGTTTCGCTTCGCGCCACGTACGCGGACACCACGTCCTTCTATATCAATTGCGATGCCAACAAGGATGCGGGAGCGCAGGACCAAAATGGATCCATGGATCGCTGGTACAAGGTCTCCGACATCCTGACGCTGGGAGTTGTGGCCCCCAACGGCTGCGGCGGAAAAAGGGTTCCCGACAAACTGCAGGTGGTCGCGAAGCCGGGCGAGTTTGTCTTCTTTGTCAGGAAACGAAACGCGCTGGAACAGTTCAAGGAATAGCTGCGGCTGAAGCGGAGGTTCAAACTGGATCGCGGAGAGAATCTTTCCTTGGCGCCTGATCCCATCGAGCCGGCCGCATTCAACTTCATCCTCCAGGTGGAGCGGTTCTATGCGAGCCTGATCGCCGGCGCGGACTCGGACCTGGGCCGGGAGCCGAGCCTGGGCGGAAGGCTGCTCTATGCCGGGGAACTCGATGGAGAAGGCCGCGCGCTGCTGGTGGCGGGAAACATTGCCGGCGCGGCGTCACTGGCCGCGACCGCCGATGCGGCTGCGCGGAAGCAGGCGATTCGCGATGGGGTCGCCGACTTCCTGGTGACCACGCTGGACGAAGCCCTGCGCATCCTGAAGAACGAGATTCGCAAGCGCGAGGCGGTCGCGGTCTGCGTCGCTGGGGCGCCGGAGGCCGTCGAGCGAGAGATGCTGGAGCGCGGCGTGCTGCCCGATCTGCCGCGGCCAGACGCCGCGGTAGCGCCGGAGTGCGCGTCGTTACTCGGCCAGGGCGGGCGGCGGATTCAGCGTCTCACGCTGGAGAAGCAGCCGGTTCTGCTGACCTGGAGCGTGGCTGCCGCTCCCGCTCAGTGGCTGCCCAAACTGGACGCCATTGCCCTGGATTGCCTCAGTCTTGAGTCGAGCCCGGGCGCGCGCGCGGCCCGGCGCTGGCTGCGGCTGGCTCCGCGTTACCTGGGCCGGCTGGCGCAGGGTTTGAGGGGCATTTATTGTGAACCGGAAACGGCAAAGGAGTTCGTCGCGCGGCTTCAGCGTGCGGTGGATCGCGGCGAGATCGGGGTTGAAGTGCGGGTCAGCCTGAGCTGCAATGGGGAGACGCGCGCGCTTCATCTCTCGCCGCCCGCAGCCTCGGAAAGCGCCGGCTGAACTCAGCCTTCCCCGCCGGCCGCCGTCTCGATCCGCGCCCACAGTTCCTTGAGGCCGTAGCCGGTCTTGGCTGAGACGGGCAGCGCCTCGTCCAGTACCAGCCCCTTCTTCAGAGCCAGCAGGTTCCGGGTTCGCTGGTTGCCGCTGAGCCGGTCGATCTTGGTGGCCGCCACGGCGAAGTCGCGGCCGGCGGCGCGCAGCCAGCCGATCAACTGGCGGTCGCTCTCCTGCGGAGGCACGTTCGCGTCCACCAGGCAGACGCACAGCTTGAGCGTCGAGCGATTGGCCAGATAAGGCTCAATGAACGCTGGCCAGCCCGCCGAGATCGACCTAGAAATCTTGGCGTAGCCGTAGCCGGGCAGATCGGCGAGGACCAGCCTGCGCCGCTCGCTCCGATCCAGAAGCGCAAAGAAGTTGATCGACCGCGTGCGCCCCGGCGTGTGCGAGACTTTGGCGGCCTTCTCGCCCACCAGCGCATTCAGCAAGCTCGACTTGCCCACGTTCGACCGGCCCAAAAAAGCAATCTCCGGCACGTCCGGCGCCGGAAACTGCGCCGCCGCCAGAGCCGATAACAGGAATTGAGTGGTGTAGCGCATAGGGTGGGGGGATCGGATGTTGGCGAGTCAGCGAGTCAGCGAGTCAGCAAGTCAGCGGGCTTAAGATCCACCGCGTGAGGCCGGGCCTGCCGCTGAGACCCGGTGACAGGCAGGGCGTCTTTCCCCAGGATACAGGAGCGGCTGCTCCCGGCCGGGCCTCCTGCGTTGGCGGCGTTCAGAAGATCCGGCGGCCGGGGGGTCTCAGTCGATCCCCCGGTCCCACCCCTCCAGCGTCCTCTGCACCTCGCCCATGAACCTGCCGGCGTCGGCGCCGTCGATGATGCGGTGATCGAAGCCCAGGCAGAAGTGCTGCATGGAGCGAATGGCAATCGTATCGTTGCCTTCGGAGTCGGTCAGCACCACCGGTTCCTTCTTCAGCCCGCCGATGGCCAGGATCGCCGACTCCGGCTGGTTGATGATGGGCGTGCCGAACTCGCCGCCGAAGACGCCCGAGTTGGTCAGGGTGAACGTGGAACCCGAGGCCTCTTCGGGCAAGAGCCGCTTCGCGCGGGCGCGGCCGCCCAGGTCGGCGATGACGCCGGCCAGCTCAACAAAGCCGAGCCTCTCCGCTTCTTTCACCACCGGCACGATCAGCCCCCACTCGAGCGCCACCGCGATTCCGAGGTTGATATGGCCGTGAAAGTGGATCGCTCCGTTTTCAAGGGATGCATTCACAACCGGGAATTTGCGTAGCGCTTCCACGACGGCCGCGGCAATGAATGGCATATAGGTGAGCTTGATTCCGCTCTTCTGCTCGAATCCGCTCTTCTCCCGCTCGCGGATGCGAGCAATGCGCGTCATATCCACCTTGTAAACGGTGTGAGCGTGGGGGCTGACGGCGACGCTCTCCACCATCCGCCGGGCGATAATGGCCCGCATCTTGCTGAGCGGGACGAACTGATCGATGAGCGTCGAGGCCATCGGCGCGCCAGGGACCGCCGCCGCCGGCGCAAGCGCCGCCCTGGCAGCTCCGCGCTCGCTCAGGTAACGCAGCACATCATCTTTGGTCACGCGCCCGGCCGAGCCCGTGCCCGCTATCTGCCCCAGGTCGAGGTTGTTGTCTTTGGCAATGCGGCGCACCAGCGGCGAGGAGCGGATGCGTTCGCCGGTCTGAGACGCAGCGGCGGAAACCGCCGGCGCCGCGGCCGCTGGAGCTTGTTGCGCCGGCCTTGCAACTGGCGGCGCATCGGGCGGCGCGCTTGGCGAGGACGAGCCGATCACCGCGACCACCGTATTGATCTCGACCGTCGCGCCCTCCGGAACCCGGATCTCGCTCAGCACACCGGCCACCGGCGAGGGAATCTCCGCGTCCACCTTGTCGGTGGAGATTTCAAAGAGAGGCTCGTCCTTGAGCACCAGGTCGCCGGCCTTCTTGAGCCACCTGGTGATGGTGCCCTCAAAGATCGACTCGCCCATTTGGGGCATGATCACGTCGGTTGTCATGAATTCCTCTCTCCGCCCCGCGGGAGTTCAATTGCGCGCCCAGTTCCAGGCGGATTATAAATCGCGGCCCGTGCGCCAGCCGAACGGGAGCGGCCTCCGGGATGATGGGCACTCCCTGCTTTTGGGGCATTCTCATTGCTTCCGCGATGCGTCCGTCGTGCTATCCCACTCTAGCCAGAACAAGACGAACCGCAGGTCCTTCGACTCCCCATCCCCTTCGACAAGCTCAGGGTCAGGGTCGCTCAGAATGACAGCGAGGGTGGGGCGCCCATCGCATTGGACTATCCGTGAAGGTGCGTTAGCGTTCCTTCCTAGACGGGTGGTTACATACGTCATTCAGCAGATCCGAGTCGGTCCGGCAGCATTGCCGCGCAGCCGTTCAACCTCCGCCGGAACCCGCAGCGGAGTGTCTTCCGCCGGAAAGTCCGGCGGGGCTGGCGCCTCAGCGTCCGCTCGCGCCCGCAGCGCCGCCAGACTCTCCACCGCCAGCACCCGCTGATCGAAGACCAGCCCGAACTCCCGCGCCGCGCGGTGCGCCACGGCCTCCAGGCTTGGCAACTGCTCCGGCATTTGCACCTCGCGGGCCGGGAATTCGTTCTTCAGGCTGGTTACCGCATGGTCGGGAAGCCCGCAAGGGACGATCAACGCAAAGTCGCGCAGGTCGGTGGTCACGTTGAAGGCAAAGCCGTGCGTGGTAATCCCGCGCGAGACGTGGATGCCGATGGCGCCAATCTTTCGCTCCGGCCCGGCAGCAGCCCCTAGTCCCTTAGTCCCTAGTCCCTTAGTCCCTAGTCCCTTAGTCCCCGGTCCCCCCGTCGCCCCGCACCAAACCCCCGTCAGCCCCGGAATCCGTCCCGCCCGCACTCCAAATCCGGCGCACAGCCGAATCAGCGCCTCTTCCATACGCCGCACAAAGTCCACCGGCCCCATCCGGCCGCCGCTGGGGTTTCGCAGACTGCGCAGGTCGAAGATCGGGTAGCCAACCAACTGGCCTGGCCCGTGATAGGTCACATCGCCGCCGCGGTCGATCTCGCGGAGCGCCACTCCGCGCCGCGCCAGCAGCTCCTCCGAGGCCAGCACGTGAGCCCGGTCGGCATTGCGGCCCAGTGTCAGCACCGGCGGATGCTCCAGCAGCAGCAGCACATTCTCCACCCGGCCCTCGAAGCGCAGCCGGGCGATCTCCGCCTGCAGGCGCAGCCCCTGGTCGTAATCCACCCGCCCGAGAAAGAGGTACTCAATCATGCTGACTCGATTGTAGCGATCGAAGAAGGGAATATCCTTCCCAGCCCTCGCCACTATCCGGATTCGGAACGGACGGCGTGCTATCCCACCCAGGCCGCAATAAGACGAGCCGCAGGTCCTTCGACTCCCCTTCCCCTTCGACAAGCTCAGGGCCAGGGTCGCTCAGGATGACGGCGAGGGTGGGGCACCGATGGCCGAGCAGTCATTGCGCCCATGACCCAAGGCCGTCAGTGAGAATGCTCCGAGGCCGGGCATCATTCCTGCCGCGCCTTCCACAGCAGGTACAGCGCCCAGGCGGCCAGCGTGCAGACGTCGCGAATCGTGCCGTTGAGCATCATCTCCCCGAAGTCGGCGATGGCAACAGAGCGCGGCACAAGATCATGCTCCTCGGCATCGGGATCTCTCTCGGTGGCGGTCAGCCCGGTGGCCAGAAAGACGTGTATCTTCTGCCGGGTGAAGCCGTAGGCGACCCATGGAGTTCCCAGGTAGGTCATCTCGGCGGCGGCCAGGCCCAGCTCCTCCTTCAGTTCGCCGCGCGCCAGCTCCTCCGGGTCGTCCACCTCCATCTCCCAGCCGCCCTGGGGCAGCTCCAGCGCCCGCTCCTGGACGGTGTAGCGGAACTGCTCGACCAGCCACACGCGCCCCTGGTCGATGGGCAGGATGATGGCGCAATCCTCCTTGTCCACCACGCCGTAGATGCCCTTTTCCCCATTGGAGCGCAGAATCTCGTCCTCGCGAACGCGCATCCAGCGGTTGCGATAGACTTCGCGGGTGGAAAGCGTGGCGATGGTGCGGTCCGGGGCGCCTGGCGTGGGATTCATGGGGTCTCCTTGGCGGGTTGACAATCCCATTATTCCTCCCGCAGCCGGTACTTGCGCAGGCGGCCCAGCAGCGAGGCTGGACCGCTGACCGTAAGCCGCACCAAATTGCCTTCGTACTCCCGCTTGTGAATCGCCATTCCCGCCTCGATAGCCGCCAGCACGCCGCCCTCCTGCTGCGGAACCCGCAGCTCCGCCTCGATGGTCGGGTCGGAGTGCAGGGCGCGGTCGATGGCCCTGAGCAGCGCGTCCATACCCTCGCCCGCGAGCGCCGAAACAGCAACCTCGCCGCCTGCCTGAGAGCGCGCCAGCAGACCGTCCCGCTCATGCTCGCCCAGCAGGTCGATCTTGTTCAGCACCTCGATGCGCGGCTTGCCCAGCGCCTGAAGTTCGCCCAGAACCTTTTCGACCTGCACCTTCTGTTCTTCACCATACGTGGAGGCGGCGTCGCGGACGTGCAGCAGCACCTCGGCCTGCGCCACCTCTTCGAGCGTGGCGCGGAAGCTGGTCACGAGCGTGTGCGGCAGGTTGCGGATGAAGCCCACCGTGTCGGAGAGCAGAATCTTGCGCCGGCTGGGCAGTTCGATGGCGCGCAGCTTGGGGTCCAGGGTGGCGAACATCTTGGACGATTGCAGTACCGCGGCGCCCGTCAGGCAGTTGAAGAGCGTGCTCTTGCCGGCGTTGGTGTAGCCCACTAGAGCCACCGTGGGCACCGGAACCGCCTCGCGCCGCTGCCGCTGCTGCTTGCGAACCCGGCGCACGGAGTCCAGTTCGCCCTTCAGGTGGTCGATGCGGTCCTGGATGCGCCGCCGGTCGGTCTCCAGCCTGGTTTCGCCGGGGCCTCGCGTGCCGATGCCGCCGCCCAACTGGGACATCGACTTGCCTCGCCCGGTGAGCCTGGGCAGCAGGTACTCAAGCTGCGCCAGCTCCACCTGCAACTGGCCCTCGCTGGTGCGGGCGTGGCGGGCAAAGATGTCCAGAATCAACTGCGTGCGGTCCAGCACCCGGCAGGGCAGCGCGGCTTCCAGGTTGCGCAATTGGGTGGGCGTCAGGTCGTGGTCGAAGAGGACCAGATCGGCGTCGGTGGAAGCGGCCGCCGCGGCAATCTCCTCCACCTTGCCCGCGCCGATGAGCGTGGCCGGATCGAGCCGTGGCCGGCGCTGCATCAGCTCGGCAACCACCACGGCGCCGGCGCTTGACACCAACTCGCGAAACTCGGCCAGGGATTCTTCGGCGTTCAGGCCTGAAGGCGCGCGGCCCTGCGCCGATGACGAACCGGCAGTTGTTCGCAGCGGTGGTTCGGGAACGGCGGATTCCAGCCCAGCCCCGCCCGCCGCATGCAGGTCCGGCAAGGCGGAGTTCCTATCCGGGCCGTCTGGACACACCGCCACTAACCGCGCGCCAGCCATGCCTGCGCGGTTGCTGCGCGCGCGGCCTCCTGGGTGAGCCCGCGCCAGATCCACACCCACCAGAACCGCCCGCTCGGGACTTCCACCCCCGCGACCAAGACCTGTCGCCGAGGCTCCGCCTGAGCCGCCGGTCCTGCCGTCCCGCGCTTCCAATCGAGGCCGCTTCCCGCCTGCTATCGCATCTCCGCGACCGCCGGCGAAGCAAAGGTCGCAGTCACCGCGGATGGCCCAATGCCCGCCTGCACGCCCACCGGACGATGCTCAGTATGCATCACGCTGCGGTTGCTCACCACAGTTGAAATGGCGTGCTTGAAGATCAATTGCTCCTGGCTGTTGTTCTCCAGCAGCACGGAATACTTGTCGAAGGACCGGATCTTTCCGGTGAGCTTGACGCCGCTGACCAGATAGATTGTGATGGGGGTCTTGTCCTTGCGAACCGTGTTCAGGAATGTGTCCTGAATGTTTTGCGCCGGCTTGTTTTCCATGTGCCGATCTCCTGCTCTTCTCTTGAGGGTTTGGATGCAACTGCACGTGCGTGAAAAAGCAAAATCGCGGGCACGGCCGCGGAAGCCCCGAAGCCGTCAAATCCCGCAATGGGACAACTTTACAGCGATTTAACAACGTTTTCAACTCTGCCGGATTCTCAGTGCAACGTTGGAGCGGGATTCCTCCGCTCAAAGCAGTCCCCGGCGACCGCTTCCCGGTGCCGGGACAAAGCGGGCGCGGGCTTGGCGCAATCGCCAAAGCGCAACGCCCTCGCTGAGAATATCGTAAGGGACGGCGGAATTCCTTCCGCTGAGACGGCCGGCGGCGGAAAACGTGAGACGCGGATCCTCTTCGCGGCGGGCTGGAACCCTCAGGGGCGGGAAGGGAAGCGCAGATCGGCTGGTAAAATGATGGGGTGAAGGATGCTGCCGCCACATCCGGCTCCCCGGCCGCGACCGCTGCCCCAGCGGCCCAGCCGGTCCCCATGCTGGATCTGAAGCGCCAGTACCGCCCGCTCCACCGGGAGCTGCTGGATGCGGTCGAGGCTGTTCTAGAGAAGCAGCAGTTCATCCTGGGCGAGCCGGTAGCCGCCTTTGAGCGCGCGGCGGCGGCGCGATTGGGCGTGACCCACGCCCTGGGCTGCTCGTCGGGCACCGACGCTCTGTGGCTGGCGCTGGCCGCGGGTGGAATCGGGCCGGGCGATGCCGTCGTCACCACCCCGTTCAGCTTCTTCGCCTCGGTCAGCGCGATTCTCCGCGCCGGCGCCACACCCGTGCTGGCGGACATTGATCCCGGCACCTTCAACCTCGACCCGGCCGCTGTCGAGCGTGTTCTCAGCGGTCCGCGCGGCGCAACCGTCCGCGCCATCCTGCCCGTCCATCTCTTCGGCCAATGCGCCAACTGGACGTCTTTGACTCATCTTGGGCGAAAGTACGGGCTGAAGCTTATTGAAGACGCCGCCCAGGCCTGGGGCGCGGCGTGGAACGGTGTGAAAGCGGGTGGTTTGGGAGACGCGGCCGCCTTCAGCTTTTATCCCACCAAGAACCTGAGCGCGGCGGGCGACGCCGGCATGGTGGCGACCAGCTCCGGCGAACTGGCCGAGCGGGTGCGGATGCTGCGCCAGCACGGCATGAAGCGCCGCTACCACCATGACGAGATGGGCTGGAACGCCCGCATGGACGGCTTCCAGGGGGCGATTCTCAGCGTCAAGCTCAAGTACATCGACGGCTGGAATCATGCCCGGCGGGCGGTGGCCAGACGCTATCACGCGCTATTTCACGCCGCCGGACTGGCCGAGGCAGGCCCCTATCCGGTTCACGGCGTCGTCCTGCCTCACGAGGTTCCCGGCAGCCGGCACGTCTGGCACCAGTATGTGATCCGCACCCCGCGCCGCGATGCTCTGCGCGAGTTTCTCGCCATGCGCCAGATCGGCTCGGAGATCTACTACCCCGTTCCGCTCCACCTGCAGGCGGCTCTCAAGGGCCTTGGCCACGCCGAAGGCAGCTTCCCGGAGGCCGAACGCGCAGCCAGGGAGGTCCTGGCCCTGCCTATCTTCCCCGAACTCCGCGAGGATGAGCAGCAGATAGTGGTGGCGGCGATTGGCGAGTTCCTGAGCTGATCGTGCAGCTCTGGCGAATAGGAACGGCTCATCTTCGCACCCCAGTGAAGCGCGCCATCCGCATTCCAGTTGCCGCATTGGAAAGTGATCGTGGCCGCTTCACTCCCAGCGGTAACCGTCTGCCGCGATCAGGTCAGCCGCGCAAAGCGCCGCGACGATTCGGGAAAATCGATGCCGGTGACGAACCAAGCGACGGCGGCGCAGGCGATTGCCGGGAAAATCGAGCTGAGGCGAAGCGAGGCGATCGGCGGCACGGATGAGCCGGGCACCGTGGTCACCGCGGCTCCGGCCACCACGGTCAGAACGGCGATCCACTGGTAGAGATGCAGCCCGCCCACAATCAGGGTCTGCGGTTCACCGCGATAGGCCTCCTCGACGAAGCGGCCGCAGCCGGACAGGAACAGGTAAACCCCGCAGATCAAGGTGGAGGAGGAATGCAACTGGAGCAGTCGCAGGAGCGCCACGCCAATGACCGCGTTGTACAGGATCGAATACACGGGCGTTGGATAAACGGAGACTCCGGCAAGCTGCGTGAGGCGGCAGACGCGCGAACGGGGATGGGTGTAGCGAATCCCCGGCGCCGTTCCGGTGGCGCGCCCATGACAGCAGCCCTGGACCAGGCAGCGCAGCCTGCCCATGCCCTGAATCCACGGCGCCGCCACGCAGATGGCCGCCAGCGCGGCTGGCAAGTCGATATGCAGGGGGAGCGCGGGCAAGGCTCCGAGCAGGGCGCCCAACATGCCGCCGTAGAAGCCCATGGGCCGCAGCAGAGATGGGCAACCCTCCACCCACTGAGCCCAGAGCGCCGCGCCCACCGTCGAGCAGAGGAAGATGCACAGCACCAGCCATTCGCGCCCCGGCCCGAGCAGTGTGTCGATCAGCCAGACGCCGAGCAGGATTCCCGCCGCCGCGTAGCCGCCATGGTTGATGATGCGCATGGGCCCCATCCGCCACTCTTTCCAGGAGTTGGCAATCCGCTCCGCGAGGCGCAGCATGGCCTTCCAGATATTCGGCATTCGAACCACGACCGCATAGGCCAGGACTCCGGCCAGGACGTCGGCCAGGGAGTGCATTCCCGTGGTAATGCAGCTCTGGGCGACCAGCGCCGCCCACGTCCACCAGAGGAGTTTCCTGGCTCGTCCCCCCTCGCCCAGCGCGGAAGCGGCAATCAGCGCCCAAACCACATGGAAGGCGGGAAACGCGCCGATCCCCGACCAGGGCGTTCTCTCCCATAACAGCATCTGGCCGAGCGGCCCGGCCGGATGGAAGGGACGCGGCGGCACGTAGAACGGCAGCAGAAGATAGAGGGGAAAGATAAGCGCCATGGCGCGCAGGCCGCGCTCGGCAAAGCGCCTGAGAGCGTGGCCGGAGACAGCCAGCAGGGGCGCAAGGAGCACCACCAGGTAGGTGCTGGCGTAGAGGATCTCCGTCTGCTCGATCACCGGCAGGCGGCTCTCGAAAGGCAGGCAAGTGGTCACCGCATCGGCGGGCCTGCCCAGCGCCCCGATCAACTCGAAGATTGCCAGCCACGGCAGCAGGATTACGGGATAGACGCGCAGACGCTCCTGAAGCGACGGGGCCCCGGCGCGGTCCTGGGGCAGCCACGGAGAGAACGCCCGCTCACCGAAGCGATGGCGCAGGTCGGGCATCTCGTAGCCCAGAACCAGAGCCGCGCCGGCCAAGGCCACGCCGGGCGTGACCAGCCACAATCCGCTGGCTGAGCCGGTGAGTACGGCCACGCCCGCGCAGGCTACCGTGAAGCCGCCATAGATGGGATGCGGAACCAGGGCATAGACGCCGCTAGAGACGAAGCGCGGCGGAGGAAACGCATTCATGGGCAAACCGCCGCCGCGCCGCCAGAGCGACCACATGCCCGCCGCCATGAAGATCGATCCCAGCGCCAGGAGCGCAATTCCCCAGTCGATGGAGTGCAGCGGCGCGAGATGCACGGCATCTCTTGCGCCATGAGCCCACAGTGCCAGCGCCAGGGGAAGAACAAGGACGAAGAGCGCCGCGTAGAGCGCCTTGGGCAGATGGGTGCGAATCAGGTTTTCCAATGGACCACCTCGTGAATTGCCCAGCCGTTGCTGCTGTGGCCCTGCGCGTTCAGGGTTCCCCGGCTCCTCCACTTATGTTCCTCTATGTCGGCCAGAGAGCGCGGCAGCATCTTGCGCAGGGCCGGCGCTCCAGGCAGGATTGTAGAGCCCAGCCGGCCGGCGCGCAGAGGGAAGCTCTCTTCCATGCGCAGAGTTGCGCCGCGCAATGCGACTTCAGAATCGGTGACCGAGAGAGTTTCGCACCGGACGCCGTTGTGGACTGCAAAGCTGGTCGAGTACGGGCCTTGCCAGTCGATCCAGGCCAGCGAGTCCCCGGCCGAGACGAAACGCCCCCAGCGCAACCGGCTCAACGGCAACCGCCAGGGAGGCAGCGTCACGGTGAGGCACTCGGCATAACCCAGGCCAGTGAGTTCGCGGTCTCCAATGCGAAGCCGAACCGCGGCTCTCGGCTGCAGGCAGTTCCACAGCACCGAGCCGGAAGCGTTCTCATAGACGGTCTGCTCGAATGGCGGCGCGGATGCCTCCCATCTGCCGGAGACTCCCAGCCGGGGAAGCTCGACCAGTATCTCGCCGCCCGTGGAAGAGAGCCGGTAGCGAGCCATGGAAGTATGCGATTCGACCGACGCGCCACGGACCGAAAGAACGCTGCTGTAAGCTGCCTGGATGCCGCGCCAGCGCAGCTCGGCGCAGTAAAGGATGGCCGCGTCGCCCGATTCGGCGACGCAATCCATATACCACTTGACCAGCAAGAACGAACCTGCTTCCACCCGCGGCCGGGCTCCTTTCCGAGCGGCATCTCGAAGCCGGAGGTTTCTCCGGAACGCCCGATTATATTCCCCGCGGCGCGGACAGAGGAAAGCCGAAGCGAACCCGCGCCTTGCGCTTCCGCCGCTACAACCGCAAACCGCGAACCTCAACCCTGGGGACGCGAGCAGGCCGCCATCCTCCGCAAAGCCCCATCAACCGCAATCCCTCCCAGCGCGAAGAGCATGGGAAAACATTCCAGCGTATAGCGCGCCTCCGGAGCCTCCACCGTCATCAGCAGGCAACTGCGCAGCGCCATATACGCCAGCATCGGCCGCCAGAAGCGCGGGCGCAGCCACAGCCCCGCCAATCCCAGCAGCAGATAGAGCGCGTTCAGCCCCGCGCAGGCCCAGCTCACGAGCGATTCCGCCGGGTGGGAGGCATAGTTCCACCAGTCCAGGTCGTCGTAGATGTTCTCTACTCTGGGCCGCAGCCACATATCGGCCACCCGCCCCAGCGGCAGCCAGAGGTAGTGGCGCAGCGGGTGGGCGGCCGCGCGCTCCTCGGCCAGGCGCGCAAAGCGCTCGTCGATCTCGCGCGTCAGCAACTGCCCGCCGCGGTTGTAGTCCTCGGCCAGCGCGGCGGTCTGAGCATACTGCGCGGGCGAGTCGAAGGCCCGGCTGGGCAGCTTGCTCACCTCCAGCGGCCCGTCCGGGACATTCCAATAAACTTCGAAGGTCGAAACGAAGTCCAGGCACCAGCTCTTCACCCAGCGCTCCCAGCCGAGGTGCGGGTCCTCATCCGGGTCGTTCGCCAGGCGCGGCGCCAGCGGCTCAAAGATATGGAAGACCTGCCAGTTGCGCCAGGTCCAGGCGGCAAAGGGCATGAGCGCCAGCAACACGCAGACGGCAGCCACGCGGAGCAGTTTGAAATCTCTCTCCGGGGCTAAAGCCCGCGATGATGCTGTTGGCTCTATGCGGTGGTTGAAACCCCCGCCTCCCTCCGGACTGACTCCGTTCGCAAGCTGCTTAACCCCCGAAGGATGCTTTTTTCGCCCCAGTCCCACCACCAGCGCCGGCGCCAGCGCCACGCCCACCAGCGCGCCATCCGGGCGCAGCAACGCCGCAAAACTCACCGCGAACGTGAACCAGAGCGCGCCGCCCCATCCCGGCCTGGCCCGAAACCGCGCCGCCGCCCACAGCGCCAGGGCGATGGCAAACAGGGTCGGCGATTCGGGTAACGGGACCACCGAATAAAAAGCCGTGAAGGGACAAAGCGCCGCCAGCCAAAGCGCCGCCAGCCCCGCTCCAGGCGAGGCGATGCGGCGCACAAAATCGGCCAGGAGCAGGCAGCCGGCCAGCTCCAGCGCAATCTGCGCCCAGGCTGCCGAGGCGTAGTTCTCCATCCCGAAGACGCGGAAGCAGGCGGCCAGAAACAGGGGATAGCCGGGCAGGCGGATCAGCGTGGAATACATCTCGCCGCCGGGCGCGGTGAGCGCATAGCGTCCGTGCAGCAGCAGGTTCTTCGCCAACCCTCCATAGACCGGCGCATCTCCATTCACCGCGAAGAACTCCCTGAGCATCCATAGCCGCAACGCGAGGCCGGCGGCGACGGCCAGGATCGCGGGCAGCACCCGGCGCAGGCCGGCAGATCTCCGGCCACGCGCCGTCAATTGACTCCCGGGGGCGGCTTCCATACGATTCGTACTGTATAGCGTAGACCGTTGCCGCGGTTTTCGCCCAGGTGGAGACCAGACCAACCCCGCGTATGCCGGATAAGCAGATATTCTTCGATCCCCAACGCAAGCGATGGAAGCGGCTGCGGCGCGTCCTGGACGCGGCAGCCGTGGTTTCCACACTGGTTCTGGCCGCTTTCATCTTCAACGTGCTGCGCTTTCAGCAGTTGCCCGAGCTTCTCCTGCCCACCCCCAAGCACAACTACAGAGCCTTGCCCGACCGTTCTCCCCTGCTGCGGGGCGCCAAGGCCCGCCGCCCCGGCCGCCGAAAGACCACCCGCAAGCCCTCCGATATTCCGCTCAACTCCGGCGAAGGTCTGCGCGCGGCCTATTACGTCGCCTACGACGAGGCCAGCTACGCTTCGTTCAAGGAGCACGTCCACCAGATCGACATGCTATTTCCCGAATGGCTTCACGTGGACGCGCCCCAGCCCACGCTGTTGGGGCTGAACAACGAGAGCCACCGCGAGTATGCCGTCATCGACGGCGCCACGGCCCACGATCCCGACGATGGAGACCGGATCAAGCTGGTCATCCAGGCGGCCAAAGAAGATACCGAAATCTTCCCTCACCTGAACAACTTCAACCCCGGCACCCAGAACTGGGACGCCGGCTTCGGCAACGTTTTGAAGAATCCCGGCAATCGCGCCGCTCTCCGCCGGCAGATCGTCCGCTTCTTCACCGCCTATCCGGTTTATCGCGGCCTTTCCCTGGACTTTGAAAGCCTGCCCGACGATGCCGGCCCGGCCTATCTGAGTTTCATCCAGGAGCTGTACGCCGATCTGCACCCGCTCAACCTGCGGCTTTACGTCAACGCCGCCGTCTCCACCCCCGACAGCGATCTCAAGCTGATCTCCGCCAACTCCGACGGCATCATCCTGATGAACTACGACCAGCACCAGGCGACCAGCGACCCCGGGCCCATCGCCAGCCAGGAGTGGTTCGCCGGCAACCTGACCCGCGTCCTCAAGATCGTGCCCAAGGAGAAGCTCATCTGCGCGATAGCCAACTACGGCTACGACTGGACCCTCTCCATCCCCAACCCCAAAGACAGAAAGCATCCCAAGCCCCGCGTTCTCAACACCGAAGACCTGCCCGTCTCCGACGTGTGGCAGCGCGCCTCGGACGCCGACGCCGACCTCGACCTGGACTACGATACCCTCAATCCCCACTTCGAGTACATCGACGAGGATCTGAACCAGCGCCACGTGGTCTGGTTTCTCGATGGCGTCACGGTGCTCAACGAGTTGCGCGCGGCCCGCCAGATGGGCCTGCAGACCTTTGCTCTCTGGCGCCTCGGCGAGGAGGACGGCTCCCTGTGGAACGTCTGGGACAAGCCCAGCAATCCCGAATCGCTCCAGGCTCTCGGCTCCGTCCAACCGGGGCACGACGTGGATACCGAGGGCGACGGCGACATCCTGCGCGTAACCGGCCTGCCCCAGCCGGGCAAGCGCACCGTCTCGGTGGACACCGACGAGCCCGATCCGCGCAAGAAGCTCATCGACGATGAGCACATGGACGTCTATCCCCGCACCTACACCATCGAGCAGGTTGGCTATCGCGCCAACGAAGTCGCGCTCTCCTTCGACGACGGCCCCGACCCCAAATGGACGCCCAAGATTCTCGACGTCCTCAAGGAGAAGAACGCCAAAGGCGCCTTCATGCTGATCGGCGCCGAGGCCGCCGAGAACGTGGGCGTCATGAAGCGCATTCTCCGCGAGGGCCACGAGATCGGCAACCACACCTGGACCCATCCCGACATCAGCGAAATCTCCTTCCGCCAACTGGACTTCGAGGTCAAGGTCACGGAACGCCTTTTCGCCAGCAAACTCGGCATCCAGCCGCTTTACTTCCGTCCTCCGTACGACATCGACGAGGAGCCGGACACCGACGACCAGGCCGCCCCCGTGGTCCGCATTCAGAACGACGGCTATACCATCATCGGAAGCAAGCTGGACACCAACGACTGGAACGAGCATCCGCGCAAGACGCCCGCCGAGATGGTTGAGTCCATCCTCGGCCAGTTGGAGACCATGAAGGCCAAGCCGCAGTTCCGCGGCTCCATCATCCTGCTGCACGACGGCGGGGGCGACCGATCGGCCACCGTCGCCGCCCTGCCGGTCCTCATCGACGCTCTGCGCGCCCGCGGCTACTCCATCGTTCCCGTCTCCGCGCTGATGGGCAAGACCAGCGCCGAGGTGATGCCCCCGCTCACCTTCCGGCAGTATCTCCGCGCCTTGCCGGACTCCATCGCCTTCTCCAGCGTGGCCATCGTCATCAAGTTCATTATCCTGGTCTTCTTCCTGGGCGACATCCTCATGAGCGCGCGGCTGATTCTCGTCGGCCTGTTCGCCATCATCGACCGCCTGCGCAAGCCCCGCGGCATCGCCTCGCCCGGCTACAACCCGCGGGTCGCCGTCCTCATCCCCGCCTACAACGAAGAGACGGTCATCGTGCGCACCATCCGCTCCATCCTCAACTCCACTTACAAGAACCTCCACATCATCGTGATCGACGACGGCTCTCTGGATCGCACCGCGGAGGTGGCCCGCGAGGCCTATGCCGCCGAGATCGCCGCAGGCCGGCTCCAGGTTCTCTCGATACCCAACGGTGGCAAGGCCGCGGCTCTGAACCGCGGCCTCGAAGAGGTGACCGAGGAGGTCTACGTCGGCATCGACGCCGACACGGTGGTCGCCGCCGACGCCATCGCCAGGCTCATCCCCCACTTCGAGGACCCCCGCATCGGGGCCATGGCCGGCAACGCCAAGGTCGGCAACCGCGTCAACCTGTGGACCCGCTGGCAGGCCCTCGAATACATCACCAGCCAGAACTTCGAGCGCCGCGCCCTCGATCTCTTCCACGTCATCACCGTCGTGCCCGGCGCTATCGGCGCATGGCGCACCGCCCCGGTCAAAGCGGCCGGCGGCTATCCCCTCAACACCGTCGCCGAAGACGCCGACCTCACCATGAACCTCCTCGAACAGGGCCTTCGCGTCGACTACGAAGACCGCGCGCTGGCCTATACCGAGGCTCCGGTCGACGCCAAAGGACTGATGCGCCAGCGCTTCCGCTGGTCCTTCGGAACCTTGCAGGCGGTCTGGAAGCATCGCGCCGCCTTCGTCCGCAACAAGGCCATGGGTCTGTTCGCCCTGCCCAATATCCTCATCTTCCAGATGTTCCTGCCTCTGGTCTCGCCCTTCATCGACATCATGTTCCTGACCGGCATCCTCAATTACTTCATCGACCGCCACTACCACCCCCTGGCCGCCTCAACCGCCAGCCTCGAGAAGCTGCTGGCCTACTTTGGCGCATTCCTGCTCATCGACTTCGTCACCTCCTCGATAGCCTTTTCGCTGGAGCGCCGCCATCCCGCCAACAAGGGTTCCGGATGGCTCCTCTTCCACATCTGGCTGCAGCGCTTCGCCTACCGGCAGGTTTTTTCGATCGTGCTGTTCAAGACCCTCAAGCGGGCCATCGACGGCAAGCCCTTCAACTGGGACAAGATCGAACGCACCGCCAAGATGAGCAAAGCCACCGAAGCGCTGACGGAGACGACGTAGGCGCTTCCGTTCCGTTCCGGGAAGGCCTGCGGAATCCCGCCACCCTCTGAGCCGGCAGTAAACTGCCCTGATTCCCACAGAGGTATCCAAAAGGGGACTGGGAAGGCCATTCCAAAAGTGATAGCGTTGCCGCATGGTTTGGCAGGACTACATTCCCGAAGATGTGCGCAACCTGTTTGAGGTCCATGACTTCCGCCACGCAGCGTGCATACTCGTCTCTGAGTTCCCGGCGGAGTTTGGTGAGATTCTTGTCGCGTTACGGGCCTTTCGGATAACGACTTCAGACATCACAAGGAGCGGAGGCAACGAATCGAACATTCCAAGGATCATCTCCAGAATTCTGCGTCCCCTCGGTTGGAAGGAGGCCCAGCTGCGAGCAGAGTTGGTGGTAGACGGGGCCGTGGCTCGTTCCGACACGCACAAAGTGGATTACATAAAGGGCAGAGTTGCATTTGACCTGGAATGGAACTCGAAGAACCAGACTTTTGATCGAGATCTGTTCGCCTTCCGAAGTTTCCACGATAATGGGAGAATCAGCGTGGGCATTCTCCTCACTCGCAGCGCAGAACTGGACCCGGTCTTTGAAGCATTGGGGAAGGCGGGAAAATACGGAGCTTCCACGACCTGGATGGGGAAACTGCTTCCTCGCCTGGAAGCTGGGCGAGGCGGCGGATGCCCGATCCTGGTTTTCGGCATCACACCCCGCCTGATTAGGGATTGGACAGAAGGACAGGAAGAATAGATGGATTTCGCGGCACAGGAACTGTTGCAACGCGCAGGCCGACTGAAGTTTGCCACGGTGCTGGCTGATCCTCCATGGCAATTCCAGAACCGGACCGGAAAAATGGCGCCTGAGCACAAGCGGCTTAACCGCTACGCCACCATGCCCCTAGACGAGATCAAGAAACTGCCCCTGAGCAAGGTCGTAAAGGAAACAGCGCACCTGTATCTTTGGGTTCCCAATGCGATGCTTCCCCAAGGACTGGAGGTTATGCAAGCTTGGGGCTTCCAATATAAGTCCAACATCGTCTGGCACAAGATTCGCAAAGATGGCGGCCCGGACGGCAGGGGCGTGGGCTTCTATTTCCGCAATGTTACGGAGGTGGTTCTGTTTGGCGTCCGGGGCAAGAATGCGCGGACTCTCGCTCCGGGGCGCAGACAAGTCAACATTCTCCAAACACGCAAGAGGGAACACAGCCGAAAGCCCGACGAGTTGTACCCGCTGATTGAAGCCTGCTCGCCTGGTCCGTATCTTGAACTCTTCGCGCGAGGGAGCCGCAAGGGGTGGAAAACTTGGGGTAATCAGGCAGACGAATACGAGATTTCCTGGGATACCTACGCAAATCACAGCCAAAATCGCGATCTAAGCCTCTTCGCTGAGGGGTAGAGCGGAATGAGGATTGTGAATTGCTGCGACCCTCAGGCACCATTTGAGACTGGAGGCTACCTCAAGCGATTCTTCCAACCAACCCAATATGTGCTGCTGACACGAAGGTTTTACTCAGCTACCGAGGAACAGCATGAAGCAAATCGCTTGCCCTGAATGTGGAGGCCCGAACGTAAACCACTATACGGATGGGTATTTGCTTCGGACTCCGGTTATCAAAGAAGATGGCAGTCTCGGACTGATTGACTGCGACACTCTTGAATATGAAGAGTTTTTCCAGTGTTGCGATTGTGGGCATAGACCAGGCGAAGCGGAGCTGATCTCTGCTGCTGTTGAGGCTGGCGCTTCGAGGGGCGCCTGCTCGTTCACCAATGCGCCCAACGCAAGGGCGACCGCGCCTCACTCCTGAAAATCCGCCAACTCCATCATTCCTACCCCGCGATGCAACAGTTGTTTTCCACAGCGAAGATGGACCGCAAAGGAGCGCACCGCCGATGCACAAACCGCGCGTCCTCTTCCTGGGCCGGAGTACGCTGGACGTTCTCTACCGGCTGGACCGGATGCCGGAGGAGGACACCAAGGTCTACGCGCGCGAGCTTCAGACCGCGCCTGGCGGGCCCGCGCTGAATGCCGCAGTTGCCCATTCGCTGCTGGGCGGCAGGGCCATGCTGATCAGCGCCGTCGGCGGGGGGCCATGGGCCGCGCCGGTGCGCAGCCAGCTCCGCCGCCACGGCGTTCGCCTGCTCGACCTCGCCCGCGGCACGGCCTATGAAACGCCGCTCTGCACGGTGCTGGCCAATGCCGCCAACGCCACCCGCACCATTGTGAATCCGCCCGTCTCCCAGGTTCCTCTCCGCCATCTCGGCGCTTCATGGGCCGCGGAGATGCCGTCCTCCTGGGGCCGAATCCCGCCGGTCGTCCTCACCGACGGCTTCTTCCTTGAGGAAACCGGAGCCCTGCTCGCCGCCTGCAAGAGCGCGGGAGCGGCGATCTGCCTGGATGGCGGCAGTTGGAAGCCGGGAACGGAGGAACTGGCCGGCTTGCTCACCGCGGCCATCTGCAGCGAGCGCTTTGCCGTTCCCGGCCAAAGCGGCGGCGCAAACGGCAATTCAGACGCCGTCTTGGAGTGGTTTGCAAACAGGGGCGTTCCTTATGTGGCCGTCACGCGGGGCGCACGATCCATTCTCGCCAGCGACCGCGGCCGCCGCTTCGAGGTCGAGGTGGCCAGAATCGCCGCCACCGACACACTGGGCGCGGGCGACGTCCTGCATGGAGCCTTCTGCTGCCACTTCGCCCTTAAGCCGGAGTTCGAGTTGGCGCTGCGCCGGGCCTCTGAGATCGCCACGCTCTCCTGCCGGGGCCCCGGCGCCCAGGCATGGGCCAGGCAACCCGGCGGCACAGTCGCCGAATCGCCGCAACGAGCGCTCCGAAGTTCGCTATGAGTCTGCCCAAGGGGGTGTGGAGACGCAATCCTCCTCCGGGGGTGGCAACTCATACGGAAGGCGGGCCCTAGGGGGGCGGGAGTCGCGAATGCCGATGCGTAGAGCGCAACTCCCGGCGGGGAGGGCTTGAGGTGCTGGATGCGGTCTGAAACCACGGGACTCAGAGTACGAGACCGGGCCGCGGGCTCAGGCTGCGGATCTGGTTACTTGCCTGGTTCTGGACTGGGCGTGCAAAGAGACGGGCTGCAGTTTGAAGGAGTTGTTTCCAGCCGGAATCATGGCCATGGGAATGGGGGTTCGATCCGGCCTTGCATGGAAGTTCTTTGACTCCAGCCATGCACAGAGCCGGGGATCGTGAATCTCAGGCTGGTCCTGCCAAAAGTCAGGCGACAGCCCACATTGAATCTGGAGATGATCCAGTTGCAACTCGATAACCGCAACATTCCTTGGAAAATAACGCCGGACATTGGAGGCACCGACGCTCAGTCCCGTTAGGCTGCGGCCCTTGCTTTGTGTTTTGACCACCATAGTTGCCTGCCCTTCAACGTGAGATGAAGTCAGTCTAGGGAGCGAAGCCGGGGAATGGTCGGTTCCGGAGCCGGGAATCCACTGGTGGAACTCCTCATTTGAAACGCACCGGACGGCATGACCAATTTGGGACGATAGTGCGCCCTTTTATTTGGTCTGTCAAGACCGCATCCCGTCAATTCAACGTGAAATCCGGCCTCGGGCTCCCAGCCCTTTGTTCGTAAGGATGGCGGGCGGGACGGAGAGGTTGCCGGCAGGGCGGTTTTATCCGTGAAAAGTCCTTTCGGAATGGACAAATCGAGCGGTTTTCTGGTCGGATCGCGCAGCGGCTCAAACGGCCAACAGAATACTTTGGTAACGCAAGAAAGGGCTTTCCGGTGAGTTGCATCACGCAGCGAACGGCGTCCCGGAGCGCTTCGGCCATTTCTTCTTGCCGGCTGGGGGCGAGGCGGCTGAAGAAGAGAAGCGCGAGCGCTCGGAGTGCGATGGACCCGGCGAGGAGCGGCGAGGCTGCGCCGGCGCCGGGATGCGGAGGATCATGGATGGTCCACGCAATTGCTTTCCGGGTCAAATTCTTCGGGTAGCGACGGAGGCTGTTTGATGAGCAAGCCGTCGAGAGGAACGGTGGTGAGGACGCGGGCGATGGTTTCGGCGGCGGTTCCGTCGCCGTAAGGGTTTTCCATGCCGCGCAGGCTATTTCGGAACTCCGGATCGAGGACCTGGTAGAGCGCGCGGAGGATGGCGGCGGTTTCAGCCGGCGCGTCGATCAGGTTGCGGGCGCGCTCGCGGCCCTGCTGGCGCAAACCCACGTTGACGGTGGGCAGGGCGAAGGAGGCGGCTTCCATGATGCCGGAGGACGAGTTGCCGACGAGCGCATCGACCTGGCCGAGGAGGCTCCAGTAGGCGATGGGGTCGAGGTTGATGAAGATGTGGGTGTGGGGGCGCGTAGCCGCCAGCGTCTTCGCGCGTTCGATGAGCGCGTGGCTCCCGGCGTCGGCGTTGGGATAGGCGAAGAGAAGCTGGCCGGGCGCCTGGGCGAGCGCGCGGAAGAGAGCATCGGCTTCCGCGGTTGTGTCTTTGAGGATGGTGACCGGATGGTACGCGACCAGAATCGCCGGAGCCTGGAGGGCGATGCCGAGGCGGGCTTCGAGGGCGGGCCGGGCGAGCAGCGTGGAGCGGCGCAGGTGGTCGAGCGAGGGCGCGCCGGCGCGATGAACGCGCCAGGGCTCCTCGCCCATGGCGATCACCCGGCGGCGGGCCGCGGGAGTGGATGTGAAGTGGATGTGGGCCAGCTTGGTGAGGGCGTTGCGCACCTGGTCGTCGATGGCGCCCTGGCTGATCTCGCCGCCTTCGATGTGGGCCATGGGAATGCGCAGCGCGAGGGCGACGGCCGCCGGCGCCAGTACCTCATAACGGTCGGCGATCAGCAGCAGCAGATCGGGCCGCCATGCGGTGAGCGCGTCGGCCAGACCGAGGATGGCGACGCCGATGGTCTTGGCCATGCCGGTATCGGAGTCGGAGCTGAGCAGGCACTCGATGCGGGCCTTGATCTCCAGGCCGGGAATGGCGTCGCGCTCGATCTCGTCGATCGTCGAGCCAAATTCGGGCGAGAGGTGCGCGCCCAGCGCAAAGAGGCCCAGCTCGACCTCGGGGTGGGCGGCCAGCTCGCGTAAGGGCCAGTAGAGGTGGCTGTAATCGGCGCGCGAAGTGGTGACGACGCCGACGCGGCGGCGGCAGCGCTTTGCTTCGCTCAAAGGGGTTTCGCTCATCGGAAACGGTTCTTGAGGGACCAGATCACAGGAGAAGTATAAATTGGCCAGGGCTTTGGTCCCGCTTGGGAGCGATGAGTCGAGCCATGAGACGATGCGGTGGGACCGGCCGCTCGCATACACTGGTAAGGTTCGGCGGAATCCTGGGACCGCGATGGCCGGCCGACGCGGAGATGAAGTTGGGAACAAGATTGAGGAGAATCGTCGGGCTGGGGGCTGTCGCCGTTTTTGCGGCGGCGGCGGGAGCGCAGGCGCGCTTTGACGCTGAGGCGGTGCGGCTGAACAATCGCGGCGTGGCGCAGATGGGCCAGCAGTTCACCGAGCGCGCGGCGGAGAGCTTTGCCGAGGCCATGAAGAAGGATCCGAAGCTGGCGCAGGCGGCCATCAATGAGGGCATTGCGCTGCTGACGCTGCAGAAGCTGGACGAGGCCGAGAAGGCGCTCCA
>Ga0326728_10007432_pt1 | contig 28122 bp, 12 predicted proteins | sample MB3enrmetagenome_FD_207602 | JGI IMG/M metagenome (GOLD analysis project Ga0326728, IMG submission 207602) | Lab enriched peat soil microbial communities from McLean, Ithaca, NY, United States - MB31MN | ecosystem: Environmental > Terrestrial > Soil > Wetlands > Peat | place: USA: New York... | reverse complement strand
AAATCGTTTTTCGGGCATGTGCAGCTCACTTTGATGCGCAACTCGCATCCTTCAGCCCGATGGCCCGCAGAATCAACATGCCGGGACACCAGTTGGTGAAGGCTGATTGCAGCAGGTTAAGTCCGACAAAAATCGTTAGCCACAGCCAGTAAAGTGAAAGGAAATGCGCCAGCGCAAGTGACAAAAGTACCATGACGCCAGCCATCAGGCGCAATCCACGTTCGACCGTCATAGAGAATCTCCTTGTTCGGTTTCAGGTTGATGATCAGGCCCGGCTTGATGCCGCGAATGAACCATGAAATAAAGCACTGGAATGGTCGGCCACGAGAGGAAAGTCGACGCCACTGCTCCCGCAATCAGCGAAAGTGCGAGCCCCTGAAAGATGGGGTCGGTCAGAATTACACTCGCGCCGACGACAACCGCTGCTGCAGTCAGGAGCATAGGGCGGAATCGGGTTGCGCCCGCATCAATCACCGCCGCGGCAAGGGGCATTCCCTGGCTGATGCGAAGCTCAATGAAGTCGACAAGGATAATTGAGTTGCGCACGATGATGCCTGCGCCGGCGATGAAGCCGATCATCGAGGTCGCCGTGAAGAATGCCCCAAGCATCGCATGAGCGGGCATGATGCCGACGAGAGTTAGAGGGATGGGGGCCATGATGATCAGCGGCACAAGAAATGACCGGAACCAGCCGACCACGAGCACATAGATGAGTACCAGCACCGCGGCGAATGCAAGACCCATGTCGCGGAAGACTTCGATGGTGATATGCCATTCCCCGTCCCATTTCATCGAATAGTGGTCAGTGGACTCAGGCATCGAAGCGTTATAGCGAGCCAGTGTATATCCAGCGGGTAGCTTAAGGTGGTCGAGTTCCTTGTTCATCTGCAGGATTGCGTAGACCGGGCTCTCCACCACGCCGGCTACATCTCCCGTGACATAGACCACACGGCGCAAGTTCTTGTGATAGATGCTCGGCTCGATAGTTGTGTGCTCGACGATGACCAATTCGCGCAGAGAAACCATGCCTCCGTCCGCGCCCGGCAGGCGAATATTGTCCAGACCTTGCTCGGAAGAGCGATCGGCGCGGTCAAGTTCGACAATTGCGGGCACGGGCTCTCGCGCTGTCTGATCATGAATCAGGCCGACCTCGGTTCCAGAGATGGCAAGCGCCAGGGCATGGGACACATCGGAGACCGCGATGCCGTGTTGCGCGGCCTTCACCTCATCCACGCGCATCACCAGTCTCGGCTGCGGATCTTCGACGTACCAGTCGGTATCCACCACGCCCGCGGTGTGCTGAAAGATCGCCTTGATCTGCTGGGCAACCTGCGTCTGACCAGCCATGTCGGGCCCGTAAATCTCGGCCACAAGGGTCTGCACCACCGGCGGTCCCGGAGGCACCTCGCTAACTTGAATACGTGCGCCATACGCGTTACCGATCATGTCGAGCAATGGACGAAGACGCTTGGCAATGGCATGGCTTTGTTCGCTGCGCTGCTTGGCAGGCAGCAAGTTTACCTGGATATCGGCCTGATTTGGCTGGCGACGCATGTAGTAGTGGCGCACCAATCCGTTGAAGTTATACGGCCCGGATGTTCCGGTGTACGTCTGGTAGTTGAGAACGTCCGGCTGCCGCGCGAGTTCTTCTCCCAACGCCTGGGCCACGCGCGCGGTCTGCTCAAGGGGCGTGCCGTCGGGCATGTTGATAACCACCTGGAGTTCGCTCTTGTTATCGAACGGCAACATCTTTACTTTCACGAGTCCGAGCGGCACAAGCGCCACCGAGACCAGAAACAGCACTACCACTCCAACGAAAAACAGGGCGCGATTGCGCGCGGACTGGATCAGAGGTGTCATGATGCGGCGATAGAGTCTGGTCCGCCAGTTCTCCGTCTCGGGCTCCAGTATTTTGGCTCCTTCAAGATGGCGGCCAACGAGGCGGAGGGCCGCCCAGGGCGAAACCACGAAGGCAACCAGCAACGAGAAGAGCATGGCCGCAGATGCGCCCACGGGGATAGGGCGCATGTAGGGCCCCATCAGACCGCGGACGAAGGCCATCGGCAATACCGCGGCGATCACGGCGAAAGTGGCCAGAATGGTTGGATTGCCCACCTCTGCAACGGCTTCGACCGCGACTTCGCTCATCGGCCGCCCATGATTCTCAGGCAACCTGAAGTGGCGCACCATGTTTTCGACCACGACAATGGCGTCATCGACAAGAATGCCGATCGAGAAGATCAGGGCAAACAGCGTGACGCGATTGATGGTGTAGCCCAGGAAGTAAAACACCGACATGGTGAGCGCGAGCGTAACTGGAATGGCCAGCAGGACAACACCCGACTCGCGCCACCCGAGAAAAAGCGCGACAAGCAGAGTCACGGACAACGTGGCCAGCAGCAGATGCTCCAGCAGTTCATCTGACTTGGCCTTGGCCGTATCTCCATAATTCCTGGTCGTCGTCACCGTTACGTCGTTGGGTATCGTCACGCCTTGCATCTCATGCACGCGCTTGAGTACGGCATTCGAGATATCGGTGGCATTCGTCCCCTTGCGCTTGGCCACGGTTATCGTCACCGCCGGATACTGGCGCAGTCCCTGCTGCGCTGTGGCGCTCGCGTTGGTCGTGCCGTAGACCACATAGTCCGACGGCTCTGCGGCGCCATCCACAATCTTTTCGGCCACGTCGCGCAGATACACCGGACGCCCGCGCACCACGCCGACAACCACAGCTTCAAGATCCTCGCGGCTGTTGAAGAGATTGCCGGCGTCGACACGGACCTCCTGATTGTTATCGGAGAAGTTTCCAGCCTGCACGCTCGCATTTGCGGCTTGCAAATGCCCAACGATGGCCATCGGCGATAGGCCGTAGGCACTCAGCTTTTCCGTACTTAGCACCACGCGCATGGTGCGCGGAAGGCCGCCGATAATTGTCGTCTCCGATACATCGCCGATCTGCGAAACGTTGTGTTGCATCTCATCGGCGATGGCACGCAATTGATAGCCGTTGTAATGCTCGCCCCAAAGCGTCATGGCCAGGATCGGCACATCGTCGATGGAGCGAGCCTTGATCAGCGGCTGCGAGACTCCCGGCGGCATGCGATCGAAGTTCGAGTAGAGCTTGCTGTAGACCTTGATCAGCGCATCTTCCTGGGGCGTGCCGACCAGAAAACGCACAATCACCAGGCTCTGCCCTGGCGCCGACGTGGAGTACACATACTCGACGCCGGAGATCTGATGCACGAGCGTCTCGATCGGCAGTGTGACGCGCTCTTCCACCTCCGCTGGGGATGCGCCCGGCATGGCGGTGGTGATGTCCAGCATGGGAACAAGGATCTGCGGCTCCTCCTCGCGCGGTATGATAGCCACCGCAAAGATTCCGATGGCCAGCGATGCGGCAATGAAGAGCGGCGTTAGCTTGGAGTTGAGAAATGAACGGGCCAGGCGTCCGGCGATTCCAAGGTCTTGCTTCATGGCAATACCTCGATGCGCTTGCCAGCGAGATCGCGGTCCGAGGGTGCGTCTACCAGTTTTTCACCGGAAGAGATGCCTGACAGAACCTCGATGAGATTGCCTTGTCCCGTGCCGAGCGTGAGATAACGGAGTTGCGCGATTCCTTGACCGTCGAGTACGTAGGCACAGGCCAGTGAGCCGCGCATGACAACCGCCGAGCGCGGAATCAGAATCGCCTGGCGGGTGCCGTTGGCAAACTCAGCCGTTCCATACATGCCGGCGCGCAACTGAGTTAAAGAAGGCAAGTCGATCTTGACGAGAAAGCTATGACTCGATGGATCGGCGGCGGGCACGATCTCCGCAACGGTCCCCGTCATACTCGTGGCACCGGCGCCATCGATCGCCACTTGAACCTTCATCCCCTTGTGAACCGCGCCAATCGCCGACTCATCCACCGAGGCTTGAAGTTGCAGAGCCCCGGCTTGATCAACCTGGATTAACGGCACGCCTGGTGCGGCCATCGTCCCCGGATCGACCATCCGCGCCGTTACGATGCCGGAGAAAGGCGCCGCCACGCGCGTATACCCCAGCATGGTACGTGCGCCGTTTACTTGAGCGCGCGCCTCGTCGGTTTGCGCGCGAACTGCCTCAAGGTTCGCCTCCGCAGCCTCGGCCCGCTGCGAGACTTCATCCATCTCCTGCGGGCTCACACTCTTCTCTGACTCAAGCTGCTTGTACCGGTTTAACGTGCTTGTCGCCAACGAGGCGTTGGTCTGCGCCGCAGCTTGCGCGTCTTGCGCCGCCTTCAAACCCGCCTGCGCCTGCTCCAGAGCCGATCGCAAAGCCGCGTCGTCCAGCACCACCAGCGTTTGCCCAGCCCGTACGCTGTCTCCCTCGTGCACCAGCACCTGCTGGATGCGGCCCATCACCTGCGCGGATAGAACTGCGGTTTCCTTGGCATGAACCGTGCCCGTGGATCGCAGGGTCACAGGCACCTCTTGCACCTGGCTTTCAACAACCCGCGCCTGCACGGTCTCGACAACCGCAGTCGACGCGGAGTCGGTACCATGACATCCGGCCACCATCGCGGCGGTAACGGCTAGCAAACTTGCCCGTAAGACAGTTTTCATTGCAATTCCTCCGCCGCATCGGGAGTCAGTGTCCCAGTCGCGTATAAAAGTTCGGTATAGGCCATGGCATTTCCGTAAACGGCATGCCAGTAATTGGATTGGCTCTGCCGCTCGGCATCCTCGGCCCGTAGCAGATCGGTGATGGTGGCAAGCCCCGCACCGTAACGATTCTTCAGAATGCGCAGACTCTCAGCCGATTGGTCCATTGCCGCCCGCGCCGTCTCCAGCGAGAGTTCCGCCGTCTTCTGGTGAATGTGCGCCTGGCTCACTTCCAGCCGCAGATGCTGCTGAGAGGCGGTCACCTGCGCGTCGATCTTCCGCTTAGCAGCAGACTCGCGCGAAAGTTGGGCGCGCCTGCCCGCGGGCAGAATGTCCACGCTGATCTGCACGCCGGCCACCCAGTTGTTGCCTCCCGAGCCGGTAAAGGAGGATTGGTCTTCTTCCCAGTTTCCATAGGCACTCACGCGTGGGCCGAAGTCCGACTTTGCCGCTCCCACGGCAGACGCCTGCGCCGATTGCTCCTGTCCTAACGCCGCCAGATCCGGCCGCGCCTTTTCGGCCGTCGCCAACTCCTCTTCCAATGCGTTCTGCGGAAATGTGTGCGGCTCGATCGGTTTCAGTTCGGTTGCTTTCAGCTCCGGGTCGCCCATCGCCTCGCGCAACTGGGCCCACGCCAGTTCCAGGTCGCCCTGCGCCGCAATCAGCTCCTCCTTGCGGGCGGCCACATTCACCTCGGCCGACATGCGATCCGACTCCACCGCAAGGCCGGCCTTGACGTGCTCATCCACAGAGGTAAGAAGCGCCGCCGCCGTCTCCTGCTCATGCTGGGCAACATCGATCTCCCGCTGCGCATAGAGCACCTGCTGGTAGGCCCCCACAACACGAAACACGATCTGCTGGTCCACAGCCTTGGTAGAGGTCAAAGCGCTCTGTCTGTGCAAATCCGCGCGATGGATCTCTCTCTGTGTCTTGAGCGAGTCGAACGCCATCCATGAACCAGAGAAACGCGTGGAGAAGTTGCCGATGGGCTGCGGAAAATTCAGCGCGTTCAGCGCAAAGTCAGCTTGCGTAAACTGCCGCTGCCGAAGCCGCGTGCCGAAGGCATAGACCGGATCGTCGCCGCGGGAGATGTCTTCAGTGAAGTTGAGTTGCGGCAGAAGCTGGGTGCGCGCCATGGTGGCCGCCGATTTGGCTTCTTGATTGTCTGCGCGCGCAATTGCGGCATCGGGGCTTTGCCCAAGAGCAATGTTGACGGCTTGCCGTAGCATCAGAGGTTCCTGCGCACCGGCGGCCAAGCTCCCTATCGAGAACAGGAGAAGAGGGCCCAGAGATAGATACAGGCGTGAACTCATTGGGTCAGATGTCCTTGGGTAGTACTTTCATAGGATGAAAGTCACGAAGTGGGCAATTCGTTACAAAACGCGTCAAGTCTATTCTTTGAGGCTCTAATCACGCCTGTTCTGGTATCGCATCCAAGGTTGGGAATTTGAACAGTCTGCAGGAAGGTGCTGGTTTGCTATCTTGCAAATGCGCAGGAGAGTGTGGGATCGGCTGCAATGGCTTCAACAAGTTTACCCAGGGGCGAATGTCGCAGTCGCCACATCTGAAGCCTAAAGATGCCGCGAGCGCGGCGGGAGAGATGGATTTGGAGTTGATTTCGATCATATACATATGTGACGATCTGATCATCTGGTGATATATGTTAAGAGTCAAGACAGCACGAGTTTTGACCGACGCCGAACTTGGGAAGGTGGCGGGACAATTCGGCCTGCTGAGCGAGCCCATGCGCCTGAAGATTCTGCAGGTGCTCTCTGTAAGACCACTGATTCGTGCCATTGCTGATATCAAAGCTTCTGGAGCAAAAAGTGCCGGGCACTCCATGAGGTACTGTGGTTTTCCCTTGAATCCACAGGATTGAAGTTGATAACAGGCTCTGGATGCAGTCTGTTCAATGATCGTGGCGATCCCGCGCACACGCGCGATTTATGGATCGCTTTCCGCAGTCAAATTCCGCAGCGCCCGTGCAAAGTCCGGCACACAGCAGGAGAAATCGGCGCGGCTGCAGGCGGGGATGAAGACCGGCACGCGGACGGGCGGGTTCTGACTCGTGAGCACGGTTGCGAATCGCATCTGCTCAAGAGTCTGCGTCGTGTAATAGACGCGCACGAAATCTTCGCTGCCGACTGCCGGCTGCCATAGCTCAAACACCAGCGCTCCACCGGGCGGCGTGTCATCGCGCCGACCGTCGGCAATCCAGTGCAGGTCCAGCAGTCCGGCGATGCTGGCAATGTTGGTATCGTGCCCAATGAGGAAAAGCGCGCGGTCGCTTACGCGGCTGACCGCTCCCGGTTGAGGCTTGTCCGTGGCGGCCTGCGAGAGAGACAGCAAAATCTGATGGAGCAGGCTCGAGGCCTGGGAGCGCGCAATCGGCCTGGGGCGCTGCGAGAATTCCGCTGCGGCCGTATGCAGTTCCATCAGCGTCCGCAGGTTGTCGCCGTTTACGCAGCCCCAGCCCACATTGGCCGCATCCATTCCTTCGGTGTATTCGAGTAGCAAAATCTCACTGAGCGTGGAGGCAATGCTCATCGGTCCCCGCAGCTCTACATGATGACCGCTGGAAGCGGGCGCGAGTGTGGCGGGGATATCGAGCAGCGATTGGCGCTCGGAATTTGTGTTCCCCGCTGCGCCGCACTTGCCCAGGATCGTATCCAGCTCCGTGAGCTGGGAGCGATAGGCCGCGGCGATGTTGTCGGGGTCGCCGCCGATACCGCCTGAGATCGACGCTGCGGCCAACCCCGAATCCGCTGTGGTTGCCTTTACATCGCGCGTATGAAAAATTTCATCGTTCGTCCCCTGGGGCAGTCCCTTCACCGGCGGAGGACAGCCGGGGAACATGCCTTCAGCCAGCGCCCTGCCCGTTTCCCGCGTGCGCTGGTCGGAGTCGGTATAAATGGTCACGTGCGCCGCATCGTCGCAGCCCGTCGCGGAGAGTAGACCTTCACCGGAAAGCTGCAGCCGGTCGTAGGCCCCGAAGATTTGCATCAACTGATAGCCATGCGCCGTGAGATAGCCCGGCGGAACGCTCCACGACGGCCATGGCGCAGCCGAATACGAGTTGTATTGTGCGCTGCTCCCTGTTGGTGAGCGGACGCCATGGCGGCTGAGATAAATGACGAACCGCAGTTGCCCGCTATCGGCGCGTGTTCCAGTGGCAGGCGCCTGCGCCTCACCCGGTAGCGCGCATAAGGCAAAAAAAGCCAGAAAAGAAGCACAGGCGCGCGGCGCGATGCGTGGCATCTTCGGGTCCCTCAGGATTGTATTGCGTCAACAGGATACAGGCCGGCACATTGAGAGGCCCATTCCGCCGGCCTGTGCGGGCCGTTTCTAGTGCTCGCGGCCGGATTCCCAGCGCAGGCTGGCGCTGTAGTTCGGTTTGTAGTACTCGCGCTGCGTCATGTATTGCGGGCTGCCGTTGTAAAAACCGAAGACCTCGTTGTTCAGGTTCAAGCCATCCACCTGAAGCCGCAAGCCGCGATAGAGACGAACGCCCATCTGCGCGTCCACCTGAAAATGCGGGTAAAAGTAGTTGTCGCCGCAGGGTCCATTGATCGGCCCGTTGAGCGGTCCGGCGTTCGGGTTGGGGCCGTTGTTGCACACCGCGATTCCGGAGGCAGTGGAGTAGTACTGGTAGGCGTCAATGTTGGAGCTGTTATAGGACATGCCCATGTGCACCTCGTAACGGCCCAACTCATACCCAGGTTCGATGTTGAAGGCGTGCTTCGCCGATCCCATCAGCGAGGGCGAGTCGGTGCGGTCGGGAAGGCCGCTGATGCGCGAATCGCTGTAGGAGTAATTGGTCATCATACCAAGGCCACGGAAAGCGCCGGGCAGATTGGTGAACTTTTGCTGTAAGCCGAATTCCAGACCCCAGACTCGGGCGTTACTGCCGTTGGCATCCTCTTGAGCCAGGGAGCCGGCTGGCGTACCCGGTACCACAGCCAGACAGGTGCCGGTGCAGGGAACATTGGCGGTCACGATCGGATTGGTCAGCTGTTTATAAAAGAACCCGGTTTGAATCAGGCCGAAAGGCTTCAGCTCCTGCTCCAAAAGCAGATCGTAGTTATTGGAATGAGTGGGCAGTTCGTTGGGGTCGCCGATAGTGGCCACCACCGGGTTATTACCGGTGGGCGACACGTACGGCACCAGGTCGTACTGATTTGGCCGGGAGATACCGCGCGCATAGACCGCGCGGACCGCCGTCGCAGTTGTAAAGGCATAGCGGGCCTGGATGCTGGGCAGAGGATCGATGTAGGTCTGGACATTCGTAACCGGTGTGGTTCCAATCCAGTTTCCGTTGTTATCCGTTCCGTTGCTATTGGGACCGGCGGCGGGGTTCACCAAGTATCCCCGTCCATACTCGTGCGTTGCCTCCAGGCGCAGTCCCGTCTGCAGGCTCAAGCGGTCGAAATGGAAGGTGTTCAGGATGTAACCAGCAGAGATGCGCTCGATCAGATCGTAGTTGGCAGAGTCAGACGAACTGCGTGTGGCGGGCACGTCCAGGGGAAGCAGCGACGGATTGGCGCCAAGGAATTGATCCACCTTGTAGTGGTCCGTCATCTCCCCCATGTGGTAGGTACCGTCGTAGTAATGCGGATCCTGGAATCCGCTGGCGAACATCTCTGAGTTGACAGGGGTGGCATTGTCAGCGGCGACGGAGCAGATCGTGGGCGTGTAGCCGGGATCCGCCTGCGGGCAGTAATCGTAAGTTGGCGTGTAGGCGTCCTGACCCTTGTGCGCATTGCGGAATTCGCCACCGAACTCCAGCGTGGCCGAGTGTGTGCCGACGTGATAGTTGAACCCCATCGCACCCCACTCCTGCAGATTCAGTTGCGTCGCCTGGCCGGTGCTGGTGTTGATATTGTCCAATGTGTAATTAGAGAGGCTGTAGATGTTGTTGGCCGGGGTCGTGGTATTCGGCACCATGCAGCTTGGCGTCCACTGCGGGCGGTAGGGGTCGCCATTGAGTCCGGCGACATAGTCGCAGTTGGATTTTGCCCAACTCTTCAGCGCTGAGCTGGCGTCGAAAGCGCCTCCCGGATTGCCGCCGGCGTCGAGTTCGCGACCACGCGAGATAGCGGTGCCCCAGGTGAACCACTTGCTGTTGAAGATGTGGTTACCGCCCAGCGAGAGACTACCGATGGCGAAGTCGGGGCGGCGGATCGAATACTTGAACTTCGGCTTGGCATTGGTCTGGACCGTGTAGGTCCACTTGTCGCCCCAGTCCTTGAAGTCGGTGAGGATGACGTGGGCATTCAGGCTGGAGTGATCGTTCAACTTGTAATCGGCGCCAACGGTGCCGCCCCAGCGCAGGCGCTGGTGGCGATACTCGCGTATATCGATGGAGTCGTAATACGGAGTGACGGTGCTGTCGGGGTTCAGGTCCGGCTGCGGCTCAATGTCGTTGTATCCGCGCCCGTTGTAATCGTAGCTGGCGCTTGCGATCACGCCCCAGCGCTTGGTGGCGCCAAAACGCTTGCCCACCGTGAAGTTTACAAGGCCCATGTAGCGCCCGTTCTCGATTGGCGAATAGCCCAGCGTGGAAATGGCATCGAAGGTGGGCGTCTCGCCGGCCATCTTCGTAACCATATTGACCGATCCGCCGATTCCATCTGCGTCCTGATTGGCGGAGAGCGTCTTATTCAGCTCGATCGATTGCACCATGTCCGCGGGAATGGTGGCCAGCAAAACCTGGCGCACGTTCGACTCCGGGGACGGAATGGTTACGCCGTCGATGGTCGTGTTCGTCAGGCGCGGATCGAGGCCGCGAACCTGGACGTAAACAGCCTCACCCTCGTCGCGCTGCACGGTCACGCCCGGCAGGCGGCCAACTGCATCGGCAATATTGGCGTTGGGAAGAGCGAGGATCTCGGTTTGAGGCATCACGTTGACGATGTCCGGAGAAGTGACTTCCTCGTTCACGGCCTGAACCATATCTTGTCCACTCCCGCCGGATACGATGACCTCTTCGCTGCCCGGGGCAACTTGCAGGACCAGGTTCAATGGCATGTCCCGTCCGGCCGTAATACTAACCGACTGAACCAGTTGCTTGAAGCCCGCCGAGGTAACGGTGACGGTATAGTTGCCGGGCGTAAGCCCGGCCACCACAAAGTCGCCTAAGGAATCCGTCGTCACAACCAGATTCCCGGGAGCAACGACCACACGCGCGCTTTGAATCACGGCGTTGGAGGCGTCGCCGACATGACCGCTGATAGAAGCCTTCGTGCCCGTAGCTGCGCCTTGTGCAGACTGCGCAAAGACCGCTGAACTCGTCAGAAACAAACTCGAGAACAGCAAGATTACAGCGCCGATGCACCTATTCCATCTTGTTTCAAACATATGGCCATTCTCCTCAACAGGATTTCCATACGCGTCAAGCGCGTAAACAAGAGGAGTGTGGCAGGCGAGTCTAATTTCAATCTGAGGAAACGCCGGAGTGCCTGGCCGTTTCACGGAAAATTGATCTTCCCCGGTTAGCATTCGACGCATGCACATCCTGGTCGTAGAGGACAAACGCAGCCTTGCCGGGCATCTTGGCCGCGCCCTGGAGGGCGAAGGCTACGCGGTCACGCTCGCTTATGACGGCGCAGAAGGGCTGCGCCTCGGCAAGACCAACGACTATGACGTGATGATTCTCGATCTGATGTTGCCGCGCATCGATGGCCTCACCGTGATCAGGAAACTGCGCGAAGACCAGTCGCGTACGCAGGCCATCATTGTCTCCGCGCGAGATACGATGAACGACATTGTGTGCGGCCTGGACGCCGGCGCGGACGACTACCTGACCAAGCCCTTTGCGCTCGATGTGCTATTGGCAAAAGTGCGCGCCGCCGGGCGTCGCGTGCCCGTGCGGCCTCCACAGATGCTGCAGTTTCAGGATCTGATCCTGCGGCCGCATCAATATGAACTGCAACGCGGTTCGCGGCTGGCTACTCTGACGCGCACCGAGTGCGTCCTGCTCTCCGTGCTGATGCGCCGCGCCCGCTCCGTGGTTCCCCACGCGGTGCTGATTGAAGAAGGCTGGAGCGGCGATGCCGATGTGAGCTTCGACAGTCTGTACGTCTTCATCCGCGCTCTGCGTGCGAAGATCACCCATCGCGGTGAAGTCGGACTGTTGCATACCATTCGCGGAGTCGGCTACTCGCTGCGGAGCGATTCATGCTGAGAGGCCGCATCTCTATTTCTCTCCGGCTTACCATCTGGTTTGGCGTCATCTTCCTCGCCGGTTGGGTCTTGTTCGGCATGGCGATGTGGCTGAATCTCAAGCACACCCTCGCTGACGAGCGATATCTCACCCTCAGTCGCCGCATCGACCGCTTGCGCACTCTGCTGGATAAAAACGAAGATGCCGACGCGCGCAACGAGGACTTCAAGGAGTTTGCTCACGCCACGGGCGGCGGCCTCGCCGAGATCTTTCGCGCCGGCGGCTCTCGCGTGCTTCCCTCGCCCACTCCGGCCGCACAGGCCTTTCCCTGGCCCGCAATCTCATCCGGCGTCGACGAAAAGTTCTATCACGTGAATGCGCCGGACCAACCCTATTGGGTGCTGGCGCGCCGCTCGACGTTGAATGGCGAAACCGTCTATCTCACCGCGGCCGCGCCCGAAGGCGGCAATTTGCTCGTGCTCGACCGTTTCTGGGAAGGGCTGATCGCCTCCGCGCCCATTCTCCTGCTCATCTCCTCCGCGGGCGGCTACTGGCTCAGCCGCAAAGCTCTCAGACCGGTGGATCGAATTACTGCGGCGGCTCGTTCCATCAGCATCTCCAATTTGTCCGAGCGCTTGCCCGTAAGCAATACCGGCGACGAACTCGAGCGTCTTGCCGAAACATGCAACGCCATGCTTGCTCGCCTCGATGTCGCGGTCAATCAGATCAAGCGATTCACTGCCGACGCCTCGCACGAGTTGCGCGGACCTATCTCGTTTGTGCGTACCGTGGCCGAAGTGGCGATGCGAAACTCCAAAGCCGATCCAGAAAGCCGGCAAGCCTTTGCGGACATTGTGGAGGAAACCGCGAAGGCAACGGTTCTGCTTGAAGATATGCTCACCCTGGCTCGCGCCGATGCCGAACGCGGCGACAAGGCTCTGGAGTCGCTCAACCTGGCCGCCGTTGTTGAAGAGGCATGCGAGTTGGCGCTTCCCATTGCCGCGGACCGTCACCTCGATCTTTCCGTCTCCCTCGGCGCTTCGCACCTTGTTAATGTTCGCGGCGATTTCACCACCTTGCGCCGTCTGCTCTGGATCCTGCTCGACAATGCCCTTAAATACACGCATGCGCCGGGGCGGATTGATGTGGCTCTGAGCGCGAATAGCCATCAGGCCACCGTGGAAGTGCGCGATAGCGGCGTGGGCATCTCCGCAGCCGATCTGCCTCACATCTTCGACCGCTTCTACCGGGCCGACCCCTCGCGCAGCAATACTGACGGAGCCGGATTGGGTTTGGCGATCGCGAAATGGATCGCCGAGATGCATCACGCCGATCTTACGGTCGCCAGCGAGCTGCGAAAAGGCACGGTCTTCCAATTGGTTCTTCCGGTTTGCGCGAATTCCGGCCCTATGACATAAGTGTGCGATCAGTGCCCACCGGAATCTGGCAGGAATTAACTTCAGAAGCGCGCCATCATTTACGGGTCACAACGAACATGGTCTTTCCAGTTCGATCGCTGTAAGCTCGGAACTGAATCTGGGACCCGTTCGCTTCAAATCTCGCGTACTTGTGGCGTACTCAAGAACCGCGTTTCCTGCGTTTTGATAGTTTTGAGCGTCTAACGTTTTCAACGACTTATTTAGAATCAATACGGGTCCGGAATCCGACCCCCCCTCCCGGCACCATATAACTAGTTTATAATCAATAATGTACGTTAAATTCATCCCTAAATGGTGCATGTTACGTGTGGTTTTCAACCGGAGACCTCATTAAGAAGGAGTTGCTCTAAGCTCCGGGCGCAGGCGACCCGCTTGGCTTAAGAAGAGGCATCCAGCATCCATCGACGCAATTTCTTTGCATCCATGCCATCAGATCCCTCTCTGAGACCGGCCTGGAGAGAAGGTACCCCTGCGCCACTTCACACCCCACACTGCGAAGATACTCAAGTGTCTCCATATCCTCAACGCCCTCCGCAACAGACGATAGCCCCAGGCTGCTGGCAAGATGGACGATCGATTCAATCACGGTGCGCGATTCCTCGGAACTCTGTGAAGTCAACACAAACGACTTGTCTATCTTGATCTCAGAGAAGGGCAGCTTGACGAGTTGCTGCATGGACGAATATCCGATCCCGAAGTCATCCAGTGACAAGCGGAAGCCTTTCACGCGCAGGCGGGTGAGCATGGCAAGCGATTCTGCAGGATTCTCCATCGCCGCAGTCTCCGTCAACTCAAGGATGATATGCTCCGGATCAATTCCGCTTAACGAGCACGCGCTCACCAATTCCTCCACGAAAGTCTTCCGGCGCAGAACCTGCGCGGACAGGTTGATCGAGACTCGCAATCTGTCCTTGTCCTGCTTTGCCGCTCGACGAATGCGCGTTTTTTGACCGGCAGGAGAGAAGTTGCGCACCAGAAAGCTCAGTACCTGCTCCACCATCGTCCGGGTGAGGTCGCCCATCAGTCCATTCGCCTCTGCGACCGGGATGAATGAATCGGGGTACAGCACTCCATGTTCCGGATGGACCACGCGCGCGAGCGCCTCAAACCCGAGCAGGCGATGATTGGCGCAGTCGACCTTGGGCTGATAGAACGCCTGCAAATAGCCCTGAGCGATCGCCTGGCGAAGGTCGTCTGCGCTCATCATGGCGCCTTTCGCGCCACTTGTGTTGATTCCTTCATTGCGAGGACCCTCCTCGCCATAAGAAGTCGAGAGCAAACTGAGCAAAGCTCTCGGTGTGAAGGGCTTGGACAGCACGCCTACAAATTTGAGGCCAAAGTTTCTCGCGGAGCGTGCAGCCGCGTCTAGCACACGTTCATCGACGCCACTGAGAATAATGATTTCGGCGGTGCAGCCGAGCCTGGCAAGTTCCTCCATCACCTTGACGCCATCCATATCCGGCATCTGGAGGTCAATGGCGATATTCGTCGGTTTCCAGTCCTTCATTACTGCGAAAAACTCTTCAGGACTCACGACATGCCGCGATGGAATAGACGCAGTTGCAGCAATTTCCTGCATCATGCGCCCGAAATCGGGGTCATCATCCAATATCAGCAGGCGTCGATCGCTCATCTTCTCTCAGTCCTTTCGTCGTCAATCACCCGGCCCTTTCGTCGTCAATCACGAGAATGGTCAATTCGAACCCCGTACTGCACGTCATGCATCTTTCCTCGCGGCATCCGCCTCGATGGCGCCCGTGTCTGTCGAGTCCAGGATCTCGCGCAGAGTCTTTGCCAAGATCTTGCGGGAGAGCGGTTTCTGAAGAAATGGTGCGCCGGAGGCCATGATTTTCTCTCTCACAGCGCCGCTGGTGTATCCCGAGACGAACAGCACCTTCAGAGTGGGCCGTTTCCGGAGGGCCTCTTCCGCGAGCTGTTGGCCATTCATTCCCGGCATGACCACATCTGTGAGCAGAAGGTCGAGTTGGTCCGGATACCGTTCAACGATACTGAGCGCTTCGGCTCCGTCAATCGCTTCAATCACGTTGTAGCCAAGGTCGCGCAGCAACTCGACATTGAGTTTGCGCAAGCCGGAGTCATCCTCCGCGAACAGAATCGTCTCGCCTCCGCCGCGGATCATCTCGGTCGTCTCGTGCGTGACGTTTGGTCCCGCGGCCGCTACTCGCGGAAGATAGATTTTGAAGGTCGTTCCGCTTCCGAGTTCGCTATATGTCCATATGCTCCCACCGTTCTGCTCGACGATTCCAAACACCGTCGAGAGCCCCAGTCCGGTGCCGCGTCCTTTTTCCTTTGTCGTGTAGAACGGCTCGAAGATACGCTCTTGCGTTTCTGCATCCATGCCAACGCCTGTGTCGCTGACCGTAAGAACCACATAGTCCCCGGCAGTCAACGTCCCGTGCCGCGTTGATGAGTCGTCGTCAACCGTCACGTTCGCCGTTTCGATGGTCAGCTTTCCTCCGTTGGGCATGGCGTCGCGCGCATTCACCGCCAGGTTCAGAATGATCTGATCGATTCCGGTCGGGTCGGCCCTCACGGAACCTAGGTTCGGATCCAACACAATGGCTACTTCAATATCCTCACCCAGCAATCTTCCCAACAATCTCGTTGTTTCCTGAACGATTTCGTTCAGATTCAATATCCTGGTCTCAAGCACTTGCTTGCGGCTGAATGCGAGAAGCTGCCGGGTGATCTCAACCGCACGGTTGGCTGCGTTCCTGATCTCGGCCAGGCGCTGCCGGGGACGCTCAGCCAGAGTCGTATCGTCCAGCGCCAGTTCTGTGTAGCCGGTAATGATGCCGAGAATATTGTTGAAGTCATGCGCCACACCGCCTGCCAGCTGCCCCACGGCTTCCATTTTCTGCGCCTGCATCAACTGCTGCTCCAGGCGCTTCCTCAGCGTAATATCGCGTTGAATGGAGATGAAGCCGGTAATGTCGCCGTGTTTGTCGCGCACTGCACTGGTGGATCGCTCGATAGTGACCTTACGTCCGCTCTTGGTCGTGTTGACGATCTCATCGTGTGCGCTGCCCATAGTCACGGCGGCTTGCCAGATCCGTTCGTAGTCGGCTTCGCTGACATCGTCGCTCCTGAGAACGCGGCGGGGCACCTTGCCGATCACTTCTTCTTCGCTGTATCCGTACAGGCGGGTAAATTCCGGATTCACGAAGGTGATGACGCCTTCGTGATCCGTCATGAAGACGACCTCGCCCGAGGCGTCCACGGCCTGGCGAAGGCGGACCATAGCCCCCTCCGCGCGTCTGCGGTCCGAGATATCCAGAAACGTAATCACGCCGCCTGCTGCCTTGCCCGCTTTGAAGACGGGGTGGGACCAGTACTCCGCCAGAAAGCTGCTCCCATCCTTTCGCCACATCACCTCATCGTCCACGTGGCTGCCCTTCCCCTCGAGAACTGACGTGCGGATCGGGCACCTGTCGACTGGATAGGGGCTGCCGTCCGCGTACGAGTGGTGCAACCGTTGGTGCATGTCCGTTCCCAGTAGCTCCTCGCTCCTCGCATAGCCCAGGATGCGCAGGGCGGCCGGGTTACAGAAGGTGCAAGCCCCGTTCATGTCAATCCCGAAGATCCCCTCTGCGGTCGAGTTCAGCAGCAGCAGATATTCCTCCTCGCTGGCCTTGATCCGTTCCGCGACGAGCTTGCGTTCTGTGATGTCCTGCAATGTGCCGCTTAGCCGGATGACACGGCCATGGTCGTCGCATACCGGGGTGCCCTGGGCATGGCCCCAGCGTACCGTGCCATCTCCGCGCATAAACTGGACTTCCAGGTCGTACGGTTCTTGAGCCACCAGAGCCCGCTCGACGGCGTGGCTCAGGCGTGCCCAGCTATCGGGAGTGTAAACTCGGGATCGGTCCGCATGTCCCGGCGGCGGCTGGCTCGCATCGAAGCCCATAATCTGGTACATTTCCGGCGACCATACAGTGGTATCGGTCGTTACATCCCAGATTGAGCTGCCAAGGCCGGCGACGTGTTGTGCCTCTCGGAGTTGAGCCTCGCTGTCGCGCAGGGCCTCCTCTGCCTGCCTGCTTTCTGTGATGTCCTGAACCATGGCCACCGTGTACTGCGGCTGGCCTTGGATGTCTTTGATCAGCGAAAGAGTCAGACGCGCCCACACGATCTGCCCGTCTTTTCGGACATAACGCTTCTCGATCTGGTATATCGATTGGAGCTTGTCTTCCAATAGCTCGCAAAAGACTTGCCAGTCGTTCTCCCGATGGTCGGGATGGGTAAAGTCAGTGAATGACATGGCGTGCAATTCATTCTCGCTGTATCCGATCATGCGCTGAAATGCGGGATTCGTTTGCAGGGGGTGTCCCGTCAAATCCATCAGTATGATTCCCATGGCCGATTCTTCAAAAATCGTGCGGAAGCGCGCTTCGCTTTGCATTAAAGCTTCCTCGGTTTGCTTACGCTCGGTAATGTTAAGGCCAATTCCGACCAGGAGGTATTCGCTGCCGATAAGCGCTCGCGTCGCCCTTAAGAGGTATGGAATCTTCCGCCCGTCTTTGTGCAGCAACTGAACCTCAACGGTCACGCTGCCGCTGGCAAATGCCTCCTCGATCGCGCGGGTGGCCGCAGCGCGATCCTCCTCCGCGACGATCTCCACGGCTTGGGACATGGCCAGCGTGTCTTCGGTGGAGTAGCCGAGAATTCTTTCAGGGTTTCTACCCCAGTGCAGGAACGCTCCTGTGGTCTTAATGACGAAAAAGATGTCGGGCAGGCTGTCGATAACAGCTTCGGTAAAAGCTTTTTCTCTTTGCAGCTCTTCTTCGGCTTGCTTGCGCTTGGTGATGTCGCGAATCATGACCGTATACAGTTTCTTGCCCGAGGTTTGCACCTGAGAGATGGAAGCCTCGATCGGAAATTCCTCGCCCGTCGATCGCAACCCCGACAAATTATCCAACACGCCCATATTGCGACTGGTTATGCCGGTTTCGCCAAATCGGCGAATGTGCGCACCGTGTGCCGCGCGGAAACGCTGGGGAATAAAACGGTCGAGGGTGCTCCCGATCGCACTCGCGGCGGGACAGCCAAAGATGCGCTCGGCCGCAGCGTTGAATAGCAAGATTCGCTGCCTCTCGTCGACCGCGACGATCGCGTCCAGCGCAGTCTCGATGAGGCCTGCCAGGCGTCTCTGATTTTGACTCAACTCCGCTTCGGCTTTTTGGGCTCTTGCCATGTATAACAGGAGGCCAAAAATCAGCAGCGCTTCCAACGCGATCAGGAAAAGAGCACCAAAGATGTATCCTTTGTATAATTCCCATGGCGAAGGCGGGCGATTCAGGACGGTGCTGCCAGGAGGGAGATTCCTTTCGCTGATTCCCCAACGCTGGAGCGCGCGCCAATCGACGGTAACCCGAACGTCGGTACTGTTCTTGATTGGAATGTTTTCCAGTTTCTCGCCCGAGAGTATGCGTACAGCTGTTTCCGTCACCCACGCAAGTTCTTTGCCTCCGTCGTCATAGACTCCGCCAACACATTCGTGGTGCTCACAGAGCGTGTGCCAAGGGGAATAGGTTGGAGCCCGCTGCGCGATCGCGTCGATTAGGTCCGGACCTGCCAATCGCGGCGTCCCAGACGCCGTGAGCGACCCCATAGTCAACAGCACGACGGTCCGAGGAGGGAGCGCATCAACTTTGTTGAGCACTTCTGGGCCGGCGGGCTCGATGATATCGATCTCCTTCACCCTGTCGCGATGACGCGCGATCTCAGATTGCGCGGCTTTAACCCAAAATGGATTTGCGGGGTCGGCGACGAGCGCGATCGTTTCAGTCTTCGGCTGAAGCTGCAGCGCGAGATCGACTGTCTCTGCCACTGGCACTGGCGCTGTCAAACCGGTCATCCCTGGCCAGGTCTTGCCTCCGAATCGCTGCGTGCCGACTCCTGTAAACAAAATCGGCACACCGGGAAAGACTTTTTCGTGGTATTGAATGAGAAATACTAATGCGCCTCGGCCGACTGCGATCACCAAGTCCAGTTGCGCGTGTTCGAACCTGCTGCGGAATGCCTCTGCGACGCTGTTCGAGTACGGCTTCGTCAACTCCGATTCGTCAACACCCACATCCGCTTGCACAAACTGGACGTCTCCCGGCACGCGAGCGCGGATAGCGGAGTCAAGCACGTTCACGTACTCATTAATCTGGGCGGGATCGCTTAACAGCAGCAGGATTTTCTTCGGTCTGGGTTTTTCGGGCGCAGCGAAAACTGGGAGAGCACACAAGAGGAGTAAAAGGGTCAAGAACCGGGTTTGCCAGCGAAATCGTGGGGCGGTGAACAAAGTGAAAGAAGCACGCCAGTTCGTGGGCATCGGGTTCCTCATCGCCGCCAAGAGCACCTCATGCTGACTAGAACATCCCTTTGAGCCCCAGCCGGAAATAGCGTTGTGCAATGAGCCGGCTTCCAGGATTTACAGATGTGATCTGGCCGAAGTTCGGGTCGGTCACTCCGCTGTCGGGGTTGCTGAAGTTCGGATGATTGGTCAAGTTCAGCCCTTCGGCTCGGAATTGCATCCGGACTTGCTCTCGGATTCTAAAGGTGCGGAACACCGCAAAATCAAGGTTTCCATAGCCCGGCCCGCGAACGGAATCAAACCCGGAAGTCCCGAACCGAGCTGTCGTGACTGGAGCGAATGCCGAGGTGTCAAAGTACGGCAGGCCAGGATGCGCTCCGAAGATCGCGACGTTGGCCTTAACTTGGTCAGCAATTTGTGAACTCCCCGGCGCATTGAGAGACGTAGCTGGAGCCGTTACGGTGAACGGCGCGCCCGAATACCGCGACAAGACGCCACTGATCTGCCATCCGCCTGCCAAGGCGGCGGCCATGCCATCCGGAAAGTAATGCTGCTGCTTTCCGAACGGAAGCTCGTACAACGCACTGAGTTCGAAGTTGTGAGTGAGGTCGCCAGGCATCAGAGCATAATTCTTTTTGAAATATGCAGGAATAGGGATGGATGGCTCGCCGGCACCGTTTTCATCGCAGCACATGCCCATCCACTTGGACCAGGTATAGCTCGAAAAGAACATCAGGCCATTGCTGAGTCGTCTTTGAATACGAGCTTGCAACGAGTTGTAATTCATGTGCTCAAGCGGCTTGATGATTGTTTCTGGAGCCTTGACTCCGAACACCGCCAATTGCTGACTTGCCGCTCCGCCACCAGGCAGGCCGTAATTCACGTTGTAGAGCGTGTGCTGATGAATCGTGAGCGTGCCGACATAACCGATCTGTGCCAGGAGGCCCCACCCTAAATCCTTCTCCACGGTCAGGTTTTCAGACTCCGTGTATCCGCGAACGAAATGCTCTGGGGAGGACACGATACTCACGGTTGAGGGGAGTGGAACGGTGCCGCTGCTGATATCGGGGCTTTGCAAGAGAGGGAACCCGCTGGCCAGAGTTGTCCCCGCCGTATAAGAATTCAGCCCGGACAGTGTTTGAGCGAGCTGGATGGGATAGTTGTCCGACCCATCGCGGTACATGTTGATCTGCTCTGGCGAAAGAGAGTATCCCGCGCGAATCACCGTAGTCGGCTTAAGCCTGTAGGCGAAACCGACTTTCGGGGCGAACAGAGTCTTCGATACCGAAATTCCGCAATCGAGTGGAACGGTCCCCTCTCCGCATATGTTGTAAACATTGGTCGTGGGGTTGTAGAATTCGACACCTCGACCAGCCCGATGCGGTACCGGGAAATAGTCCCAGCCTGTCCCGGCGTAAGCAGTCAGCTTAGGGCTTATCTGGAATGTGTCCGACACATACAACGCGTGGATCGAGGAGCGCATTGTGATCCAAGGAACGGTCAAGACCCCGTTCGCGGCGTTCTGAGGTTGGCCCAGAAGGAAATCAGCCCAGGAATTGAACTGGCTGGTAGCAGGACTCCCGTTCGCACAGCCAGCGTTAGTTGGGGACGGGCAGTAGAGCGACGTCAGGCCTCCGGTAAAGTTGAATATTGTGGGACTGACGTTTTCGTGATTCAGGTGTTGCTGGTTAACGTCGGTTCCGAAACGAACGCTGTGCCTGCCTCTGATCCACGTTGCGTTGCCACCGAACTGGAAAACCGGATCATGGTAGATAAGCGTCGGAGTGTAATAACCCCATCGCGTCAATGCGCCGGTAAAGAGAAACTCCGGTACGCCGCCTGCCTCCGGGAGAGACCCTTCGTTGGTGTTCGGAATGCCGAGAGTATCCGCCGCATAGCGGTTATCTGTTAGTGGCGCCAGCAAATTTCGTATCGTTTGGGTGAACCCAAAAATGCCGTCTACTACAAGATGCGATCTGGCTACGTACGTCGCCATCACCGATACGCCATAGACGTTCCCAAACTGGGTCGTGTTGTACCCGCCTCCAGAGCCTAGGACATCTCCAAATGCTGGTGATTGATTTGCGTTATATGGATACGCGCTGAAGCGGCCAGTGGTCCGCACTTTCTGGTTGGGAATCCAATCGATCTTCGTATCTACCTTTTGCAGGTTGTCAGAGAGCGGTGTGTTGATGTAGATGTTGTTGGCAAAAACGCCGTTGGGCACGCCGGCTGGAATCTGGGCGATTAGTATTTGGGCGATCGAACTGATCCGGCCAGTGGGAATAACGTAGTTGCCGGCGGAGTCTAGGGGAAAAGTGACTCGGCCGCTGCCGTCCGCGCTGCCGGTTTGTGGATCGAAGATAGGATCCGGCGAAGCCAGGATGCCCTCGGCCATGTTGGGGGTCGGCAGCGTATAAAAACTTCCCACGCCCTGCCGGATAAAATCCCCCTCGTAGCTGCCGAAGAAAAAGAGCTTGTCCCTTATGATCGGACCGCCAAGAGTGCCTCCTGCATCGTTATCGATGTACTTGGGCTTCCTTGCGCCCGTGGGCAAAAAGTAAGCCTTGGCCTGGAGCGCATTGATCTCGTTATACCAATAGGCCGCCCCATGGAACGAATTGGTTCCACTTCGTATCTGGACGCGAATCGCGGCCCCGTTCACCGCACCCTGGTCGGCGGAAGAATCGGCGGTGACCACATTCACGATTTCGATCGCTTCAATCGATGGAACGGCCGTCGAGAAGTATTGGACGAACGGATTGGTAGCGCTAATCCCTTCGACGCTCACATTCGTGGCGCTTGCGCTCGTACCGTTGGTATAGATCTCCATGGAGCGCGATGAATTATTCGTCCTGGCAATGGCGGCCTGGGGTGGGCTCACCCCTGGTAGAAGGCCGATCAGGCCCTCGTACGTATACGTCGGTTGCGGTAGTTGCTGAAGGTCTTCCGAAGTGACCTCGCCGTGAACGTCCACACGATCGGTTTGCAGCCCGGCAACTGTTGACGGGACGGTGATGGTGTTCGAGTTCTGGCCAATTGTAAGCTTCGCGTCAATGCGGACCGTGGTGTTGATTGTTAAATTGATTCCTTTCGCTTCGAAAAGATTGAATCCAGCGTTCGAGATCGAGAGAACATAAGTTCCGGCCGGCAACGTCGAGAGCACGTAATCTCCAATATCGTTGGTTGCCGTCGTTCGTGTTTCATTTGTCTCGACTTGCGTCGCTTTGATCGTGGCTCCCTGAACTACAGCGCCAGATTGATCAGTTACGGTACCCACCAAGGATCCGTATAGGGTCTGTGCTTTCACCGGAGTGACGGGAATGAGCAGAGTTAATATTGCTACACCGCCGCGAATGCAGATTGACGGCTCGCGCGCGCGCAGCTGGGAGCTCGCGCAAATAGCAATTGACTCTGACATCGAAGCCTCCTGACAGCCGTTGGTCTCCCCGCGAAGGCTAGACAGCGCAAACCCTCTGGAACTGGCGGGGCTGGCGCAATGCGGCAGGACTGCTCTTGGAGGCTAGTGTAGACTAAGCGCCTCGCGCGGGGGGAGAGTCAAGCGCTAATGAATATGAATCGCGCTCTACCCGGCAGGGCGGGGCAAGCAAAGCTGGATTTCGAATACTCAAGGTCCTAGGGCCTCAACGGCCGAATGAAAACGGCAGCCTTCGGTTCCGTGTCGAGTTCTTCAACTCACTCAATCATCCGCAGTTTGCCAATCCCGTCACGAATTTTAGTTCCGTCAACTTTCGGCGTCATCGGCAGCACGTCCGTAAATCCTCGAATCGGACAGTTGGCGCTAAAGTACGTCTTTTAAGCGTGTTGCGCCTCACCCTCGTTCAAATCGTATTCCAAAACGGACGGACCAGGCATTGGTCGATCGAACCCCAGCAGAGTTTGCAGCCATTTGCAGCGCTGGAAATGACGGCGATAAAAACGCCTTGGAAAACGCTTCGCGTTTACCACATTTCCACCGCACGGCGACTGCTGGCAATGATCTGACCCACGCTCCGGTCTCAAGACACTGGGGCGATTACGGTTGTGAATCAGCCCAGCCGAGCTTCACCATCGCCGTAGGCGCAACCTAACCCAGAGCTCGTAAAGCACCGGAGGTATCGAAACGAAATCGAGCGGGAGACCGGAATCGAACCGACGACATTCCGCTTGGGAAGATGGTCATAATCTGCAAACAACGAACATCGTGGATTCTCGTGCTTCGATCCTGCCATGGCGGCTGTTTGCGACAAGGGTCGCGCGTCCGATTTCACTCCCGGTTCCGTACCGGCGATGCAACCCCGAATCGATAGAGGTATATACTGCGAAAGTGGGTTCCCAACTGCCTTTCCTGCAGATTTGGCTGCAGTTGAACGGGGTCGAAGGCAGCACCTTCCATCAGATTTGTAGTTAAGCAGTTGCATGGGGCGGATCAGGAATGAACGACCCGAAAGAGCAGAAGTACGAGCCGGAAGCGCCGACGCTTGCCGTCGACCAGGGTGTTGCTGTCGCTTCTGCCTCGGGACAGAGCGATCCGAGGCAGCAAGGATCTCCAGCGCCCGCAGAACCGTCCCGCGATCTCCCCACGACCCCAAACAATGTGGATGGTGAAGCGCCAACGCTCGCATACACGCCGGGTGCGGGAACGTTCGATGGCGGCCTTACTTTGCCTCCCGAAACGCCGATGCACCTCGCTGTAAATGCCGCGGCTGCCATGAGCAGCGGCTCTGCCCTGGGGCTGGGGGTGGTTTTCGCGAACCGTTACGAAATCATCAAGACCCTGGGCGAAGGCGGCATGGGGGCGGTTTACAAAGCACATGACCGGGAATTGGAGCGGGACGTCGCGCTCAAAGTCATTAAGCCTGAGCTTGCCAATAACCCTCAAATCCTGCAGCGCTTCAAGCAGGAGCTGATCCTTGCACGCCAGGTCACGGACCGCAACATCATCCGAATTTTCGATCTCGGGGAAGCCAGCGGAATCAAGTACATCACGATGGAGTACATCGAGGGTCAGAACCTCCATCAACTGCTGAAACAGCAGGGCAAACTGGACATCGCGGAAGCTGTCGGCATTATGGAACAGGTGGCCGCGGGACTGGCTGCTGCCCATCGCGAAGGAATCATCCACCGCGATCTGAAGCCAGGCAATATTATGCGCGATGCGAACGGCCGGGTCGTGGTCATGGATTTCGGACTGGCCCGCACCTTAAGCGGCGACGGAATGACCCAGACCGGCGCGATGCTGGGCACGATCGAATACATGTCTCCGGAGCAAGCACAGGGGCAAGAGCTCAAAGCCAGCTCCGATATTTTCACGCTCGGCTTGATCCTCTATGAGTTGCTGGTCGGGATCACGCCTTTTCACGCCGAGAGCGCCATCGCGAGCCTGGTCATGCGCACGCAGCAGCGCGCCCTGCCCCTGGTAGACGTCGACAAGAAGATCCCGGGCTCATTGAGCAATATCGTCGCCAAATGTCTTGAAAAGGATCCGGCGAACCGCTACCAGAACGCGGGCGAACTGGATGCAGACCTTCGCGCATGGCAAAGCAGCGGAGGCAAGAAGGTTTCCGCTTCATCGCTGCGGCTGCGCATGAACCGCATGCGCGAGATTCCCTGGACGCGCTATGCAGTCGCTGGCGTTCTGCTTGTCGCGATCGCGGCGGGCATTGGCTGGTTCGTTGCCAGAAGGCAACCTGCTAAATCCGCGGCACATGGCCCGGTCTCGGTGCTGGTCGGCGACTTCGAGAACCATACCGGCGACCCGGTTCTGGATAACACATTGGAGCCGATGCTTGGGGTGGCCCTGGAAGGCGCCAGCTTCATCAACGTCTACGGCCGCGAGGATGCGCGAAGGCTGGCCGAAAAGCTCCCCAATCCCTCGAACAAACTCGACGAGCAGACCGTGCGGCAGGTCGCCACGAGCCAGGACATCAACGTGGTGATTACGGGCGAGATTGATTTGCGAGGGGACGAGTACGAAATCACGGCGATTGCCATGGACGGCGTCAGCGGCAAGGTGCTGGCCAGATCGGAAGTCAGTGTCGCCAATAAGAAAGACATTATCAGCAACCTGCCCAAGTTGGCGGCGCCGATTCGCAACGCTCTTGGCGACTCTACGCCGCCCTCGGTGCAGTTCGACGAGGTCAGCGGAGGCTTTACGTCCGCGTCGCTGGAAGCTGTACACCAGGACGCGATCGGTGTCGATGAACAGTTCGCGGGCAAATTCCAGGAGGCATTCGATTCGTTCCAGAAAGCGGCGCAATTGGATCCAAACTTCCCGCGCGCGTACACCGGCATGGCCGCCATGGCGCAAAACCTGGGCAGGCCCGGCGACGCGTTGAACTATATGAAGCTGGCCATGCAACACGAGAGCAACATGACCGATCGGGAGAAGCTTCGTGACCGCGGACTGTACTATCTGACCAGTGGTGACTGGCAGAATTGCGTCAACGAATATAACAAGCTCGTTACTGCCTATCCTGCCGATCGCGTCGGCCAGAACAATCTTGCCAGCTGCTATGTACAGTTGCGCGACGCGCCGAAGGCGCTGGCGGCGGCGCAACACGCAGTGCAGATTGTTCCCAAAGGGGTGGGCCCGCGGGTGAACCTGGCATTCATCAGCGCATTTGCCGGAGACTTTACCGCCAGCGAAAAAGAAGCGCAGACCGCGCTCCAGATCAACCCTAAGGCCGCGCAGGGTTACCTGGTGCTTGCCGAAGCGCAGCTCGGAGAGGGGCAGATCGACAAAGCGGCCGCAACATACCATCAGCTTGAGAGCTTTGGGCCGGTGGCTGCATCGACTGCGACCGCCGGGCTCGCCGATCTTTCCGCGTATCAGGGGAGGTACGCCGATGCCGCGCGCATCCTCTCACAAGGAGCGGCGAGCGATGTGGCGGCGAAGATGGACGACAACGCGGCAAGAAAATACGCGGCGCTGGGAAACATCGAGACCATCCAGGGAAACCATTCAGCAGCGCTCTCTGATCTTGAGAAGGCGCTGGCGAAGAGCCAGTCGATCCAGATTGAGTTCCTGGCGGCCAGAAGCTATGTGGACCTGGGTGAGTTCGCGAAAGCGCAAAAGCTGACGACGAGCCTCTCTGCTGCGCTGTCGAGCGAGGCGCAGGCTTACGGCAAGATCGTTCAGGGGCTGATCGCCCTGAAGCGCAAAGACACCAATGAGGCCATCCGGCAGATCACTGCTGCGAATAACCTGCTGGACACCTGGATCGGCCACTACGACCTTGGACGGGCATATCTCGAAGCGGGAGCATTCACCGAGGCCGACTCGGAATTCGATACATGCCTGAAGCGGAAGGGCGAAGCCATCGAACTGTTTATGGATAACGTGCCGACGTATGCCTATTTTCCGCCAGTGGATTACTACGAGGGGCGCGCGCGGGAAGGATTGAAGAGCGAAGGGTTCGCGGACTTTTATAAGACCTATCTCACTATTCGCGGACAGTCGCCGGAAGACCCGCTGGCTGCAGATGCCCGGCACCGTATCGGCCAATAAGCAGCAGTGGCCGGAATCGGACTTCTGCAACAGCAGTGGTTTTGCTCTTTCGGAGACTCCACCGTGTCGGCCAGTCAGCGTTCCTGGTTCAGGCTCCTACAAGGTTGAAGGAGCCGAGCGGCTCCTTTCTCAAGGAAGAGCCACTCGGCGCGATCCAAGAAAGGGCACGGATACTCTGGAACTGCTCTACGGCGGATTGGGAAATACGATGTCCGCGAAGGGTAGAGCAAGGTCACCGCTCCCTGATGCTCCTACCCCGACGACGAGGACCTGTCGTTACCACCCCAAGAAGCAAAAATCGCTTCTTGGGGCCCCGGTCATTGGGGCCCCGGGTTGGTCGCGTTGACATTGGGTCAGTGCTGCTCACATACGCCATTTCCTAATCCGCTTTAGAACTTCGCACACTGACCCTGTTTCGAGGCTGCGGTGTTTCCACTGCCCGTGATTGAGGTGTTGCTCGAGCACTGCAGGGTTCCAGTAATGACGTTGCTGATCACCTGCGTGGCCCCAGTGTTGCTCTGGTCCTGCAAGCTCCCGCTGACAGTGTTCCCATCCAGCGTGGTTGCTCCGGTGTTGCTCTGGACTTGTAGACTCCCACTGACGGCATTTCCGTCGATCGTGACTGCCGCGGTGTTGCTCTGAACCTGCAAGCTCACGCTGACTGTGTTTCCGTACAGCGTGATGGGCGCGGTGTTGCTGAGAACCTGAAGGCTGCCCTTGATCACATTGCCCGCACACGACGGGGAACCCGAGCCGATCAGAACGGAAGTCCCATTGCTCTGGAACTGCAGATTTCCGGATATAGTCGACCCGCACACCTGGTTCGTGGCCGATCCCGACGGAATGCTTTGGATTTGCAGGTTGCCCTTGATGTTGGTTGACGGGCCGATTGAGAAAGTACCGCCGCCATTCACCGTGACGTTGCCGCCAACGGTAGCGCTGCTGAGAACGAGGTTGCCGCCCGTTTCCGTAATGTTCCCCGTTGCCCCTCCACCCACCAGTACGCAGCTCTGCCCGCTGACGACGGTCAGGTTGCCTTGGAACGTACCGGTGTAAGCGCCATT
>Ga0326728_10007430_pt1 | contig 28129 bp, 28 predicted proteins | sample MB3enrmetagenome_FD_207602 | JGI IMG/M metagenome (GOLD analysis project Ga0326728, IMG submission 207602) | Lab enriched peat soil microbial communities from McLean, Ithaca, NY, United States - MB31MN | ecosystem: Environmental > Terrestrial > Soil > Wetlands > Peat | place: USA: New York... | reverse complement strand
GTAATTACGACGGGGCGAATCTGACGCTGACAGGCAGTGCCGTCCTGGCTGGCGCGGGTGCGGGGGTGCAAAGCATCTCAGACTTTACGGGTCTGGCCCTAAGCGGCACGGCGGCGACCAACTACACGCTGACCGGAGCCAGCGGGGCGGTGACGATCACAAGCGTGGCGTTGAGCATCACAGCCAACGCGCAGAGCAAGACGTATGGGCAAACGGTGACTTTCGGCAGTGGCAACACGAACTTTACCAGCAGCGGGTTGCTGAACAGTGAAACGATTGGGACGGTGACGATGGCTTGCGCTGGCGGGGCGTCGAATGCGCCTGTGTCCGGCTCGCCGTACACCATCACGCCCAGCGCGGCGACGGGCGGGGGCGGGTTCCTGGCCGCCAATTACAACATCACCTACAACAGCGGCCCGCTGACGGTGAACCCGCTGGCGGTCGTTTTGACGGGCACACGGCCCTATGATGGGACAGCGACTGCGGCATTTGGGATTTTGTCGGTGGCAAATGCGGTGGGCAGCGACGATGTGAACGCAGCCTCGGGCAGCGCCACACTGGCCGGCGCGAGTGTCGGTCTGGAAGCGATCACATCTCCCGGGACACTTGCGCTGGGTGGCGTGACGGCAGGCAACTACACGCTAACCGGGGCGAGCGGCGCCGTGACGATCATGAACCCATATACACCGTTCTCGATCACATCTTGGTCCCTTGATATCACAGGAACCGACTTCGTCGTATGCTGGCAGTCTGTGCCCGGCGTCGTTTACAATGTGCTGACCAACACCAGCCTGGCCCCGCCTCAATCCTGGGCGGTCACAGGTAGTCCGATTACTGCGACAGACACGAGCACCTGCTTCACCCTGCCTGGAGGGATCGTCGGAAACACCAATGTATTCGTGGAGATACTCGAACAGAACGTCGCCTCTGCCGCGCAGCCGGCGCCGGCCGTCGCGAACACCAACGCATCCGTGTTGAAAAAGTAAGGGAAATGATCGTGTGGGGTGGTGGTGAAAAAGCCCGCTTTTTTTTGAGTGCTTGTCAAGAATACATACTTGACAAATAGGCCCACGGCACGCGTTTCGACCAATGTTTAGGAAGACCAGCGCGGACTCCCACTGTTTGACCATCGCCGCGTTGCGTCCCTGGACTTTCCACCAGCCGACTTCCACAGGCACATTCTCATTCCGAGGACTGTGCAACGCCATGGCTGTTTTCAGGCAGGCTGATCGGCGGGAGGTAAATCCCCTGATAATCCCGCCGCCACCACCGGCCTGTGGCGCGGCGCGCGGCCATGTCGGTGAAATGATACTCGTAAAGCTGCGCGCGAATGTATTTGGGCGGCGCTTTGGGAAACGGGTTGCGCCCCAAAAGCGCCAGGACCTGGGGCGAATTTTCCAGGAGCCTCGTTTCAAAATTCAAAAACCACAGATTCTCCTGCGGCCCGCCCAAAGCCGCGAACCACATCTGCCAATCCAACCTCGGTTGGAAAGGCGCGATAAAGCGCGGTTTCCTCTTCAAATCGCCCGGTTTGTATTTGAATTCGTAGGCCCGCCAATTCCGGCCGTCGTAGCTGCCTTCGACGATGATTTCCGGGCGGGTTTGCGTCATCACCGCGAACAATCCATAGCTGTTGCAAGTGCGCAACGGTCGCAGCCAGTCGCAGAGCGCGAGGGCGGGCGCGGGCCAGCGTTGCGCGACGCGAAGGGTTCCCAAAAGCTTCATGAATGTCACCAGCGCAATCACCAGCGCGAGGGGCAACACAATGAAGCGGGGCCAGCGCGCGCAGCGGGACAACGACGGAGGCGTCTCCGGGGCCGCGGCGGGGCGGCGCCGCGGCTTCAGCGCGTCATCGTCCAACAAAGTCACGCAGAGCAGAATGGTGAGCCAGTTGAAGAAGGTGTAATTCCCGGTGAGCAGGATCAGCACCTGCAACAGCACGAAAAATCCCGCCGCGGCCAGGCGCGCCCGGCGTCCGGCGAAAATCAAGGCAGGAACCACCAGTTCAATGAAGAGCAGCACGACCGTGCAGGCGGCCTGGACGCCCGCCGGCAATTGGTGGGCGTACCAGCCGATCCAGGTGGGCAGAGGCTGCGTCTCATAATGCACCCGCAGCGCCGTCAAATTCCACCACGAGATATCGCCGCTCATCAGCTTGACGCAGCCCGATTCGAGCATCAGCCGAAAGAGCAGCCAGCGCAACAGCCAGAGCGCCAGGGACGAGGGCGCGGACTGCCGCGAGGGCCGTTCCACCCATTGCAACGGCGCAAAAAGAACGGCCAGAAAACCGGTTTCCAACAACAGATTGTCCCACTGGAAATTCAGGAACGGACTGCAAACCGTTGTCAGCGAAAGATAGAGGCACCAGAGGAGAAACAACGCCGGCGCCGGCGCAATGCCAAAGAGCAACAGCAGCGACAGCCCCGCACCCGCGCCGCACTGCCAATTGAACGCGCGATCACTCGCGCTCCACCAAGCCAGCGTGGGCAGGGCATGAAACCGTTCCAGTCCGATATGATGAGCCGCCGCCTCAACTTTGAGCGCCTCCATGACCGGCTGTGCCGGGACGATCCCGCGGCTGCCCGCCAGTCCCTGGATTTGCCCCAGCAGCGACGCAAACGCGATGAGGTAAATCAACGCCAATCCGCGCAGAAAAATAAAACGAACCCGGACATAACTCAGCGGCATGAGACCGGGGCCGGAATAAATCCGATCCAATTTGGAAAGGAACGAACGGTGCAGGGCCACCTCCTCATAGGCCAGTTCCGCCAGGTCGGCGAAGGCGGGAAATTTTTGGTATAAACGGAGGAGCCACCGTTCTCTTCCCGCCTCCGCCAGGGAGCGGAAGACCGCCTTGGCCCCGCTGCACACCGAGCCATCGGGCAGGATCAAACGGATGGCCCGCTCAAAGTCCTCCCGCGGAATCTCGGGAAATCTCCCGGCCATGCTTTCATCTTGAAAGGGCAGATAGAGGATCGCATCGCCGGTGGCGTTTTGCCAGCGCGCGATCCAGCGGCGGCAAAAGTGGCAGTCAAGATCATAGACCAGGAGCGGTTTGGAGGGCGGGGATGCGACTCTAAGGTCCTGCGACACAAGTGAATCAAGGTTGCATGTGCGCGATGATATTGTCCCCGAATTCCGAGCATTTAATCTCCGTGGCGCCGGTCATCTGCCGGGCGAAGTCGTAGGTGACGCGCTTGGAGGCAATCGCCCCCTTGAGTCCCTTCAGAATCAGATCGGCCGCGTCCGTCCATCCCAAATGGCGAAACATCATCTCGCCGCTGAGCACCACGCTGCCGGGGTTGACGCGGTCCTGGTTGGCGTACTTGGGCGCCGTGCCGTGGGTGGCCTCAAAAATGGCGTGGCCGGTGATGTAATTGATATTGCCGCCGGGCGCGATGCCGATGCCGCCCACTTGCGCGGCCAGCGCGTCGCTGAGGTAATCGCCGTTCAAATTCAACGTCGCAATGACGTCGAAGTCCTCGGGCCGCGTCAGCACTTGCTGGAGGGTGATGTCGGCGATGGAATCTTTGATGACCAGGCCGGCGCCCGGTTTGCCCTCGGGGATTTTGCACCAGGGGCCGCCGTCAATCTCCACCGCGCCGTAACGCTCCCTGGCGATTTTATAGCCCCAGTCGCGAAACGCGCCCTCGGTGAATTTCATGATGTTGCCCTTGTGGACAATCGTGACGCTTTTGCGTTTGTTGGCGATGGCATAGAGGATGGCAGCGTGAATCAGGCGTATGGTTCCAAGATAGCTGACCGGCTTGAAACCGATGCCGACATCCACCGCCGCGGGGCGTTGCGGAGCGCCCATCTCTTGAAGTTGCTTGAGCCACTGTGCCGCGGACTCCTTGGTTCCAAAGCGGATTTTCGTGAATTCCTTGGGAAAATTCGCGGCCAGAAAGTCCAAAATCTTTTGGCTCTCCGGCGTTCCGCCGGCAAATTCGAGGCCCGCGTAAATGTCCTCGGTGTTTTCGCGGAAGATGACCATGGCGACTTTTTCAGGATGTTTGACAGGCGATGGGACGCCCTGGAAGTATTGCACGGGCCGCAGGCAGACATAGAGGTCCAGCATCTGGCGCAAGGCGACGTTGAGGGAGCGGATGCCGCCGCCCACCGGCGTGGTCAGGGGGCCTTTGATGCCGACCAGATATTCCTTGAAAGCCTGGACCGTATCGTCGGGCAGCCAGTTGTTGAATTTTTTGAAGGCCGTTTCTCCGGCAAAGACCTCGAACCACGAAACCTTGCGTTTGCCCCCGGACGCTTTTTGCACTGCCGCGTCGAACACGCGCACGCTGGCCGCCCAAATATCGGGGCCGGTGCCGTCGCCGCGAATGAACGGGACAATGGGATTGTCGGGGACGTTGAGTTTGCCTTGGGCGGTGGTGATCTTGCCGCCGGGGGGAGGAGTTATGTCTTTGTAAGCCATGTCCGTTAAAAGTTGGCGCGTCCAGAGATAGAGTCTGCGGCCAGGAATGCAAGCAGAACCTTGCCGTTTGCATGGATAAGCAATTTAGCCACCGAGTATTCATTTGAATCGTCGCGGGTCAAACCCGTTTTAAGACAGGAGCAAGGTTGACCCGACACGGCAGGCGGGTAAACTGCGAACCGGCCACCGCCTGGAGGCGCTGGCTTGAGGGCATGAGAACTGACATCACCCTGGTCCGGACTTGCGGCAGCCTGCTGGCCGTTCTGTTGCTGGCCGGATGCGCCAATCCCGGCCCGCGCAGCCGTTACCTGGAGCAGATCGAACCGGGCAGCCTGCCCAATCTGATTGCGTATCGCGGAGAGACCAATCTGGAGATCCGCTACCCATTCCACGGCAAAGACGCCTTCGCCATGGCCAATTGGCCGGCGGAACAGAGAGGGGCGCCCGATTTCGAGTATCGTTATGCCGTGCTGGCCTTTGACAAAGAGCCGCGCGCGACGCGCAAATCGCTGGTCCGGCATGGCACCCGCCTGACCATCCGAAATGCCAAACAGTGGCAAACGCTCGTGGAGGAAGTCTTTCAGGGGTTGACGCCCGATGAGCCGGGTCATGGCGTGCTGGTGCTGGTGCAGAATCAGGAGATCGCTCTGTGCCGCGACAAGGGGGGGATGCCGCGCGTCGTCAAACTGGACCAAAAACCGGCGGATGTCATTATTGATCACGCTTTCAGCCATGCGGATTTCTCGCGCAAGGCGATTGAGTTGCTGGAAAAAAGCGCCAACAGGCTCGGCCCCGGCCAAAGTCAGTTTCTGTTCGTGACCGGCGAAGAGCCTGCCTTTGTGCTGATTGATCTGCGCGAGCGCCTGATCGTTTTCCTGAGTTATCCGATTGACCCGGACACGCAACCGTCCGATCTGCCGGGTTGGTTCACGTTGCGGGCGCTGAACTCGCTGGTCCTGCGCGGTTTCGTGATCAGCGCCATCAAGAATCCCTGCACTATGATCAGCCGCGGGCTGTGGCATATCGGCACTTCGGGCGCGGCGGCGCTGGACACGGGATCGGCCGGCGAGAGCGGGCCGCCGCCCCCGCTTTACACGGGTCCGGGAATGGACCCGGGCGCCTGGGAAAAGCAATTGGACGAACTGGTGACAGCCCGGCGCTACCAGGGGCGGGTGGAATTTCTTATTGACGGAGAACGGTTCTTCCCGGCGCTGATCAAATCCGTGGCCAACGCCGCGCGCAGCGTGGACGTGCTGGTTTACATTTTCGGCAGCGATGAGTTCGCGGTGACCATGGCCGACGTGCTGAAGGAACGTTCGTCGTCCGTGCGCGTCCGGGTGTTGCTGGATGAAATGGGGTCGTTGTTCGGGGGGGGGACCGCCCCGCCCCAATCGGCGGTCCCGCCGGGTTTCAAGCATCCAGGCGACATCAAGTCCTACCTGACCGCCGGTTCGCGGGTGCAGGTGCGGGCCAGCGCCAACCCGTGGCTGACGACCGACCACCGGAAATGCATTATTATTGACGGCCGGCAGGCTTACGTGGGCGGCATGAATATCGGCTGGAAATACCGCTACGAATGGCACGATATGATGGTGCGCCTGACTGGGCCGGTGGTCGGCCGCCTGGAAAAGGACTACGGGGAAGCCTGGGCGCACGCGGGCCTTTTGGGGGATTTTGCCTATGCCTGGGTCAGCCTGTTTGGCCGCACCCACCCGCGGAAAAATGAAATCGCCGATGGCATTGAAATCCGGCCCCTGCGCACCTCGACCGGGAACATGGAAATCTACCGGGCCCAATTGGAAGCCATCCGGCAGGCCAAAGGTTATATTTACATCGAGAGTGCCTACTTCAGCGATGATGCGATCCTGCGCGAATTGATCCGCGCCCGGCAGCGGGGAGTGGACGTGCGCGTCGTGTTGCCGGCTCGGAACGACAGCGGCGTCATGCAAACCAGCAATCTCATCATGGCCAATGAAATGGTGCGCCACGGCATTCGCGTCTATGCCTATCCCGGCATGACGCACGTCAAGGCCGCCATTTACGATGGCTGGGCCTGTCTTGGCTCGGCCAACCTGGAGAAGATGAGTTTGCGGGTTTCGCAGGAGCTGGATGTCGCCTTCTCCGATCCCACGGCGGTCAATCGCTTGAAGCGGGACTTGTTCGAGACCGACTTCAAGCGCGCGCGCGAAATCAAGAATCCGGCCCCGGTCAACTGGCTGGATTCGTTCGTCAAAGCCTTTGCCGACCAGCTCTGACCCCTTTTTCAGGAAAAGAAAATGAACAGGACAGCATTGACAGACCGGGGTCTCCCGCATAATGTTAATTGAAAGTCTAAAATGGAGTTGAAATGTTACTGCGAATTTGCCTGATATTCACCATCGTGGCCGGATTGGGCGCGGCTTACCTTGGCTTTTTCCCGGTCAAGGACATCATCACCACCACCCGGGAGGCGCGCGATGATTTTCACAAAAAATGGGATGATGAAACAGCCTTGTACAAAAAAACCGACAAGGAACTGAAAACGACCAAGGCTGAGTTGGCTTCGACGACGGCCAAATTGACTGAAACCCAGAGCCAACTGGAGGCGGCCAACACCAAAAACACCGAGTTGGACAAGCAAAACACGGATTTAACCGACAAGCTGACCAAGATGACGGCGCGCGCCGATACCGCCGAACAAACACTGGAAAAGTGGAGGCAGCTTCCCCCGCCGGAGCAGATCAAAGGCATTATCCGCGATCTGGCGCAGACCAAAAAGACGCTGGACGCGGTGGTTGCCGAGAACAAGCTGCTTCTGGCCAGCCGCAATGAATTGCAAAGGCAGTTGGATAATCTCATCGGCTCCGATGTTGGCGTGGTGCTGCCCGCCGGACTGAAAGGCCGGGTTTTGGCCGTGGATCCAAAATACGCTTTTGTCGTGCTCGATATTGGCGATGATCAAGGGGCCAAGGAGCGCGGCGAGATGATGGTGGACCGACAGGGAAAATTCATCGGCAAGGTCCGAATTAGCAGTGTACAGAAAGATCGCTGCGTCGCCACGATCCTGCCCGCTTGGAAGCGAGGAGAGATCATGGAAGGCGATCAAGTTATCTATTGATGAAAATCCTGCGCACAGTTTTTTGCGCGTTTCTTTTCGTGATTGCGGCGGAAGTCCTGAGCGGTTGCGCGACGGACAACCCGGATAATATCTCTTCAACGCCGTGGAATCAGCCCGCGGCGTGGGAAGGTCCGATGCCTTCGACGATCAACCAGGGGCGTTAAGCCGTTGGCCGGGGCCTATTTGGCAAATTCCACGCAACGGGTTTCGCGCACGATGGTCACGCGGATTTGGCCGGGATAGTGCAAAGCGTCTTCGACTTTCCGCGCTATGTTTCGGGCCAGGATAAAGGCCTGGTCGTCGGTCACGGCGGCAGGCTGCACCAGCACGCGCAATTCCCGGCCCGCCTGCAGCGCGAAACATTTTTCCACCCCGGGAAAAGACAGGCCAATCCGTTCCAGGTCCTCGACCCGTTTGATGTAGGTCATCACGGTTTCGGAGCGCGCGCCCGGACGGGACGCGCTGATGGCATCGGCCGCGCTGACCAGAATGCCCAGTAACCCGGTGTGCGGGACTTCTCCATGATGGGAGGCCACGCCGTTGACCACCGCTGCTGATTCCCCGTAGCGCTGGACGATTTCCGCGCCCACAATGGCGTGCGCGCCTTCGATTTCGTGGGTCACGGCTTTGCCGATGTCGTGCAGCAACCCGGCCCGTTTTGCCGACACAATGTCAATGCCCAGTTCGGCCGCCATCAAGCCCATCAATTGCGCGACCTCGATGGAGTGCTGGAGAATATTTTGTGAAAAGCTGTGGCGAAAATGCAGGCGGCCCAGCAGCTTGATCAACTCCACATGCATGGGTGCCAGGCCCAGTTTCATGACCGCTTGCTCGCCGTTCCGCAATATGAGCTCATCCATTTCCTGGGAGATTTTGGCCACCACTTCCTCGATGCGCGCGGGATGGATGCGGCCATCCAGGATGAGCCGTTCCATGGCCTGGCGGGCGATTTCGCGCCGGACGGGATCAAAGCCCGAGAGGACGACCGCGCCGGGCGTGTCATCAATCAGCACCGTCACGCCGGTGGCGGCTTCGAAAGCGCGAATGTTGCGGCCTTCGCGGCCGATGATCCGGCCCTTCATTTCCTCGCCCTTGATGCTGACGGTGGCGCTGGACGTTTCGAAACTGTGCTGGCCGGCGTAGCGCTGGATGGCCAGACTGATGATCTTGCGGGCGTTTTCTTCCGCTTTGGCTTTGGCGTCCTCCAGAATATGTTGGCACAGCTTCGCCGCGTCGCCCAGGCTTTCCTGTTCCACTTCCTTCAAAAACGCGGCGCGGACTTCGTTCTCGCCCATTTTGGAGACCCGGGCCAGTTGCGCCCGGCGCTGGGCCGCCAGTTCCAGCGCCCGGGCCTGGAGCTTTTCAACCTCGGCCGTTTTCGCGGCCAACTGTTCCTTGTCGGCGCGAAGCACCTTTTCCTCCCGCACCAAGTTTTCCAACTGGCCATTGACCAGTTCTTCCCGCGTCATCAGACGCTGCTCGATGACCTCATGTTCCTTGAGACGCGCCGCCATCAGTTGCTCGGTTTCCCTTCTTGTTTTCAGCGCCTCTTCATGGGCGGCCAGCCGCGCGTCCCGCAGGATGGACTCGGCCTCCCGGCGGCTCTTGTCCAAAAGGGTGTTCGCCTCCTGTTCCAGCCCCGCGCGGAGGCTGCGCTCCCGCCAGCGCCGCAACCAAAAACCGGCCAGTATGCCCATCAGGAAGATGACCGCGCCTGCGATAATTTGTGGATTCATGTCAGAACTACACGTTACTCGGAAATTCCAGCCAGCGTGTGGGCGTCAATATACAATTCATACGCACGTCGTGCCGCTCCCCTGGAATCCGCTCAACTAACTGCTGGTCGAAGGCGACCCCGCATTTGATGCCGCTGATTTGGGCCAGCAACCGGTCATAGAAACCCCGGCCCCGGCCCAGCCGGCGGCCAGTCACATCGAATCCTACTCCCGGCGCCAGCACCAAGTCCAGACGCTTTAGCGGAAAACTCGCGCATTGGGCCGTCGGCTCGCTTATCCCAAATCTGCCCGGCGCGCAGTCGCCCGCCGCATCGCGGATTTGGAAGGCCTCGTAGGCGCCTGTCTCCCTGATAAACCGCGGCAAAGCGATGGCTTTGCCGGCGCGCAGCCCCTCGTCCAGCATGGGCGACAAGTCAATTTCTCCCGCAAGCGGCGCATAAAAAAGGACCGCCCGCGCGCTTTTCCAAACGGACTGTTGCCGCAACAGGGCGCAGGCGCGCAAAGAGGCCGCGCCGCCCTCCGCCTCGGGCAGCGTTTTTAAGAAGGCGCGAAGTTTCTGGCGAAGTTCGCGTTTGTCAAGCGCCGGTTCCAAACTCATTGGCGGGGTGCGGGCGAGGCCTCGCCGCGCAGGGCTTCAAACTGTTCGCGCCATTTTTCCAGGCGCTCCTTGATTTTCTTTTCAGAACCTTGAACGCCCGGTTCGTAGTATCTTCGGGCCGCCCCCAGATAGTCCTGGGCCACGAAATGCCCTGGAAAATCGTGGGCGTATTTGTAATCCTCCCCATGCCCCAGCCGTTTCGCCCCGGCATAATGCGCGTCGCGCAGTTTCTCCGGCACGGGCAGCGTCCGCCCGGAGCGGACGTCTTCCAGGGCCGCGTCAATGGCCGCGCAGGCGCTGTTGCTTTTGTGAGCGGTGGCGATATAGATGGCCGCCTCGGCAATCGGCAGGCGCGCCTCGGGCCATCCCACGAATTCAGAGGCATGATGCGCCGCATTGGCCAGCACAAGCGCCATCGGGTCCGCCAGCCCCACGTCTTCCGCCGCGCAAATCAGAATGCGCCGCGTGATAAACCGGGGGTCTTCGCCGGCGTAAATCATTTTGGCCAGCCAATACAGCGTGGCGTCAACGTCGCTGCCCCGCATGGATTTTATGAAGGCTGAAATCGTGTCATAATGGGCGTCCTCGTCCCCGTCATAGACGACGGCCTTCTTTTGTATGCATTGTTCGGCCACGGCCAGATTGACGTGGACAACTCCGTCACCGTCCGGCGCGGTGGTGAGCGCGGCAATTTCCAGCGAACTCAACGCTTTGCGCGCGTCGCCATCGGCCACCTTTGCCAGATGCCGCAAGGCGTCTTCATCCGTCTGGATTTTCATGCGGCCAAGCCCGCGTTCGGCGTCCGCCAGGGCACGGCGCAGAAGCCGCAACAAATCCTCTTGATCCAGCGGCTGCAATTCGAAGATTTGGGAACGCGAAACCAGAGGGGAGTTGACAAAGAAAAATGGATTATGCGTAGTGGCCCCGATCAACCGCACCACCCCGCTCTCCACGTCCGGCAGCAACACGTCCTGCTGCCCCTTGTTAAAACGGTGAATCTCGTCAATGAACAGGATGGTTGATTGCCCCGTGTTTTCCAGGCGGTTGCCGGCCGCGGCCAGGACGCGGCGCATGTCGGCCACGTTGGAATCAACGCCGCTGAGCCGTTCGAACTTGCTGCGGGTCTGGCGGGCGATGATTTGGGCCAGGGACGTTTTGCCCGTGCCGGGCGGGCCGTAGAAAATGAGCGATTGAATGCGATCGGCCTCGATGGCCCGGCGCAGCAATTGGCCGGGAGCCAGAATATGCGATTGGCCCTCGAATTCATCGAGATTCCGCGGCCGCATCCGCGCGGCCAGCGGCTGTGGCGCGGGATTCCCCTCTTTCCCGGGATCGGCGGTTTCAGGCTCGACCGCGGCGGAAAATAAATCATTGCCTGTCACAAATGGAACATAGCAGAAAAACAGCGGGAACCCAAAGAAAAAACCCCGCCGTAATGCCGTGTATAAACAGCTCCTTTGAACAACATGTGAACAAAGTAGAACCGAATCGTCCGCTTTCGACTTCCAGTAAAGGCCTGTCGGCCACGGCCGAAGTTAAGGTTCCTTATGGACTAATTTACGGTTCAAGGACTATGTTTGTAATCACGAGCATGGCAGGGTTAAATTCAAAACCGATTCCAAAGAACATCCGCACCCGACTCATCGTTGTGCGACAATGGGACTATCGGCAAAATCCGCGAATTTTTCAAGCAAAATCTTCCAAAATCTTCGCCCGATAGGTGCCAGTCAGCAAAGCTTGGCCATTGTAATGCATGGGGGATGAGATGCCCTTGGCGCGCCATAGCCTTTGGCGACGGCGGGCTGCAAAAAACCGTGAAAATTTCACCATTTTTTCCGTTGAATAGTCATAACCAGTTGTCAGCAAGGGACTTAGAACAAAGGCTGATCCGCCGTCGCTTCGCTATGGCGCGACAAGAGGCTCAAGGCTGGAGCGGTTTAAGAAATAGTGCAGCCGAAACGAGGGTGGTAGGGCGCGCACTCCGTGCGCGCCGCGGCGGGCAGCGGAGTGCCCGCCCTGCCTTGCAATGCGGCTGCAGTTTTATTGGAAATGCTCTAAAGTTGAAACCGGCGGACAAAAGGCCGGACGCATCGCGCGGGATAAACTCAAACAGCGGGGCAAGGAGAATTAACCTGGGACGGCAGAGAAAAATTAAAAAACCACGCCAAAAACGAACCAAACTATAACTGGACCCATTTTATTTATTCACTTTTACGGTTTTGCTAAATTGGTATCTTGCCGGATCGCAAAAAAACATGTAATGTGAAACCATGATCGAATCAACCGCCGCAAACATGGCCCGGAATTTCACCGAATTTCTGGCCAAAGTTCAGCGTGGCGAGACCATCCGAATCTGCGATCAGGGACGGATGGTTGCACGCATGGTGCCGGACTGTGATTTTATGCGGGGACAACAGGCGGCGGAATTGTTCCGGGAACATCGCGCAGACGCTGAAGCCGCCAACGCCATAGCCGGCGAACTCAGAAAGCTCGATCTGGAATCCGATAATGCCCTGGATGCCTGAGCCATGCGAATCTTCGTGGAAACAACCATCCCCAGCTATCTGGTGGCCCGGCCAGCTCGTGATGTTGTGCAAATGGCCCGCCAACAGATTACCCGCGACTGGTGGGAGCGTTGCCGTGGGGCGCACGAACTGTTCACTTCGCAAATCGTCCTTGATGAAGCTGGCGCGGGCGACAAGGCGTTGGCCCGCGCACGATTGGAACTGCTCGCGCCCTTGACCCTGCTCGAAATCTCCGAGCCAGTTCTTGTGTTCGCCCGGCAAATCATCGAGGGCGGCATTCTTCCGCCCGGCGCCGATCGCGATGCCGCTCATATCGCCACCGCAACGGTTCACGGCCTTGACGCCTTGCTCTCACTGAACTTTCGCCATCTCGTCAACGTGCCCATCCAATCTCGCCTGCGTCGCCTTGCGCTGAGCGCGGCGTATGATTTGCCCGCCATCTGCACCCCTGAAGAACTCATGGAGAACATCCAATGAAAAAAAACATCACACCGACTCAAACAGAAACCGGCGTTGCTGACGAAGTGCTCCGCGAAGTTTGGCGCATCAAAGACGAACTCTCCGCTTCTTACAACCACAACCTTGACCGCCTGTTTGCCGAGGCGCGAGAGCACCAGCGCCAGTCAGGCCGTCCGTCTGTCAATCTGGAAAAGCAAAAAAAGGAACACGCCGTTTGATTCCCCAAGCCTGGAAACCGCCAGCCAAAAAAGTGAGCGGGGGGGCAATTGTTCCAGCACCATCTTGTCCACCATAGCCCTTCGTCGACGGCGGAAGCTGCTCCAGCGATGGCGGAAGGCGCGGCCTCTTTCTAGCTGTCCGATCAAAAACAATTCAAGCACCGCCAAGAGTGGCATCATCGGGAACACAAGCGGAGGATTTGTCGGCAGATTGTGTGGAACCGGCCCTTTCACCATGACCGAATGATTCCGAGTTCCGACAATTCCGAATTCCGGGCTTGACCCCTTCACGATTCCATCGGGACTACGGAGGGTGGAAAGGCTGAAGTTGAAAAGCTCATAGACCAGCGCATCTATTTGCTGGTCGGCGGCTGTGACGGCGTTCTGCAACGTCTGCCGCTCCGACCCGCTCCGCGCCTGCCGCAGCTTGGGCATCAATCCCCGCATTGGCGCAACCGCTGGATTCCACCGCCGAATTCCTGCCGGCCTTCATGCTCCAAACGCTCGAAATGCTTATAGCTAAATATCGGCGACTCGACTGACAGACCACCGCCGGAAGCATCACACGCATCCTTAAACGCTCCGCCCAAGCCGGCGATGAGCCGGTCGTAATCGTCAAGCTCCCGTCGCAGTTTTTTCTCCGAACGGGATTTCCAATAGCCGCCCTCGTCATGGACTTTCACTTGCGCGCCCATTGCGCGCCAGTAATCGAGCAGATGGATGACCCGCAGGTGGCATTTCAGGAAATGTTCCCAGCCATGTTCACCGGCGTATTGTGTTTTGCAAAACGAATGAAGCCTCAAGCGCGTCTGATAACGCGGTGGCCACACGGCCTTCCGCTGCTTGGGGGGAATCTCCCGCCGCTCGCCCAAAATGCCGAACGTGGCGGTTTCACAACCTTCGCCCGGCCAAACTTCCACCAGCCAGCCGTGCGTGCCCGGGCCGCCATCCAACCTCCGTTCGTTTCCCGGATACGTTTCAAAAAATGGCGGCGCGGTGGGGTCGGTTTCCGTGGAGTGCAAAACCCTGCCCACATGGGCGCAGCCGATCTTGCGCGCGAGCCGGGCCGTGCCTTTGAGCAAGTCGTGGAGATACCCGAAGGTCGTGCCTTTTTTAATGGACAGCGTGTAATGAATGGTCAGTCCCATGCTTGCCTCAATCGTTGCTTATTCATACAGCCTCCGATTGATGGATTGTTCGATTCCCGGCGACCGCATCGTTTCATCAGTTGATTTTTGCGCCATGCCGGGATAATGCCGCCCCCGCCCGGTCTGTCCAGCAACAAATCCGCCTTCGCTGTCGCTTCCGCCGTCGCCAAGCGGCTTTGGCGGGACAAGACGGCGCGACAAGTCCGCCACCAAGGCCTGAGAAGTTGGAACGCAAAGTTTACTTTTTGGCCAAAAAGGCGGGCGGATGAACCGGATTCATTCAACCGCGAACCCTCGCGAACCACGCGAACATCCGCCGTCGCAAGAAAACTCAAGACAGCCTTTTCGCGTATTTCGCGTGGTCCGCGGTCAAAAACTCTTTTCTTCCAGCCTGTGCTTAAAAAAGCCCGTTTTTTAGGGCTTGTCAAGAATACATACTTGACAACAAGGCCTCCGACACCCGTTTCGATCAATGTTTACAGGGTTTTTGCATTACAAAAAAAGGTGTCACCATGACCTGTACACTTTCCGCCCTTTGTGCTAAACTCCTCCAATGAGCACGCTGTGTCGCGCCGGGCGGAAATGGCAGAAATATGCAGGGGCAGGCCTGCCCGCCGTCTTGTCCGTCGTCGTGTCCGCCGTAGTTTCAACGAAGGTGGAAGCCGCCGCGGCGAAGGAGGATGTGGCGACGGCGGAAAGAAATCCGAAAAATGTGAAAAATCGATTTTTGCCATTTTTCAATTGGAACCTGTTGCCGCCCAAGCCCTTCCAACTAAAATGGGGTACAGGGATTTTTCGGATTTTTCGAGAAATTCTCGGGGGTATACCGGGGGGGGAGGGGCAATGAATCCTAATCCTAATCCTAATCCTAATCCTAATCTCAATGGGCGGGAGGGGGTGGTGATATGAATTTGATCTATGAAAATCTGTGTGAATTCGCGGCGTTGCTGACAACCCAAAAAATCCAACTTAATCCAAGTTAATCCAACCAAATCCAACCAAATCGCACCATTTTGAAACATTTTTATTTTATGCAAAAATCAACCCTCGTGCTCAAACTGGTGGTCTCGGATTTATCGTTAAAGTTCGACAGTCAAACCAGTCAAGGTGGGTCAAAGTGGGTCAAAGCGATATTTTTAAGTCACTGACTATGAATGACTTGCAAACGCCAAAAACTCAATTTTTGTGCTCTTTGTGCTCCCGCTCACGGGAGAATGGCCACTTCTTTTTGGGGGAGCCAGCCAGTGTGTTTGGCGGCGTCGCTCACTTGCAGCCAGTCCCCGTCGCTGCCCAGAACGAGCAGTTCCGCGCCGTCGTGGACGGTGAAAGCGCTCTGCGATTCCGGCAAAGGACCGCGCCGCACCACCGCTTCCGAAACAATGACCACCGAGGATTTTTCGATCAGACGCTGGTCCGCAGCCAGGCCCAGACAGGCCGCCAGGCCCAGGCAGGCGAAGCCCAGCAGGGTGGTCAACCCCGCGCCGGATTTCTTCAACGCGGGCCATATTTCCCGCGCTGTCAAGACAAGAAAAAAGAGGGCCGCGGCGGCCGACGCCGCCAGGGTCCATTCGTTGAGCGTGAGCCGTCCAATCCAGCGCGTCCAGCGGCTGCCGGGCAGGGCGGGATTGTTGTCACCGGCCTGGTCTCGGGCGATTTGCAGATTGGCCCTGATGTCGGGATCCCGCGGCGCGAGGGTCTCGGCCTGGCGATAGGCGCAAATGGCCCGCCCGATCCGGCCGGCTTTCAACCAGGCGTTGCCCAGATTGAAATAGAGGGCCGGGGAAACGGTCCCGCCCCGCGTGATCTTTTCATAACCGGCCGCGGCCTGGGTGTATTTGCCTTCTTCGTAAAGCCGGTTGGCCTGGGTGAAGGCGTCCGGCGCCGGTTCAGCCCGCAGGGTCATCGCGCCCAAAAGCAGCAGGAGAAGGCCAACGCCCTTGGGAAGACTGGCCCGTGTTGGCGCGGCGGGCATGCCTTGCAAGCCTTGCAGGGCCGTTTTTACTTTTGGGATCAAGGAGGCCATTTCCCGCGACGTATGCTCCGGCGTGTAGCGATACTGGTTGCAAGCGTGGAACAATTCGTGCAAGAGCGCCGGTGTCTCGGGCCGCAAGCCCTTGAGGTCTTCCAGAACCGCTTCCGTGATGGCCGGCGCCGGCAGGTCCAGCCGCTCCCCCAGTTGCTCCTGCAACAGGCGCAGGACTGTCGCATAGAATTTCTCGGCGTCATTGGCGGCGGCCGACCGCGCCAAATCCGCCAGCCCTTGCCGCACCAATCGCGCCACTTGCCGTTGCCGGCGCAGGCGGGGGTTGTTGGCCAGCTTCTCCTTTTGCTTCCGCCGCGCCAGGGCGCACATCCAGGCCAGCGGGGCCAGCGCCTGCCAGGCCAGGAATCCCGGCTGCTGAAGGAGCGGCGGCCCAACCGCCCGAACTCTTCCCGGCATGGGCTTGATATGCACGATTTCCTCTCCCTGCTCTTGCGCCTCCGGCGGCGCTGCGCCTGTCGAGAGGACGGTCGGCTGCGGTGTTGCGGCGGTGGCATGGACGGTCAAGGGAATGGCCGGATGCGTCAGGGTGCGAAAACCGTTGCCGGCCGGGTCAAAAAAACTGAAAACAAACGGCGGCACCTCTTTGACCTCCGCGTTCTGGGGAGTAATGACCTGCTCGAAATACTTCGACCCTTCCAATTGCAGCGGATCCGAAGTGTCCAGTTTGGCCGATGGCGGGTAGGTCTTGAACTCGCGCCATTCCGCCTCGTTGTTGGCCGGGAGGGTCACGGTGTCAAAAGCGCCGCGACCGGCAATGCGGATTTTCAAGGTAATGGGATCGCCGACTGCCACGGTCGTGGGTCCGGCGTCGTATTGCGCCAGGGTAAAGTCGCCGAGGGCGCCGGTGAAACCGGGCGGGGCGCCGTTGGTCGGCACGGGCAGCACGCGAATTTCCGGCGCGTCACTGGCAAAACTGGCCTGATGAGATTCCGACCAGCCGAAGAAATTGTGCTCGCCGGAATAAACCGCCAGGCTCCACGTCGCCGGGCCGAGGGCAAAGGCGCCGGTTTTGATCGCCGTGGCGGAGGTGTGAAAGCTGAACAGGTTGTAAATGGTATTGCCCACCCGGACGCGGGAGGGCCGCTGGCGCGGGTTGGGCAGATCGCCAACAATAAAATTGTCGCTGCTGAACTGCGGCAGTTGGATGTTGCCGACGTTGTCCTGGCAATAGCACTGAAGCTCCACCGGGAGGGTCTGACCCAGATAAATGACATTGGTGGATGGCAGGAGCCTGACAAAAGCTGTTTCCGGCCCTCCGCCGGGCGGCGGGACATTTCCCCTGAGCACCCTCAATTTGAGCGGACGGCTTTTCAAACGCGCGCCAGCGACCGTGACCTCAATGGACGGAATGGTGAAAACACCGTCCTTGGTGGGATGCAATTCGAGGGAATAAACCGTTTTGCGGGTCATGCTGGCCCCGATGAGGGAGTAGGACTGTTCGGACGATTGGCCGCCAAATTCCAGGTTGGCAATCGGCGGCAGATTCGGCATGGCTGACGGGGAACAATCTTCGAAGCTCATGGAAAGAACGGCCGAATCACCCAGGCTGATGGTGTTGCGGTCCAGCGAAACCTCTAATTTCGGCCCGGCCCAGGCAGGCACGGCCGTCAAGAGCAACATCAAAAGAAGAGCCAGGCCGTAAAAGGCACGGCCCAATCGGCCCAACCGATCACCCTGTAGGGGACGGCGGCAGAGGGTTTTCCACGCTAAAAGACTCACCATAAAAGCAAGACAGCAAATCTTCGCGCCTGTTCAGCGGCGAGGCAAGCGCGAACGCCTTAAACCGGGCATGGCTTCTTCCAGATCGGCACTGCCCGTTTCATTTCCGCAATGATGAATTGACAGGCGGCAAAGGCCTCTTCCCGATGCGGGGCAATGGTTTCCACCCAAAGGGAAGGTTCGCCCGCAGCCACGCGCCCGACGCGATGGACCAGCCGAACCGACGCCACCGGCCAGCGCTTTTCCACTTGGTCAAAGATGAGGTCGAACTGGCGGCGCGCCATCGCGGCAAAGACTTCGTAATCAATGGCTGCAATGGGCCGGCCCTCCTCCGCGCCGCGAACCACGCCCAGAAAGCATAGGACCGCGCCCATGTCGCCGGCCAATTCGCGCCGTTGCAGCAGGGCAACTTCATCAATCTTATCCGTCGTGATGTCCAACTCGCGCCGCATGGGCCTCCCCATCCTCCCTGCACGGGCGGAAACATCGGACTTGTCTGACGGATAGGACGGGTCTGACTTCATGTTCCCCTCATCCTCCCTGCACCGGCGGAAACAGCGATACCTCCTCGCCTTCCTGCAAGACATAATCGCCGCCCTGATAATCAACACCCACCGCGACGAGCAGGGATTTTTGCGCGGGGGCCAGCTTGGGAAAGCGGACAAATAACTTTTGCAAAAGATCCTCGATCCGGCTTCCCGGCTCAAGGCATTCGGAGACCGAGGCGCAACCCGTCAGATCTTTGCAATACGAATAAAATTGGACGCGAATCCGCACTGAAGAATCCACCTTGCCTGAGTTTGTACCCTGGTGCGACCTTAAATATGGCGGCTGGACAAGCGGCGGCGCGAGTCAACTGCGGGCCAGCATCCAGTCGTGGGGTGTTTTACAAACTCCATTGCAGAAGGCCAAGAACACTTTGGCCGCGTTCATGGCGTTTTCCGGTATCCTCTCCTCGGGAATTTGGCTGGCGACGTGCATGATAAGCGAAGCATCATCGCTCTTTCGGCCAAATTCCTGGGCGAGGGCCCCCACCAGCACAAAGGCCAGGAATTGCTCTTTTTTTGACATAATAAGTCCCTTTCCAGTTTTGCCCATGATCGCCTGTACGGTTGGACAATCTCCGTCCATGTGAACAAGTTCTCCAAGGCGTACCAATTTGCGTTATCTCCCCCGTCGTCTTCCAGGCGACCGCGGCTTTTTGGCGGCGGCGCCTTTGCTCCGTGCTGCCTCAATCATGGCGTAAAGCACGCTCAGGATTGGCCTGCGGGTCTTGAGGGGAATCCGCCGCAAAGCCCGGATCAAATCTTGCTCCCATTTTTCGGCGCGCCTCTCCGGTTGGCGGCGCGCCAGGCGCCGGGCCGCGCCCGGCCTTTTGGTCCATAAGAGCAACCCGAACAAACGCAAAGTGACGAGGCTGGGACGCACGGGGGAGTTTTCGCGCACGATCTGGCTGAGGGCGCTGGGGGTCATGGCCAATTGCCGCGCCGCTTCGGCCTGCGACCAGCCCGAAGCTTGCAGAAGATCCCGAAATTCCTGTTTCAAATCCATCCCGGCCATTCAATAACGCCCTTTGACGCCAGACCCGATATCTAGTTGCTTCACGTAACGTTGCTACACAATATGGCGGCCCGTCGGCAAAAAGGCAACAAGAAAGAAAAAGGCCGGGCTATCACCCGGCCTCCCTTATGAGAACAAAGCCCTTTTTAAAAGTCTTTGCGTGACTCATGCGACGCCGCAGACTTGCGTCCAACCAACACACACGGAACTGCGTTTTTGCACTGTCAACAGTCCAAAGTTTACCCCATCCCCATTAACCCGCTAGCCACCGGTACTGGTGACAAAGTCATATCGGACAAAAGGAACACTGACTTTAGCCGAAAAGCGCATAAAGACCACAAAACGGTGCCGATCCAAACCCCGGGCCTGTAGCAGGTTTAGATATAACATGTTGATTTAAAGACTGTTACATTCATTTGCGAAACAAGCTTGCCGCCGCGGGAGATGAAATTATCTTGCTCGAATGATTTCTCGTGCTGAGATTGTTTCCCGATTGCTCGACCCCGGCGTCATTCCGGTGATTCGCGCGGACAAAGCCGATCATGTGATGCCGGCCTGCGAAGCGCTGCTGGCCGGGGGTCTCACCGCCCTGGAAATCACCATGACCACGCCCAACGCCCTGGGCTTGATCCGGGAAGCCAGCCAGCGCTTCGCCAAGCGGGCCATTGTCGGCGCCGGCACGGTGATGACGGCGGAGATGTGCCGCGCGACCATCGAGGCGGGCGCGAACTTCGTGGTGACACCCATCATGCGTCCGGAAATCGTGCCGGTGGCCCACGCGGCGGAGTGCGCGGTCATACTCGGCGCGTTCACTCCGACGGAGGCGCAATTGGCCCATGAGGCCGGGGCGGATATGATCAAGATTTTTCCATCCATAAGCCCAGCCTATGTCAAGGCCATGCGGGGGCCCATGCCGCATTTGAAGATCGTTCCCACCGGCGGGGTGACTTTGCAGTCAGGACCGGAGTTCTTCGCGGCGGGGTGCGTGGCCATTGGCGTGGCGACAAATCTGGTTTCGCCGAAAATTCTGCGCGAAGAAAATTGGGCGGAGTTGACGCGGTTGGCGGGGGAATTTGTTGCCATGGCGCGGAAGGCCCGGCGCAAATAAGAAAGGCACGCCCTCAGCCTGCCTTGCGCCGAAAGACTTTGAACGTGGCCGCCTGGTCAATGGATTTGATGACCATTTCATCAATGTTCACATGCGGCGGGCGGCTGGCGATCCACACTAATGTTTCGGCAATGTCCTCGGGCAGGAGCGGGCGCACCCCTTCGTAGACTTTGTCGGCCTTGGCGATGTCGCCTTTGAAGCGCACGGTGGAAAATTCCGTCCTGGCCATGCCGGGATCGAGCGAGCCGATGCGGATGCCCGTTCCGTTCAATTCCAGGCGCAAGACCTGGGTGATTTTTAGTTCGCCGGCTTTGGCCGCGCAGTAGGCCGCGCCGCCTTCGTAGGCAAAACGGCCCGCCACGGAACCGATGTTCAAAATCGAACTGCCCGCCTCTTTCGGCATCAACGGCAGCACGGCCCGCACCATGCGCAACACGCCGAGCACGTTGGTTTGCAGCGTGGCTTCCCAATCCTCATCGCGTCCCGCGGCCACCGGGTCCAACCCGTGCGCGCCGCCCGCGTTGTTGATCAGGACGTCAACAACATTCGTTTTGGCGCGCGCCCACCGCACGAATTCCTCGACGCTGGCGGTTTGGGTCACGTCCAGCGCATGAACATGGGCCTCGATGGCGCCGGCCTTGCGGGCTTCAGCGGCGACGGCTTCGAGGCGGTCCACGCGCCGCGCGCCCAAAAGCAATTTGCAATGCTGCGCGCCGAAGGCGCGCGCCGCAGCGGCGCCAAATCCACTCGAAGCGCCTGTGATCAAAATCGATTTGCCAGCCAGTGAGAAAGCCATACTTTAGCCTTTAGCCTTCAGCCTTCAGCCTTTACTGTTGTTTGTCAATGGCGGCAAGAATTTCAAGGCCCGGACGCTTGCGTTTCGAGATCGCGCTGGTGCAGCAGGGCGTGATCCGGATCGCCGGAGTTGATGAAGCCGGACGCGGTCCTCTGGCCGGACCGGTCTTTGCCGCCGCCGTCATTTTTCCGGCCGAATGGATTCTGAACGGATTGCCCAGGCCGTTGAGAAGGGTGAATGATTCCAAACAACTCAGCCCGGAACTGCGGGAAGTCCTGTTCGCGGAACTGACTTCGCGCCCGGAAATCCGATTTGCCATCGCGCAGGTGCCGGAGCAAATGATCGATCAGATCAACATTCTGCAAGCCAGCCATCGCGCGATGAACCTGGCCCTGGCCCAATTAAATCCCGCGCCGGAACATGTGCTGGTTGATGGTTTGCCGGTGCGATCCATGCCATGGCCGCAGACGGCGATTGTCTCGGGCGATGCCTTGAGTTATTCCATCGCCGCCGCCAGCATCCTGGCCAAGGTCAGCCGCGACCGGTTGATGGTTCAACTGGATGGGCAATATCCCGGCTATGGTTTTGCCGATCATAAAGGTTACGGGACGCCCGAACACGTGGCCGCGATCCGGGCGCGGGGCCCTTGCCCGATCCATCGCCAATCCTTTGCGCCCTTTCGACTGGCGCAGGCGGATTTGTTTGATTGAAGAATCGTTTGGCAACTGGCTCGATGCGTTTGTTCGAACAATTCAAATGGCGTTTAAGCCGTACCGGCAAAAAAAACCGGAGGAAAATTACTTCCTCCGGTGATGGTTTAAACTTATGTCCAGCTTGCGCCAATTAAGCGCTGCGACGGCGGAAAGCCGCCAAAGCCAGCCCGCCGAGCGAGAGGAGCGCCATCGTGCAGGGTTCCGGAACGACACTCAAACTCACATTGTCAACTTCCACCCAGTTGAAACCGTAAGAATCGGCAGTGGCATTTTGAAAGTCCACTCCCAGAAGGTCGCCAGGCGCAAAGCCGCTGTGCGGGTTTGGCGACCCTGTGACAAACGTGTAATTAGCCCAAGGCGTACCATTGCCACTGGCATCCCATGTGATGACGTCACGGGCGAACACCACCGGGGCACCGCCGCTGACGAAATAGAGATCCGCCTCCACCCGCGCCGGGGCCATCATCGGTTGTGAATATGAGTCGCTTGGTCCTTCGCTCCCATAGGTGTATCTGGCTGCAAATGTGAGTTGATAAGTTTCGGTGCCCAGCATGGAATAACTTGTTTCCTGAGAAGGGTATATTCCATTCATCGAATCCGCCCCCTTCATATATGCATTCCAAACGCCGTTCGGCGGGCTGTCATCTTCCACTCCCGAATCAGTGGCAGTGAGGGCGCCATTAAAGTAGCCCCATCCAGGGATCGTGGAAAAGCCAGAGCTAATCTTCCCGGTGCCTGGGCTTTCAAAACTGGGGTTTACAAGGGTAATCGGCTGGGCTTGCGCCAAGGAAACAGCCATGAAACCGGCTACAGATGCCAGAATTAGCCACCCCTGCCGGTGATTCTTCAATTGATTTTTACCGTCTGAATAGGTTTTCATAGAGATTTGTTGTTGCCTGTCGTTGTCGCTACTTCGTTAGTATGGTCTTTTTCGACATCGCTACGATCTTTGCTTTTTCTAACCTGCCTTGTAGTATGCCTGATTTGGCGGATTTGTCCAGCCTGACAAATGTCAGGCTAACTTGAGGATTTATGATTCATGTTGCCATCGTCGAAGATAACAAGACCATCCGGGAAAGCCTCGCGCGCCATGTCCGGACTGCGCCGGATTTGCAGTGCGTGTGCGTCTGCGAAAGCGCCGAGGAAGCGTTGCGGGTTCTGCCGGCACAGGGGTGCGACGTCGTGCTCATGGACATTCAGTTGCCAAAAATGTCCGGCATTGAATGCACCGCCAAGCTTAAACAACTGCTTCCATCGGCACAGATCATCATGGTCACGGTATATGAAAGCACGGAACGCATCTCGGCGGCACTGCGCGCTGGCGCCTGCGGCTTCCTGCTCAAACGCTGCAAGCCGGAAGATCTCGTTGCGGCGGTCCGCGAAGCCCGCCTGGGCGGCGTCCCCATGCCGCGCGAAATTGCGCGCAAAGTCATCGCGGCATTCCGGCAACCAATCGCCACGGCGGAAGAAGTGGAATACCTCAGACCGAGCGAGAGGAGAATTCTGGAACTGCTTGCGCATGGGCTTGCCAATAAGGAAATCGCCAACCGCCTGGGCTTGAGCGCGGGCACCGTCCGCTGGCACCTCGAAAACATTTACAGCAAACTCCGCGTCAACTCCCGCACCGCAGCCGTGTTGAAGTTCCACTCGACAGAGGTCTCACCAACGAACAAACAATGACACAGGCGCCTCAACCTCGGACAAAACGAACGGTCGGAACAGCATGACCAGACCAGTCTATGCCACCCAGAACATCTCACCATCCATTGAGCATGGTCCTGGTATTGGGAAACTGGCCTTGAGGTGGAACTGGGCGAGTCTGGATGGGCAGGGGTGGGCTCTCTGAAAATGATTGTCTCCGCGTCCAATTCGTGTTCAATCGGAGGCTGGTGAATCTCGTCGCAAAGCTCAAATCAGTGCTCGCTGGCAAAGCGGAACCGGAACATTTAAGGCGTGGCAAGCTGGGAGAGCGTGCAGCAAAGAAGTTTTTGCAAAAACAAGGGATGAAATTTCTTGCCGCTAATTTCCGTTCCAAGCGCGGCGAGATAGATTTGATTTTCCGGGACGAAGGCCAAAAAGGCGTCGGGAAAATGTTTATGAGAAATGGAACAGACTGCCTGGTGTTCGTCGAGGTCAAAGCTCGCACGACGGGGGATTGGAGGCGTCCTGCGGCGTATGTCAACGCGCGCAAACGCCTGTTGTTGACGCGATGCGCCTTTGATTATTTGCGCCTGCTGAAAACCCCGCCGATAAAAATTCGGTTTGATGTTGTGGAAGTCCTGTTGCAGGGCGGCGCTGTGGCCGAGATCCGCCATTTGCCCAACACCTTCACCCTGTCCGCGCCGTATCGCTATGGATAACAAACTTTGCCATTTCTCAAATTCTGCGCTACTTTGGCAAATATGAATGTTTCGCTGACGAAAGAGTTGGAGCGAGTGGTGGAGAAGAAGCTCAAAAGCGGCCTTTACAATAATGCGAGCGAGGTTGTCCGTGACGCTCTGCGCCGGGCTTTTTGCGCGCGCCCCGAAATCGATTTGGAGCAAGATACCCCGGAATTGGCCGCGCTTGTCCGCCAGGGGATGGACAGCCGCCATACCACGCACAAAAACGGCGATATTCGGAAAATCCTTGCCAGGGTGCGGTCATCTTTGGCGGAATGATTATACGGCGTTCAGAGCAGTTTGACACTGATTTGGAACAGCAGTTTCGTTGGTATCTCCTGGAAACGGGCTTGGATCCGATTCCCGCCCTCGAATTGGCCGATCGCTTTGCCGGAGCTGTCACTCGAACATTGGATGCTCTGGTTCGAAACCCACAAGTGGGCCGTGTTCGTTTCGTCACGTTTTCCGATCTGCCCGGCATCCGCTCCTGGCGTTTGGAGAAGCCCTTCAACCGGTTCCTGATTTTCTACCGTGTTGAAGGAACGATCATTTTTGTTGAGCGCCTTTTGGAAGGGCATCGCCGCCTGGCTGGCGAGCGGTAATCCACTGCGGATGCTGGCGCAGCTTTTCCCACGTTTCCGGGGAGAGACGGGCCTGCCGATAGACCGGTTCCCAGAGTGGTTCAGCGCTTTTGGAGCGGCGCGCCCGCCGGAGCCAGGCGGCTGGCAACGGTTCATCAATCAATTCCAGCGTATTGGCGGCAATGGTGGTCTCTTCCTTCTCCCCGGTGGCGCGGCCAATGCCAACATAAAAGCCCGCCAGCAGCAGGGTCACGCGCAGCATCGTGCTCCGGGAATAGGTCGGCATGGCGCACGGGCGGTGGGGATCCAAGGCATGGAACAAATCGGAGAACAGCGGCGCGGTCCACATCGCGGGATTTTTGGCGGGCGAAAAGGCGTCAAACATAATGGCGCGCGGGGCGGGCGCCGGGCCGGGCCGGCGCAGGAATTGGGGAAAATCGCCCAGGCGCAGCCGCCATCGCACCGATTGTCGCCCGTGCTTGAAATCGGCGCGGCCTGTTTGCAGGAGGGCCTGGACGGCGCTTTCATAGGGCGCCAGATAACCCAATTGCGCCGAGTGCCGCAGGGCAAATTGCAGCGGCGCGAGGGTGCGGTCAAAGCTGATGACATGCAGGGAACAAGACAGGTCGCGGGTGGCGCGCAAGGCGGTGAGAACGTTGGCCGCCGCGCCCAAACCAACGTCCCAAATGACGAATTCGCCGGTCTGGGACCGCACCCGTTCGCGCAGCTTGAGCTGATTGACGTAGAGGGCCTGCGCTTCGGCGACGGGGCCGACGACGGGGTGAAAGGTTTCGCCCTCGGCTTTTGAGTGAATGCTGAAAGCGCCGCTGGCGAGCCGGACAAGCTGGTAATCACTGTCAATCATATTATTGCCGCTGGCAATGAATCTACCGCACCCGGCACATGAGGGCGATGCCGGCGCCGCCGAAAAGGACGTTGGGCAGCCATGCCGCCACAACCGGCGGGAGGTAGGCGGCGACGCCCAGGCCGACGGAGACGCGTTGCAGGATGAAGTAGGCGAAGCAAATGAAAATGCTGCCGGCCACGCCAACGAATACGTTGTGCCGGCCGCTGCGCGCGCCAAAGGGCAGGGCGATCAGCACCACCGCCAGGCAGGTGAAGGGCGCGGCGATGCGGCCCTGCAGTTGCGTCATGAGGGACGGCCATCGCTTCTCCCGATCCAGGTGCGGATGCCAGCGCAGGTAAGTGAGAAGTTCGCGGATGGAAAGCTGCGGACCTTTCGCGGCCTCGGTCGGAGTCAGAGCGCTGACTTTGATTTCGGTTTTAATCGAGGCCGGTGTTTCGGAGAGGGAAATGTCAAACACACTGTTAGTGGTCTGTATGGGGAAGGATTCGCCCGCCGCCCGGTCCCATCTTTCGACGTTGTAAAAGCGCCATAGACCGTTGGTATAGAGGCCGCTTTTGGCGAAAATCGCGTGGCTCGAGCGGTCCGGCGATTCCCAAGTGACGGTCGGCCCGATCATTTCTGATGTGGCTCGATTGAAACGGGCCATGTTCCAATGGCGCCGGTCGGCTTCATTGTGGAAGTCCAGTCTCCCGGTCCAGTTGCGGTCCTGGCCGGGGTTCTTGCGGCGTTCCAGGATGTCCTTGGACTTGTCCGCGGCCCGCGGCACCCACAACTCGTTGAGGGCGAAAATGGCCATGGCGCCCGCCACTCCCACGCCCAAGTAGGGCAGGGACAACCGCCAGAGACTGACGCCGGCCGCGCGCATGGCGGTTAATTCGTTGTGACGGCTGTGATTGGTCAGCGCGTACAGGCAGGCCAGCAGCAGGGAGACGGGAATGACCTGGTCGGACAGAATTTCCGGCAACGTGACAATGTAATACTCGACCACGTCGAGGAAGAGCAGATGTCCTTCCTGGAAACGGTTGATCTCGAAGATCAAATCGAAAGCGACGTAGAAGATCAGGAAACCGCCCAGACAATAGGCCAGAGGCACCAGCAACTCGCGCAATAAATAGCGATCCAGCAAACGCACAAAACATTTCGCTATTTCGGCGGCAAAGCCGAACGGATGAACGCAGCCAGATCGTGTTTCAACGCCGCCAGCGAAGGTTGATTGACGTACATCATGTGGCCCGCCTCGTAATAGCCCATGCTGACGTTGGTCCGGAGGTTGGGCGGCAGGCCCATGTGATCGAAGGTGTAGAGGGTGGCCAGATAGGGAGTGGCCATGTCATAATAGCCGTTGGCCACAAAAACCTTCAGGTAGGGATTGTGCGTCATGGTGCGGCGCAACGTCTCGGCCACGTCGAGGTAGTGGTTCCTGGCGTCATTGAAATCCCAGGGTTCCACTTTGCCTGTCAACACTTCGTAGGGCAGATCACTTTCGAATTTGAGTTCGCGCCGGACATAATCGTTCAGGGTGGCCGCGAAAGGCCCCAGCACGGAGGTGAAACTGGGATCATACTCCGCGGACTCGCCGGCGGCGTCGAGGTCCGATCCCGTCAGGCGCGCGTCGTAATATCCGATGGTGAGACGTTCCCGGCGCAGCAATTCCTTGAAATAGCGGGAGGCACGGACGCGCAGATTGGCCCGGTCCACGTAGTCCTCGGACAATCCGGTCAGGCGCGCGACTTCCTTAATGACGCGCTGCCGGTCGGGCGCGGAAAGGGTGGAGCCTTGCATGAGGGCGCGGCTGTAATCGCCCAGGGCATACTGTTCCGATTCCCTCAGCGCTTTGTTCCTGTCCACCTGCAAATCCGGCGGGAGCTTTTTATGGAACCAGGCCGCGGCGGTTTCCGTGGGCAGGTACAAAACAAAAGGAAGGTCGTTGCCCGCGTTAAAACTGATGGTGGAAAAGTCCAGGACCGAGGAAACGAGCGCAATGCCGTTGAGGTACATGCCAAAACGGTTTTCCAGATAGCCCGACAATCCCGCCGCGCGCGTTGTGCCGTAACTTTCGCCGATCAGGAATTTGGGCGAGTCCCAGCGTTTGTAGCGCGTGGTGTAAAGGCGGATGAAATCGCCGACCGATTGCAGGTCCTGGTCC
>Ga0326728_10007425_pt1 | contig 28134 bp, 21 predicted proteins | sample MB3enrmetagenome_FD_207602 | JGI IMG/M metagenome (GOLD analysis project Ga0326728, IMG submission 207602) | Lab enriched peat soil microbial communities from McLean, Ithaca, NY, United States - MB31MN | ecosystem: Environmental > Terrestrial > Soil > Wetlands > Peat | place: USA: New York... | reverse complement strand
AGCCTCCCCGCCCCGATGCCGCCGATCTTCGGACCTCACGAAGGATCCCAAACAGCTGGTCTCGACGTCGAGTGCTCAGCACTTTGATCTTCACCAGGGGGTCACGATGTCCCCAGCTTCTCCCACTCCGATTTCACACGCGCATTGACTTGCGGAGACTCGGGGGATAACCTGTTTCACTCTTTTAATCCGAGAAAGTTCAGGACGAAATGCTGGAAACGATCGAAAGGCTTTTGATTCTTCAGGATCGCGACAAACAGATCCATCGTGTGCAAACGGAGTTGGCCCACATCGAACCGGCGCGGCGCGGCTTGATGACCAAAGCCGCCGGGGCGGAGGCCGGTCTGGAAAGGGCCCGCCAAAAGGTGAAGGAACTCGAGTCGGGCCGGAAGGATCTCGAATTGGAAGTGGAAGCCAAAAAGCAATTGATCGAAAGGTATTCGAACCAACAGCTTCAGACGCGCAAGAACGAGGAGTATCGCGCCCTGGCTCATGAAATCGATATGTGCAAGGAGGCTATTTTCAAAATTGAAGATCAGGAAATCGATCTGATGGAACAGGCCGAAGCCGTGCAAAAAGATGTGGCAGCTTTCACGAAGGCCGCGCATGAATCCAAAACGTTCGTGGACGAGCAAACTGCCCAACTGAGCGCCCGGGAGCAGAACTTGAAGAAGGAGCTGGCGGACCTGGAAGCCAACCGTGAAGAACTCGCGGCCGCGGTTGAGGAGAACGCCCGGGCGCGCTACGAGCGTCTGGCCCGAAGCAAGGGCGAGAATGTCGTCGTCGGTGTGCAGCACGGCGTTTGCGGCGGCTGCCATATGCGCTTGCCGGCGCAGGTGCTCGTGACCTGCCAGGCTCAACTCGAATTGGTGTCGTGCACCAATTGCGGCCGGATTCTCTATTACACCCGCGACATGGATCTGGCCGCAGTGGATTGACCGGATTTCCCGCCCTCACTCTTTCTTGTCAGTTTCCGGATTTTGAGCTAATCTTTTGCTGGTTTTGGAAGGGTGGAGAATCGCCCCGCTCCTTCGAGAATTGAACTCGGTGCCACGGCCTCGGAGATGGTTGTGGAGAACAGGGCCGCGGCGGGCAGGTCAGTTTTCGAGGGAGCGGGGAGGAAAGTCCGAACACCTCAGGGCGCGATGCCGCGTAACTTGGCCGCCGGCTCAGGTTGGCGGATGCTTTGAGATACACGCGGGGGGCGACGCCGCGAGGCGTCCCGACGGAAAGTGCCACAGAGAACATACCGCCCTTTTGCGGTTTCAAATTTCAAATTTGAGATTGCAGACGGGCAAGGGTGAAAAGGTGGGGTAAGAGCCCACCGCTCCAAGCGCAAGCGCGGAGGCACGGCAAACCCCATCGGGTGCAAGGCCAAATAGGGGACTCTGGAGCGGCCCGCTCCATGTCTCGCAACGCGGGACGAGTCCCGGGTACTGGCTGCTCAGACAAATGATTCTCTCCCGCGTCCGCGCGTGCGCGGGCTGCGGCAGACAGAATTCGGCTTACAGCCCTTCCAGAACCGTTCCATCCTTTGTCTGGCCTGACCGTCCGCATGCAGAAAAAGAATCACCAAACACCCAGCGCAACGCAGGCGCGACCACAGGAGCGCGGGACGTCCCGGCCCGCAGCGGGTTGTCTCGGCATGATGCTGGGGACGGTCGAGAGCTGCCCGGTTCAAGGATTTGCCGGCCCTGCGGGTCGTTCGGAGTCCTTTTCGAGGCGCAGTGCCGCATCGAGATCGTTCCGCGCTTCGACGTAGTCGGGCTTCAAATTCAAGGCTCGCCGGAATTCGCTGATGGCCTGTTGCCGACGGCCCTGCTTGGCCAGCGCAGCGCCCAGTTGGCAGTGGGCTTTGGCATCCGCAGGGTTAAGTTGCAGCGCCCGCACCAAGTGGCTGATGGCTTCCTCGAGGCGCCCTTCCTTGTCCAGGATGGCGCCCAGATTCCTGTGCGCATCGGCAGAGCCCGGCCGCTGCTTCAAAAACTCCTGGAACTGGATGATCCCTTCGTCGAGCCGCCCCTGCCCGCAGAGCGTTATTCCAAGATTATAGTGTGCTTCCGCATAATTGGGATCGAGCTTCAGGATTTCCAGGTATTGAGTGGTCGCCTCCTCGAGTCGTCCGGCGCTGCTCAGCGCGTTTCCCAGGTTATAACGCGCGTCGGTATAATCGGGCTTGAGTTTCACCGCTTTCTGCAACTCGGAGATCGCATCCTCAAGCCGTCCTGTTTCGGCCAGGGCGTTGGCCAGATTGTAATGCGCCGCCGCCAGACCCGGCTTAAGCTTGATGGATTCGACAAACTGGTTCAAGGCCTCGGCCAATTGCCCTTTGTTCTCCAGGGCGCCGCCCAGGTTGTTGTGTGCCTCCGCCCATTCCGGCTTGATTCGGACCGCCTCCCGGTATTGAACCATGGCCTCGTCAATCTTTCCCTTCTCGCTTAAAGCGGTTCCAAGATTGTCGTAGGCGAGGTAATTGTTTCGGGTGACGGCGATGGCATGTCGGAACAGCGTCTCGTTCTCCTTCCAATAACCAATCTGCCGGTTGCTCAATACAACACAGGTGACCAACACAACGGTGGCAACGAGAGCTGAGCCGAAGATTTTCCATCGCCACCGCCCCGTGAGTTCGGCCACCGCCCAGACCAGCAACAGGAATATCCCGACCGAGGGCACATAGGTGTAACGATCGGCCATGGCTTGCTGGCCCACCGGCACCAGGCCAATGACCGGCACCAACGTCCCCAAAAACCACAGCCAGCCCACCAGAAGGTAGGGATGGCGTGGCCGCAGCGTCACCACGACGATCGAAACGAGCAGCAGTGCCACGCCAGCCCAGACCACCACGGCGACGGGCCACTGACCGGAGTAAGGGTAGAAAAAGGCGAGATCGACAGGGAAAAACAATTTGCCCAGGTAACGGCAATACGAAACCACGGCGTTCTCGAGGCACTCGGCAAAGGTCCATCCGGTGGACACGGCGCCCCACCGTTTTTGCACCATAAAGGTGACGGCACTGACGATCGCAGCCATCAAGAAGAAGGGAGCTTTCTCCCACGCCAGACTCCAGACGTTCATCTGCTTGAAGCGATCCAGGGGCCAATAATCCAGCAACAGCAAAACACAGGGAACCGTCACCAACATCGGTTTGCTCAGCAGCCCCAGACAGAAGAACAGCAGCGCCAGCCAGTAGCAGCCGGAACTCAAAGGACACAGGATGGAGGACACACGACGGAAGACAGAACACGGATGGCCAGAGTCGGAGGTTCGGAGGCCTGCCCTCTGTCCTCCGCCGTCCGCCTTTCGAACGTACCGCCAGTACGCCCAGAGCGTCAGCATCCAGAACGCCGTGCTCAACACATCCTTGCGCTCGGCCACCCACGCGACGGATTCAACGCGCAGCGGGTGCACCCCGAACAGAGCTGCCACCAGGAAACTTCGCCAGGTTCGGCAGGTCATTCGCTCGAGAACGAGAAACACCAGGATTGTATTGACCGCATGAAGCAGGATGCTGGTCAGGTGGTGTCCCCATGGGGCCAGCCCGAAAAGCTGGCAATCGAGCATGTGCGAGAGCCAGGTCAGCGGATGCCAGTTGGCCGCCGCTGTGCTCCTAAAAGCCCACATCACACTCTTCCAGCTCAGTCCGTCTCGAACATGGACGTTGGCGGTGACGTAATCCGAGTCATCGAACCTGACAAAATCGTTGCGCAGCGCGGAGAAGAAGGTTCCCAGCACGAGCACGAGTAATGACAGGCAAAGGAGAAGAGTTCTTCGGCGCTCGGAGCCGCCGGAGGCGGAGGGCTCAACCACGGAATGATCGAGCTCGTCCGGTGAGGGCGGTGGTTCCACTCGCGGGCCTTGGCCGCGTTCGTCACCTTCTCCGGTTGAGTAATGGTCGCTCATCATCCAGGCGGCACGCGCTTCCCCGAGTCAGGGTTTCGCCGGCGTCGCCGGTTGGTTGGAATCCTCTTTGAGCCTCAGGACGGCCTCGAGGTTCTTTCGTGCTTCAACGTAGTCGGGATTCAGCCTCAGAGCTTCGCGGAATCCGGCGATGCCTTCATCCAGCTTCCCGACTCGACAGAGCGCCACACCCAGATTGAAGTGTGCCCTGGCGGAGTCAGGGTTCAATTGGACGGCCTTGCAGTATTGACGGATTGCCTCGTCGAGTTGTCCTTTCCGTTCCAGGGTCACACCCAGGTTGTTATAGGCATCGAACGACTTCGGCTTGAGTTCGATCACCTGCTTGAATTCCGCAATGGCTTCATCCAGATGCCCCGAGCGCCCCAGGGCAACGCCGAGGTTATAGTGCGCGTCGGTGTAATCCTGCTTCAACCGCAACGCTTCACGATAATGGTAAATGGCTTGATCGAGATGGCCCTGCTGCTCGAGAACTGTGCCCCAAGCGTCGTGCGCCTCTGGGTAGTCAGGTCTGTATTTCAGCGCCGCTTTGAAATCGTCGATGGCTTCCTCCAATCGTCCTTCCTCGTACAAGACAATGCCCAGACTCTTGTAGGCTTCGGCGTAGCCGGGCCTTTCTTTCAGCGCTTTCTGAAATTGCTCTGTGGCCTCAGCAAACCGCCCTTGTCGGTCCAGCGCCACTCCCAGATTGTTGCAGGCGATATAATTGGGTGACGTTGCGTGAATTGCGTGTCGGAACAGGGTTTCACTGTCTTGCCAATAACCGATTTGCGCGCGTGTCAGCGGCAGGCAGACCGCAAGCACCCACGCAAACAGCACCACCGCGCCGATCCGCTGATAACGCCACCGCCCAGTCAGTTCCCGCAGCGCCCACACCGCCATCAGAAAAATGCCCAGCGACGGCACATACGAGTAACGATCAGCCATGGACTGTTCGCCCGCCTGCACCAGGCCAATAACCGGCACCAACGTCCCCAAAAACCACAGCCATCCTACCAGAAGGTAAGGATGCCGGCGCCGCCACAGGACCGCAAAGCCCGAGACGATCAGCAAAAGCAACAGCGCCAGCACCACCACCCCCAGCCGCCAGGTTCCCGGGTAGGGATAAAAAACCGCCAAATCCAACGGCCAACACAATTTGCCCAGATACCGACAGTAAGCCACCAGGGCGTTCTCCACTCGCGCCATCCAACCCAGACTGGTGATCACGGCGCCGGAACGGCTCTGAACCACGAGCGTCACCACACTCACCACCATGGCCGCCACAAAAAAAGGAATCTTCTCCACCAGCAAGACCACAATCCGGCTCGCCATCAACCGACCCTCACCCGGTTCCGCCAGGGCGCAACCCCCCTCTCCCATCGGATGGGAGAGGGGCGGGGTGAGGGCTCGCTTATCTCCAGATTCATGGCCCCCATGCGCTATCGAAGTCCCGAAAATGCCGCCTCCGAACCGATCCAACGGCCAATAGTCCAGCAAAAGCATAACGCAGGGAACCGTCACCAGCATCGGTTTGCACATCAATCCCAGACAGAACAACAGCAGCGCCAGCCCGTAGTAGCCGCAGCTCAGAGAACGCAGCACGCAGGACAGACGACAGACGACAGGCCTCCGGACCTCCGACCTCGGTCCTCTGTCTTCCGTCTTCCGTCCTCTGTCCTCTGCCTGCCGAACGTAGCGCCCGTAAGCCCACAGCGTCAGCAGCCAGAAGGTCGTGCTCAGCACATCCTTGCGTTCGGCGATCCAGGCAACCGATTCGACGCGCAGCGGATGCAACGCGAAAAGGGTGGCTACCAGCAGACTCCGCCACAGGGCGCCGGTCATCTCTCGCAACAGCACAAAGGCCAGCACGGCATTCAACGCATGAAGCACAATGCTGGTCAGGTGATGGCCCCAGGGCTGAAGGCCGAAAAGCTGGCAATCCAGCATGTGCGACAGCCAGGTCAGCGGATGCCAGTTGGCGAAATCAGTGCTCCGGAATGCCCAGCCGATTCCCTGCCAGCTCAACCCGCCTTGAACGTGGTCGTTGGCCGTGACGTAATCCGGGTCGTCGTAACCCACAAAGTCGTTGTCAACCACAGGCAGAAAAGTCCAGAACACAAGCCCAAACAACAGAAGCGAAAGGAAGAACGTCAGGTGCCGGGTAAATTCCGCCGGGACCTCCGGGCCGGTCAACCCGGGTTGCAGCCTTTCTTCGCGGAGTCTTCCGGCGAATCTATTTGCCCCGCTCGATGGAGATCTCGTGGTTCTCATCTCGGATTCGCAGGCCCCGGTGGCTGGAGCGTCAACGACAAAAACTGACTGCAAGATGGTCGCATCAAGGTTTGGCCGGAGCAACTGGTGTTTCCAGCGATTTCTTCACACTGGCCGCCAAGTCCAGTCCCTTTTGTGCTTCGACATAACCAGGTTTGAGCCTGAGCGCTTCGTTGAATTCGTTGATGCCCCGGTCGAGGCTGCCTCTTTTGCAGAGAGCCAGCCCCAGGTTGAAATGCGCCCTAGGGTCGGCCGGGTTCAATTCAATTGCTTTCATGTATGCGCCGATAGCCTCATCCCCGAGGCCTTTTCGTTCCAGTATCACACCCAGATCATTGTAGGCCTCCGGGGTGGGCGCGATTTCGATGGCTTGACGGAATTCCAGGATCGCCTCGTCAGATCGACCGGTCCGTGCCAACGCGCTGCCCAGGTTATAGTGCGCGTCGGCAACGTTGGCATTCAAGCGCAATGCTTCCTGATAATGCGGGATCGCTTCATCAAGCTCACCGGCCTTGTCGAGAGCCGTGCCCCATGCATAATGCGCCTCGGCATAACGCGGTTTGGCTCTCAAAGCTTCCTGAAACTGGACGATGGCTTCCGTCAGATGTCCTTGCTGGCTGAGAACAATGCCCATGTTTCTATGCGCCGCCGCACAGTCGGGCTTGTCTTTCAGAACTTCCTGAAACTCGCTCATCGCCAGGGCGAGCTGCCCTCGTTTCTCGAACGCCGCTCCCAGGTTACAGCGGGCGGTATCGTAGGCCGGCCATTCTTTCAGGGCTTCCTGAAACTCCGCGATGGCCTGATCGAGCCGTCCCTGTTTGTCGTACGTCGCTCCCAGGTTGCAGTGCGCAAAATAGTACCCGGGCTTTTCCCGAAGCGCTTCCCGAAATTGCTCGACGGCCTGTTCTAGCCGCCCCTGTTCGCCGAACGCCGTGCCCAGACTATTGTGCGCCATGTAATTTCCTTGCGTCGCACGAATTGCGTGTCGGAACAGGGTTTCACTGTCTTGCCAATAACCGATTTGCGCGCGTGTCAGCGGCAGGCAGACCGCAAGCACCCACGCAAACAGCACCACCGCGCCGATCCGCTGATAACGCCACCGCCCAGTCAGTTCCCGCAGCGCCCACACCGCCATCAGAAAAATGCCCAGCGACGGCACATACGAGTAACGATCAGCCATGGACTGTTCGCCCGCCTGCACCAGGCCAATAACCGGCACCAACGTCCCCAAAAACCACAGCCATCCTACCAGAAGGTAAGGATGCCGGCGCCGCCACAGGACCGCAAAGCCCGAGACGATCAGCAAAAGCAACAGCGCCAGCACCACCACCCCCAGCCGCCAGGTTCCCGGGTAGGGATAAAAAACCGCCAAATCCAACGGCCAACACAATTTGCCCAGATACCGACAGTAAGCCACCAGGGCGTTCTCCACTCGCGCCATCCAACCCAGACTGGTGATCACGGCGCCGGAACGGCTCTGAACCACGAGCGTCACCACACTCACCACCATGGCCGCCACAAAAAAAGGAATCTTCTCCACCAGCAAGACCACAATCCGGCTCGCCATCAACCGACCCTCACCCGGTTCCGCCAGGGCGCAACCCCCCTCTCCCATCGGATGGGAGAGGGGCGGGGTGAGGGCTCGCTTATCTCCAGATTCATGGCCCCCATGCGCTATCGAAGTCCCGAAAATGCCGCCTCCGAACCGATCCAACGGCCAATAGTCCAGCAAAAGCATAACGCAGGGAACCGTCACCAGCATCGGTTTGCACATCAATCCCAGACAGAACAACAGCAGCGCCAGCCCGTAGTAGCCGCAGCTCAGAGAACGCAGCACGCAGGACAGACGACAGACGACAGGCCTCCGGACCTCCGACCTCGGTCCTCTGTCTTCCGTCTTCCGTCCTCTGTCCTCTGCCTGCCGAACGTAGCGCCCGTAAGCCCACAGCGTCAGCAGCCAGAAGGTCGTGCTCAGCACATCCTTGCGTTCGGCGATCCAGGCAACCGATTCGACGCGCAGCGGATGCAACGCGAAAAGGGTGGCTACCAGCAGACTCCGCCACAGGGCGCCGGTCATCTCTCGCAACAGCACAAAGGCCAGCACGGCATTCAACGCATGAAGCACAATGCTGGTCAGGTGATGGCCCCAGGGCTGAAGGCCGAAAAGCTGGCAATCCAGCATGTGCGACAGCCAGGTCAGCGGATGCCAGTTGGCGAAATCAGTGCTCCGGAATGCCCAGCCGATTCCCTGCCAGCTCAACCCGCCTTGAACGAAACCGTTGTCCGTCACATGGTCCGGATCATCATAATTGATAAAATTGTTATGAGTCGCAGGCCAGAACGTCCACAGCACCAGGCCGCACAACAGCATTCCCAGCAGAAAAGTCTGCCGGCTGTGGACGTAACGGAAACTGGATGCGGTCCGGGAGCCGCCCTGGTTGCTCCTGGCGTTGGACTCAATTCCTTCCATCGTTTTGCTGCGTGGGTCCGAGAGCCACTGGCGTCGAGCCGTTTTTCTCCAGGACAACAGGCTGGCTGGCGTCGCCGGCGCGATCTATCCGGGACACGGCGATGGTGTCCGGCCGGCAATTGCCAAAATGTTTCGCCCATTCTCTGCCGGGAATAATTTCAGTTGTCCATTTTTCTCCGGAGCGGGTCTGGATCAACCACCACCGCGTATCGTCCCTTTGGGAGGGCTTGCCCAGCATCAACTGGAGGTCTCCGCCTTTCAGGCCGTTCATGAACAGCGCCGGTTTGCTCGGCCTGTTTTTGGCAAGCCACGGCGACGCCGGCACCAACGCCGGCTCCCGGTTCACACTCTCCGGCAACGCCGCCGACACCTCGGTGTCGCGCATCAGGCTGCTCGCGCTGTAACAAATGTAACCCGTGACCCCGGCTTCCTCGCGCACGAGACGGATTTGGCCAGCGATTTCACCGGGCCTCCATTGGTCCGCCCTGGCGACGTCGAGGCCGGGCCAAAGATGGCGCTGTGAGGAATTCTGTCGGGCCCACCAGTTCAGAAGCGCGACAAAGCTTTGTTCTTTGGATTCGATCGGCCAGTACAGTTGCGGGGCAAAATAGTCCAGCCAGCCTTTCGCAAACCACTTTCGCGAGTCCGCGTAAATCGTCGCATAGGCATCCAGGCCTTTGATCTGCGGGGGGTGCCCAGGACGCCAAATCCCGTGCGGGCTCACTCCGAATTTGACCCATGGTTTTGCCGCTTTGATGGAGTGGTAGGCGCGCTCGATGAACGCGTTTACATTTTCGCGCCGCCAATCGTCGCGTGTCATCCCTCCTCCGGTGCGGCTCATGCGGTATTTCCACCAACTGGCATTGTCAGGAAAATCCGAGGCCGCCCCCGAATCCGCCCGGTCCGGATAGAAATAGTCGTCGAGGTGCACGCCATCGATGTCGTAGCGCCGCACGACGTCCAGCACGACGCTCAACGTGTAGTCGCGCATGCCCGGTTCGCCCGGGTCCAACCACAGGTATCTGCCGTATTGCCTCACAAACTCCGGATGTGTCCTGCTGACATGGTTTGCCGCCAGGGCCGATTTGCTGGTGAAATGGAGGGCGCGATAGGGGTTGAACCAGGCGTGCAGTTCCAGGCCGCGCTTGTGAGCCTCCTCCACAGCGAAAGCCAACGGATCATAAAACGGCGCGGGCGCCTTGCCCATCCTTCCGGTCAGATATTCCGACCACGGTTCAATGGCGGATGCGTACATCGCGTCACATGCCGGCCGCACCTGGAAGATGACGGCGTTCAAGCGGAGTTGGGCGGCACGATTCAGGATTCGAAGCAATTCCTCCTTCTGCACTGAGGTGCTCAACCCGGGCCTCGAAGGCCAGTCAATATTGGCCACGGTTGCGACCCAAACGCCGCGAAATTCCCTTGCCGGTTGGGGAGGAACGACGGCGGAGGGTTGATAACCGACAGCCCCGGCGACCAGTGTGGAAGCCAGAAGCAAGGTCACATGGCCAGGCGCCGATCTTAAGGACCTGAGTTTCATCAATTCAAACGTAAAACTCACAATAAGGATTTGACCGCAAAAGAGCCAAAATTTTTTCCAAAAATCTTGTTGAACCCCGGCTGTGTTTAGGGTAATAGATACCCTGACAGGGATAGTGAAAGGGTTGTCAGTTCAGATTAAATCGGCACAATTCAGATCTCGGTTCCTCACCAATTAGTTGTGCTCCGACGAGAAGTGTAGCCCCGTATATAGTGGTTTTTATACTTTACTAAGCGGGCAAAGTCTGGTTTCGTAAAAATAATGTATCTCAAGAACTTAACGGTTTTAGGCTTTAAGTCCTTCGCAGACAAGACGTCGCTGAGTTTTCAACCAGGAGTGACGGCTATTGTGGGCCCAAACGGTTGTGGTAAGTCCAACGTCTCAGACGCAATACGTTGGGTACTGGGCGAACAATCGGCAAAGGCCTTGCGTGGCGGTGAGATGGCGGATGTGATCTTCAACGGAACGGATGTCCGCAAGCCTTTGGGCTTGGCTGAGGTGTCTCTTACTTTGGGCGATGTGGATGAGGAACACTTGCGCGCCGCCGGCGTGGAGGTTGCATATAATGAGGTGACTCTGACACGCCGAATTTTCCGCGATGGCGGCAGCGAATATTTCATCAACAAGGTTCCCAGCCGGTTGAAAGACATCCAGCAACTATTCATGGGCACGGGGGTGGGGCGCTCCAGCTACAGCATCATGGCGCAGGGGCATATCACCCAGATACTTTCCAGCAAACCCGAAGATCGACGGATTATTTTCGAAGAAGCCGCCGGCATCACCCGCTACAAGAGCCAGAAGAAAGAAACGCTCCGGAAGCTCGAGTACACCGAACAAAACCTGATCCGCGTTGCGGACCTCGTTCGTGAAGTCAAGCGGCAGATCGGCTCGCTGCAGCGGCAGGCCGGCAAGGCTCGCCGGTACAAACAGATTGCCCAGGAGCTGCAGCACCTGGATACCCAGCTCGCACGGCACCAATTCGACGTCTTGCGGGCTGAAACCGCCGACAAGCAAGCCGCGGCGGACACATTGCGCCTTGAAATCGAGTCGGGTTCGGCCCAAGTGCTGCAATGCGAGGATGAAATCAGCCTGTTACGCGCGCAGCTCTCCGAACTGGAACAGCAGATCAGCGGCGCACAACAGCGGGGCCTGGAGCTGAAGGCCGACATGGAGAAGAGCGAAGGCCGCATTCAATTGAATGAGGAGCGGCTGCGGGAATTGGCAGCCCAAAATGCGAAAGCCCTGGCGGACATTGCGCAAGCCGAAGAGCGTCGCCATGCCGCTGCCGACGAGAGTGCCGCCGTATGCAGCCGTCTGACGGCATCGGAGGCGGCGCTTGCGGACGACCAGGAAGCAGTGGCAACGCGGCAACAGGCCGTGCAGGAGGTGGAGAAGGCTTTGCAGGCCGGCCAGGAAAAGCTGCGGACAACCCAGTCTGAAACATTTGCGGCCGCGCAGGATTTGAGTCGCGTGCGCAATGAAATCACGGCGCTTGATCTGCAGAAGCAGGGGAACAGCATTCGCCTGGACAAGCTCTCCGCGGAGAAAGTCCAGCTCGAAGAGGAACGCACGCGACTGGAAGCGCGCCTGCGGGAATTTGAGGCCAACGCGGAGGCCGAGAAGCTCAGCGTTGACGCCAAGCGCGGTCTGGTAGAGCAACAGCAAAGGCGGTTGCGCGAAATCGAGGAGGAGCTGAACCGTGCTTCGCTCGGGCAGGATCAGCGTTTGCAGCAGCAGGCAGAGAAACGCTCGCATATGAGTGTGCTCGAGCAACTGGAAGACTCGCACGAGGGTTTTGGAGCCGGGGCCCTGGCTGCTCTGCGCCGTTCCCGCTCCGTTATCGGCTCGCTGGCGGACCGCCTCCGCGTCCCCGACGAGTTCGTCGTCGCCATTGAAAATGCGTTGGGCCATCATTTGCAGTTGGTGTTGACCGAACGGCCCGAATCGGCGCAGCAGATTCTCGCCGAGCTCAGCGCCAGCAAGGCGGGCCGCGCCAGCGTCGCGGCGCTGGCGGTTGAGATGCCCGACGTGCAACTGGCGTTCTCCGGCGACATGGCGCCCGGCGGCGATCTCCCGTCGGTGCAAAGCAGGCTGGCCAAAGGCGAAGTCGTGCCCGCCTTGACGGTGGTCAACGCCGATGCCTCGGTGGAAAAGCTGGTCAAGAGCCTGCTCGGCCGCACTTTTATCGTCTCCGATCTCTCCTCTGCCACGGACCAATTGCAGAACGGGCACAGTGGCTGCGATTTCGTCACGCTGTCCGGCGATCTCCTCAGCCGTCACGGCATTTACACCGGCGGTTATTTGAATGGTAACGGCGACAGCCGGGCTCCTTCGTCCATTCTGGGGCGCAAGAACCAGATCGGCGAGCTTCAGGCCAAACTGGCTGAAATACAGGAACAGGTCGCGGAGTTCAGCCGCCGGAAGGGAGCATTGCGGAGCGAGCAGGCCGGGCTGCAGGCCGGGCTGCAACAGACGCAAGCCGATCTTCGCCGGCAGGAAGTCGCCATCGCCACCCGCCAGGGAGAATTCACCGCGCTCGAAAACTCGCGCCGCCTTCTGCACCAGAAGATCGACACCGTCGTTTACGAAATCCAGAGCCTCGCCGCGCAGGACCAGGAGGGGCTGCAAAAGCGGGCGGTGTTATCGGCTCGGGCCTTCGAGCTGGAAGGGCGGGAACGCGCGCAACAGGATCAGGTCGCCACCCTGACGGCGGTACTGGAACGATTGCGCCGGCAACGCGACACTGCCAACGCCGCGTTAACCGAAGGCAAGGTCGCGCTGGCCGCCGAAGAACAGCTCTGCGCCTCGTTCCGCCAACAGCACCAGGCTCTGGAACAACGCCTGCACGAATTGGGACAGGTTCTCGAGCAGCGACAGGCTGAATGTTCCTCCTTTGTTGGCCGCAAGGAGTCAGCAGAAGCCGAAATCCGCGAATCCCGCGCGTCGATCGAGCGCCTGGGCCGCGAGCGCGAGCAGGTCAACGCCCGAGGCGCCAAGCTCCTGGCGCAAAAACAGTCGCAGGAATCAGCGGTGGCTTCGCGCGAGGAAGAGTTGCGGGAATGCCGCCGCCGCCTGAGCGAGCTGCAGCAACAACGAGGAACAATCGAAATCGAATTGGCGCAGAAGACCATGTCGGTGCAGAACCTCCGGGAGCGCATTCAGCAGAAATACCACGTCAACCTCGACGATGTGCGCAGCGAATGCATCACCATCACCTTCGCCGACGAAGGCCCGGCCAAGGTGCACGTGATGACGCCCGAGGAAATGGCAGCCGCAGGCGCGGCAACCGATTGGCCGGCAGTGTCGCAACAGATCGAGGCCCTGCAGAAGCGCCTGGACGAGATAGGGCCGGTGAACCTGGTCGCGATTGAGGAGTATGAAGAAACCGAACAGCGCTACCAGTTTCTCACCAAACAGCATGATGATTTGGTCCAGGCCAAGGCGCAGTTGCTCGAAGTCATCAACCGCGTCAACACGCAGACCCGGCAGATGTTCGCCGAAACCTTCGACAAGATTCGGGAGAACTTTCGCACGATGTTCACCGAGGTGTTCGGCGGCGGTAAAGCCGACCTCCTGCTGGTGGATGAAAACGACATGCTCGAAAGCGGCATTGATATTGTCGCGCGCCCTCCGGGGAAACAGCTCCAGTCGATCTCCTTGCTGTCCGGCGGCGAGCAGACGATGACGGCCGTGGCCCTCCTCTTCTCGATTTACCAGGTCAGACCGAGTCCGTTCTGCGTGCTGGACGAGTTGGACGCGCCGCTGGACGAATCGAACATCAACCGGTTCATCCGCATCCTGCAACGTTTCCTGGCGCACTCCCAGTTCGTCATCATCACACACAACAAGCGCACCATCGGCATGGCCGACGTGCTTTATGGCATCACCATGGAAGAGCATGGCGTGAGCAAAATCGTCAGCGTCAAGTTCCACAAAGCCGCCGAAGCCGCCCCGCACGACGGGGCCTCCCTCGAGACGCCGGTATCCGTGCGTCCCGTGGATCAGGAAGAAGACGCGCCCCACAAGCGCGAAGACACCATCGAAATCGCCATGGCAAATTGAAGAACCGATTTCGTTCTGATTTGCGCCATTCTAAAATTTTAAAGGCAAAATGAGCAGGATCCATGATATTCAGGCGCGTGAGATCCTTGATTCGCGCGGCAACCCAACGGTTGAAGTGGACGTGATTCTGGCCGGCGGCGCCATGGGGCGCGCCGCAGTGCCTTCCGGCGCAAGCACCGGCGAGCACGAAGCCATCGGCATTCCCCTGTTCAAATACCTCGGGGGACCGAACGCGAAAGTCTCGCCAGTGCCCACGGCCAACGTCATCAACGGCGGCGCGCACTCGGATGCTCCGATTGATTTCCAGGAATTCATGATCATGCCGCATGGATTGCCGACCTTCAGCGAAGGTCTCCGCGCGATCACCGAAACCTTTCATGCCCTCAAAGCCGTGCTGAAAAAGCGCGGTCTCAGCACAGCCGTCGGCGATGAAGGCGGCTTCGCGCCCAGGTTGAAGAGCGTGGAAGACGCCATTGAATCCATTTTGCAGGCCGTCAAAGACGCGGGTTACAGGGCCGGCAAGGAGATTTTCCTCGCGCTCGACGTGGCCAGCAGCGAGTTCTATATCGGGTCGCTCACCGAAACTCTCGACTGCATCGAGCTGGCCAAGAGCCATAGTTACACCTCGGTGATCAGTCATCGCTCGGGCGAAACCGAAGACGCGACGATTGCGGACATCGCGGTGGCCACCAACGCGGGTCAGATTAAAGCGGGTTCATTGAGCCGCACCGACCGCGTGGCCAAATACAACCAGCTGCTCCGCATCGAGCAGATGCTTGGGAAGAACGCGATTTACGCGGGACTGACTGCGCTGCCGAAGCGTCGATGAATATAAACCCGGTCGAACACGATCGCCGCGTTGGTCGGAGACCCTGGGGTCTGGCGGTGGTCGTCGCCGGAATCGTCATCGGGCAGTTCCTGTTGTATGGACCTTCCCTCGTCGGCAGGAAGATTCTCCTGCCCCTGGATATTCTGGCGGTGCAGGATTGTTATTCGCCGGCGACATCCGATGGACAGACTCCATCGCCGCATGATCGCGCGGTCACGGATCTGATCCTGCAGTTCGAGCCCAACCGCCTTTTCGCCGCCAGAGAGTTCCGGGCCGGGCGGTTTCCTTTGTGGACGCCGCACGAGTATGGCGGAGCGCCCTTTATCGCGCCCAAGTATTCTCCCTTCTTTCTCCTGACTTGCCTGACGGAATCGCCCCGGATGCTGCCGTGGGGGCAACTGCTGCAGGCGCTGGTGGCGGGGACCGGGGGTTATTTCTTTTGCCGGCGCGCGCTGCGGGTCGGTTTTTGGCCGGCGACACTGGCGGCCTGGTGTTATCCGCTGACGGCGTTCTTTGTGTTGTGGCAGGGTTTTCCGACCTCGGCTCCGGTGTATTGGCTGCCCTGGCTGCTGCTGGCGGTTGACCGGACGGCGCGGGGCAACAGGATGGCGCCGGTGGCATTGGCTGTGGTGACGGGTCTGGCGCTGGTGAGCGGCCATGTTGATGTGGCGGGCCAGGTGCTGCTGGTTTCGGGGCTCTATGCTCTCTGGTGCCTGTGGGATGTGTATCGGCCGGGGCCTTGCCGGCGCGCGCCGGCGAAGGGCGCGCTGCTTCTGGCGGCGGGGTGGGGCCTGGGTTTCCTACTGGCGGCTCCGCACCTTCTGCCGTTGCTGGAATACGCGCGAACGGGGGCCCGGATGGAGCAGCGGGCCGCTGGTTTCGAGGCGCGTCCGCCGCTCGGTTTGGGTGCTTTGCCACAGGTGGTGCTGCCCAACATGTATGGCTCGACGGAGCGCGGCGCTTTTCCACTGGTTTCGATAAGCGAGCCCAGCTTGCAGGAAAGCGCCGCGGCGGCTTACACGGGACTGCTGGCCACGTTAGTCGTGGCTCCGTTGGCATGGTACAGCCGCCGTCACCGATCGATCAATGGGTTCTGGATATTGCTGGCGGTGTTTGGCTTGAGCTGGTGCACAAACATGGTCGGCATAGTTGACCTGTTGCGGCTGCCAGGATTGAACATGATGTCCCACAACCGGCTGGTTTTTGCCACCTCGTTTGCGATTCTGGCCCTGACCGCCATTGGCCTGGAAGCATGGTTGCAGGGCTTGGTTCAATGGCGATGGCAGTGTTGGCTGCAATTGGCCTTGCTGGTCGGCCTGTTCGGTTGGTGCCTCTATCGTTCCGAGGTTTTGCCCGAACAACTGACATCCCCGCTCGAGAAAGTCGTCGAGACAAGAGGCCGTTTTACCTGGATCCGGAACATGGAGGGACTGAAGCAGGCGCAGGCTTGGTTTTGTTTCCACTACAGGATGGCGGCCGCATGGTGTGCGGTGGGGGTGTTGGTCTGGTTGCTTCTGAAACATGCGCGTGCGGACCGGCGAGGTTCTTTTGTAATCGTGAGTGGGCTGCTGCTAAGTGATCTCCTGCTCTTTGACTGTGGTCGCAACCTCCAGTCCGATCCCGCTCAGTATTTTCCCGGGATTCCCGCGTTGCGGGACCTGGTCAAGGCCGCATCCGGCCGAATCATCGGCTACGACTGTTTTCCTGCCAATCTGGCCCAGGTCCTCGGCCTGAGGGATGCCCGGGGGTATGATTCTGTGGACCCAGGCCGATGGTGGGCCTTGGTGCGGCTCACTGCGGACGAGCGATCCATCCAGCCGGAGTATGCCAAGATGCAGTGGCTCTTTCCCAAGGTGAAAACAGAAGGCACGAATACCCTCCATCTTTCACCGGTGCTGGACGCCTTGACGGTGCAGTATGTGATTTTCCGCGGGAAGCCGCCGCCACAGGCGTCGCCGACTTTCCAAAGTCCTGATTATTGGGTGATGGAAAACCGTTCGGCCCTGCCGCGGGTGTTCGTGCCGAGACAGGTCGAGGTTGTGCCCGATGGAAATGAAATGCTTTACCGGCTTGGGCTTCCGGAATTCGATCCTCGCGAAATCGCCTACGTGGAAGCCCCGGTCAGTCTGCCCTCGGATTGCCGTGGGACGGGTGAGGTCACGGAAGAAATGCCGAATCGTGTGGTTGTGACTGCGCGGATGGAAACGCCGGGATTGTTAGTGTTGGCTGACGCCTGGGACGGGGGCTGGCGAGCATTTGTCAACTGCCGTCGGGTTCCCGTCTTAAGGACAGACTACGCGATCCGCGGAGTGGCATTGCCGGCGGGGTCTGCTGCCATCGAGTTTCGGTATCAACCCGCTTCACTCGCCTTCGGCGCATGTCTCGCCGGCGCGGCCGTGGTGATGTTGATGGGCTGGGTGGGCATGCTGCTGTGGAACAGGCGAGAGAGGCTGCCCTCCGGTAATAATCGTCAACCACGCCCCGAAACCTGACCGCGAAGACGGGGCGGTGTAGGTCAGCGACTGTGCCGTCACCGCCAGGCAAAGCCCCGGACACTGAGTCGAAATCCTCCAATCCCGGCATTGGCAGCGCATTGCGACCACGAAGGGGGGGGGCGCGACAAAATAATGCGTAGCTACGCACTATCTTGTCGCGCCAATTCGCCCGCTCATGGAGACGCATGATGCGGCCCGTTTCCTGATGTTGAACTTGATGCCGAAGTTTCCGCGGTCGCGCCAGCCAAAGTAAGTCTCCAACCTGCCGCGGCGATAAGAGACGAACGGCAGCTGGAGCCGTTTGTATTTTGAAACGGCAAAGTTCCACCCTCCGTGCGGATTGGAGGTGACCTCGGGATATCGACTGCTCCGCGTGAATTTCCTGTCGGCAACTCCGATGACGTAGAAATTGAAATTATGGAATGGGTTGCGGAGCGACCACGTCAGGCGTCTTGTCTTGCGGCTGGGTCGGTACCAGGCCGGTGGAAGCGGGTCGTCGATGTCCTTAAACCACCAAAGCGGGTTGATCTTTTTATACCAATGGATCTTTGGCAAGCCTGATGGCGGCGTGATCTTGATGGTGTGCCATTTGCTCGTGAGCGCGACCGTGTTCGTGGTTCCGGAGGATTCTGGAAGCGCCGGTACGGCTTGGACGATCCTGGTGTGAAAGGTCAACAACAGAAGAACCGCGACAAGCATCAGCACTTGGCACGCGGTTGTTTTCATCGATGTGTCTTTAGCGGAGCCGTTCTTTGTCTTTACACGCCTGCTGCCTCTCACGAGAATCCGAGGCGGCCGGAGAGCATCACCGGAAATGACGAAAGAGCCGGGCAGGAAATTCAAACTGGCGGTGTCTTTTAATCAAAGTTCGAACCTTCTTTGAAGCAAATCCGCTTGTCTAGGGTATCCCGAAACCCTTCCCCGCACCCTTCCCCACGGCGGGGATACCCTGCGGTTGGCAGCCGTCCTTTGTTCACAGGCGTTTTGTCGTGGTTTGGCCGCTTTGCAGCCTCCCCGACTTCGGTCGGTTTTTGCCGCTCACGCGGCTGGCGGGCTGCGCGTGGCCTCACGGCCATGCTCGCCCAAAAACCTCCCTCATCGCTCAGGCGAAAACGAGTTCAGCGACGGACGGGTTTTACGAGTTTTCGACGAGTAAAGGACGCATGTCCTTTACCAGTTTAACACGAGTTGAGGCAGTTTGGCACGGGTTTAACGACGAGTTCCGGCAGAGCCGGATCGACGGGTAAAGGGAGGCCAAAGACTTGTGAGCTTTTGTGCGCCGTTCGGGTAGTCGCGCCTCATCCCCGCGCCCCTTCCGGCTTGGACACCCTCACGTCTTGAAACATCCCAAGACTTTGGCCCCGGAATGAGCGGGCGAGCCAACACGGGCTATCGCTTCGTTCCTCGCATGGCCGGTGTTCGCTCGCAGGGAGCCGCTCATATGGGTTTCTACACGTTAATAGAAATGAATTTTGGCCTCTACGGATACGGGTTTCAATCGGATCAGGTGATCAACAAGCAAATCCGGACGCAGCCCGCCAAGGAGCTGGGGGTGAACCCCTCTGAAGAAAGGAAAATGCGGCCCCGGCAACAAATCCCCTGGCTGCCGCATATCCCAAAGAACCCCTTGCCGTGCGACCTTATGACTGCCGAGGAGTTGTGCGCGTGCAATGTAAGACTTGACACACAGAAGAAAAGTCACCAAAATTGAAAATGGAAACTGGACCTCATGCTTTCGCACTCTGCGACATGGGGTCTTTTTCGCATGCGGACAAAGATTTAGCCCGCCACCTCCACGCGACGCGTGATGATAACGGGCTCTTGCCAGCGTGACCTTTCGGTGGCTTAGGATGGACCAATCGACGCGCTCATCCGATGAGGCCGGGGCTCCTACGGAGGTGGGAGCCCCCACGCCAGGCGAAATCTCTTAAAACCCCTCTTCCGCGCGATCGCACCAATCGACAATCACTCTGCTGCAATCGTCTTCCCTAATTGTAATCATAAATATGTTTTGCACAACTTCCTAAGATTCAACACGCGTGGTCTCATTATCTGCATTCCAATCATGGCCGAGCACGAATCAGACCGGTTCAGAGAAAGTGCGATTGACTGAGAAGAACTGAGGATCCATGCCGTGACATCATATTGGTGATTTGGGCCACAGCCATTCTCTTATTAGGACGGTTCCATTTTTTCAAGAGGATAGTCACGCTGCCAACACTGAAACGGTGGGAATAACTTCGCCATAGACAACAAATCCGCGGGTCTTCAATCGGTGAAAAGCGTGAATAAGTTTTTTTTGAAAAAAGCACTTGCATATTCCGGCACGCTGGTTGAGGTTCCACCAACAGCGTCGAACAGTAGATTTCGGCGCTGTTTTTGTTTAATCCGTGCGCGGGTCGTGCCGCAAAAGGACAATATGAAAACAGAAATGAAATTGGCGGGCAACTGCACTGCTGTGAGCGTGCCTTTGACATCTGGCGGCGTTGTGATCATCATCACAGTACGTAGCAGTGTTTCGCGGGTTCAAACTTGCGGCCTTCCCGAAGAAGGAGTGCGGCTTTTGAGTGCGCGAGAGCCCAGTGTGGCCAAATCCGTCTCCAAGGGTAGTTGGTTAGGCTGGGTGGGCTGGATAGACGCATAAGCAGTACAACGTTGCTTGATAAAAAAAGCGGCCGAAGACGTGCTCCGGCTGCGTGCGATTTCACTGGTTAGGAATAGAAATAACCCAACTCCCTTAACGACACAAAATCCTTCGGCCGCTCCAGAGTAGCGTGCCCGAGGATGACGTGGTCCAGCACCTCGATCTTCAGAAGTTGGCCGGCGCGGATCAAGTCGCGCGTCACCTTGATGTCGGCTTCGCTGGGTGTTGGATCGCCGCTCGGGTGGTTGTGTGCCAGAACGATCGCGGCGGCACGGGCGGAGATCGCAGATTTGAAGACCTCGCGGGGATGCACGAGGATCGTGTCGAGCGTGCCCTGCGAAACCTGCTCGACGCGGATCAAGCGCCGCCGCGTGTTGAGGAGCAACAGTTGGAAGGTCTCCACCCCTTTCAGCCGATTGGGCTCACGGAGCAGTGCCGCGACAGCTTCGGGGTTGTCGAGTACGGGCGATTCGCGCTGCAGTTCCTCCGCCATCTTGCTTGCCAGGGTGAACGCGGCCACCAAAGTCACCGCCTTGTCCCGGCCGATGCCCCTCACGCTGCACAGGTCATCCACCGATGCCCGCGCCATGCCGCTCAATGATCCGAATTTCCGAACCAACTGTTTGCCGATGTCGAGCGCATTGGTGCCGCGCAATCCGGTGCGCACCAGAATGGCCACCAACTCAGCCGGACTGAGCGCACCAGGCCCGCGTTCAATGAGCCGTTCCCGGGGTCGTTCGCCGGCCGGCTGATCCTTGAGACGACCACTGGGGACCTGCGTGTTTGTCGTGCCTGCATGATCCGTATTCACGGGTATTCTCCTTTCTGAATGTTTGAGTTTTTGCGGAAAGTCCACGTTGAGGGCCAGACGCCCTCACGCGGAAGCGAAGAACAAATCTCCGAACAGAATTATATCACGAACGAAAATGACCCCGGCCGCCCCCGGAATCGTTCGCCGCCGCCCTCTTTCCATTATACCAGCCGGTCAAGGTCGCTCCGCTTCGGTCGCTCCGCTCCCTTGACTACGGCCGGTGCGTCAAGAGTGCGGGACGGCTCACGAGCCGCCACGCACAAAGGTCGAACGTTATCAGCCAATGCAACTCACATGAGCTACATCAACGAGTTCGAGCAGGAGCTTAAAGCCAAGTTGAACGGAGCCGAGGGCGAGGATGAAATCGTCCGCTGGGTTTCCGAGAAGGTCTTGGAGAGCTACCGAAACGGCATCAAAGCCGGCCAGAAGGGCGTGCAGGTCATACGGGACGGGAAAAGCCGCAGACGCGGTTCCTTCGGCAAGGCCGAGTAGTCATCGGCTTCATTATCAGCCAACTGACCACAATGACGAACATCCACAATGTTCCGCAGTCGAAGTTCACGCTGGGCGGAATCGTCATCACCCCCGCGGCGGACTTGAAACTGCCGCCTCTGGACATCTCCCGTGCCCTCATGCGCCACTGTCTGTGCGACTGGGGCGATGTCAGCGACGACGAGAAAGCGGCGAACGGACGGGCACTTCAGGACGGCTTGCGTCTCCTGTCGGTATATCACGACCGCAATGGCGTGGTTTTCTGGGTCATCACCGAGGCCGACCGGAGCACGACCACCGTGCTTCTGCCCGACGATTATTAGAGTGTGCTTAGTAATATCACCATGTCATTAGAACAGAAGGACATCGAATTGATTGGCTGGTCCACCCGGTTGCGGCAAGAGCCGCGCAGCGCTTTGGCTGGGCGTCCTGGGCGCACGCGGCGAAGGTAACTGGTTCGGGATGCCAGTGCATTGCCGTTTCAAGACGCTGATCCTGCAAAGCGAGAACGGACTGACGCGCTTGCATCGGGACTTTGAGCAAATCCCGGACGCTGGAGGATTGGACGATTGGCTACGGGTGAGCGCGTTCCCTTGTTACCGAGGTTTTGAATTTACGAATCCGCATTTTCGGGAGGACGTGAAGGCGGCACTGCGAGACTTCGGGCCACAAGTGGTGATTGTTGACCCGTGGAATAACGTCACGAGGGACACGATGGAAAAAGATTATCTGGAAGCGTTCGAGCGGCTGCGGGAAGTCATGGCTGAAGCACCGGACGCAAGCTGTCTGATTCTTCACCATTTGCGGAAGCCGCGCGCGGAGGATCGGCACAGAGGGCGAAGCCTGGCCTATTTGCTGTCAGGCTCATACGTGCTGGTGGGCTTTTGCCGGAGCGTTCTGGTGATGCAGCCGGCCAGTGATGACACAGAAGACGCCCGCGTTGTCATTACTCCCTCGAAGAATAATGACGGCGAGCTTGGGCCGCGCACAGTCTGGGAGCGCAAGGCCGGCTGGTTCGAGCCCGTGACGGAGTTTGATTGGGAAGCGTTCGACAGCGGCAATGTCAAACGCGAGCCGAAGGTGAACGAAGGACATCTCCGGGAGCTTTTCGAGGACGGGCGCCGCAGGATGACATTGAAGCAAGCGGCAGAGTGTTTACAGGACATCGCGGACGTGGGCCGGAGCGCGGCTTACGAAGCGTTGAAACTCACCGGGCGTTTTGGGGCGTTGCTCGTGCGTGATCCGGAAACGGACTTCATCGGATTGAGACCAGTTGAGCCAGAAGCCCCGGCAGCCGAGTAAACGCAGCAGCCTTTTCCATTCGTCCGAACACCGTAAGGAGGATGGACGGATGGACGGACGCCCGATCTGGCGCAGCAGTTGGGCATTGAGGTCGAGAAAGGCGCGGTGATCACCGATGTTGGAGAAAGCAGCCTGGCTGCATTGGCGGGAGTCCAAAAGAACGATGTGATTGTCGAGACGGACCTCCCACGAGCTCACGACACGCACCATCCCCTACAGGCAGTTCAAGGATAATGGAGGTGCCGCACTTTTGAACCGCCCCGTCACACCCGTGACCCCGTCTCACTTTTCAACCGGCGTTTACAAGGCAGTCAAAAGAATTCCACTTAAATCACGCTGATATTCGGCATCAGAATCAGTTTTTCCACCTTACGCACGCTTTACCCGGCGCTGAATTTTTGCTACAACTCTCGACATAAACAGTCCGGGTGACGCACGTTTCTTCCGACGGGTTCCCCACCCGCACCTCCTTGGCGTCGTTGCCCGGACGGTTTCCTTCCAGGCGTTGGTCCCTTGATTGAACCCACGCTCATAAGCTCGGCGCTGCCTGGTCCTTCCGGCTTCCCCGTCGGCGATGTCTCAAACGAAGGACAGCCATTGCGCCTCCAGCCAGTTGGCAAAACTTGGTCTCTGCGGTCTTGATGTACCGTCCCGAGCGTTTCAGGTGCCGCAAGAGGGAACAAATAATCAGCCCCCAAACTGGTGAAACAGGCTTACACGCGTCTCGCCGAATGTCATCTCCCGTCTGCACAACATCCAGTAAGTGAAAGGCAAGAGGCGGTTAGCCTCCAATTTGGCTTCTGTTAAACATTGGGGGTTGGCCGCTGATCGTATTCGAAGTTTCTAGGACGATGGGCGGCCAACTATCGGCAGCGCAGCTCGTATGGTGCGTTACCGCGGGGCAGCTTATTCTTACCTGGCTGCCCCGTTTCTTTTGCCCGCTTCGGTGTCACTCGGTGTCCGTGAGCGGCTTTTTTCAAATCGTGGTGCTCATGCTGTCCCACAGCGGCTTTAAATCGGGGTCGTCGATGCCGGCGCGCTGGACAGCTTTGTCGTCGATCAAAAGCGCCTTCTTGAACCATTCCTGCGCCTCGTCGAATCGTCCAAGTTGCGCGCAATAGCACGCAAGATTGTAGGGGATCTTCCAGATGGCGGGGAACTTTTCCGCGACCGGAGCCAAATTGTTGTAGGCTTCTTCTGTGCGCTTTAATTCGTGTAACGCAAAGGACCGATGAATCCAGCCGAACGCGCGATGAGGGTCTGCTTTCATAATCGCGAGTCCGATGTCCACGCAGGCGTCCCATTTCTTGGCGTGCTCGAAAATGCACCAGCGGATTTCGAGTACGTCGGGATGAGTCCCCATTTCCGGCGAAATCTTCTCAAGTTCTTCGTTCGCCTCCACGTAATTGCCAAGTTCCAGCCAGCCTTGGGCGGCCAGAAGATGATAGTCGGGCGGTGTCAGGGGTTGCACGATGAAACATTTCCACGGAAGCGGAAAACGGCAAGCGAAAAGGTGTGCATGCCCTTGCACTGAATGCCCTATCCCGAATAAATTAAATCAGCAAGGCACATTATGAATACTACTCTGATGGCTCTGGCAATTGTCGCGGGTGCTGTGGCTCTCTTCACTATTGGTTGCACTTCCAACCGCCCATTTCGCACCAATGTCACGCCCTGCAATCCGGCTCAAGAGGGTGCGGATTGCAGTAATGCCGTCATCGAATCCACCCCGGACTACAAACTGGGCTTCGTGGAGTTCGATGACCAGGGCTGGTTTTGGGATACCAACCAAGTCACAGCCGTGGAAGAAATGGTCCGGACAGAGGCCGGCATCGGCAGGAGCAATAACGCGCAAGGAATCGTCCTCGTGCTATTTGTGCATGGCTGGAAGAACAACGCGGCGTATGACAACGGCAACGTGGAGATGTTCCGCAAAACATTGGCGCAATTGAGCACTGGCGAGAAGGTTCAAACCAGCCACGCCGCGCGGAAAGTCGTGGGCGTATATGCCGGGTGGCGCGGGTTGTCCGCAACGCTGGAGCCCTTCAAGGAATTGAGTTTTTGGGAGCGCAAGAACACGGCACACAAGGTCGGCGGCTACGGCGCGATGACGGAATTGCTGGTCGATTTGGAAACCCTGCAACAAGCCAGCAATGAGTCCCTCTCGACGAACGCTCCACGGACGGATTTCATTATCGTGGGTCATAGTTTTGGCGGCGCGGCGGTATATTCGGCCGTTTCGGAGATTGTCACCGAACGATTCGTGGATACGGTCAAGCATGGCGCTGCGCTCAAACCATTGGGCGACCAGGTTATTCTCCTGAATCCAGCCTTCGAGGCGTCGCGCTTTTATAGCTTGAACCAGATGGCCGTCTCCATCAGCCAGTATCCGGCAGATCAAAGGCCCGTGCTGTCGATATTCACGTCCAAGGGCGATTGGGCAACGCACTATGTATTTCCCATCGGGCGATTTTTCTCGACGATGTTTGAGAAGAATCGCGACAAGCAACAGAGGGTGGCGAATCAGGATGCCGTGGGCTGGTTCAAACCATTTGTTACGCACGACCTGATTTACAATACCAATGCCGAGTCCTTGGCTAAGGGAAACAGCACTTTTAATCCGAGGACGAAGAAGCATGAACTACACAGCCTGGAAAAATTGAAAGCGTCCATCGACAACGTCCATGAGCAGCGCAGGAAATGGCATCCCAATGCCGCCGCCGCGGCCACTTACGATTTTGATGATAGTATCCTGAAGCCCAGGAGCGGCTACCGCCCCGGCGATCCGTTCCTCATTGTGGCGGTCGACAAAAAGATAATGAAGGACCACGACGATATTGCCAATCCGGTGATTATCAATTTCCTGGGGGAATTCATGTTATTTTGCCAGACCGATCCGCTGCAGCATTCGAGGTAAAAGCCCTAAGTCTAAAAGGCGGGCGGTAACACCTCGGTCGGGGAACTTCTGTCACCTTGATGTAACTTTGGATCGGGGACAGCCCGCTATGTTCTCTCAATTCCAATGTCTTCCGTGCGTATTTTCTCCAAACCGGCGTCAATGTCTTCGGAGGACAACGTCCAGCCGCTTTCAGGCAGGCTGGCGAGAACATTGAATTTGAAGAATTGATAGGCTTCAAGCGCGGCCTCGTCGTCGCCGATGTGATCGGCGAGTATTGCCAACGCCAATTGCGCCGGGCCGCTGCCACTGTATCCCCACTCGAAGCCAGTGGGACTGTGGTTCCACAGATCGTAACGGGGATTTGAGAGGGCGGACATTGACGGTGACGTGAACTCCGTCTCCTGTGCGTCGCCCCTCGTAAGTCTTCATGATTCTGTTCTTGTGCGGAAGGGTGGGGATGGCAAACCAAAAAGGGCGGCGGACCACGGTGGGCGCGCCGGACGGCGATGAAAATCAACCGAGGGACACGATGCGTTGTTCGGCTAGCGAACAGGCCGATTGGATCGAGCGCGACCAAGGAAAGCGACCTCGGCGGCGCAAAGAACTCACGCCGGACCTGGTGTATATGTCCCGGCTCCGGTTGAAAGAGTTGGGAATTTCGGTGAAATTGGGCCGGTCATGATGGGTAATACGTCTAGTGGGCTGCGGACGCTCAAGCTTTCAGTGTGCAAATAGCCCATGGTGGTTTCCAGGGACTTGTGTCCCATCGCTTCCTGGATGGCGCGGGGATTGGCCCCCCGTTCCAGGCAGTGGGTGGCGTAGCCATGACGAAGCTCATGAGGCAGCACCGAGATGCCCAGTTTGCGTCGGGCATGTTTGATGGCGCGTTGCACATTGGATTCATGCATCCGATAGCGGACCTCTATCCCGGTGAGTGGATGCCGGCAGGTATGACGGGCCGGGAACAGCCAAGCCCAAGGCCAGGCGAACTGCCATTCCGGGTATTTCCTTGCAAGTCGACCGGGCAGCATTAAGGGGATTCGGTTTTGCTTATCCCCCTGCCACACCGCCCGGGCAAACTCCATCTGCTGGATCAGTTCTGGGATCAGCGATGAAGGCAGGGCCACAACACGGTCCTTCCCGCCCTTGGCTCCGCGGACACAGAGACTGGAGCGCTCCAGATTCACATCTTTGATGCGCAAATTGAGTGGTTCACTTACCCGCAACCCACAGCCGTAGAGCATGCGGGCAACCAGGTTGGTGCGATACCCACCCTCGTCCCGGACAGCATGCAGCAAGGCCTGTGTTTCACAGACTGTGGGCGCATGGCGCAGTTGAGGCGGTCGCTTGGCCCGTAAGGCGTCCACCCCCTCGATGGGCTGGCTCAGCACCGCTTCGTAAAAGAAGATGATAGCGTTCAAAGCTTGGTTCTGAGTGCTGGCAGCCACGTCACGCTTCACGGCCAACCGGGTCAGGAACAGTTCCACCTTTTGACGGCTGGTTAGTGATTCCGGCATGTCCCCCAACGCCCTGACGTAATGACGCAACCAGTAGACATAACTGGCCTCGGTGGAGATGGCCTTATGCTGACGACGAATGACTGCCCGGAGGCTGTCGATGGCCTGTGTCACGTTCATAGACGTTGGGGATGATCGCATCAGCCATTGGACAAAGGCTGTCCAAGGATAAAAATGTCACAGTCCACAGGCAGTCGCGTCAAGGTGACACTTTTTCCTTTCAATATACGACGGCTGGTCGTATATTGAAGTGAGGATGGGTTGATTATGTGCAACTTACGAGTCAAGGATTGGGTTGCTGCGGATTTTCAATATACGAACCGGCGGTTGGATGCCGGTTGCACAAGGGAGCGGTTATCAACCACTTGCAACTTTTGAGGATTTTCCGAGGTCAAATTGGATCAACGAACCACCCGTCGTATAATAAAAGTTATATGGCATTGGGTGCATTGGCCTGAACCAGATTGCGTTTATGAACAACCTCATCGCTTCACTCGTCTCAGTCATCGTCCTGTTTAGCGCGGGCTTTCTTCTCACGCGGATTTTACATTGGGCGTTTTTGCCGTCGGCGCTCTTGGCAGCCGTGCTGGCCGCGTTAGTCGGGACGGTCTTATGTGTGCTTGTGGCTAGGCGGTCGCGACACTCTGTGGCATCTGACAAGAACGCAGGTAGCGATTCCTGAGATGTTCAAATCATATAACAAGCCGGCTGCAGGCAACGCCGGGATCGCGCCTCAGTTGACAGTCGGACACCATTGGCCCGGCGTGCCTGAGCCGGAACGTTAGCCCTTTATGGACGCCGCGGAGACCAATCCTGAGCTTGGAAAGACGATTTTGGAGGTTGTCCAAAATCAGATTCGTGACAATGATCCGCCGGAGACGCGGCAGACTTTCGAACGCTTGAAG